>JAABUR0100002212.1_pt1 | contig 30813 bp, 33 predicted proteins | sample 5560091 | NCBI WGS metagenome assembly JAABUR01 (sample SAMN10711879, study PRJNA513375) | rock metagenome | isolation source: Antarctica rocks | place: Antarctica: Victoria Land, University Valley sud
AGTCACCGGCGAACCGGCAGGCGCACGATCTGTCGGTAGGCCTCCCAACAAAGGGGGCCTGGGCTAATGAGTGCTGACCCGCCGGCCGCTGCTGCGGCTGAGCCTCCCAGAAGAAGCCCCGCTGATCATTAGGGTCCACGCGCCGGCCCCGGGACCCTCTCTCGTCGCCCCGGTGACGGTTGCCTGTATGCCGACCAGTTCAAGGTGTGGCAGCTCTCACGAGAGAGCCACGGGACCCATCTGCCCAACACCGAAGCACGCTATCGCCCGACGTCCACCCCTGACTTGGGGGACGTTGGGGGACGAGCCTATTCGCGCAGGTCAGAGACCTGAACGTTGGTTCGTCCCCCCGGCTCAACTGCCCCGGTAGCCCGGGCGGGGGACGTGAACGGGGACGTCTCTTCGCGAGGTTCATGCCGTGTCAACACGGCGAAAGGAACTCGCGATGAGCGTGGCAACCCAACTCGGCCTGGCCGACCCGGACAACGACCTGCTGGGGCTGGCCCGGCAACGTTGGCCACAGTGGACTGGTGAACACCCGGCCCTTCGTGTGGTCGACGACCTGCTCGACCTGCCCGCCTGGCTGGCCAGCGCCGAGAAGGACCACGGCGACCAGGTCTTGCACACTCTGGCCCGGCTGGCTTCCCCCAGAGGAGGCGACGACGTCGCAGCCTGCGGCGCACTGGTCTGGCTGCTCCTGCCAGGAGCCAGCCTGCTGGCCCACCGGCTCCGCACCCTGACCCACCGCATCGACGAAGTGGTCGCAGCCCAGCTGTGGGTCGAGGCCCGGTCCTTCCCGTGGGAGCGAGGCCGCAAGGTCGCCGCGAACATCCTGATGAACACCCGCAAGGGTGTGCTGCGCGACCTGGGTGTCGGAGAGCACCTGCGCCACCTGGACCCAGCGTGGGCAAAGGCGCTGGTGCTTTCCCCGACGGCGGATCTGTGGCGGGTGATCGAGACCTCCCAACCTGAGCGGGAGCCAGCCGCGCTCGTCGAGCTTGAGGAGGTCCTGGCTTGGGCCGTGCGGGAAGGAATCGTCGGCGCCGCCGACTGCCAGCTGCTGATGTGTCTGGCAGCCGAAGCGGATAGGGCCGGCCCGGGCGCTGCTCGCCGGGGCCGGCAGGGCCTGACGGCCAAGGCGGCCTCCGAAACGGTCGCCGAACAGTGGGGCCTGTTACCCCGCACCGTGCGGCGCCGCACCCAGCGCACCCTGGACGCCCTGAGCCAGGCCCGGACCCGCACCGGAATCCCGGCATGAGCGTGACCCCCCAGCCCCGCTGCGTGGCTTTAGGCAACGAGGTGATGAGCGTGAACCCGCAGGAGAAGGACCAGCAGATCGCGCAGCTGCTCGCGGCCGCCGGTGACGAAGCGGCGGCCTTGGACGCCTTGGAAGGGTGTGTGGCCCGGCTACACGAGGCCCGCGACGCCAAGGTGGCCCTGGCCCAGCTGACCCCTGCAGACCTGCGCGCGGCGCTCAGCATGCGCCGCCAAGCCCTGGGAGAGCAGCGGCGGTGAGCGTGCACACCCCACCGCGACCGGTCGGCGTCGATGAGCTGCGGCGCGCCTGGCGCGCCGTCCAGGACGGCCAGTTCCGCGGCCGGACGCACCCCGCCCCAGCGACCCGACGAGATCTCCGGCCCGCGGCGCCCGGGCGCTGGTTGCCGACCGAACCGGTGCTGCCCCTCATCGGCTGCCACGGATCCGCCGGAACCTCCACGACCGCCCTGGCGATCGCCACCGCTGCTGGCCCCGCCCGAGTGATCGAGTGCTGCACCCTGACCGCGTCCGGGCTGGCGCCCGCCTCCTTCGCCGAACTTGGGTCCGGGTCCGGGTGGGCTCTCGGCCGCCGTGACACGGTCCTGATCGCCCGGACCGTCGACGTGCTGGTCAGCCTGCAGGAAATCCCAGTCCCCGAACCGGCCGACCCGCACATCACCCTCACCGTGCTGGACATCGGCTGGGAGATTGGGCAGGCGGTGGCCACCCCCAGCTGGGTCGGCGAACAACTGCTGTCCGCCCAGCACGTCGTGGTCGTGACCACGGCGACCGTCCCCGGCATACGCCGCCTCGAGGGTGCACTCGCCCTGCTCGACACCATGCATGTCGTGGCCGCGGTCGTCGGCCCCCGACGTCGCCGCTGGCCGCGAAGCATCCAAGGCGGGATGGGTCCGCTGGTACGCGGCCTCGACGACCGCGGCGACCTCGTCGAGATCCCGGCCGACAAGCAGCTGGCAGCCCGAGGCCTGGACTCCACGCCCCTGCCACCCCCGCTGCTGTCCGCAGCGGGCACCCTCCTGCGTCAGGTCGGCGACGGAACCACCAACCCGAAGGGATCACCATGAACAAGCTCAGCACCCTCAGTACGCGGGTGGTCGCGGCGATCTGCCCGGTCGCCCCACCCGGAGCCCAGGCCTACGCCGACAAACTCACCGGCTACGTCCTGTGGGGTGTCCTCATCCTGTTCCTCGTCGGCATCGTCGTCGGTATCGGCGCGATCGTCGCCGGCCGGGTTTTCTCCATGCCGCACGCCTCCAAGGCCGGGGTTGTCGGTGTCGTCGTCGTGTTCATGGCCGCGGTCGGCTACATGGTCCTGCCGGGAATGGTCAGCGGTATTACCGGGGCGGGCTGCGTGGGATGAGCGCCGTCGCCACCGATAGCGCAGGCGCCTGGGATCGCCGGCGCCTGCTGGTGATCCTGCTCAGCGCCGGGCTGGCGGCCGCCCTTCTTGCGGCCGGCCTCGGCTACGCCATGTACAGCGCCGTGACCTCCACGGCCACCGCCACCGCCACCGGCAAGGCCGCCGGGCCCGCAGTCGCAGCCATACCCCTCGACACACCGGTGCGCGGTCAAGCCCACCGCGACACGGTCTCGGCCGCCACGATGCTGCGGGTACGCCCCGACGACAGCCGGCAAGGCACCCCGGCCGCGGCGCCACTTCCCACCATCACCATCCCGCCGGCGACCCAGACCGGTCCCGTGCAGGTGTCGACCGGGTTCCCGCACACATCCGAGGGTGGGCTCGGCCAGCTCGCGGCCATCGAGACAGCCGTCCTGCAAGCCATGTCGATAACCCAAGCCACCGAGGTTTACGGCGCCTGGGCGATGCCCGGCGGGGTCGGTGCACCCCAATGGGAACTCACTGGTGCCGTCCAAGCCTTCCTCGGCAGCCGCAGCGGCGGGCAGGCCAAGGCGATCACCACGGTGATCACCGCCACCCCCGCCGCCGGCCTCGTCAAAGGCGCCGACGGCGACGACTGGGTCCTGGCCTGCGTCCTGCTCGACGTCCGCGCCGTCGTCGCCACCGAAGCACGGATCGGCTACGGGCACTGCGAACGGATGCAGTGGGCCGCCGGCCGCTGGCTCATCGCCCCCGGCCCGGCACCGGCCCGCGCACCGTCCACCTGGCCAGGCACCGACCTCGCGCGACAAGCAGGCTGGCGAACCTGGACCCCGGCCGGGCCGGAATGAGGCTGTCATGAACTGGTGGGACGTCCTGAACCCCTTCACGTACCTCGGCGACGCGGCCGGGAAAATCGTCGCCGACGCCTGGACCGTGGCCATGCTCGGCATCTGGAACGCCGGCCTGTGGCTGCTCAAACTGGTCCTCACCATCGAGGACGCCTTCCTCACCCCCGACCTGAGCCAGAACGGTCCAGGCGGGCAGGTTTACCCGTACACGTTCTGGCTCGCCGGCGCCCTGGTCGTCATCATGCTCATGGTCCAGCTCGCGACTGCGGTCTTCCGCCGCGACGGCCAGTCCCTGGCCCGTGCGGTGATCGGCGCCGGGCAGTACGTCCTGGTGCTGGCCACCTGGTTGGTTCTGGCGGTGGCCGTCCTCGCCGGCGCCGGCGGCCTCACCAAGGCGCTGATGCAGGCCCTGCTCGGCGCTGACAGCCTGACCGCCTGGCAGCCGTGGACCGGGTTCAGCACCGCGGACATCTCCGACGGCACGATCGCCACCGTTCTGGGCGTCATGGGCCTGTTCCTGGTCTTCGGGGCGATCGGCCACGGCCTGGTCATGCTTGCCCGTGGCGGTGCACTCATCGTTCTGACCGCCACTGCACCCATCTCCGCCGCGGGCCTGGTCTCAGAGACCGGGCGCGGCTGGTTCTGGAAGACGCTGCGCTGGTTCATCGCGGCCGCGTTCAGCCCGCTGCTGATGATCCTCGTCCTGGGCACCGGGGTCCGGATGACCTCCGGCGTCGCCCTCGGACTGACCAACTCCCTCGAATCGGCAGTGGGCACAGCCATCCCCGGCGTGATGCTGATCGCGATCGGCGCGTTCGCCCCGCTGGCCCTGTTCAAACTGCTCGCCTTTGTCGACCCCGGCACCAGTTCCGGTGCCGCGCTGCGCGCCGGCATGGCCGCCCAGGGCGGCATCCAGGCAGTCATGCGCGGAGACGCCGCAGCGGCCTCGGGCGCCGCCTCGAGCACCGACCAGAACGGCCGCTCCCTTGGCGAGGCCTCCGCCGAAGCCGACACCACCGGCCGATTCACCAGCCAGGCCGGCGGCGTGATGGGCGCCCTCGGACCCGTCGGCCAGGCCGCAGCCGCCGGCCTCGGCGCCATGCAGACCCTCGGGGCCAAGGGAGCGGCCCTCGGCGCCGACCTGACCAATCAGATGGGCGTCGGGCACAACAGCTACGTCCCCGACTTCAGCGCCACCAAGAACAGCTCGAGCGGCTCAGCGCAAGGCCCCCGCGACGACGACAACCCCGACGTCAACGGCTCCGGCGCCGGGGCCACCCCCCAAGCACCCACCGGCGCCGGCCCGGCCCCGGCCCCGCCCACCATGCCCACGCCGCCGGGCCCCCCAACCCCCGGGGGAGGTGGCCCGCCCGCCCCCGGCGCCCCAGGTGGCGCACCAGGGGCCTCCGGAGGCGGCGCTGGAGGCGGCGCCGCAGCAGGTGGGGCTGAAGCCGCAGCCATCCCGATCGTGCCCGTCTAGGACAGGAGCAACCCACCATGAGCGTCATCTACAGCGACTACTCCAGGGACCGGATCGGCTGGTTCTTCGGCCTGTCCGGGTGGCAGCTGGCCGTCGTCGCCCTCTCCAGCCTTCCCACGTTCTGGTCGGTGCAGCAGACCGCCTGGGCGTCGACGGCGCTGTTCCTCGCCATCTGGGTGCTCGTCGCCCTGGTTACGGTTGTGCCCGTCCGCGGCCGCTCCGCGGTGGGGTGGATCGCTGCCTCGGTGACCTTCGCCGCCGGCGCACTGGCCGGCTGGTCCCGGTTCCGAGCCCGGGCTGCCAACGGCAGGGCCGACTCCCTGACCGACGTCGACCTGCCCGGCGCCCTGGCGGGCATCGAGATCCACGACGGGCCACCGGTCGGCATCGCCGGCACCCGGGTGGCGATCATCCAGAACCACGCAGACAAGACGTGGGCCATCAGCGCCGCGATCGTGCACCCCGGTATCGGGCTGCGCGCGGCTGACGAACGGATACGCCAAGGCAAGGGGCTGGCCGAGCTGATCGACCAGGCCAGCCGCACAGAGCTCATCGAGGAGATCCTCTTCCTGGTGCGCACCGTGCCCGAAGACGGCGCCGAACGCGACCAGTGGCTCACCCGCCACCGCCGCCCTGAGGGGCCGGCTCAGGCCCGGACCATCAACGACGAGCTCCAGGCGCGGCTTACTCGGGCCTCGGTCCGCACCGAGGCCTTCGTGACCGTCGTGGTGCCTGAGAGCCGGATCGGCAAGGAAGCCAAGGAATCCGGAGGTGGCTTCGAAGGCCGGGCCCGGGTCCTGTATGGGGTCATCGCCGAGGTAGCAGCCCAACTGAAGGCGGCGATGGGCATGACCGCGGTGAACTGGCTCACCAGCCCCGAGCTCGCACTGGCCTGCCGCACCGGGTTCGCCCCCGGCGACCGCGCCGGCATCATCGACGCCTTGGTCGAGCGTGGGTCCAACCCGCAGGTCAACGCCGACATCCCGTGGGCGATGGCCGGCCCTTCTGGCGCCGACCCCGCCGCCCGCCACTACAGCCACGACGCGTGGAACTCGATCTCCTGCACGATCAAGCTGCCCATCAAGGGAGCCGTCATGGGTGCGCTGGCGCCCGTGCTGACTCCCACCGAGCCCGGGGAGCGCCGCAGCTACCTGGTTGCCTACCCGATCCTGAACCAGTCCACCGCCGCCCGCCAGTCAGCGACGGGGGAGTGGATGGCCGACCTGGGCGGGGCGCTGCGCGCCAAGGCGAAGGTCAAGCAAGGCACCAAGGCCCTCGACGAGGCCGGAAAGGTCCGGGCGTTGGAAGCCAAACTCGCCCGCGGTAACTCCCTGACCCGCCCCTACGCGGTGTGCACCGTCACCGTGCCCAAGACCGCCCGCGTCGCCGAAGCCGGCCGACGCCTGGACAGCGCGGTGCGCCGAGCTGGCTTCGCCCAGCTGCGCCTGGACCTGAGCCAAGACACCGCGTTCGCCGCGACCACCGTCCCGCTCGGGACAAGCCTGACGCGCAAGGGGGACGCGTGAGCAAGCCGACCAGTGGACGCAACATGTCCCAGCTGTTGTCCGACTTCGGCCACGAACTGCCGAATGTGCCCATCCTCGGGCGGCCCGGTAAGGGGCCGAAGCTGTTCCGGCACGTGCCCGGCAGCGGACCACGCCGCCCGGGCCGGGGGTGGGCGCCAGGCAAAGCCCCCGTCCTGTCGTACCGGATGTCCTCGGACCAGGCCCCGGTGTTCTGGCCGTTCATCGCCACCCCCGGTCTCCCGCCCACCGGTGCACAGATGGGAATCGACGTCCTGTCCGGCAGCGCCTTCTACGCCGATCCGCTCGGTTGGGTCCTGCGTGATGACATCCCGGTCACCAACCCCAACGTGTTCTGCTTCGGCAAGCCCGGCACCGGGAAGTCGGCCACCGGCAAGGCGTTCTGCCTGCGAATGACCGACTTCGGCTACCGCATCCTCATCCTCGGTGACGTGAAGGACGAATACGAGGACCTGTGCCGGTTCTTCGGTGTCGAGCCATTGCTCGTCGGGCCCGGGATGAGTGCCCGGATCAACCCGCTGGACTTCGGACCCCTCGTCCAAGGCTGGGACACGCTCGCCCCGCAGGAGGCGCGCGGCCGGGCCGGGCTCATCTTCGGCCGCTGGCTTACCCTCGTGCGGGCACTGGTCGGCAGCCAACGCATCGGGGAGAACCGGGTGCCGTTCGGCCCATCCGAGGAGGCCGTCGTCAAGACCGCCCTGGAGGACCTCACCGGGTACGGCAACGCCCACAGCCGGCTGCGCGAGACCACCATCCCGGCGCTGTGGCACCTGCTGTCCAACCCCACCGACGACCTGGTGGACAAGGTCCGGTACGCCTCCACTCGCCACTTCCTCGACGAGACACGGCTGCTGCGTGACGCCCTCGGACAGCTCGTCACCGGAGCACTGGCCGGGCTGTTCGATGACCACACCAACATCGCCGTCGACTGGAACGCCCCCATCCAGTCCCTGTCCCTGTCCCGGCTCGCACCACTGGGCGACGAGGCAGTCGGCATCGCCTTGGTCTGCCTGAACAGTTGGGGTCGAGGGATGCGGGAAATGGCTGCCCCCGGGGATCTGCGGGTGGTCCTGCGCGACGAGGTGTGGAAGGTGATGCGCCTAGGTGTCGAGGCCGTCAAGTCCTTCGACGAAGACCTGCGCATGTCCCGCGGCGTCGCCGGTCGCGGCGGTGACATCCAGTGGGCCAACGCCCACAAGCCTTCCGACATGCAAACCGTCGGCGCCCTCGGCTCCCAAGCGGCCAACATTGCCAAGGACCTCATGCACCTGGCCGACGTGAAGGTGCTTCACGGCCAGCAGGACGCTGTCGCCGACGAGTTCGACACCCTCTTGGGCCTCGGCCCACTCGGGCGGGACCTCCTCACCGGGTGGGGTATGCAGGGCAAGGGCCGTGCGCTGTGGTGCGTCGGTGACCGCACCTACAAGGTGCAGACCGTGCTGCACCCCACCGAGCAGCGTTTGACCTGGACCAACGAAGCCATCAAGGGTGCTGGCTAGAAGTTCCCATGAATATTGATGACTCTGGCCCGAACTTGAGCGCGCGCGCCTCTCGCTGCCTGGAAGTGCGCGCAGGTTCACGCTTCTCGTGGCGCCTCACCCTCGTGCCGCGTCGGCTCTGTCTATCTGGTTGCGGTCAAGAGGTATTCGGCGAGGAAGTGGTCTTCGCTGTAGACGGCCTCGCGGATCTCGAATCCCGCCGCTTTAATCATCGGCTCCAGAAGCCACGAATAGGTCGAGTGTTCATCCCGCGCGTGTTCTTCGGCGTCCTGGCGAGTCCATTCGGTCTCGTCAGCTCCGAGGGCTGCGCACCAGGCCTCGATGCGGGCCTCGGCCTCGTGGACGCCGAAGGAGAACACAACATCGGACAGGCGCAGGAGGCCGCCGGTGGGGAGTATCCCGCAGATCCGATGCAGAGCGATGGACTTCCAGAAGTCGGGCAGGTGGTGGAGCGCCCAGCGGCTGTACACGACGTCTGCGCCTACACCCTGGTGCTGATAGGTCAGGAAGCCAGCCTCGACGATCTCAAGGTTCGAGCCTCGCTGGTGGACGGAGTCGCGCAGTCTGGCAAGCATCACCGGGGACGGATCGACCGCTACGACACGACGGAACGTCTCGGCGGCGGCGAGTGCGAACTGACCTGTTCCGGCTCCGAGGTCGACGACCACCGTTTCGGACCCACATCCCAGCGACTGGAGCAAGGCCACTTCGCGGGTTGCTTCGGCGTCTTCCTTGTCGTCGTAGCGAGCCACGTGGGCCGGGTCGAGGTTCTCTCGCCCGATGGAGGCCACCTCATCGATCTGCCAGCCAGGGTGTGTCGTGGTCATGCCCGGACGATAGCCGCATCTGTGAGTCTGACGACCCTGTCCGCACGCGTTGCTCGATTGCTCCTGGGACGCTCAGTCGCGGGAATCGCGGTTGGCGAGGCCGGGGTGCTCGACGGTCCGGAGGTAGCGGGTCGCGCCCTCGACGCTGAGGCCGAAGAGGTCGCAGAGGCGGCGGACGTCGCCGTCGTTGGCGTGGATCTCGTGGAGGATCGCGTCCTCACGCAGGGCTTGAGGACGCAACGCGGTGTCCTTCCACGGGAAGGCGCGACCGACGGTGACCAGCCGGGGTGCGTTACGCCGGTTAATGACCAAGTGCGGGTTGACGCTGGCGGGCCAGGTCCAGTTTCGATGGTCGAGCCAGGCCGCCAGCCGGGTGAGCACGGGCGCGGCGAGCGGGATGTGTCGGCCGCCGAGGGTCAGGCGACCGTCGACGATGTCGGTCAGCTGCAGCTCGCGCACCTGTTTGCCGGTCAGGGCGTGGAAGGCGATCAGCGCAACGGCGACCGCGACAGCGGGGTTCGGCGAGTTGAGCTCAGCCCGGATCACGGTGGCGTCGAGCGGCAGAGGGATGGTGGTGGCGATCGGGGTGGCGTCGAGTCCCTTCGTGAGGTTGGTGAAGACGAGCCTGCGGCCCTTGAGGATCTTGAACAGGGATTGCCGCCTGAGCGGCAGCGACAGCCATGAAGAAGATCGCCCTGCCCGCCGGCATCGTCATGATGCTGATCGCCGTCCCGCTGCTCCTCGCCGCGTTCCTGGCCACCGGGGCGACCCCGGCGATCGCCGAGGGGATCCGCGCCGTCCAGTGCTCCACCGCGGGGATCCCCGCCACCGGGTCATGGCGGCCACCGCTGCAGCAGGCGTACACGCTCACCAGCGGGTTCGGGATGCGGTTCCACCCGATCTACCACCAGTGGCGCCAACACACCGGCCAGGACCTCGTCTCCCAGCCCGGCCCAGGCCCCGTCGTCGCCGCCGCGGCAGGGAAGATCACCGGGGCCGGAGTCGTGGACGGGTACGGCAACGCCGTGGTCGTCGACCACGGCGGCGGCGTCTCGACGCTCTACGGTCACCTCGCCAGCATCACGGCCGCGATCACGCCCGGCGCGCCCGTCTGGGCGGGGCAGCAGCTTGGCGTCGAAGGGTCCACGGGGGCGAGCACCGGTGACCACCTGCACTTCGAAGTCCGGCTCAACGACTCGCCCATCGATCCTGTGCCGTTCATGCTCGAGCGCGGCGCACCGCTGAACGGCCAAGCGGTCGCCCCGTCCACACCACCGGGCACAACCACCGCAAACCCGGGCGTCGAAGGCGGGATCGGCTTTCCGCTGCCACCTCCAGGCACCCCACGCCAAGACTCCCTGCGCAACCCCGCCCTGCCCATCCCCGCCGCCGTCAAGGCCGGCTATGTCGCAGCCGCCGACCGGTACAAGGTGCCGTGGACCCTGCTCGCCGCGATCGGCATGGAAGAGACCGGGCACGGCCGCAACAACACCGCCAGCTCGGCCGGTGCCCAAGGGCTGATGCAGTTCATGCCAGCCACCTTCGCCACCTACGGCGTCGACGGCAACAGCGACGGCAACGCCGACATCCGCGACGACGCCGACTCCATCATGTCTGCCGCGAACTACCTCACCCAAGCCGGCGTCAGCCGCGGCGGCGACGGCGGTGTCCGGCGCGCGATCTTCGCCTACAACCACGCCGACTGGTACGTGGGCGACGTCCTCTACTACGCCCAAGCCTACGGCGGCGGCACCGTCCTGGGGGACCCCAGCGACTGCGGCGCCGGCGGCAACGGAAACCCCAACCTTCCGCCCCTGACAAACGAGCGGATCCACACGCTGCTCACCTGGGCCGAGAGCAAAGTCGGCGACCCCTACATCTTCGGCGCAGGCGGACCGGGCGCCTGGGACTGCTCCAGCTTCAGCCAGGCCGCATTCGCCCAGATCGGCGTCACCATGCCCCGCACCGCCGGCGCCCAGCGCGACTGGCTCGCTGCCGGCAACGGCCTCCGCATCCCATACGGCCAAGAGAAACCCGGCGACCTGATCTTCGCCGACACCTACCTCGGGCCCAATCAAATCGGTCACGTGATGATCGTCTACGACCCCACCAGGCACCTGACCGTCGAGGCCGGTGGAAGCCGTGTCGGCAACTACGACTACCGCCGATACGCAGCCCACCACAGCTTCGAGATCTGGCGCGTCGGCAACCTCAGCGGCGCCCCCAGCACGCAGCCCTGACGACGACTGTCGACGTCGACGACGACGAGCGAGGTGACCCCTGGTGATGGCTGTCGTGGCTTTAGGTCGGTGACGGAAGGAGAACTCTCATGCAGCAGTCTCGTCGCACCAATCCCTACCCGTTCACGTGGGAGATCCCGCTGGGGATCTTCGTGGCCGTGGTGCTCATGCTCGTGTCGGGTGTGCAGGTCGGCCGATCGCTGGCGAACCTGTTCGCGGGCGGCGGCTGGAGCTTCGTGTCGCGCGAAAAGCTCTTCACCACCTTGGGCGGGGTGCTCAGCGGTGACGCGGGGGCCGGCCTGAGCGCGATGACCCACGCCGCCCAGCCGCCGGGCCTGCGGATCTGGGTCGCGGTGGTCGAGGCCCTAGCACTGGTGGTCTGCGGACTCGCCGGCAAAGCCGCGTTCGAGCGGTGGGGACCCGGTCGAACCCATGGCATGGCCAGCAAAGCCGAGGCCGAGCAACTGCTCGGGCGGACCCGGCTGCGGCGCGCCGCCGAGGTGGTCCGCCCGGACCTACACGCCAAGGCGAAGAACCGATGAAGACGTTCAACCCCCGCGAGATCGGCTGGCGGTTAGGCAAAGCGCATGAACCACGCGGCACCCAACTGTGGGTCCCGTGGGACCGCACCGCCGGCGTGATCGGCCCCCAGGGTTCAGGCAAGACCCTGGACCTGCTGATTCCCGCGCTGCTGGACGCCCCGGGCGCAGCCTTGGTGACGCTGACGAAGGTCGACGACCTGCTGCTCAGCTTCAAGGCCCGCAGCGAGGGCGACCGGCCCTGCGTCGTGCTGGACCCGTTCGGGCTGGCCAGTGGACTGCCCGAGCTAGTGTGGGACCCCATCGACGGGTGTGTCGATCCGATGGTGGCAGAACGCCGCGCGAAGGCCTTCACCGCAGGCACCGTCAAGGGTGCGGTCGCCGGCGGGCACGGCGACGACGCCGCCCGCTTCTATGCCGCCGAGGCGAGCAAGGTCATCCAGGCCTTCTTCCACGCCGCTGCGCTGACTGGCCGGACCCTGCAGGACGTCCTCTCGTGGGTCGCCAACCCGCTCGGCGCCAGCGCGCCCACGGAGATCTTGCGGGAGCACCCACACGCCGCCCCGTTCTGGCACGGCCTCCTACACGGCTCGCTGCACGGGGACGACCGCACCGCCGGCAACACGATCACCACCGTCCAACAGGCCATGAGCCTGTTCTTCCAGGAAGGCATCCGGCGCAGGTGCGTGCCCGGGCCGGAACGGCCCAGCACCGACATCGCCGACGTGATCGCCCGACGCGGAACCATCTACCTGCTCGGCCGCGAAGACCCCTACGCCTCCGCGTCACCGTTGATGACCGCCGTCGCCGAGCACGTCCTGGACACTGCACTAGCCGAAGCCAACCGCTCCGCATGGGGCAAACTCTGCCCACCGATGCACGCCTTTCTCGACGAGCTCCCTTCCACTGCGCCGCTGCCCACGCTGCGGACCCGGATGGCCAATGAGCGGGCGCTGGGCATCAGCTTCATCTGGGCCGCGCAGACCTGGCCTCAGTTGGCATCGATCTTCGGCGAGCAGGAGGCCCGTACTCTGCTCGGCCTGACAAACACGCTCGTCCTCTTCGGCGGCTCCAAGGATGTGGCATTCAACCAGGAGATCAGCGACCTCCTCGGCCCGGTGCGCGTCGCGCGGACCAGCTGGCAGACCGGCCAGATGGGCGGACGGTCAACCACCGGCGAGGACATCCCGATCCTCACCGGCGCCGAGGTCCGCCAGCTCAAGGAGGGCCACGCCCTGGTCGTCGCGGAGAACGGAAAGCCGATGGTCGCCAGGCTGCATCGGTGCATCGAGGGCCGCTCCGGCCGGGCGCTGCTGGCGTCGCAGAAGCAACTGCGTGAGCAGCTGGTCGCCACCAACCGCCGGACCGTCACCCCACAGGCGCGCGCCACAGCCGCGCTGGTCGAGGCCAAACGCCGCGGTCTGGCGCTCGAGGCTGAGGACTCCCACCCGTGAACCGCCCGGCGCCCGCCCCTCTGCGAGCCGCGACCATGGCGCTGCCGTTCCCGCGCCCCGGCCGGACACTGGACCACGCCTACCGCGAGCTGACGATCGCGCTCAATGGCAGCGCCGAGCAGATCAAGGCACTTGGGGATCTGCGGTTGCTGGCCCGACCCTGGGATCCGCCGACCTGCGCCGAGCCGCAACTGCGGAAGGAACTGTGGGAGTGGCTCGAGCAGGTCGTCATCTGGTTGAACTGCGAGTACGTGTGGGACGTCGCCGGGATCATCCCGCCGTGCTGGCCGCGCCACCCCCACCTGGTCCACGAGATTGCCGTCCTCGCCGACCAACGTCGACGAGCGGGTATGGCGTTCGCCAGCGACCCCCTCGAAGAGTGGCACCGCTACTGCCTCCCGGCGTTCATCGAGCGAATGAAGAACAGGACCAAGTCGCACTGCGAAGAGAAAGAGCACCAGCGGTGGCCGGCTCTCGGCCGGTACACCCGGCATACGGGCAGCGAGGCGGTCGACGCCCGAGCTACGGCATACCGCGCGGACCTGACCGCCCTCGACCCGCCGCGACCGCCCGCGTCTCCAGCGGCACCGCTCCTGCACGTCGTCGACGGACTGCGGGTCGACCTGGGCAGCGGCGAGGTACTGGACTAAAGCCGCTGGTCTTGACATCCTCCCGGCCGTTCACGGCCGGGAGGATGTCAAGAGTTGGAAGCAGCAGGGGATGGGACCAGAACTCGTCGCCGACGTCGTGACGCGTGCGGCCGAAGATCACGCCTCTTCGTGAGCCGTATGTGGTGGGTCGGTGACGGTGATGACCCACGCGAGCGAACACATCGTTCATGGGCCGAGATCAAGGATTGAGGCGACGTTCACCCCGTCAGGGCGGGTGTAGGACGGGCCGGTCGCTGTAATGATCGTCAGCGACTCTGGCTTCGTGCGCATCACGTTCGCGATCCGCAGGAGACCCGCTGCTGCGATGTTGAGGACGTCAGGTGCACCCGAGAGCTTCACCTCGACGCCAGCCCAAACGCCATCACGAACGAGTACGGCATCGATTTCCGCCCCGTTGTTGTCCTGATACGCGAACACTTCCGCCTCTGCCGCTTGGGCGTACACCGCCAGGTCGCGGTAGACCATCGACTCGAACAGTTGGCCGAACGCCTCAGGGTCGCGCACAAGGCTCTTTGGAGAGGCGCCCAACGCCGCGGCCGCGAGAGACGGATCAACCAGGTGACGTTTCGGAGACTTCCGGACCGGCACAGTTGACCTGAGGTGCTGTCCCCACGCTGGCTGCTCGACGTACACCCACAGGCGTGCGAGGGCGTCCACGTATGAGTTCAGTGTCCGGGGGTTCAGGGGTTCTCCGGTTCCTGCGGAGTCTGCGATTAGGGTTTTGTTGGACACATATGTGCCCGCTGACCGGGCGAGGGCGTGGAGGACGAGGCGGATCTTTCGAGGGTCGCGACGTACTCCGTCCAAGGTGACCAGATCAGCGCCGCCAAGGGACGCGAGGTAGTCGCGGTTGAACGCAGCGGCGTCGTCCTGCTCGCGGTTCAGGTTCGCGGGCCAACCACCGCGGCACAGGAGGGCGGCAACATCGGTCAACGTCGCGTCCCGTCCGGTGGAGGCGACAGGTCGGTCACCGTCCAGGAGGGTGCCGACCGAGACCCCTCCTGCGGAGTCGTGCGACTCGAACAGGGACATGGGGCCCATACGGACGCGTGTGAACCGACCCGCCCCTGAGTGACGGGTGATGTCGTCAGCCGGGGTCGCGGATCCCGTGAGGATGAACTGCCCGGACTCTTGGCGAGTGTCGATCTCAGCGCGGACCGCGTTCCAGGACTCAGGGACGAGCTGCCATTCGTCGATCAAGTGGGGGACCGCTCCAGGCAGCACGATTGTCACGTCCGCTAGTGCCGCTACGCGGATCTGGGGTGAGGCGTCCAGGCGCACCCAGCTCTTCGCCTGCCGTGTCGCGGTCGAGGTCTTCCCGCACGCCTTGGCCCCCTCGAGCAGGACCGCTCCAGCGGCTCGTAGGCCGCGGGCGAGCTGGTCGTCAGCCAACCTGGGCAGGTACGGCCGTGCAGCCATGACACAGTCCCTTCGTTACCAATAAAGTTTGTAGCGCGATACTATGATTCTATGCGCTGCGGGGCAGACATGAGCCGGGTTCGGACGGCGACACGCGTGGCAATCTCTCGAACACCAGCTCTCCGCCCTGGGACTCGTCTTGAACTGCGTGGTGGTGTGGAACACCGTCTACGAGAACCGTGCGGTCGCCGAGGTGCGCGTCCAGGGCTACCCGGTGCTCGACGCCGGCCGGACGCACCCGACGGTTGAGTAGTTCAGCTCGCGCCGTTGCGTCCGCGGCGGCGGTCATGGTCAGCAACCGTGGAGCCGTTGACTTCGAGTCTGGCATCGCGGATGAGAAAGCGCTGTCGTGTGGAACCGTTCACTGGGCGCTGGCAGGCTCGATGGTCGGAAGCGTGGCCGAGGAGCACTACATCGGGTAGACGTTACCGACCTCGGCGACCCACCAGGTGCTCGTGATCCGAACGAGGGTGATGTTGACCCCCCAGCCGACCTCCGCGAGCCCGGACGCCTGCTCGGAGACGGCGAGCGGACCGATTCCCCCGTCGAAGTACAAAGCGCCCGGGTTGATGCGCTCGATCACGAGGTAGTCCTCGACGAGGTCTTCCTTGTCGAGGGCGGCGGGATCGAAGTCGGGCACGGCCTGGCTCTGGTCGTAGAGAAGCCTGGCGAGGCGTTCGGCGCGGGGCAGATCGCGCGCGGCGTCTGCTCCTCGGTCGACGGCGATCTCCGCCTCATCGGCGCTTACGTAGCCTTGTTCGTAGAGCCACGTGGCGAGCTTCTTCGTGACCGTGCCCGCCGAGCGCAGTAGCTCCTGGCCGGCCATCACCTTTCGGAGCATGAAGTAGCCGAGGAACTCTGCGAGGTTCCCCAGGATGTGCTCCGGGCCGAAGAGATGACAGAACGCCTCTTCGTCCCCGGCCTCATACGCCTGGTCGAAGCGTTTCCGGTCGGCCTTGTCGAGCGACTCGTACGCGTAGCCATTCAGTGAGTCTGCGAAGGAGTTCCACGATGTCTTCGTAGTTGCGCATCGTGCGGGTCGAGTGGCGCGGGAGCTGGTCCCGTAAGAACGCGTCGAGCACCTGTTCGATGGTAGTGATGTCCGTTGTCACCGCCCCATCTTGGCATTGGCCAAAGTCCTGGGCGGCTGGGCGTGGTCTGGGCGTACCCACCACGGATGGTTTCGGCCGTAGGTGTGTCGAAGGCGGGCGGCGGTGGCCAAGGTGCGGCCTTCACGCGCGGAACCCCTTTCGTGATTCAGGGGCGTGGACCGCGGGGCTGCGGGCACCCGCCGATTGGCGGGTTCTGGGGTGAGCGCTGAGGTGAGCGTGCCCGTGCGGGAGGGGCCGGGTCGGTGTGCAGGTCCTTGAGGGGCAGGTGGGCAGCGAGACGGTAGCGCAGATCCTGGGCGGGGATCTCACCTAGGGGGGCGTCGGTGAGCAGGCGGTGGGTGAGGGCTGCGACGTCGACGCCGGCGGCGTCAGCGTGCTCGAACAGGCCAGCCAGTGCAGGCCAGTCACTTTGGGTGACCAGACGCTCGTCGAGTTGTTGCCCGAGCGGGATCCAGCGTTCGGCAGCGATGCGGGCGCTCTGGGCGGCGTGCCATCCGCGGACCTCGCTGAGCTTGCCGATCTGGTCGGCAGTCACCGCGCGCGGGTCGGTGTCCCAGCGGCGGACGGCGCCGGCGAGATCGCGCCGGACTGTGGCGAGCGGGACCTGGACGTGTTGGGCGATCAGGTCGGCTGCGGTGTCCCAGCGGGTGGGGTCATCGGCGGCGGCAACCATGACGCCCTCCTGCAGGGCTTCATGCCCTGCCAGAGCGGTGAGGCGTTCGCGCAGGATCATCTCGGCCAGTGGGGTCGCTGCGGCCAGCGCGTCCCGCACTGCGGCGGTGCCGTGGTCGGCGAGAAGGGATGCTGGGTCCGACCCGGGGGGGAGCGTGACGGTCTGAGGGGCGAGTCCGTGCTGGGTGAGGAGCCAGTAGTCGCGGTGGGCGGCGACGATGCCGGCGAGGTCGGCGTCGGTCGCCACGATGGGGTTCGTGCCAAGGTTGGCGAGCTGGCAGGCCTGTGCCTCGGTCAGGGAGGTGCCCAACGGTGCCATGCCCACGTACCGGCCCTCGCCGGCGAGCGTGACGGCCAAGGCGTCCATTGGTCCTTCGACCAGGACGGGGGTAGCTCCCGCGGTGAGCAATTCGGGGTGGATGACATACAGCTGTGCACCCTTGTGGAACAGCGCAGTGTCGGCGGTGTTGAGGTACTTGGGTCCGTCGCTGTCCTTGCCGCAGAGGCCGGGGTTGCGGCGGCCGACGAATCCGAGGATCTGCCCGTCGTGTTCGATCGGGAACATCACCCGGTCGCGGAAGCGGTCAACGAGCCGGCCTGTGCGGGCAACCGTGGCCAGACCGGCGTCGCTCAGCTCCTGGTCGCTGACCCCGAGACCCCGCAAGTGGGTGACCAGCGCGGTCCAGCCGGCGGGGGCGTAACCCGGCCGGATGCCCGGGTCGCCCTCGAGGTCGGTGCCCAACCGGTCGCGCAGGTAGGACCCCGCCCACCCATCGTGCAGGTGAGTGGAGAAATACCCCTGGGCCAGGGTGTTGAGTTCGCTGATCCGTCTGGGACTGGTGACGGCGGTGTCAGCCTCGTAGGCGCGGTCGAGCATGGTGGAGATTTCCCGCTCGGTGGGCTCCAGCGGCCCGGCGTACTCGCGGGTCCGTGCAGCCCAGTGCAGCGTCGCGGCCACGGACATGTCGGTGTCCTCCTCCAGGGTTTCCGTCGTCTCAATGTCGACGGGGTCTTCGTCGAAGGGGTCAGGTTCTGCGGGTGGCTCGGCCAAGGGGGTGAGCCACCCCTCGTGGGTGAGTGCGTCAGTGGGAGGAGGGGCGCCTTGCCACATGTCCTCGGGGGCGCTGTCGAGCTCTTGCCATGCCTCTGTCTCGTCGGGGTGGGGGGGCGGGTCGGACAGGACCGAGATGCGCCACACGAGGGCTTGGCAGGGGTCAAGGTCCCCGTCGCGGGTCGGGGCCCTGGTGAGCAGGTCCTCGACCGCGCAGCCCCGTGCGAGGGCGTGGTCGACACTGGTCACCAGGGCCGGCCACCAACTGCTGGATTGGAGTTCGGCGGCACCCTGGGCGCCGACTAGCTCGCTCAGGCGGGGGGTCCATGCGGTGGTGAGGGCGTGGTCGGCGTCGACCTGGGCCGCGACGGCGGGGGACAGGCGCCCACAGATCCGCCACCACAGCGCTGCCGCGGCGTGGTCGTCGGGCAGGGCGCCTTCCGCGAGGGTGCGTGCCACCATGGTGCGGGCGTCCAGGCCAGATCGAGAGATGGCGGCGAGCCGCTCGGCCAGGTAGGGGGCGAATGCGTCCTTCCCGGTGGCGGGCGCGACCCGGTCCAGCAGCAGACTCCATTCGGCCAAAGCGGGGGAGCGGCCCCGAGCGAAGCGGACGTCAAGTCCGCGCTGCCAGCGCCCGGCTGCGGTCGCCAACTGTGTCGCGCCGGTAGCGCGCCGATCGGCCGGGTCGACCTGCATAGCCGCGCGCCATACGGCGACGTCGCCGAGCAGGTCGCCGGCGGGGCGGGCCTGGCCCTGACGAGCCCACACCGGGGTGGAGGCCACGAGCGTGGCCTCGCGGACGTCCTCTGCCAAGGCACGGACCCGTGAGGCTCGGGCGGCGAGGTAGGGACCCCATTCGCCGTCCTCGGAGAGGGCTTCGGGGACACCTGGAATCCATGGCAGCGGCCCGGTCCCCGCGTTGCGCAGGCCGGTGTCGTCCAGGCGCCAGTCGATGACGGCGGCGACGTCGCCGGCGGTGTCGATCTCGCGTAGGCCGGTCGCGGCCCGCAACTGCGTGAGGGGGTCGACGCCGCGCGCGGCGAGCAGGATGAGGTGGGCGCGCAGGGTGGGCCACGCGGGTGCGGTGGTCAGGTCGGGGACGACGCGGTCGGCCTGACCGTCAAGAATGGCAACGCCGGAAGGGCCGACGAGCTGCTCGGCGGCGACGTAGAGGGAGTCGAGATATCGGGCGGTGGCCTGGCCGAGCAGCGTTGCCGGGTCGTGGGCCTCCCGGCGCATCGTGGTTGCCGATCGGGGGGAGTCGTCGCGGGCCAGGATGGCTTCGAGGAGGTCGGTGGCGGTCAGGGGGTGGACGTGGTCGGGGCGCACCACGTTGTGCACGTCGCCGTCGCCGACGACCTCGAGGTAAAGGTGGTTCTCCATGCGGCCGCGGGTGGCTGCGGTGTACGCCAGTTGGCGGCTTTCCTCGCCGGTGAGCAGAGTGTGCCCGGTGTCGGCGGTCAGTCCCTGAGCGGTGTGGATGGTGGAGGCGTAGCCGAGCTCGACAGCGGCAGCCACGTAGTCGGCCGGGAGGTATACGAGGCGCCCGTTCCGGGCGTGCTGGACGGTCAGCGCGCCGCGCGGTTGCAGGCTGACGATGCTCCACCGATCGCCGTTCTTGACCCAGTCGGTGGGCGACGTCCGCAGCCGCCGGTCGTTGCTGCGGGTGATGATCAGGTCACCGACGGATGCCTGGTTGCCGTCGCCGAGTTGCCCGGTGGCTCCTGCCGGGCGGCCGTCGAGACGGTGGGCCCGAGCGCGTTGGTTCAGCTCGGAGACCAGGTCTCGGGTGGGGGCGAGCATGATGGCGTCCCGGCCGGCCGCGCGGTCGGCCTGCCACGCGCCGAACACGTCGTCGGTCATCGTGGCCAGATCCCCGACGTGCACCCGCTGACGGTCCAGGTAGAAGCCCAGCGCCTCCGGCAGGCCATCACGCAGGGCCAGGGACGCCGCCCCCTCCGCCTGATCCGTGAAGCGCATGAGCTCGCTCAGGTGCAGGCTCCCGTGGTTGGCCTGAATGTCGCGCAGGACGCCGCCGGCGCCGATCGCGGCGAGCTGTTGGTCGTCACCGATGAGACGCACACTGCCGCCGCGGGCGACGACGAACTCGACGACCGCATCCAGGGAGAGGGTGTCGGCCATCCCGGCCTCGTCGATGACGACCAAGGTCCTCGGCCCGATGCGTTCGGCCCAGGCGGGTAGGTCGTTGCGGGCGATGCCCCACGTGAGCTTCGCCATGGTGTCGGTCGCGGTCCGCAGCTGCTCGCCGAGGATCGCGGCCGCCGCGGCGGAGGGGGCGAGACCGACGACGGTGCCGCCGCCCTCCGCCCATGCTGCGGCCAGAGCGGCCATGGCGGTCGTCTTGCCGGCCCCGGCCGGCGCGATCGCCAACTGCACACGCGCACCTGAGGTGGCCATCTCCTTGACCAACGTTGCCTGGCCGGCGTTGAGGGCTAGACCATTGGCGGCCGACTCGAGCAAGGCCAGGTCGACCGCGGGCAGCGAGACCGCCTGTCCGCCGCTCTGGCCCGCGCGAGACACGATGCGCTGCTCGGCGGTCAGGATTGCGGCGCTGGTGAACAGGTCGGAGCCGGCCACGGTGTAGACACTTGAGCCATCTGCCCGACGGAGCACTTCAGGCTCGCTGACGCCGTCACCGCTGCGAGTCAGCGGCGTCGACAAACCGACCAGGACCTCGTCGACGAGCATGTCGACCACCCGGTCGACATGCTCGGTGGGCACATCGGTGCCGCGCACCTGACGCAGCGCCTCGGCGCGCACATGCCAGGACTGCCAGTGAGCCCGGCGAGACTGCACGGCATCCAGAATCCGGGCTCCGGTTTGGGCCATCCACGCGGCATCAACGTGGACGCCGCAAGCGCGCACGGGACCCGAGACGCTGGCCAGCATTGCGTGGACCGCGGGCTGACCGCCGAGCACCTCCCGGGCTTGGCGCAACCACTGTGCACGTTGATCACCCAAGGACCGTGGCTCATGCTTTGGGGCGCGTGTCTCCAAGGTGGCCTGCTGGGCGAGCTGGATGGACTCGATGGGCGTGGGTGGGCGGCCATGGTCACGCTGGAAGGTGGCAGCGAGCACCTTGCGCCGCGCCTCGATGTCCACTCGGCGCGAGGACCAGGCGGCGTTGACTCGGGGATCGACGCCGACGATTTCTCGGACCGGACGCTTGCGCGTGTCACGGTCTGGCCGTTCGGCAAAGCGGACACCGAGGTCGTCCCCAAGGCGGCGCTCAATGGCCGTGTTGTACGTCTCGGACGCGGCAACAGTGGCCTTGAACAGGACCCGCCCGTCGATCGCCAGCCATCGACCATCGAGGGTTTGGACCTTGTTGGCAACGGCCACGTGGGTATGAAGCAGGGGGTCCCCGGCGCGGCTGTCGCGATGGGTGAAGGCCGCGGCGATGAGTCCGCGAACGTCCACCTGCCTAACACCGTTGGTGCCGGTTCGGGTGAACAGGGCGTGCGACTCGATGAAGTCCACGGCGTCCTTGACCGCGCCGTCGTGAGCGCGTTCGATCGCCGCGGACATGCTCGGGTCAGCCAGTGCCCACAACGTGCTGACCGACTTCACCGGCCGGAACGTCAGGTCATAGCCCGCCACCGCGGTGGTCTTGGGCCGAGAGTGTTTCGCGATCGTCGCGGCTAGCTCACGAGCATCCCGCGGCGCCCGGCCGAACTCCGCGTGGAAGAACTCCGAAGCGACTTCGCTGCGCACGCGGGCACGGTCCTGGATCGACCCGGGCGTGGCAGCGGGCAGCCCCGCCCCCCTATTGAGCTCTGCAACCCGTTTGGCGACCTCGAGCCGGAAGGCACTGACGTCGCTGGCATACACCTTGTACGGCACCCCCAGACGCGAGACGGCCTCGAAGTCCTTCGCCGTAAGGCCGGGCCCCTCCAGCCGGGCCCGCATCTCCTTCGACAGCGGATGCCGTCCGCTGCCGAACAGCGCCTTCATCTGCTCAGCCGTGACCACGTCGCCCTCGGTCAAGCCATCGAGGCCGGCCAACCCGGAGCCCACCCAGCGGCCTGGCGACTCGCCCTTCTCGGCGTAGTAGCTCGCCAGGCTCGCTGCGCCCTTCTCGGTCGCATCCTGGGCTGCGACCTGCCGGGTCAGGTAGTCGTACCCCGACCCAGCGGTCAACTTATGGATGGACATGGTCACACCTGCCTAAAGCCGCGAAGTGGCGGTGGGAGGTCAGTAGTTGAAGGAGCAACTACCGGGAATGCAAGAGTTGTGTGGGGCAGTGGATCGGTGGTTGGTGGTGGGGGGACAGGGTCGGGCGGCGGGTTCGTCGGTCGAACCTCAGCGGGTGGGGTTGAGCGTGGTGGCCTGGGATTGTCGGTGCGTGGGTGTCCACTGGGAGGGGTTGGTGAGGCTTTAGGCCTTCGGGACGTGTGTCGATGGAAGGAGTTCCGATGGCGAATCAGAGCGTGCGGCAGGCGGCTCGGCGCTCGGCGCTGGATGCGCAGGCGCGGATGCGGGCCGGGCGGGCCGAGCAGGAGCGCAGGCGTGGCGGGTTGGCGGTGGCCGTGGTGACGGCGCTGGCCGAGCGGGACGCGCTCGTGCTGGCGTGTGAGAAGCGGGCCGGTGAGGCGTTGGTGAAGCTGACCAGCGTGCAGGGGTTGACGTTGCGGGAAGCGGTGCGGTGGTGCGGCGAGCAGGTCACGCTGCGGGAGGCGACCCGGCTGCGGCAGGTGGCCGGGGAGGTCGGTGACACCGAGGCGGCCAAGGGCGACGAGAAGTCGTCCACGGCCACCGCGCCGGTAGCTGCTGCGCCGCAGGTGTCGACGCCAACGTGATGCCCGCGTGAGTGCCAGGCGGCTGGACGAAGAAGGGCTGGCGCTGGTGGGTGCGGCGCTGCGCGATGGCGAGGTCGTGGGCCGGTACCGCGACAAGATCGTCGCTGTTCCCGGCTCGTCGTGCAGCTGGTGGCGCGGTGCGGTGTCCGGTCGTGGTCATGGGCGCTTCTGGTGCGCCCCTGCCCGGGTGGTGATTGCGCACCGGTTCGCGTTCGCCCTTGTCCATGGGGTGGAGGCGGCGGCCGCCGTGCCCGTGTTGGGCCATCGGTGTGACAACCCGCTGTGTCAGCGGGTTCACCCCGAGCATGTGGTCGCGTCCTCGCATGCTGCGAACCGGCGCGAGTGGGCGATCCGAAAGGATCGGACCGGGTCTCCGCTGGGTGATCCGCGTGGCTCGCGGCGGCGGGCTCGGGAACTGCGCGACTTGGTTCGGCGTGACCCGGCGCTGGTGGCTGCCGACCTGGCTCAGCTGCGGGGGTTGTGCGGGGAGCAGCTGCCGCTGTGGTGAAGCGCTCCCGGACGTGGCAAGGCCCCGGGCGGAGTCGAAGTTACGCCCGGGGTCTTGTGTTCGCCCGGTCAGGTGCGTTCGGTCAACGCGTTGAGGGTCGCGCCGTCGGCGTAGTCGGCGAAGCGCTCGAGGGCTGCTGCGAGGTCGCGGGCCATTGCCGGGGTGAGCCGGGAGCCTTGCAGCGCACCACGCCTGCAGATGGCGGCCGGCGACGGCGAAGGTGAAGTCGCGGCCGCGCGCGTCCATGAAGACGATCCCGTAGCCGGGACGGTCATAGACGACGCCCGGCGGCGGTTTGATCAGACCCTCGCCCGTCCTTGTCGATCAGCCACAGGTCGAGGGCGTCAATCGGGTGAGTTGTCATCGCTGCTCCGTCCTCTCAGTCCGGGACCAGTGCGGACCATGCAGCCTGCTTGATCCGGGCGGGCTCATCGGTGGTGAGCAGCCGGGTAGCGCGGGCCTGGGTCTTGTCGCCCTTGGTGCGCACGGGCGCGAAGTGGTCGACGTACTCGACCACGCTCTGGTAGCCGGCCCACGCGGTGGCGCGAACGCCGGCCTGGGTGACGGCGTGGTGGAACAGGTGGGAGAGCCGGCCCGAGCGTTCACGGGCAGCGTTGCGGGCTCGAGCGGGGGCGTCCTCGGGTGTAGTCCCGAAGGACGCGGCTACGAGGTGGTGGAACTGCTCGTCGGTCATGCTCGTGTTGATGAGTCGCTCGGCCTCGCGCTCGAACTCCTTGGCGTAGGCGAACGTCAGGCCGAGCGCTTCCCGGGCGGCCTGCACGGCGGCTTTGGCGTTGCGGGTGTGGCGGATGCTCCAGCTCGACACGTGGTCGCGCAGGGCGGCGTGTTGGGTGTTCGCGCAGACCACCCGAACCGGGGTGATCAGGAGCCGGAACGCGCTGTTGCCGTCGTGGCTGTTCAGCGCCGCGATGTTGAGGTCGATCCGGTCGCAGCCGCCGACCATGAGGGACTTGGGCAGACGCATCGTCACGAAGACCTGCCGTCCCCCGCGAAGGGATCCCGCAGTGTCGAAGATGGCCCCCGACTCGTCCGCGAGTCGGTTGAGGAACTCGGCGTGCTCCTCGTTCTGCAGGGGCGTGTAGCCGGAGCCGACGACGCCGAGTGCTTCCGGCCGTGAGGTGAACGGGTTGGTCCGCACGGTGGCGTAGCCGGGGACGGACATCGTGGTGACGCCGTTCTCGGTGATCTCGCTGGCGGTCAGGGGGACCTTGCGCACGTCCCACCGGCCCAGGTGACCGAGGCGCATGGCGTCCTCGGCGGTGAATGCCTCGCCCTGCACGGTTGTGCCGAGCCGGTGCCACGGGTCCTTGCGCGCGAAGAGTGCCGCTGCCTGCGAGCCGTGGGTCTCGATGTGGTGAGTCATGGTGGTTCGTCCTCTCGGGTTGTGTCTGGCTGAATGAGTCCAGTCTATTCGATCTATTCGACTATGGGGAGTTGTCCACAGGGTCAACCCCCAACCGTCAAAGAGGGGCTCAGCCGGTTGGGGCGTCCATGGGAACTCCTAAGGTCAAATAGATCGAACTGATATGCGCTATCCTTCCGCTGTGACCGTCGCCGCGATACCGCGAATTGCCGCCTGTGGACAGCCACAGCGCGGGGGTGAGGCTGTGGACGGGCGCACGCATGGACCCAGGGGATCGGCGCGTCGGCGGCGCGGCCACCGGCCGCCTCCTCGATGCTGGATCCAGACGAAAGCGACGCGGCGAGCTGACGGACCCGCCCGGAAATGCACCCGTGTGGGTGTAAGGCGCGGGGAGAGAGAGACTGGTGAGCGGGGAACAGGTCGCGACCGGGCTGTACTGGGACCCGGATACGTGGCAGCTGGCGAGGGCGGCATACGTCGCAGACCTAGACCACGACCCGGACTGCCCTGCGGGGTTCCTGTGGTGGCTCCATCGCACGATCGAGCTGCACGTCGCTCGGGGGGCCTCCGGGCGGGTCGCTCTCGGGGTCGCGCCTCAGACAGTGAGGTCGGTCGGGCGAGGGTTCAATCGCCACCATCCGCTGAAGGTCTCAACCCGGACAGCACTGGAGCAGGCCCTCCTCGATGACAGGGTCGAGCGCGGTCGAGTGCTCAGCCGATCGGCTTGGGTGCACGAGGCAGTGACCGTGGCTATCGCCAGATCTCGGCGACGACTGGGGCGGGACTTGGACCTCGTCCCTGGTCGGTTGCCGAACCGGCCAGTCCGCTCACCTGCCGGGTGAGCAGCTCGCCCAGCCGGTTTCGTAGCGCGGAGCTACTGGATCGCCTCGTCGAAGCTGCGACGGAGTAGGGCTCTGGGTGAGAGTTACGCGCTCAGATCGGTGGCGGTGCGCTCACATCGTTTCCCTGCTGGCCAAGCGGCGGCCGGCCTCCAAGGCGATCGTCAAACAATCGGGGCACGGTGGTGCGCCGATAGGTGCGGCTGCGGAGCGGGGGTGCAGCTGTACCGCGGCCGCGCAGAATGCCTCGGCTCGCCCGGCCAGGAGAAGGACGGCGTGGAGGGTGCCGGCGCCATCGGTGGCCCAGTACTTCTCGATCACGTCGTCAGGGTGGGTCGACATCGCGGCCTCCTTGGGGAGGATGTCCCGAGTCCCGTGGGACTTCGGTGCGGGCGTCGTGGCTGCGTGAGTGCGGCACCATCATGGCCGTGCGGCTCGACTCCATGTGCGCCCCGATACTCCCCACCGGCACACCGCTGGGAGATGCGCTGCAGGGCCCTCGGCTCCGCCGCGGCTGCGGCGGCGCGCCGACTGGGCCCAGACGTCCCGCCCTGGGAGCGGATCGCCTACTTCACGAACTGGCGACTCCTGAGCCCGGTCGCCCGCGCCGGCTGATCACCCGACCTCCCCAGAGCACAGCTCTGCCCGAGACCCGGCGACAGCATGACCACGAACCAGACTCCAGCCCTCCTTTGCCATCACCATCGGTGTCGTCTCGGCTCTTTACGTCATCACCGTGCGCGACGCCCCCATCATCATCAGTCGCGTCCGACAACACCCGGGCAGCACGGCGAGCAGGAGAACGGTCAGGAACCAGCCTGCGGCCTTGCTGGCGGTGAGGATGGCGTTCGTTCAGCCATGGGTGGGTGGCGGCCGTAGACGGCTGGTCGAGATCCGGGCAGCCACCGGGAAGGGCCTGGGGGGCGGTGGCTTGGCTGGCGCTCGCGCTCAGCCGGGCCGCCCGGTCGGGGTAAACGCGTCAAGGTTCTCGGCGGACAGGCCCCACACCAGGGCGAACACCGCCAGCAGCCACACGGGCGCGGACGAGCGGGTAGTAGCCGACGCCGACCAGAGACCCGTAGATGGTGCGCGCAGCGCGGGTGCTGAGCGGGGCGTGGCGGGTGGACCGCTGCGCCGCAGGCACTTTCGCGCATTCACGGCGCGAGTCAGATCACGAACCGTGAACGATCGAGGTTAGGCGGTCGTCACTCGGCGATTGGAAATTCCGGCATCTTGACCATGTCTTCGAAGCGGCGCTCTCGTTCGTAGACGTCGATCAAGTTGGCGATGACAGTTACGAACGTCTCTCTGGTCACTGCGAAGCCGTGCTCAAATTCGTGCGCATCCTTCTTCAGTCTTTCCCGATTGCGCCGGTTGATACCACGGTGGCCCCAGCCGTTGGCCAGTGTCGGTCGGTTCCACACGTTGTGCACGTGGTTGTTGCGTTCACAGAAGGCGTCGTCGGCGTCGTCCATCAACTTTTGGCCCGCAGTGATGTGGTGTTGATACTCGGGTGATAGTGCTTGGAGCGCTTCACGAATCTTCTTGATGATCGTCGTCACATTGCAGCCGGCGTAGTCCGACTGGTAGACCACGTTCTTCTCGGGGCCGTCGAAGATCATGTCGCCGATTGCCGGCATCTTCAGCTGCGTGAGCAGCGTCCAGAGGCGGTCTTCGAGCAACGCACCCAGCATCATCACGCGAGCGAGTGCGGCGCAGAATTCAGGCTCAATCACCCCGAACATGCGCCCAGGTACCCCAAAGTCGTCCGGCGGTCCAAACAGTGACGGTCCCTCATAGTCCATGGGACCAAGGGAAGCATCTCAGCGCTTCTGGTCGCAGCGAGTTATTCGATTTTGGGCTCTTGGCAGCGCTAGCTAGTGCGAAGCGAGCACGTACGTCGGGTGGCTGTCGAGATTGTGACGGCCGTGGTCATAGCGCCGAGTCGTTCGAGGATCAGTGTGGCCAGACTGCGTCTCCTACAGCCTGCCCACCGACCACTGACCGAAGACCACGGCGCGGCAGCACATCTACCGTGTGACAGGGTGGTGTGGAGAATTCAGGACCCGCTCCAGCTCGTCTCGATGTTGCTCGTGCGGCTCGCGATCGCGCTGGCCCGGTGACGTCGCAGCGGGTGCTCCAGAAGGGCTCCCTTCTGGACCATCCTCAGAACCGGTCCCTTCTGGAGCACGTTCAGCGCGGCAGACACGAAGATGGTCTTGCCACTCTCATCGGTCCGGCGCCGAGAGACTTCTGCCGTTGGCATCCCGCCCCCGGCGCCCGGTGCCCGCAAGGGGATGGGTTATCGATAGCCGGGAACTGGCCGGGGATGGGCTTGGCGAAGTCGAGGGGAGCCCCACCGGCATTCCGCGCGCTTCTCGGTGATAGAGCGCTGCCCGCTTCGGCGTGTCGTGCACCGACCCGGTTCTCCGACCTGCCACGATCACCGGAAGCAAGCCCATGACCGCATGGAGGAACTGATGAACCGTGGACAGTTGATCGACGCCGTGGCCGCCACGACCGGCCTGCCTCGCGCGCAGGTCGAGGCCACCCTCAGTGCCACCCTGACCCAGGTGCGGGGCGCAGTGGCGTCCGGGGACAAGGTTCAGCTCCCCGGCTTCGGAACATTTGAGCGGCGTGAGCGCGGCGCGCGCACCGCCCGCAACCCCTCGACCGGGGCGCCGCTGCAGCTGGCCGCCACCCGGACCGTGGGGTTCAAGGTAGGCGCCACGTTCAAGCAGGAGGTCGCCGACAGCGTCACCACCACGACGGCAAAGAAGGCAGCGGCCAAGAAGACCCCGGCTAAGGCCACAACGTCGAAGACCACGGCTGCTAAGAAGGCCGCGAAGAAGTAGCCGCACACGCCAGAGTTGCGCGCCTGTGTGTCGCAGACCGATCGTCTACCGGGCCAGCGGTCTACTCGCGGCCTTCATACTTGAACGAGACCTGTAGTTTCGTTCGATAGGTGAGTCCACCATCCTCGCCCAGCTGGATATCTTGCGCGACAACCTCGGCGACACGGAGGTCGCGTAGCGTCACGCTCGCCGCCTTGATGGCCTGGGACGCGGCGTCCTCCCAGGACTGCGTGCTTGTGCCGATGAGTTCCGTCACTCTGTAAACGCTCATGTGCCACTCCTCGCCTTGAGACGTCTTGTATCCGACACAGTCCTACCGGAGTGTGCCTGGAGGGACAAGTGGACGGCCGACCGGCCGGCATGAGCGTGCGTTGCCTTGGGTGGTCCGGGGGCCACGATCGCGTGGCCCCTCTGATGGGCGGACGTGGGCGAGTTCCTGCTGTTGCGCAGGGCCGTTCCATCCCAGGCCCCGGCTCGGCGCCAAGAGCAGCCACGGTCACGGACAGCTTCTGCGGCGCGCGCCCACCTCTGCATTGCTCGACATCCGCTGGGAGAATGGGCACGAACTACCTTCAACCTCAGCACTCGTAGGAGTCCAGCATGTCAAGCGTTCCCTCAGACTCGGCACCTTCCGCGGCCCGGCTGGCCACCGCCATGCAAAAGGCCGCAGCCGCGGTCGGTGCGGTCTTCCTGCTCGTCGGAATCGCCGGTTTCATCCCCGCGTAACGGCCGGGAACGGAACTGAGTCGAGTAGGCGTACCCGACCACCGTTTCCGCGTCTTCGACGACGACGACATGGTCGCCGGACCCGACGCTCGCCAGCTTCTGCTGCCAGTAGGAGAGCGGCGGGTCAGTCACGTCGAACGTGGCAATGCTCTCCCGCACGGCCCACCCGTAGATTCGCGCAATCGCCGGCACGTCGCCCGGCATAGCGGGTCGGACCACTGACGACACGGTTTCACCGTAGGACACCAATGAATTGGATGCGGATCGGCTTGCGGCGACCAGTTCTCAGCGGAACTGCGGGTCGCGTGATCGTGGTGGTCGATGGCGCGGGAAGGCGACGTGATCTTGCAGGCCGACCGGGGCTGTCGAGCGGGTTGCGCCCGGCGAGACCGGCTTTCGCCGACGCCGGCGGCTCAGGTCGGCGCCTGCTGGTAGACAGGGCGAATGAGTGGTCAGCGAAGGTGGCAGGGCAAGGTCTTCATCGCAACGAGTCTGGACGGGTACATCGCCCGAGCCGACGGCGATATCGCCTGGCTTACCGATCAGCCACCGATCGCCGGACACGCGAAGCCGTCCGCAGATTCCCCGGTGATGCCAGGCTATGAAGAGCACCTCGCCAGCGTCGATCACCTCGTCATGGGCCGCGGGACGTACGAGAAGGTGCTGACCTTCGGCTTCTGGCCCTACCCGAAGCAGCACGTCATCGTCCTCAGTCGCACGCTGGCGACCGACGACTCGCGGATCACCGTGGCGACGTCCACCGAGGAAGCACTGGTGTTGCTCGCTGAGCGAGACTCGACAGCGGTCTACGTCGACGGCGGCAAGGTCGTTGCGGACTGGCTTCGCCGCGGACTGATCGACGACATCGTGCTCACCCACGCGCCGGTACTCCTGGGAGGCGGAATCCCGCTGTTCGGGCTCCTCGACGCCGACGTCCATCTGATTCACCTGGCCACCACGTTCAACGACGCTGGCATGACGAGCAGCCATTACCGGGTAGCGGCGCCTTCCAACCTCGGCTGACCGAATGACCGGCGATACCTCGGCTCAGCAGCGACTGAGACCGATCTTGTACCCTGGTCGATGCGCTTATCAGACAGTGTCAGTGCCGCGCGAGATGCTGATCGAGACCGCACGAGCGACGACGGCAGGTAGGGCGGAGTGATCGACATCGCTGACCGTGAACGGGCCGCCGAGCCCGAGGACCTCGGCCGACTCCTCCTTGAGCGAGCGAAGGCCCGCGACGTCGATGGCGTGACCGCGCTGTACGAGCCGGACGCCGTGCTCGCCTCCGCAAGCGGCGACTTTGTCAACGGCGCCGTAGCGATCCGGCGCATGTACGAAACGCTGCTCGCTAACCCGCCGCAGTTCGCCGGTGACGTACGCCCGGCACTGCGCCGAGGCAATCTCGCGCTCACCTCAACCCTCTTCCGCGGCGGCGCGACAGCAGAGATCGCGAGACGGCAGAGCGACGGCACCTGGCTGTGGATCGCCGATCAGCCGAACGTCACCGGATAGCGATCGGTGACCGGTCACCGTTTACGCCAGGCCGACCGTCTCGGAGGCAGCGCCTCGGGTGTCGCTCAGCGATGGCCTGGGCGATCGACCGACGAGGTGGGGCGTCAAGCGAACTCCAGCAGATGTGGTCCACTTCCTCGTTCCTGTTTCGTTTGACGGGTTGGCTGGCGTGCAGCAAGAGTGGAGC
>JAABUR0100002213.1_pt1 | contig 30794 bp, 33 predicted proteins | sample 5560091 | NCBI WGS metagenome assembly JAABUR01 (sample SAMN10711879, study PRJNA513375) | rock metagenome | isolation source: Antarctica rocks | place: Antarctica: Victoria Land, University Valley sud
TTGGTAGGTAGTTTGGTAGGGAGTTTGGTAGGGAATTCGGTAGGGCGTTTGGTAGGGAGTTTGGTAGGGAATTCGGTAGGGCGTTTGGTAGGGAGTTTGGTAGGGAATTCGGTAGGGCGTTTGGTAGGGCTTTTGGTAGGGAGTTTGGTAGGGAGTTTGGTAGGGAGTTTGGTAGGGAGTTTGATAGGGAGTTTGGTAGGGAGTTTGGTAGGGAATTCGGTAGAGCGTTTGATAGGGAGTTCGATAGAGAGTTTGATAGAGCGTTTGATAGAGCGTTTGATATCGAGTCATGAAGAGTGCTTTCTATTGAACTAATTAGCATGTGCTATGAAGCATGTACGAAGCAGAGATGAACAAAGATTCAAAACACGCGTTGGATTAGAATCGGCAAATTCATGAATGGGACGGTTATGAGCACAGTGAGTACAGGTGCGTTGAGACATGAAAAAGGATCGTAAAAAGAGATAAAGATTGATATATACGCGTACAATGTAGGTAAAGACAGGTGCAGGTATGTACGGGTAAACAGGTAAACAGGTAAGAAAATTTCAATCGTCGGTCAGGTGATTTTCGGTCACCTGATGTACGTACAACGACTTCAAATGAACTGTAAAAATCAGGATGGTAGTTGAAGCGAAAGAAAAAGAAATGATGGTAGTTTAAACGGAAGAAAACGACTTGCACGGGTCAACGCAGCCAAAAACATAGTGCGGGGTTGAAAAGTTTTGATGTTGGGTCACCTGATGCAACTCTTGGCAACCAACGATCAGAATAAGCCGCTATTCCAGTACTATATAGATGATAGGTAGTTTGAGATCTTACTCTTCGTTAGGGCCTTTGATATCATGGTGCGCGGTGGTAAGACCACTCCAGCCAGTCATTTAGATTCTACCATTGGGCTTTTGAAATTCTTCATTAAAGACAAAGCAATCCGAAACTACCCATGCTAATTACAGCCAAAGAGACCCTCTCGATGTAGAGTTTCACAGATCCTGTAGGCTGGGCTAGATTTGGATGCTATGTGATTGATTGGCTGTTGACAGACAGTTCATGCTTTCTCGAAATCCCTCGGTAGCTTTTTGCCTTGATAAGCCCCTAAAGCGCCAGCAACTGTTCGAAAACTAATACCCATACTCTGCGAGCTGCGTCTTAGTCTCCTCGTCGACTGTGGCATTCTTCTTCGCTTCTGACAATTGTCTCCTCGCGGTCTTCTTTCGCTCATAGTATGCAGCTCCCTTAACCTTTCTTCGCTCCTCCAATCTGCACGAATTGTAAGCGAGGTTTACAAAAGCCATATCTGTTATAATCCTAAAAGGACGACGAACCTCGCAACCACGTCCTGGTACTTCCAGCCAACCTCGTGGCTCAGTCTTCCGACAGTGCAGTACTTCCTCCCTGGCTTCAACCTCAACACCCTCAACGCTTGCGGGACTACCATTCTCTTCTTCTTGTCGTATGGTGGGGGTACACCTTCAAAGACCTTGAGCCGCTCCATTGCTGCGGCACCACGAGCGGTCTTGTGCGGAATCATGCCACGGACAGTCTTGTAAAAGATACGGGATGGGGCGCGGAAATGGAAGGGACCTAGGGGACATATGAATTAGTCGTGACGGCCATATACGACCACCGGTTTCCTTGGGCGTTGCCGGTTTTGCTTGTTCGTAGATGGCTTACCTCCTCGGGTGGGGTTGTAGCGGGTCATTTTGCGAAGGTAGGCCAGATACTTTACTGTGTGGGGTAATACGTCAGCGATCCATCCATCATTCATCAATCTTAACTGCATGAAAGCACACGAATTTTGAATGTTTTCACCGCCAGCCGCTGTCCCTTTGCCAATATAGAATCAACGTACGTTTTGCGCGGAAGAATTCGCCAGAAATGTTCAAAGCCTCGCAGCGGACGATCACGATCTTCTGGCCGTTAAGCAATTGCTTGGCAACCGTGCTGGCAAGACGGCCCAGGAGATGTCCTTTACCGTCGATAACGACCTGTTGGAAGGGGTGCGTCAGTTGCATGGCCGTGATGATGGATACTTCCATTCGGAACAGCTCGAGACTTACGACAGAGTCGAACGTCGACATCCTGAGATTCGATCTTTCAACGAAGTGTGTTCCTAAAGAAGGGTAGGAGCTTGCGTTGCCCCTTAACTATCGGTGTAGTCGCAAGGTGATTGACGTTGGGTTCGATGTGAGGGTTAGACGAATGTGCGTTGAGCTAAGCCCTATTTGATTAGGGTTGGTCAACCACTTTAGCACCTTCAAGTCTAAAAGTAAGGTAGGTACATATTGTCATCAAATTCGAAAAGGTACCATCTCTATGTTCACGATTGAAACCACTTAGGACTACCCCTTCGTCACAGGCATAATCCGCATCCAAGTCACGATCAAGTGTTCAAGCAATGGGAATGTGAAGCAACTGTATCTATTCCATGCCTTCGAGTACTTACAGAACACAGTCCTAGTGGCTAGCAGTACCAGCGCACGTTACATGAGTATTTGAGACAGTAAATACGATTCAGTGCTGCTGGTTCATCGACCTCTACACATACCTTTACTACACTTTATACTAAGGTCGCGGAAATATGTTTGAGGGTAATCAATCCTAAGCATCAGAGTTATCCTTCAATTCTTTCCCATATCACCATAAGTTCGTAATGGCTGAGACCAGAGTCCTCAACAAGTCTGTTTTGCCAATTGGCCATACACATGGCTTCTTCATAATCTGAGAAGTCCGCTTTAGGACCAATCCAAATTATAAGTCTCACACTCCGAGATCCATAGGCCTGCAAATATCTGCTTAGGAGATGCGGTTCTCGAGGATAGACAAAGAGCCAAGTCTTTGCATCTGCTGCCAAATAACAAATATCCCAGGTTCCACGTACAATCTGGAGATCTTCTTCGCGCATGTACTGGTTAGCAGTATTAGAGGCCTCGATAGCCTTGAGTGTTATTTGGGAGCGCTTCTTGAGAAGAAGAGCTTCCAATAATCCTGTGCCGCTACCTATAGATATCATCAACGAGGGTGCTGGCCACAGAAGCTTTACGAGAGTATCGATAAGTGGGATTGATAGGGAGCAACAACCATCAGGATGATGAGTCGGTAGAATCGATAATTGAGGAAGCTCCTTCATGTCGTTCCACAGGTTGACTGCTTTCTCGCAAGATTTGGTATATACATGTAATGACTTGTCATCTAACCCGATTGATTTACTTTCTATACCCCTCGAATTACTGGGAGCTGTGGCAGCTCAGGTTCTTCCGTAATCGAGTAGGGCGATAAGGAAAAGGTCTTTAGACCCTCCACCGCCTTTCCTGGCAGAACTATTAGAGTATATTTATGATGCAGGGAGCAGTTCGACCCCGCCATCCTTCGTCCACGCGACCAACCAAACGCTCCTTTACCTTTTATTCGTTATCACTGCTGCCAGAGTTCCGCTTCTGCTCATGTCGTGCATGTCTCTCCTTAATTCTTCCGAGTGTCATGCTTGCGTCGTACATCACTACTGAGTAAAAGTACGTCAGGGTGTCGAGTACGGTTCATGTCTTGTCTACATCACGCGTATACCTTATATACTTGGGATGCTGACCTCAAACAGCAGAGTACATAATCCACAATGAAGAAAAGCCTCTATAACCCCATTGCTTTCAGACCCCTACCTGTCACAATCATCACATCAATCAGCTACGCTGCACTTATCGTCACCCTACTTGTAATACACCTTGTTGTCCCTTCCGCTCCTAGCAACCCAACAGCTGTCATTGGTACCAATTTGACAGAAGCATGGCAAGACCTCAAAACCCTCAGTAATGGCTTTCATCCCTATAATAGCCGACGAAACGATGAGGTCCGCGACTGGCTGCTCATGAGAATTAATACTATACTAGATGAGAATGGCGTAGCGTCTCGTCACGTCTCTGATGACAGGCGTTACGCAGTATCTGGGAATTCCACCATACCAAAAGGCGCTCCTGTTGTGGTCTTCTCTGATATGACGTCGAACGTGACTTTCTCTCAAAGTGGAAGACGAAGCGGCTCTGGTTCGCATCGGAATCCGGGGTTGAGTGTATATTTTGAAGGCACCAATATCATTGTCTACATACGTGGATCAGAGGACGGGCATGAAGACTGGTGGAGGAGAAATAAGAAACCCCCTAGTAAAGGGGGAGTCCTTGTGAATGCTCACTATGACAGCGTCTCCACGGGATTTGGGGCCTCGGATGACGGAGTTGGAGTTATTACGGTTCTGCAGTTAATCAAGCATTTCACCACAGATGGCCAGAAACCTAAGAAGGGAATTGTCGCTTTGATTAACAACGGCGAGGAGGACTTTCTGAACGGCGCTTGGGCCTTCAGCCAGCACCCTATGTCACGGTATGCTCACACGTTTCTCAACCTTGAGGGAGCTGGAGCAGGCGGCCGCGCAACGCTCTTCAGAACTACTGATCTCGAAGTTACCAGATTCTACCAGAATAGTGCCTACCCCTTCGGTTCTGTAGTCAGTGCAGATGCTTTCAACAGGGGTCTTGTAAGGAGCCAAACGGATTACGTTATATTCAATGGAGTCTTAGGTCTTCGTGGCCTTGATGTAGCTTTCATGGAGCCAAGAGCGCGTTACCATACAGAACAGGATGACGCGAGGCATACCAGCGTGGACTCTTTATGGCATATGCTCTCGGCCGCTTTGTCTACGGTGGAAGGACTTGCCTCAGATACCAGCTCAACGTTTGATGGTGAAAATTCTGGTAATGGAAAAGTGCCAAGCGGTAAAGGCTCAGATGGTGTTTGGTTTGATCTTCTTGGCAGAGCTTTTGCAGTCTTTCAGCTGCATACACTTTTCGCACTTTCAGTCACGTTACTAGTGGTTGCCCCCTTGACGCTCATCGTGATCGGAGCGGTTCTCGTCAAAATTGACAAATTCTACATCTTTAGCGCATCCAAGCACCATCATCATGCCGAAGGCGATGATTCGGTGTCTCTATATGGCTGGCGAGGCATAGTGAGATTCCCAGTTATATTCGTTTTTTCGTCTGCTGCTGTGGTTGGTCTGGGATTCCTGTTGACGAAGATCAACCCCTACATCGTTCACAGCAGTCCATACGCTGTCTGGAGTATGATGCTGTCTGCTTGGCTATTCCTTGCATGGTTTCTTTCCAGAGCCGCTGATTTCGTAAGACCAACAGCTTTTCAACGAGCTTACTCTCTATTATGGATGTTTGCAGGTACTTGGCTAGTACTTATCGTCGTGACTGTGCTAGAACAGAAACCAAAGATAGCTGGAGGCTACTTCATGTTCTTCTACTTTTCTGCCACATTCGTGGCGAGTACGATATCATTCTTGGAGCTCTTTGGCCTGCCGCGCAAGTCTGACTATGCTGAAGCGGTTGAGGACGAGGAAGAACAGTCGACTAGCCCACGATCCGGCAGCATCTCGAGTGCGAGATTGCTAGCGTCAGCTACAGGGGATCAGATGAAGCGCGGGCCAGAGCAGAATGGTGACGAGGAAGAGGATGCCACAGAATCTACCTCATTGCTCCCCAGTGGTAGACAAACCACCTTCCCACACTACTCCTCTGCTCATCCCGATGGGAACGAAGATGAGCAGCATGGAATGGATGAAAAGAAAAAGCATAAAGTCTATGGCGATGAGCAAGCTTGGAGCTCGTCCCTACCAACGTGGACCTGGCTACTTCAATTCGTTATTCTTGCTCCCATCCTTGTCATTTTGGTCGGTCAAATCGCGCTGCTGTTCACTTCTGCAAGCTACCAGACTCTACAGGACGGAAACTCACCACTGCTCGTATATTTGGGCATTGCAGCCTTAACTATCCTCATCCTCGCTCCGCTTGGGCCGTTCCTACACCGGTACACTTACCACATCCCAACATTCCTCCTCCTTGTCTTTGCTGGTACGCTCATATACAACCTGGTGGCCTTTCCATTTTCTCCTAATAATCGTCTCAAGCTTTACTTTATCCAGAAGGTGGACCTCGATACAGGTATCAACCGAGTATCGCTGATAGGGATTGGTGAGCCTTACCTGGGTGAAGCCATTTACAGCCTTCCAAGCGCAGCTGGTCAGAAACTCGAATGCTCCAAGAGCTCAGTCCGAAGAGATTTGACCGAGTGTGCATGGGATGGCATCCCTCCTCAGGTCGTCAAGAATACGCATCCTGGAGTCCCACCCGAGCTTGGCTACGCCGGTTGGCTTACCTTGAACATCACCCGCAACTCAAGCAAACCTGAAGCTCGCTTCCACCTATGGGGCCGCAACACGCGCTCTTGCAGAATCGTCTTCAACAAACCCATCTCAGACTTCCGCGTCCTCGGCGCTGGAGAAGACAAACGCTTCAAGCGCGTATCGGAAGACGGCAGCAAACGCATCCTGCTCTGGAGCCGCACCTGGGAAAAGCCCTGGGACATTGACGTCAGCTGGGATGTCGATGAGCACGACAGCGAAGGCGGGACTGGCCTCGATGGCCGCGTCGTGTGTCTCTGGAGTGACGATAATGAAACCGGTGTTATTCCTGCCTTGGATGAGGCGAAGCGGTTTGTGCCGGATTGGGTGGCGGTGACAAAGGCGGATGATGGGTTGGTGGAGGGGAGCAAGGCTTTCATGGTGTGAAAAAACTTTGCGAGTGTTAAGGGGATATGCGGGTATGAAGTAGGTGCCATTGTTAGCTTGTGGGTTCGCCAGCCGCTGGCTTGAGTATGTTCATTTTCCCGTCGCAAAGAAAACAATAACCTACATCGCTATCTCCAGCTAGTCCTCTGGCCTTGAAATTTTCATTCCAACCTACATCACCTACGTTTCGTGTACAAAGACGCCCTTCGATCATCCCTTTGCAGTCCTCCATCAGATATGTTACCTCATTCTTTGAATTTATCATCGCTATTGGATGGATAACTCCAGTCATTTCAATGTCGTCGTTCTGGTTCTTGGCACCTACTTCTGTAACTGCTTGGTTGATAATTACAATGTTCTTATCGATGCTGTTTCCACTTATCGTGTATCTATCTCTTTGAACTTTCACATCCACTCCCTCGTACTTGCTATCTTGCGCTTCTTTCTCGTTGACCCGTTCACTGACAGACACTTCATCTCGACTAGCGTCAACTCTCCAACTCTCCCTCTCTGCCTCTCAACCTCCATCATATACTTCTCCCCCCTAATTTCTATTCGAATACCGATGTTACCATATCTCGAACCTCATCCATTATCTTGTTATCGACATATTGTTCTTGTCTTGCAACAATTTCATACTTTTTTTCAAGTAACAGGAAAAGCTACAAGGTGTTGGTTTTTTGCTTGATCTTACTTTTCATAATCGTGCAGGCTCGGGCTATCTATGCAAATACGGTGCTGTTAATGTTGTTTGGATATTTCTGATAGTCATTCCACTCATCCTGCTAAATTTTCTGCATGAGTACATCTCACTTAACCCCATCGGCCCCATCATGACCACTTAAAATCTTCCTTTTTCTTCCCTACACGATTCTCCTACCAAATCCACAGTCTCCAAATCGGTTTCGAGCATTCATCAACTCCACAACTCGGCACTAAAAAAAAGAAAGACACGAGCACACGCACCCAGCACGTCTCCATAGAGACGCCAACTCTAACCTAACAGAATCCTCGCTCATCCCGCCACAGAAAAACCAACGAGGCCCGCCCCCGCGGTCATCACGTGGATCACGCAAATAATAGAAACGCCACGGCGCACGGGTCTAGATGACGCAGAGAACATTCACTGCATAGAAAGACGGCCTCTTGTATCTTGCTGTTGGAGTGAACCAAGCTATGACTGGATGTTGTGACATAAGATGCCGAGATGTAAAATCAACAGTGTAATGGTCTCGCGGGTTCGTTTGAACGGTCGATTTCTCAGTTTCACTATTTTCGATAAAAGGTTTTGTGGAGGCTGATTGTATTTCAACAGTTTGCTTGAGGAACTAGGATATCAATCACATCTTAAAGTCAACTCCATCTAGTCTTCTTTTTTTTATCTTTTTTTTTATAACCCCGAAGCCTGGAACTAGAACTTTCAATGCGTTTCCAAATCCTACAAAGTATCGAAAAGTGGGGATACAAAACACCCCCGGGCCAGCCATGGCTACAGTAGCTCTTTCAAGATGCAAAAATCTCAGCTACTGAGCTTGGATAGCCTCACGGGAAACATCCCAACCAACCAACCAACCAACCCCCTTAACCTCACATCCCCTCCCCCCCCAAGGATACCCTGATCCACAATCACACACGCCCCCCCACAACCCTCCCACTCTCATTCTACACCCAATCCCCTACAGTCCCGGCCCCATGTAAGTGCCCGCGCAAGCAGCACCCATGATAGCCCCTGCGTTAGCCAAGAAGACATCATTGCAGGAGGTGGGTGTGGTTGGTTGAAGCGGCCGCAGATGTTGGTGGGAAGGATGTGGAAAAAGGAGGAGGGGGGTTTAGGTGGTGGTGGGAGGTGGCAGTAGTGGTGGTGGTGATGGGCGAAGTGGAGGGTGGGAAGGTGGGAAGGTGGGAAGGTGGAAGATGGGCTTTTTGGCTGAAAGAGTTGGGATGGCAATAGGGATTTGCTATCTAAAATTAGGAGATTATGGATTAGGGAATCCGTTGAACTTTTATAGTCAAGGAAGAAGCCCATTTATACATTTATACATCCAATACTAAAACCACAAAAAACCCCACAAAAACCCCTCTCAGCAACACATGCTGTATCTCAAACCCCAAACCCAATCTGCAAACATTCCTTGCGAACAAACCCCATCAACACCCATCCCAGGACCCCCCGCATCAAGAAGGGTTGTCCTGGGGGGACTGACGGTAGAAATAAAGTAAAACAGAATGTTTTTTCGTAGATGCTATGGATACTAGTTATTTCCACCAAACCAATAGAGAAATCTTAGAATTGTGGCAAGGAATCATGCTCGTGTTTTGATAGCGAGCCGGCGGAAGGAGCTGAGAGGGCACAGTCTTGCAGAAAGAGCGGTGAAACATGATGAAAGAGGTAGCTGGACGGTAGGAAAGTGCTTGAGGGTATCTCAGACGTCCCTATCTTGCTCGTCCAAGATGGAGTCGTGGGTTTGGGAAGGGGAAGGGGAAATGTTGGGGTGGGAGATCGGATGTGGGGCCGAGAGGGGGAGTTGGTTAGGGTTGGAAGGGTTGGTAATTGTTGGAGGAATGGATTGCTACCGTTTGACGACTCCTGCGGTGATTCAAGGCCACCAATCCCTCACAAAGCGCCAGTATGCCAGCACAACACGCCTTCAGTGCCTGACTTCTGACGCTATAGACAAGAAAACCATCAGTCCCTGGATTTTGCAAGATCATTGGCTAGGTTCGTTATCTCTTCCCAACCAAAACAACAAAGCAGCCGCCCAAGTCTATATGAGCGACCACCCGTGAGCAACACTGTCCGGTATTTCCAAGATCGTCATCCCCATGAACGGAGAGAAATGTAACCCCGTCATCTTAACAATGTTCCGCTTATGCTGCGATACCTACGCAGCCTATCTTCCCAAAATGCAGTTCCGGAGCCTAGAGTAATGATCATACGACCTTGGACGACCTAGCCTCTTCCGTTGTCATCATTGCACGCCATATCCAAAATTACCGCTTGCCCACAGCATCCAGACTATTCAGCATCGCCTGCGTCTCCCTCACCAACTCCTTCCTCCTAGCCCTCAAACCCTCATCGCCATCCGTCTCCACAGCATCGCACTTTAGGATGATCTGGGCCAGAATAGTCTCGCTCAGCTTCTTATACTCCAGGTCCCTCGCTTTGCTGTCGCCAGGAGGGTTATTCATAAATTGCACACATTTAGGCACAAACTGCATGTGGAAGTTTCGACTAATTCCTTCGAGTTTTTCGGAGGGGGTTTGGGACTTCGTTGGTTGAGGGGGGTTGGGGGAATGCGAACGCGTGGTAGAGCCACCGCTACTGTAGTTACTGGACGGGCCTTCAGGGGCAAGGAAGCCAGAATGACGCTCGGTAGGTGTGCTGACGCCGCTGCCACCTTTCTTCTTACGGCCGCCCCGATGGCCTTTGCGTTTTGTGCGCGACTCACCCCGTATAGACCCATCGACATCAATTCGAGGGCCTCCGCCGATGCCATTCTGCAGCATCTCGTCTTCGTCTGCGGACTCGCTGCTTCCGTCTTCGTCCCGAAGCCCGGGAGGTAAAGCTTCGCTGATGACGCACATTAGCTCACTATTTTGCTTTAGGCCTTCTTCCTTGCAAGAGCGTGGGTCATCTTTTAGAACTTTGCCTTTGTAGAGGAGTTTTATTCGACGGGGGTTATCCGTCTTGGTCTCCTTAGCTGCCAACCGTCGCAGCTCACCAACTCGTAAATGTCCGTCTGCGATGGCGTAGGCGGGGAAGTGTAGGGGATATGTGGTCCCTCGGTGTTTTAGAACTAGGATGTCTGGACTTAGACCTGCACCGTCGGTGCGAGTCGCATTGCGCCCTGATGAGGGGAAGCCGTAGCTGCTTTGCCGTGGAGGGTCGACAATGTCATCTGGTCCAAGATATTGATAATCGTCCTCTGTGACGGTAGGGGCGGGGTGCCCAGCAGCGGAGCCGAAGGGTGAGTAGCGGCCTGACGGCCAGAAGCGGGTGCCCCAGTTCGACATTGTGAAGAAGAAAATGAGGACAGGGAGGAGAATAGCGAGAAGGGTCTCGGGGGTGGTGTTCGCAAGGATGGAGGTAGCCTGCTCGAGGATGGGGTGGGGTAGGGAAGCCTGGAGGGAGGTGGCGGATGAGGTAAGATGTGAGCGGAGTGACGCAGGAAAGCTTTTATATAGTGGTTGCACGAATGAAGTGAGCAGTGTCAGAGACTCGTTGACGAGTGAGGAAGCCACCTTGGCGTAGTTGAGAGGTGTTCATCAATTGATGTTGAACTGGTAGGATTTGGGGATAAGGTTTTTTGACGTGAGCATCTGGAGCATCGTTAATACGGCTCACGCTAGTAGGACCAATCACTTTTGGACTTTCTCTTCATCGAACTCGAGCAGTAAATGCTCTTTAGGCTTGAGCATCCGACTTTTTACACCCAGCAAATGTACATCCGAACGCATTCGCAGATTCTCTAGGCACCAATCTCATCCTACATGACAAAGCATACCAAGGTCACGATACCCTACCTTAGGCCTATCACTTAAGCGAGAGCTATCTATTTGTGGATCTCGTGTGAAGCTTCTCGAATCCACTGGAGGAGGGAGTGTGAAAATCACAGGTGAGATCCTTATGAATTAACGCTTTCAGTAGCTTTCTGTTCAATTTTACGTGACTTTGACTATCAGGAAGCCTCTCGTTCTCTGACTATAGGCTTTTCGGTATAGAATCTGATCGAAAGTATTCTAGATAAGTTTGTGCTTGCAGAGCGAACGGTTCTGTAACTTCCTACTGGAGTACAGACCAAATCGTCACCTACTTGGACCTAAGGTGCTTCCAGCGCTAGGCATTGTCAAGCGTGGTACGTGACGCTGTAAAACCGAAAGCAGCCTGCTTGCTATTTTACCATCTGGGTCAATCATCATGTATTTTCCATCCAATAGACTTGTAATGGCAAGGATTCCACTACCCTCACCTCCATCTGTTCCAATCCCAATCATCGCTTGAACTACCCATCGGTGAGTTACACTTTCTTGCCCAGCCGGGGCTTTCGAACCAAAAAAATCTGTATTGTTTTGTCCGCATTGGCAAGCGCATTACCATTCTTCTTGAAGGCCAGATACCGTCCTTCTGTCAGGCATCCTCGAACAGCCTTGAATGCCTCTTTACCAACGTCAAAAGACCAAGCTTCTTGTCCGCCGGGCCATAAGGGACAGCAGGCTAGGATCGCCGTATCGGGTTTGGCAGAGCGGAACCCCGTTATAGTTGTCTGAGGAATGTTTAGATTGGGGAGCGGCATCCGCGAGGGTGGGTATGGAGTAATCAGGCTGTTTGAGGTCGAAAGCATTCATTAGAATCGACGTAAGGCCATGTTGCCAGGAAGGCTTTTAGTCTTATTGGACATCTTGATATCTAATAGCTTCAAGCCACTGTTCCGCAAACAAGATCTGCGGAATTATGGTCCGGCAAGCTCGGTGAAGACATGACCACCCCTTGTCCAAGGGGAGGCGGAAGCCAAGGCGCGTTGACGATAAACTCTACGACCTCTTACTGTAACCAGGCGCCATCGTTGGGCGTGAATGGAGGACTCTTCACTAAGTTCATCTGCGCCAACAATCCAGCTGACTTGGGGTAGGGTCCCGGCAGCTGCATCAGACTATAATCTATCAAATAGTAAGCGGAGAGTCTGGAGTGCATTCTGGTATTGTATAAAAGAGGAGAGCATGGTCCACAAAGACGTCCTAATCTTGACAGACCTGCCAGGTCACCTTGGCTTCCTGAATGAACCCAGGCACAGTCTACCAGCGGAAGGGGACGCAATTAAGCCCTGTGACTTCGCACCTTGTAGACGACCATCGTTACCTCAAGTTTAACGATTACAGACCTGTACTTCCGTTACTATGAAGAAGAACTACCTCCTTATTAGGGCTTGGAGACCACCTGAACGGTTGACGAAGCCACTCACCCGGGCAACATGATTGGGGTTACTAGATGCCACAACTGCTTCCTCGTGTAGACATCATTATCAGTATGAGCAATAGCAGAATCTAAGGGGTGCTGAAAATAATTGAACAACAATCAGTTGAGCATGGAGATCTCTGAATGGACATATAGAAACCTTGTTTCTGGAAATTGATAATCGATATTCAAGTCTGATTGTAAAGATAGTGCGATGGGAAGAAATGGAGATGGAGATATCTAGGACCCAGTTACTCTTTCCCGCAACTCCCTAATGTAACGAACGTACTCCATAACAAACGACCTACCTTGACCACCCCAAACCCACAGCGCCAACAGTCCCATTCTCCGGTCAACACCGAATTGAAACCGGAGAATCACCCTTCTTATCATTAAAAATGTCTGAACCAAAGACACGACGCGCATTCCCCCTAGTCCTAGTCCCGGACATACATAAAATATTACCAGAGAAAGAGCAAAAAGCTCTTGTAATTCTTGCCGAAAAAAAGAAAATCTGATAATCTTTAATGAGTCCCGCAAAAATAAAGCGCGAAAGACGTATAGAAAGAAGCACATGTGGAAAAGAACGTATGGATACGTGAAAACCGGTTAATGTCAATTAGCAAGTCCAGCACTCACTCCCTTCCCATCAACCCCTTTACGGCAACTACCTAGCCACCCTTTCCCTCTCCTCTCCCTCTCCCTCTCCCTCTCCCTCTCCCTCTCCCTCTCCCTCTCTCTTTCCCTTTCCCTCTCCCTCTCCCAATCCACCACCCCCCCAACAGGCCCAACACATACGCCAAAAAGAACGCACCTCCATCCTGCCCAAACCTCAAACCTCAAACCTCAAACCTCAAAGCCCACAACAACTGATTCGTTCCCCCTCCCCCAAACCAGACTTTTCACACCGGCCCTAAGCTTCGAAATTCTTTTGTTTCAAACACCCCCGCCCCGTCTCTTGCGTTCTGAAAATGGCCAGCCAAGAATCTTCACCGACAATTTTGGTTTTTTTTTTGAAAAAGAAAAACTCAAAAGACTTTTAAAAGACTGGATGGTTGTGACTAGGGAAATGGTAAGGGGCTTTAGGGGCTTTGGATGGATGGTAGTGCAGAGGAAAGGAAGTTGGAAAAGACCAAGGGGTGCTGGATTCGGTTGGCGCGTTTTAGTCGTCTGCTCAATGCTAAGGTAGCGTGTGGGTAGGTAGGGTAGGGTAAGGTATCTTTTTGAAGCATGAAGCAGGGTTTAGTCTATCACAGTCGGAATATCAATTCAGGCAGAGAGTATAGCCGTCAATAGAATTCAGAGCTTGAAACGTGCTTTTTGTGTCTGCGTGAGCTACATTGGGCCTATTTTTACATGCTCTCGGAAATAGCTGCCCCGACAGTTGAAAGATTCTCCATACCTAAAGCAACGACAGAAGAAGATGCCTTCGCTGATCAAACTAAACCTGCCCCGTCCAGATCTATTGAAACCTCCTCCAATACGAACGGTCTGTTCTTGCTGAATATGGTCATATCGAAGCTATGAGCCGCCGAGGCTGGGAAACGCGTTTTCGTCCGAGACGTTGACCGAGTTGCCGTCACGTCCACCGCGGCCCCCACGGTATCCGCCACGAAACTCGCCATCACCTCGTCCTCGGTAGCTGTCTCCACGTCCACGTCCTCGGCCTCTCTCGCCGCCGCGGTAGTCGCCTCTTCCACCGCGCCCGCCCCTACCACCACGGTCTCCCCTTCCAGAAGATGGCTCGACGTAACGCAGATCGACGTCTAGAACGTTCTTTTCTTTTCGCTGCTTCTCTCGTTTTGCCTTCTCTCCTTTGCCTGCAAAATACTCTTCGTTCCCTTCACCCTGGGGCAAAGGCTTGGCCGCTTCCCACTTCTTGTCGGGCTTACGACCTTCATTCGGCTTACGCGCTTCTGGCACCCCGCCGCCTAGTTTGAGTTTCTTCTCTGCTTGTTCGGCCAGGTACTCGTCATAGGACTTGCTGTTGTCTTCTGGCTCCGGCACTGCAGCTGGCTGAGACTCGTTGGTAGCAGCAGCATCGCCAGTGGTAGCACCCTCGGCGTCGACTGGCTTGTCAGCGGTGTCTACCGCGCTGGCCTCTGTATTATCCCAGCCACCGGCAATTGGATCGGCGCCGGAAGAGTCCCAGCCACCAGCACCAGTCTCATCTGCCTTCGCAATAGCTTCACCCGCCTTCTCATCGTTCCACTCAGAAGTCCCAGTTGGTGCACCCCAGGATTGATCAGCTTGCTTAACGTGGTCACTAAAAGATGTAAGATTAGTTGATCGAAATAACTGCTCCGATGAAATATGTACTTAGGCGGGCCACGACTATGTCGATCATCACGACTGCCTCGACCACCTCTGCCTCCGCGACCTCCACGCCCACCACGTCCCTCGTAATTGCCTTGTATACGTCCGCCTCCGATGCGATCTGAGTGGCGATCTTGACGGAGACCATCGTCAGTTGGTTTGCCGCGGTTGTTTACAGAACCAGCTGTGCGGTCACGGAAGGCTAGGACCGGGATCAGTTTGGGCTCTAGATGCAAAACCCTTGAAGATGCTCAAGGCCAGTGTAACCCAAATTGAACATATCAAACACGAACCGTCTTCGTTGCCAGAGAATCCTCCACGCCGCCCACCGCGTCCACCACGATCACCTCCAATAGCACCCCCGCGAGATTCGCTAGGTGGCGCATCGGGAGCACTGCGCTTACTGGTCCTTGCGATTGGCTTGTCGACGACCTTTGTGGGGGGCTCGGGCTCCTTGTCAGAGTCCTCGTCATGGTCATTGCCTGTTCTTTGGTTAGCGGGCAGAGTTGGTCGCGGTAGAATCGTGTATACCAAGGAGCTCGTAAAGGTTCTGCGAAGTTTGATATTAGTAAATCATAGCTTTATTTAGTTAGAGATAGTAAAGACCGACACTTTACGGCTACTTGATGGGGCGTTGTCGAACATTGCAGCTCCTTACCTTGGATTTGACATCGGCCATCTCGTCCAACCTACGACAGCCTTCTACCGAAGGCTTCCTTTGCTATCACAGCAACTCGTTCTAAGATTCTGCTATCACGAGCGACGAGACCCCATTTTTGAGTCTTGTCTCCCTATGTCGATATCGCTGGTTGCGGTATTTGAGGATGCGCTGAAGTTGTACAGTTTCCACCAGGGTTGTGCGAATTTTAACGAGGCCACGGACTCTACTGGCGCTAGTGAAGCTAGGGCTCTCGCTTACAACGGGTCGAAAAGCACCATCAGGCTTCTTCGCCGGGCTTCCCACTGCAAAGCCATGGGGAAAATATCTCAAATGGTGGTGGCTACAGAGCATGATTTTACGATCTACATCGGCAATTCTCCTTCTTAGAGGTACGCAGCTCATGCAATTCTAGAGGGAGTTCATGCAGATAGGCACTCCATTTGGATGACCCTTTGCTACTAGGATTTGGCTAGAGACTGAATTCATGAAGGTAGACATAGTTGACGGAATGACGGGAAAGTGCTAGGAAAAGAAGCCATTAACAACTGTAACCGGTATGTGATGCCAAAGGAACCCTTGTATGCTATCTATGATCCCTGAGAGCCAATCTGTAAAGGATGGTATAAAAAGAAATGAATTTTCATTGAAAGAGCTACATAACCTCCCAGCAAAGCCATCAGAACGATATCCCAAACACAGAAACAAGAGAATTTTATGAGCACACCATAATGAACGTAGTCGCAAAATGCCCATCATAATCTCACAACTTTTGTGATACGCCTTCAGAATGGACATACTATATAGAAGCTTACGCACCAGAACTTACCTCTCGACTTTGCTGAAGGGTTTGCCAATGACTGTCTATGCCACGGGCGTTGTGTGAAGATTCTTTTGGGGAATGCCAATGCCTAATTAACCGATTTGATGCGGTTTCGAATAGGAAAAATCTGCATTCCTTGGCTCTTGCGTTGTGAGAGTCGGAGGCCCCGCGGCAGAACCTTTGAATTGGATAGTAAGGGATCCATACTCATACAAATTATCGGGGTTACTGCTTTGGTAAGATCTGAATCGACCCCAAGCTGAGTGCTGGGAATAACCCCATAAGATGACGCCGAACGCTTATGCTGTGCTTTTCCAAACCGTTCGTGCAAAACAGTATGCCACCGGGTAATCCTTAAGGTACAGTCCACCAGAATCATCCCCATTCCCACGGAATCCACCAGCGCCAATCGCTGTAAATATCAAGTCGAAACTGACCCTATCATCTCATAGAGCTTTCTTGAAAGGTAAATTGCGTAGGGAAGTGCATGCTTGCGGTCAAACCAAATGGATCGGCGTCCAGCATGGGGTCAAACGGATCGAAGAGTTGATTCATTCCGTCAAAGCCTGGATGGGTGGGATCCGCAGGTTGCGATGTCGGCGGTGGATGCATTGGTTGCATCGGCTGCATCGGTGGGTGTCCCGGGATGCCCATGGGGAGCTGCTGGCCTGGAGGAAGAGGCTGATGGTCAAACGGTTGTGGGTATGGCCCCGGGCCAGCGGAATGATCGCTGGGATCTTGGTCGTCAAGCATGTCGGCATGCGCATCGTACTCCTGTTCTGTACTGACGGAATCAATCTAGGACGAACATAGCTCTATAGGGAAGAAGGGAAAGGAGGGGGCGGGACAGCTTGCCGAGTTGCTCTATATGAGTCTGAAATAAAGATGGATAGTAGCCTGCCGGGTTGCCCGAAGCACTGTGCGGCTCATTGCTTCGACCTCCACCTCTTGCGTTAGGAGACATGGCTTGCATGTTAGGAGCTGATGTTGGTATCGCTAGGCCAAGTTGTCCGCGTGACGACTGGCTCCGTGGCTTACGCTGCGGCTGTGGTTGTTGCTGAGCTTGCCGATCGCCGCCAGGTGAGGCCATCCCGCCGTGTACTAAGCTCACTGGCGACTTGGCCGTTAGTGGTGATTGGATTTGTCGCGGAGCGTTCGGTTGGAGCTGTGGCGGTTTGTTGGGTATCGAGGTTACTTGGGATGATGGAGGATTGAGGATCTTCAGCCCACTGCCAGACGCTGGACGACGGGCTTGATTGTGACGATTCATGACCGCTCTCTGCTGCGGAGACGGCTGTGGGACTGAATGCGGTGGGTTACTCGGTGGCATATGCGTGGTGTCCGTCTTCGACTTTAGTTCAGCCTGTACATCGATCCCTACTTTGCGGTCAGTTCGGTGCGGCTGAAAGGTCGATCGATGCCAACCAACCCTTTTCAAGAAGGATGCGTTCCAGTAGGGAATTCTTGTAGCGCAACATGAGACACTCATCGGCCGCCGAGCGGTGGCTTTGCTGCAGACTCTGGAGCGTGTCTTCATTATGTTTAATGGTCGTTTCGAGCTGCTTGATATACTCAGTACGACGTTCTCGGAACGCAGCTTGAGCTTGACGGTTCCTCTGCTTGCGTTCCTCCGAGGTCGCATAGATCTAGGATCATGTTAGCCCCCTGGCAAACATCCCAACGGTTTTCAGCGTCATTACGCACAGGCTTTCTTCCACCTTTACGCTTCTGGACCTGTGTGACCTCTTGCACAAAATTCTGCTCGTCTATTTCCGGAGAGGATTCGGAGAAGGACTCTTCGTCCGAGTGCTCGGCTTTTGGAGCCGTTGGAGCGTCCTCAATACTGGACATGCCCACACCGTAGGTATCCGCGTTGTCGACGACAACGCGGTTGAGTCTACCAATGACCTGCTCGTCCAGGAAAGGCGCCAGGGTTCGCATGCGAGTCAAGCCACGCGCTTGACAGCCCTAAGCCGGAGTTGGAGAGTTGCTCTAACTGCTTGTGCTTCTTGCAAAAAGGTAAGAAGACCGAGATATGGGGGGTGCAAAGTGTTAGATAATGGAAACAAAACAGGAGCGAGAGGGAGGAACAAGAATTGTGTGGGGAGGACAAAGTCAGACGCTACGGCATGAAACTGCTTCATGTAGGTAAGCACGGCTACCCGAGCGAAAACGCTTGAAGGGAGTCTAATTTGTCTAATTTGTCTAAATATTGTGGGGTTGGTACCTCAGTACATATTCCGTCCTTACGATCATACGATGTTCGCACCTTGGACGCAACATCATCCCGGAAAAACGAGAATGGGTACGTCAGGGGACCAAGTCGGTTGGTGGGGTTTCTTGAAGTACCTCCGGAGTCCGAACTGTGGTTACGGTATTTGTAGCTGTGGCGCGCTTTGGCTCTAGCCTTACGATGTATATTCCGTCCTAAGTAATCTATGCTCAGACGATTCAAGAGGCACACGAGTGACATATCGCAGTAGGTTCCTGCAAAAGTGTTGGGCATGGACAGGATTCTCGCAGGGGGATTGAGCGCAGGAAAAAGAGTGATTGGCTGCTCTCCTCAAGCAACGCCGCAAGGCTTACTGCGCGTACGATGCCTTGGAACGGTACCATACCGTGGATACCATACTTCCATGGTACTTTAGTACAGTCGACTACTGCTTTCGTGGAAGATTTAAAGTAGGAAATAAAGTAGTAGAACTAAGCATCTCCGCGGGGACCCCAGCACCAGATTTCTGGGAATTTCAATCAAATAACCCCCTCATCCCGCCCTGATCGACAGCGACAACTGGAAGCAAGCAGCCTCCCAGGACAAAGACGACAAGCTGCCTGATGTCTTAATCGTCTCTTAGATGTTCCGTACACTGAACTTTACTCCTGACAGCGCGCTACATCCGGGCCACATGGTGCACGCTCTGACTCGATCACGTGGCAATGATCATGGCCGTCTGATAAGATAGGGGGCACTCCCTGCCCCTCACGTCACCATCCTTCCATCAAGCACCAAACGCCAAGGGTGTGATCTACTCATCCAGTCTTGTCGCATAATTCGAACAAACACCTGAGAAAGTGTTGCGGATGATCTGAAACCTATCTGTCTCCGAGGTAATCGGGATCGATTAATCTGCTTTATATCAGGCTTGCCTGCGTGCCTGCGTAGGACTGCCGTTAGGTCACACCAACTCTTCAGAAGCAGCATACTTACAAGCAAGACCTCAAGCGACCCCGAGTGCAGAATTTGCTACGTTGTTGTCGGGATCAATTACGAGTAATTGCAGTCGGACATCCACCAGTTTTCGGGTCGAACGAACGTCGTCGCCAAAGGACTGGATGCGACCGAATACAGCCAATTATCGTCGTCTTCGGATGTTGACCCACGGATGAGCTCGTACCGATTCTTTTCTGTACGTAATTGACCTGAGAGGTCTGATATCTCAGACACTTTTCAGACGAATGTGTAAGTCAAGACACAGAACCTAAGTATGAATCATACCAGCACAATGATTCAGTCTCATTCTTGGCTTCAGGCGAAATCGTCGGAAGACTACAGCAAAATCTACAATGATAAATCGAATTCCATTACAACCCTAGGCCCCTTTTCTTATCCTGCATCCACTCAATCTCCGCCGAAGTTCTTTAACTGGATAGGTTGCTCCACTGTTCGAAAACCGTTACGAAGCACTGTCCATACCGGCAGAAGAGGACGTCAACAATGAAGTCGACCATTCGAACGCGTCTTTCAGTACTTCCGAGACTTTCATGATCGGAGAACAAAGTGCGTAAGACCTGAACCGACCTTGGGGGTCCTCACTGGGTGCAGTACATTGTGTGGGAACTGTAACTTCAAATGCCGTAGATCAATGAAAATTGATTCGATTTTACACTAGTAATTTCGTTATACTTGCACATGTTTGACGCTTGTCAAGCAATTGGCGACCTCAACACCTCCAGGCTATAGCTACCTATGACCTGTGAGCGCTCACAGGTGTGATATTGCCCTTGGTATTTCCATCCATGAATGTAACAGGAGATTGCAGTTGAAACACTTTTAGGCGTTCAACAGATCTGTATCTCGTGGATACAGAATCATGGCCTTCTCAACAAGCATATTATCCCCATTGCTTACTTAGGGCCTAAACATTTGTGTGCGCATGTACCTTCTTAGTCACCAAAGTGAATCCTTCCTAACCGTTCAATTCCAGCACTGGTCTTTCCAATGCTTACTTCTATGCTTTTTCTCGTCTCGCTTCTATGTCTAGGAGCTATGTGCAACGCCCAGGTGCATTGTTCCTTATCTAGTAAGGTTTGACAGGAATAAGCGTCTATGAGTAAGAAGGGCGGACTGTTTGAAGGAAATCAGCTATAATGGCAGGTGCGAACTACCACATATCGTTGTTTGGGTGGCTGTTATATCATACCTAGAAGCCGCGATTGGGACATGATGGAGGAGATTTCAAAAAAAGCAAGGTAGCAGGTGCCATGACGACTTATGCCTGGTCTGACTCGATCACTGTCTGCCCTCATTCTATCGAGCAAAGTGACGGGAAATGGGACAGCCACCTCCCAAGCGCCGGGCCTCCTTTGAAAGTACGACAACAAACATACCCGACAGAAGTTCATCGCAGAATTTTCTCCAATCCATGCCAAACAAGGTTGTATTTTCTGGCGCTCTATCGCTTCCTCCAACAGCAGGCAAGACAATCCCTTCGCGCGGCAGATCAATGTCACCTATACGTCGGCCGGAATCGAGAGCGTTGCGCAAAGCTCCTTCGAGGACTTTTGTGCCCTCTGGAGTGTTGACGGATATTCTGGACTTTCCCAAGCTCAGTCATCCCAGAATAGCATTGGATATTCATCTGTCATCGTCGCTTTTCGTAGGTGGTGCAACTGTCGAGGGAGAGGTGTGCATCGTAGTTGATGCGGCGAAATTTTCAACTGGAAGTCAATCACGGCCGCCAATTTTAATTGACCGAATAATGGTAACTCTGGTCGGCGTCGAGCGCTCGAATGGAAGGCAATGGATCTTTCGGTCTCTGGCAACTGAACTTATCGATGAAGCGCACCCACCTCCGACTACTATGACGGTTGTTGATCAGCTAAGAACGGAGGTGATGTGGGAAGCTGTGCCCTCTCGTTCCATACTACCATTCCGTCTCGATCTCCCAGTCATTGTAGGCCCGCCACCACATGAAACCAAGAGAGTTGGCATCTACTACCTACTCAGTGTAACGGTAGGAGCCAACATTGCCGAAAAGCGAGTACTCGTTCGGAAATCTCAGAAGATTGCTGTTCTAACTATCCACGATCGTATGTTCTACCAACCGTATTCCCAATGCAGCCCTGCTAACCCTACCACCAGCTGAAAAAGCTCTTATCAATCTTCCAAGCCCACTGCTCGCTTCCGACGAACTCCAAGTATCAGACGGGAATATCCAACTGACTGCAGGTCTACATCGCCAAACCTGGATAAGCGGCTACATCATCTTTGTCGACATTCACATTGTGAACAGCAGCCGTAAGGCAGTAAGGAGCATCGAACTACAGCTAGAGAAGGTCACAGCATTCCACAAACACGCAGCGGCATCCACGGATCAGATGTCTGCTGATTTGCTTCGTCTGCCTGATCATTGTGAAAAAGATATTGTCAGAAAGTGGGTAATGAAGGAATCGAGAGATGGCTGGCAGGGCGTAAAAGCCCACTCGGAAGACATCAGAACGTGCCAGCTAGAATTACCAACGGGCCTGGCCTCAATCGACACAGGTACACCATTCTCTTTCCCCACCCCACCATCCCAAACCTTCAACTCACAAACCCCCCCCGCAACTAGGCCGCTTCTTCGGTATTCGCTACTTCCTTAACATCCGCCTCACCGCCTCCCTCCCCCCCAAACACCTCAAAGTCCAACTCCCCATTACTCTCATTCACCCCTCCTCCATCGACATCCCCCCAAACTCCCTCGCCCAGGTCGCCGCCGCCATCGAACACAAACACCGCGCCCGCCCCTCCGCTTCCGGATCCCCTTACCGCTATCGCCCCGGCCAGGCGTTTTTGGCCGCGCGCCAGCAGTCGTACGAGACGCTGAGCGCGAGCATGATGCCGCGGCAGGAGATTGAGAGTTTGGCAAGCTATTTGGATGGTTCGCCGAGGAAACAGCTGCCGCAGATGCGCTCGCATGGCGGATTTCCCCCGTCTAGCTATCCGGCAGCTATGCGCGCGAGTTTCGAGTCGAAAGCACGACCGAGTTTCGAAAGTCAGGGACCACGATTGCAGCGGGGCACGAGCGGGATGGGCTTTGATGATGATAGCGATAAGGAAAATCGGCTGTTGAGTGGGAGGGGAGGAGTGCAGCGAGAATTGGAGTTGGCGAGGAAGCGCAGTTGTGTTTCGGTCGGGTGGAGGAATGTTGCTGTTCAGGGGGGACTGGGGGGTATGGTTGGGTGATGGACGGGTGCTTGGAAGGGGAGGGGGGTTGGTGAGATAGACTCAAGGGAGGGGGAGAGGGAGAGATGGGGTTGAGGGGTTTTGTTGGTTATGGGAGGATGGTGTGAGTTGGATATGGTTACTTGGAATATGCTATCGTATCGATTTCGTGTATACAGCATTTTTTGTACACAGCATTTTTTGTACACAGCATTTTTTGTACACAGCATTTTTTGTACACAGCATTTCCCATCCAGCATTTCTGCTACGCTTGGGCTATTTTTACACCTCTCACCTCATAGCTATCAAACCTTTTATAAATCCTGATTGGGGCTCCTTCTCCAGCCAGTCCATCGAAACAGAAACCGAAACCGAAACCGAAAAAATCGATGCCGCCAGCACTTGGATGCTCCAATCTTATTTTGGTTATTGCTGTTACTGTAGGAGAAGGTGAAAAACTCTACTAGCGGAGCCCCCAGCCCTACCGGCCCTATGAAGCGGAGGTGTACTGTATTTCCAACAGAGGATATGTATGGTTTGGATATTCTCATTTGCTGGTGGTGGGGGGGGGGGGGGGTGGTGGTGTGCTTCGTGTTGGGGCTTTTTTCTTTGTGTTGGGGCGATCACTCGCTCACTCGCTATTCTATCTATCTATCGTCTATTGTTTCAATCACTAGCTCATACCTACCTATCTATGTCTATCTATTTATCTATCTATCTATCTACCTACCTAACATAACAAATCCCATCATTCCGAAATACCCAATCCCCGCCTAATTTCCTCCCCCCTTTTTTGCACGCACGCACGCACGCCTAGTTTCCTCAATTTTTAAAATAAATACCCTTGCAACAACGACAACGACAACCTCCGGTTGTCTCTTTTATATATATATACGGCTGTTGGGTTAGGGAGGGGAGGGGATGCTGACTACATACATCGTTTATGTTCCATTATATATATATATATATATAGATTCCCCAAGCCCAGGGTGACACGTGACCGTCCGCTGACTCAGGTCTCGCCGATTTGCTCCCCCGCTAAGGCCCGTCTCGTCGAAATGCTCCCTCGTTACTCCCTCATGCTCTCCCTCATGCTCCCCCAATGCTCCCTCTTGCTCGCTCGCTGCTCTCCCCTGCTGCCCTCAGCCACTTCCTACGACGATCGACTTCTTACAACTTTAAACGAGGCCGGTGGTGTGGCCGAAAGTGGATGCCGATCGAATGGCTCCATATCCACACCTGCTCGGACTCGCCCCTTTAGATTCTTCCATAACCAGAATCTTTACACCCTGCATCCAAATCGAGTGATTCTTCCTCATCGAACACCGTGTCTATAGTGTCCAGGCTCTCTTTTCAGGTAAGGATAACTCTCGCCCCTAATCTTTCCATGGCTTCCCTCCACCCGACTCTTTCATTGCCGTCAACCTGCCGCAATTTCCAACACTCCTCCATCACTATCAGACCTTTCCAAGATATGCCAGGAGGATGCGCTTCTTGCATGGTCTTACCAAACACCTGACGAAATATTTCATGCTGATACTGGCTAGTTGACATACATCCTGCGATAGTATATGGCCAAGTGGAACGCATGATAAGCCGAGCGGGCAGTTCCTCAAGCTTTTCGAGGCACATGTTGACGAAGGTCTGGTCGATGTTTGGTTGCCTAGGGTCTAGATCAGACATCATCGTTTGTCGGAAGACTTGAGCACCATAAGCCCACAGGATGCTGATGAGTCTACTGTCTTCCTCAAGGACAGTTGCGCCGGGGCGATTGTAATCTCTTTCAAGCCTATCGATTCCGGATTTGAGCTCCTCTGCAATCTGCTTATCGCGTTGCAACAGCTCCCTCGTGTTATCTGACGTGTGCCTCTGATTCTGATGCATCTCCTTCCGCTGTTCGAAATTTGCGATCTCCAAAATCTTCCCCATGATCCAGCCTTGGCAACCCATGATGTTCTGGGGCTTTAAGTCTTCTGAGTGCAGAAGGCCGAGGTAATCGAATGCGCAAGGGTCGTAAGAAAGCACTCCAAAAGTAGCAATAGCAAGTACGTCAATCCATATAAAGTTAGTGATGCAAAACTTTAAAGAGCGTCTTCGCTCATGGCCGGGAGGCCAAATCGACAGGGCAGCTTCTACAAGCGATGCCTTCGATTCTGTGCCATTGCAGAGGTTCGATGAGACACAGATTTCAACATGGTTCAAGATTCTTCTGGCGGCTCGATGATGCATTTCCCAATAGCCTTGGAGCATGCTGAAAATTTCGAGGATTTGAAGGTTTGTTATCACGTCGAGCAATTGTATCCCAGTCCATATAAACTCCTCCAGAGGCGTGCTCTCCATCAAGAGGAATTTATCGATCTCAATCTTTAATCCTCGGACCGCCATACTTTGCAGACCGCTCACTTTGGGACAGAGACCGATGTTGTCGATGCTTGGGGGTTGAGTCAACGAAGCATCAAAACAAGCGCTGATGCTCAGAGCAGAATTGTAGAGAGGTTTGCAGCTGATCAACCGATTAAGCATCCAACTTCTATCTCTATTATGGTCAAGCTTGTAGAATGTGTGCGTTATCGGATGAATCACTTCCAAGAATAGCATGAGCAATCGTGTTTTCTCGTTTGAAGTATCAGGATCTAGCGCTAGATTGCGTATCTTGCTGTCCCACCAGATCGTGTCAGGGCGAAGCTGCCAAATGTTCGTGCCGCCCAAAACGACATTGGAGGACGGAAACATGTCAACGGCAATCGCTCCTGATGGAGGCTGGAGCTGGTGGTGGTGACGGAGATTGCCATCATCCTTGTCCTCAGGACTCGGCGTGGAGGTCCTAGTGGTGCTAGAGATGCCCTCCTTGATTGCGACTTTCCTACGAATCTTGTAGCGAGTCTCTGCTAGAAATCGAAGATATTTGGCTTCATCTGAATTTCTCACCTCATTCCAATTAGCCTTGACCGTGTACCAGCTTGGGGCTGGTTCGTTATAGCCGTAGCATGCCAGTTGCCTGGATCGACAACTCTGGCACACTGGACGCTGCTCATCGCATTTCTTCTTGCGAATCCGACATGTGAGGCATCCTGTTTGAGTTCGAGATCCGTCTGGCATTTGCTATGAAGAGGGTGATGTTGGTGCTGCGTCACAATTGAGCGCTGAGCTCAAGCTGGGTAAGGAGGGAGCCGAGAAGATTGGCCTGCTGGAACAAAGATCACTTCATTATGTCAGTCGACATACATTCCAGGACCGCCCACGCCACTATTATCCTTTCATATTACAATAATACAGATCTGAGTGAAGGCTTTCCGTACCTGTTATAGAACAGAGTTGGTTATGGAACGCTTTCGATTGATAACTAGCACGTGACAGGAAGAGCGTTTGATCGGTGAATAGTATTAAACAATTGTACGCGGGGTGTATAAACGTATTCCTGCGGTGAACATTGAGCGTATTGAATCCTATCAGTCACTTATTGTTGTGGTTATACAGTGGAACCGGTGGTACTGGTGGTACTGGGCGTTCCTGTATGTACCGCACTAGACTGTAGTATTCAGTACGGCGATCGGCCACCATAAGTCGGCCGATCATAGATAGAGAACATCATCTTTTCCCCATCATACAACGTGTGCCCCAACACTTATTCGAATGAAATGCTGACAAGGAATACGCGTACTAAAAATTTCAGTAATGGAGATGGTTTTGGTTTCTCTTTGTTTTATTGAAACTGGGTCATTTTTTTTTACCAGAACTGGAAGCTAGATATGTACCCAAGAGGACGTGCTAAATCACTCTAATGCATACGAGTTTCAGCTGGTTAAATGGTGGTCATACTGAGCTTCGACCGCGCTTAAGCTTAACCCGTTTTGGCACGAGTCGGCTCTATCGACCGCGCTTAAGCTTAACCCGTTTTGGCACGCGTTGGCTCTAACATATCCTAGTACCCAGCTCGAGACCCTATATCCTTGAACTCACTGAGAATTGATGGATCTGCCTTGGAGATGTTTCAAGCCCACGGTGTTCGCAAATCTCGTACAGCACCTGTGGGCTCCTGGTTTCAGCCAGCTGTTGGCAATTTCTTGTCTACAAGACTTACAAGTGCCAATGCCAATGCCAATATCGAAATGAGCCTCATTCGAATGTTTCAGCCCAGCATGTGTTCTGATGTTCTGGAGCTTCTGATGGCTTAGCTTCGTTAGAGGCTTCTTTCAGCGGCGTACAGGGATGAGTTTCCGAGCTGAGGTCTTCTGCGTAGAATTCCGCACATTCGTTCTAGGAAAATGCTGTTAGAGTTTCAGATAACCACTAGGAGATAGGTGCTGTGTGAAATATATAGTGTCGAGCAAGTCGTCATGAAGCTTGTGCATTATTTTCCAGGCTCCGCTGGGCTTCGACTTCTTCCGCCATCTCTCCCGACTTCTCCCTTTTCAACGACTACTCTGTTGCTCAACACACTCGCTTATTCGCATAAGACCAAATGTCGTGTCCCCAATGCTTTACTGGCCATGTCAATCCTGGAACACCAAAAGGTCGCTGGGATACTGTGCATGATCTTCGAACTTACATTGCAGAGCCTGCAGCTGGCAAACAGACGCTAGGCATCATCGTGATCATCCCTGACGCTTTTGGGGTCGACTTCGTCAACAACCAGATACTAGCAGACCATTATGCCTCAGCAACACAATATCTGGTATATTTACCTGATTTCATGGATGGTTAGTTTGCTAATACAAACGCTGCCCCAATCATAATCTCCCACCAAGATTAGGCTGTATGACTGTGGTTCTTGTGTGGCTGACCATTCGTTCTTCAGGCAAGGCAGCATCTGTTCAATGCATGATCAACATGGCCCACATGTGGGATGAAAAGGAATCCTGGATTAAGAAGCCGTAAGTCAGCAAAGTGTCATAAATGCCGTGCAATGTAGACTGATCGCTTTCTCAAGATATTACATCTTCATTACGATGAGCGAATTCATTCCGTTCCTGTACAGGAACCGGCTCAGTCTGTGTTGGCCGAGAGTCACAAACTTTCTCAGAGCGCTTCGCGAAGATAAAGGTGCTACCCTGCCAGTGGGTATCGCAGGCTTTTGCTGGGGTGGCTTGCACGCCGTCAAGCTCACCCACGACACGGCAGATGCAAAGACTGCAAACGGTCGACCACTAGCAGACGCGTTCTTCATTGCTCATCCCAGCAATATTACAATCCCTCAAGATATTGCGGACGTCAAAGGGAACTTATCAATAGCAATAGGTGACGATGATGGTGTCATGGATATCAAGCAGGTTCGAGCAGCCCAGAAGATTCTTGCGGACAAGGGAGACGTTGACTCAGAGCTTGTCATCTATCCGGGAGCGAAACATGGCTTTTCGATACGTGCCAGCAGAGCACAGCCCGATTCGAAGCAGACTAAACAGGCAGAAGAGGCAGAAAAGCAGGCGATTTTATGGTTTCAACGACGATTCGAAGCTGCCAAACGACTTCGGGTCCCTCCAAAGCCCTAAATCTGCTTTTCTTATCATCAGCGGAGAAGATCCTTCTGTAGGAGGTGTTCCGTTCTTTAGGCTGGAATTGAGAAATGATCTGTATGGCGAGATTACAAGCAATCTCACTCCTTCGCTTCGGGTCTGTAGAAAGCGCAATGTTTGTGTATGTATTTCGCTAGTTCATCTTGCACAACAGTCCTTACCGCCGAGTCTCAATATTGAAGGTTGCAATCTGTTCGATAACCGCTATACACAATGCAATATAAATATAGGCAAAGCACTTCAGAATGGCCACAGCGTCTTATAGGTGGTCGTAGCAGGCCTTTATATAACTGTGGGTTGGCGGGTGTTGCGACCCTAGAGGTGAGTAGTATCTATTTCCAGGTAGACCTAAGGTGACGGTTGGGTTTCGCAGGGTTTGAGCAATGGAAGCAGGGCAATATGAAATAGTCAAGTCACAACTTGCCAATGGATCTGGTTAGAAGATTCAAAGACTTTGTTGAACACGAGAAGAGGTCTCTTCTACCCAGGAAGTCTACCTGGTTATATAGACATTGGTGTGGGGATCGCTCAAGGTGCTCAAGTGCTCAAGTTCTTGATCACCTTGGGTCCTTGGGCGGCCTGCGCCAAGACCTTCCATGCCCTGTGATCTTTCTCCTTGGACCTTAGTAGTCCTACAATAATGTCTTCAGACTGTTGAAGGATAAACTACTTACCGCATACTGCCCTTGTGAACCGGGCTCCGGGGACTGCATTGATCAGTCCTCCACCGCCAACTGGTTTGCTTGTGCCTGAATTTTCTTACTGGTTTACGCTCGGGAAATTCCGCGAGAAGCATCGTCCGATCGACATCAAGAAAGAAGACTACGTGGCAAAAGTAATCTGTTTTGCTCGAGCTTCGGAAGGCGGCGAGGGTAGAAAGGTTTTTGATTTTGTGAAATTGGTTGTAGCGGCATCGGATCGGGGTTACCGTCGTCTTTGGGTTGATGATGATGTTTTGCGCGTGCCTCGAACTTTGGTCAACCACTCCGACCTCGAGAAGGGAATGGGAAATTTGGAGTTGGGTGACTGAGTGCTCAGGTTCTTTTCCCCCCCCCTATTTTGTGACTGTGCTCATAAACTTAACAACATTTTCTTTGCTTCTCAATGATAAACCAAGCAAAGCGTACTGCTCTGCGAAGAAGTTGATGGTCATCGGCCTTCTACTGCGCGGGCTCACACGTCTTATGCTTCAAAATCCTAAAGTTGATGCTGCGCTGCCCATGTAGCTCGCAGGCAGCCACGTGTTCTTCCAGCAGACTTTGTACTTCAAGCACTTTCTCACCCATCTCTTGCTAAAAACCCTTGAGAATTCTGTGCCCCATTTTCCAGGCGCGGTGTTTTAAGCCCTAAATTGTCAAAGGTGGCTGTTTCGAAAGCTCACTGAATTATTTAGATAAGTCGTTCGAACTTGGTCTTTCACCCTGGCTGCTGGAAAGAGACTCTTCAACGCGGGGGCTGTGTGAAGAATCGGGCCTACCTAGGATTGGCTCGACAAGACAAGACAGGTGAAAAACCCTGTTGAGGCCTTCACTTGTTTAGAAGTCTTACGATCTCTTTGGTCGCCCATAGAATCCTATGGGAAGTGGCGAAGTCTAGGCAGCAGAAAATCATAAAGGGCAGCTCAAGCCGAGACAGAGGAAATCCGTTTCAGACTCCCACCTGCTGCGCCCCTGCACTGCCCTACAGTGCTCCCCCGTGCTCCCTCGCTGCTCCCTCCTGCTCCCTTGATGCTCTTTCACGCTCCCTCGGTGCTCCCTCTAAGTCGGCCCTGCTCCCTTTCCCGTCCCGGAACGGCAACCCCAATCCTAAGTTCGGGGTGTATATAATATATATATATTTCCTTTCTCTATTTTATTTCCTTTCCTTTCAACGCTCGCTCGGGTTTTTTTTAACATCCATAGACTTTTTGTTGTGTGGAAACCATTGGGAAAAACCCCTTCTACGAGTCCACCTGAGCTATGTAATCTGGGTCATCTGCGGAGGTACTGTACATTCAAAGACAATCGCACACCCGCCCCGTTCGGCCTCTTTCCACCACCTACAGTACACTATCGCTTTTTATATCGATATGGAAAACTATATCTTAGCATCCGAGCTCACCTGAAACCCTCGAGATCTTGATCTATCGTCGCTGGGTTCCGTATTGTAGATGGTGCATTTTTTTACGAGGTGACGTTGCTCCTTTGGATATATTAGTTGGATAGTCCATGCCGGTTCCGGTAGAGGGTTTCTGCGGGCTATGACCCTGTTTCCTCCCTAACCTTTATCTACCCTATCCCTGATCACTTCCCCCCCACCTGCACCTAACCATCTCTCCCATGACTTCCCCTTCACCCCCCTTAACTAGAAACCCTCACTCATCACACCCCCCCTCCTCCGTCCACCAACACCTCCTCTCCCCCCTCATTGGCAACCCCCCCACCCTCGCACCCCCATGCGGCTCCCTCCCCATCAGCAATTTCCCAATCAACAGCCCGCCTTTCTC
>JAABUR0100002215.1_pt1 | contig 30780 bp, 25 predicted proteins | sample 5560091 | NCBI WGS metagenome assembly JAABUR01 (sample SAMN10711879, study PRJNA513375) | rock metagenome | isolation source: Antarctica rocks | place: Antarctica: Victoria Land, University Valley sud
CTGTCAAGTGGTTTATCTTTTATATTTCCTTCCCAGCCCTGGGTTACTTCTTTGGTTTCAAATATTTTTTGCCCCCATCGGTTGTATACCTGCAGGTTAAACTCGTTTACTAATAAACAGGAAGTCAGCACCTTGAATACATCATTTTTTCCATCGCCATTTGGTGTAAAAGCTGTAGGTATTTCTATAGCACAATCTGTACATTGTTTGTATTGAATATTTATGGTATCACTAAAGCTGCAATTGTTTGCATTCGTTACTTTCACCGAATAATTTCCTGATTGCTGCACTAAAAAATTAGAATCAGTACTATTGTTCTGCCATTGGTATCGTACATTTTTTACATTGGCTTTCAGCAACAATTTTTCCCCGCTGCAAAGGGTGGTATCTTTTCCTACATTAAGAGAAGCAATGTCTGAAAGATTGATTAGAAAAGGTGAAGAAACAATACAGGTATTTGGAAACACTAAACGCACATTATAATTGCCTGATGCACTTGGTTTGTTGGGAACTGTATAGAAAGAATCGGTTGTGCCAACAATAGCGATGCTGTCTTTATACCATTGATAGTTAGCGTTGATACCGGGAGGCGCTTTTAATTTTATACCCTCTGCACAATTGTTATTTTCAACAGTGATGGTTTTAAAATAAAAATTTTTTTCTTCAGATAAAGAAAACATGTCGGCATAAAAGTACGATTCATAACCGGGGCCATTATTTATACAGTCAGGCCCTAACAGAAAAGCATTAATATTTACAGGGGCCACAAAATCTATTCTTAATTTTACCCAGTTTGCTTTACCATATACACGTAAAGTACCCAATTGTACCCAATTATTTTCTGCATTTAAAGGGCATCCTTGAGAAGAAATACGAGCGAAGGGATAAGCGTTACAATCTGTATGTCCAAAAATGGCAATGTCTGCAGGTATTTTAAAAAAAGCATTTAGTTTATCATCAGGGCTAAAACCAATAAAACATTCAAAGCTATACTTTACACCTGTTAGTAAGGGATTTGCTAAACAGGTAGCAGCATATACTTTTTCACCAAATCCAGTATTTCCACCTTCATTCCATATGCCAATATATCCTTTTCCATCAGGCAAAGGTAATGGTGGTTTTAGTGGATTTCGGCCATAGTCATCATAATATTTAAAGTCGCAATCCATATTATAATAAGATACTCCATTGCCGTTACTATACCCATCCCCCCAATAATAAACACGGTAAAGTTCTTGTGCTAAATTAACAGGGCAGGAGTTATAATTTTCAAAGGATGGGTTTCTGAAATAGTTTTGGTTTGGCAGTGAGTCTCTGCAGGAACACGCAGGATCTTTTAAATCTATTAACCCGTTGTTATCATCGTCTATGCCATTATTGCAAATTTCCTGCGAGTATAAAAAAGTATAATTATTTAACGTAAGCAAAAAAAGGATAAAATATTTCATACTTAAGCAAACAATATTAAAAGAAGAATCCACTTCTGATTTTTAAACTACCAGGAAGCATGAGTGCCACTGCTCGTAGTGCTGTCTGTACAATGAGAGGTAACTGTTATCGTGCCACCTTCATTATTATCCCTTATAGTTATTTGTGTACTGTAAGTTTTTCCTGAAAATGATGTACCTGTTACTTTTGTGTACCCAAAATAGGTATAATAGGCATTATTAGGTCCCGTCCAAGGTATTGAAACATAACTTCCACTTCTTGTAATCAGACCAAATACTACAACTGCACAAGTAAAGAATTTGGATTCCTTATTTTTTGGTGCAAGTTTTTCTGCATTAATAAAAGAAAATAAACTAACGGTTGCCATTAACAACAGGATAGTTAAAAGGAATTTTGATTTCATAAATTTAAATTTTAAAATGAGAGAAAAATTTCCAATGTTATTAAAAGTGGATTCTTTTAAATATGTTAAAAGTAACTAAAAATATCTATATAATAATTTTCATACTTCAATTCGATAATATCTTTTTAAATTTTTGATTGCAAAATATTTCAGTTAATATTCTTTTCAGAAACTAAATATGGTTACATTTTAAACCACAGTTGTCCAAGATTAGTATTATAAAACAATGAAAGGATTTTGAAGTTTTCTTATCAAACAAATAAAATTGCATTGAAAGATATTTATCTTAACAGTACTACAGTGCCGCTTCTTCTTACAATATTGTTCGCCCCGTATTTTTTATATTGCAATTGATAAATGTAAGTTCCGCTGTCAAGTAGTTTATCTTTTATATTTCCTTCCCAGCCCTGGGTTACTTCTTTGGTTTCAAATATTTTTTGCCCCCATCGGTTGTATACCTGCAGGTTAAACTCGTTTACTAATAAACAGGAAGTCAGCACCTTGAATACATCATTTTTTCCATCGCCATTTGGTGTAAAAGCTGTAGGTATTTCTATAGCACAATCTGTACATTGTTTGTATTGTACATTTATGGTATCACTAAAGCTGCAATTGTTTGCATTCGTTACTTTTACCGAATAATTTCCTGATTGCTGCACTAAAAAATTAGAATCGGTATTATTGTTCTGCCATTGGTATTGTACATTTTTTACATTGGCTTTCAGCAACAATTTTTCCCCGCTGCAAAGGGTGGTATCTTTTCCTAAATTAAGAGAAGCAATGTCTGAAAGATTGATTAGAAAAGGTGAAGAAACAATACAGGCATTTGGAAACACTAAACGCACATTATAATATCCTGATGCACTTGGTTTGTTGGGAACTGTATAGAAAGAGTCGGTTGCGCCAACAATAGCGATGCTGTCTTTAAACCATTGATAAGTTGCATTAGTTGCAGGTGGCGCTTTTAGTTTTATCCCCGCAGTACAATTGGTATTTTCAATTGTAATGTTTTTAAAATAAAAATTTTTTTCTTCTGATAACGAAAAATTATCGGCATAAAAATAAGATTGGAAACCATTGCCGCGATTTGTGCAATCAGTACCAACCAGGAAAGCTTTTATGTTTGTGGGTGGTACAAAATCTATTCTTGCTTTTACCCAGTTGCCTTTGCCAAACACTTTAAGAGTGCCTAACTGTACCCAGTCATGGTTGGGATTTACAGGGTCTATATTTAGAGGACACCCGCGGCTAATAAGAGTGGTAAAAGGATAAGCGAGGCAATCAGGATTGCCAAATAAGGTAAGATCAACGGGTGACTTAAAAAATGTCTCATCGGTATCATCAGGACTAAAACCTATATAACATTCAAAGCTGTATTTTAAACCGGATAGCAATGGATTTTCCAAACAGGTAGCTGCATAGCCTTTTGCACCTTTGTCTAAATCACCATTGTTTGTTAACCCGATATACCCACTTCCGGCAGGTAATGGCAGAGGTGGCTTAGAAGGATACCGGCCAAAGTCGTCAAAGAATTTAAGTTCACAATTAAGGTTATAAAAATCGGGGCCATACACAGTGCCTCCGCCCCAGTAGGGTATATATGTCAATCCTCCTGCCGGAACATTCTGACAAAAAGGATTATCTTCAAATGAAGCATTACGAAAGTAGCTAAGTGTAGGTAAAGAGTCTTTACAGGAGCAATCGGGATCAAACAAGTCAATTAATCCATCGTTATCATCGTCTATGCCGTTATTACATATTTCCTGTGCAGCAGAAATGTAATTAAAAGTAATAAATAAAACAACCAGTAAATACTTCATTTTGGAACGTAAGAAAATAAAAAAATCCACTTTCAAAGGTATTAATTTGCTGTCCATGTACCATGCGAAGCTCCGCTGGTAGTACTATCAGTACAATGAGCTGTAACAGTCATAGTACCACCTTCATTGTGATCATCTACTGTTACTTGCGTACTGTAAGTCTTTCCGGAAAATGATCTGCCGGTGATTGTACTATATCCATAATAAGTAAAATAAGCATTTGACGGACCTGTCCATGCAACTGAAACATAATAACCTCCTCTTCCTACTTTTACAGGCGAACTTGTAGGCCCACAGGAAAAGAATTTTGCTTTTTTGCTTTTTGATTTTTCTTTATTTATAAAAGAAAATAAACACACCGTTGTTATTAACAACAAAATGGTTAAAAGGAATTTCGATTTCATAAATTTAAATTTTAAAATGAGAGAAATGATTTAAATAGTTATTGAAAATGGATTCTTTCAAAATGTAAGATAGTATAAATTTTTAATACTAAATTTCATTATAACCCTTATTAAAAGGTTTGTATTAAAAGACATTTACTTCCCTTTCTAATATAATCCCGAACTTAGACTCTAAGCTGTGCATTATTTCCACCGATAAATTATACATGTCCATGCCACTTGCGTTACCATAATTAATCAATACCAGCGCCTGTTTTTCGTGGCAGCCGGCATCACCTTTCCGGTAGCCCTTCCATCCGCATTGCTCTATCAGCCAGCCCGCGGCGACTTTTACATTGTCATGTGCTGCAGCAAAACCAACTATGCCGGGAAATTGCTGCCTTAGCCTTTCAAACTGTTGTTTTGGTATCACCGGATTTTTAAAAAAGCTGCCTGCGTTGCCTGCTGCTTTCGGGTTAGGCAACTTGCTTTGCCTGATGTTTATAACCGCTTGTGAAACGGCTGCAAGCGTCAATTCCTTCACACCCATTTTATCAAGCTCATGCCCGAGATCTCCATAGCTTGTATTGAAAACAGCCGTTTTATTTAATTTCAAAGTCACACTTGAAATTACAAATTTCCCTTTGTCTTTTCTTTTAAACACACTGTCGCGGTATCCGAATTCGCAATCTTTTGCCGAGAACTTTTGCAGCTTTTTTTCTTTTATGTTGTACGCGTCCAATTCATAAAAAACATCTTTTATCTCGGCTCCGTATGCCCCGATATTTTGCATGGGCCCCGCTCCTACGCTTCCCCATATTAAACTTAAATTTTCAACTCCTGCATAATTATTTTCTACGCAATACATTACAAAGCGATGCCAGTTTTCCCCGGCAGCAGCCTTTACATAAATGTGTTGCACATCCTCATTTACCACTTCTATTCCCTGCATTTCGTTTATCGCAACCAACCCTTTATAATCCTGGGTCAGCAGCACATTGCTGCCTCCGCCAAGTATGAGCGTTGTTGCTTCTGTATGTAAAGAGTCAAAATTATAAAGCTCATCAAGCTCAGCTAAAGAAGTGAATCTTGCAAAATATCTTGCAGTTGCATTTATACCGAAAGTATTATAGGGCTTAAGTGAAATGTTTTCCTGAATTTGCATGAATTAGGTCTTAAATAATAATTATGAAAACAATGACTGCTGCAGTGCTCGGAGCCACCGGGCTCATTGGTGAAAATCTTGTGCAACAATTATTGAATGATCCTGCTTTTTCAAAAGTAAGAATAGTTGTAAGAAGGCAGGTAAAATTATCGCACCCAAAGCTTGAAGTGCAGGCAGTAAATTTTGATAACCTTGCAGAATACAGGAGTAAGCTCGGAAAAGGAGATTGCATTTTTTGCTGTATAGGAACAACGCAAAAAAAGGTAAATGGCGATAAAAACAAATACCGCAGCATTGATCTCAATATTCCTGTAAATGCTGCTGAAATGGGCAAAAATGCAGGTTTTATAAAATACTTACTCGTTTCATCAGTTGGCGCAAATGCGCGTGCCGCCAATTTTTATTTACAATTAAAAGGAGAAACAGAAAACGAAATCGCAGCAATAAATTTTGATAGTTTCCACGTTTTCCGTCCGGGTTTTTTGTTGGGTAAAAGAAAAGAATTTCGTTTAATTGAAATAATCGCAAAGGGTGTAATGCCAATAATTTCAGGGTTATTTTTTGGTAAATCAGAAAAATTTAAAGCAATTGAAGCGTCAGATGTCGCCAAAGCAATGGTTGCTGCTGCCAAATCTGATGGAAAAGGAATGTTTGTGCACCATTACCCGGATATGATGAAAATCAAATAGCAGACTCCTTATTTTTGAAAATGACATTTCATTTGTTAATTCATCTGAATGACTGATAAGCAGTTGCATCCGGTATACTTCTTGAAAAGAATACTGTAACAAAAACAATACATTATGAAAAAAGTCTTGGTTATGATTATGCTGTTTAGCAGCATAGCCGCAGGAGTTTCTGCCCGGCAAACTACTTTGAAAAAAGAAAAGGTAAAAAAGACATCTACCATTCCTCAAAAAGTTCACAACACTTTTAGTAAACATAAAAAGTACAGTGGCGTAAAGGTAAAGCGTAAAGTAGAGAAGCCATCATCAACAAAGTAGAATAGAAAATAAAAAGTGTAAAAAACCCGTACTTTGGTATGGGTTTTTTGTTTTATAAATAAGCCCGGGGTCATCAAATTAATATGTAAACGTATGGGTTTAAAATTATCAAATACAATATAATGATCAAACCATTTTTATTTTTCCTGTTATTTATTTCAACCATTGCCACAAAAGCACAAATACCTGTTGATTTTTCTCATTATACAAAAAAGGCAAAAACAGGGTTAAAAGATTCATTATTAACTATCACCTGGCCTGCCGGCAAAACAGAGCAAGGAAAAATAATTTTGAACCTGGAAAATAAAAAGCCACTATTCAAAAGCATTCAATTAAGCTCGAACAGCATATATAAAGAAATAGCATCAGAACTTGATCCCGCATTTATACTGACTATTGGAAAAAGAGATTTAGTCTCCCAAAACGGATGGAACATTTTTTTTGATACTACGAATCGTGCCCCTCACAAATCTTTTAATGCTGTCTTAAATAAGCAAAGTGTAAGCGTTTCGAGTGAAGGAACGAGAACGGTTATCAAGGTTTCAGAGATCACGGCGGCTTCATTTTCAGGTGCTGTAGAAATTACTTTGTATAGCGGAAGCCCGTTATTTAACGTGGCAGCAGTCATGTCAACAAAAATAGACTCAACGGCAATATTATATGACGCCGGTTTGGTAAGCAGATCCAATCTTTGGAGTAAAATAGCCTGGTCAGATACAGAGAATCATTTACAATCTTCAGCGGCAGTTTCAGCAGATACAAGTAAAAATCAGGCGGTCAAATACAGAACGATAATAGGTCAAGGTAATGAAGGAAGTCTTGCTTTGTTTCCCCCGCCGCACCAGTATTTCTATCCGCTTGATGAAGCTTTTAACCTGAAATTTACCTGGTATGGCAGCAATTACCGAACTATGATTCCTGACTATGGAATAGGCATTCGCCAGGATTTGATGGGCGACAACCGATGGGTTCCCTGGTTCAATGCTCCGCCTGATACCAAACAGCGTTTAAACTTTTTTTGCCTGTTAAGTACCAATAATCCGGAAGCAGCATTAGAAGAAGTGAAGAAATTTACACATGGAGATTCTTATCTTCCGCTTCCGGGGTATAAAACTATGTCAAGTCATTTTCATAATGAATATGTGATGAAAGTACTATTGGCAAATAAACCTGTTCCAGCTGTACCTAACTTCATAAATGTTTTTAAAAATACGGGTATCAACATTGTCCACCTCGCCGAATTTCATTATACCGCTCATCCTAAAGGACCGGACGATCAGCGATTGCTGGAGCTGCATACTTTATTTAGTATGTGCAAAAAATATTCCGGAGAGAATTTTTTGTTATTGCCGGGCGAAGAGCCGAACGAATTTTTTGGCGGCCATTGGTTAGATTTTTTTCCAAAACCTGTTTACTGGATTATGTCGCGAAAATCAGGTGTTCCTTTCGTTTCTCAAACGCAGCAATATGGCAAGGTTTATCATATTGGAGACAAAGACGATATGCTGAAATTGCTTGAGACAGAAAACGGGCTGGCATGGACAGCACACGCACGAACAAAAGGATCTACCGGTTTTCCTGATAAATATAAAAAAGAACCATTTTTTACTTCAGACCATTTTCTTGGCGCTGCATGGAAAGCCATGCCTGCTGATCTTTCGCAACCTTTTTTAGGCAAGCGCGTGCTCGATCTTATGGATGACATGGCTAACTGGGGATTGAAAAAACATGTGCTTGCAGAAGCAGATTTATTTTCAATTGAGCCCGAAAACGAAATGTATGCTCATCTTAACGTTAACTATCTGCAATTGGATAAGCTGCCAGAATATAAAAATGGCTGGCAACCAATACTGGACGTGATGAAGCAGGGAAAATTTTTTGTCACCACAGGTGAAGTGCTGCTTCCTTCGTTTACAATAAACGGAAAAAAATCAGGAGAAACGCTAACCATTAATAAAGATGGAAAAGCACAAATAGCTCTTGAAGCCTCATGGACTTTTCCTTTAAACTTTGCAGAAATTATCTCCGGTGATGGAAATAAAGTTTATCGTAAAAAGATTGATCTTACCAATACAAAGGCTTTTGGCAGTAAAAAGTTTATTTTCAATATGAATGTTAGAAACCGGAAATGGATAAGAATAGAGGTTTGGGATGCTGCAGCTAATGGTGCTTTTACGCAACAAGTGTGGCTGAAGTAATAAAGGGCGGGTTTCATTTATTTAATAAAAAATGTTTTTTAGTCAAAAAAGTAAGAATTTATTTACTGTATTTTATTAAACACCAATTTGTTTTAAGCATCAGGAATTTGCATTTTTAATATAAATATTTTTATGGCTTATTTTAATTATTCAATTATCTCCTCTTTTTTGGGCAGGTTCCGCAATAATCCCGAATTAAAATTTTGCAGAATTATTTTAAAATTAAATTTTTCTAATCAATCTGTATAAGCAGTGTTTTTACTTTTACCGCTTATCCTCACTATATAGCCGTTCTTCATTTTTTACACTACTTTATATTGCATAGTACCAATCTTTGTACTGTAACTACTAATAACAAGTACTAATAAAAGTAAAACCTGCAATTATGAACAAATTAATTACCCTTCTTACCACTGTTTTCATAACTTTATCGTTAACGAGCTTTGCGCAGCAGAGCAATAATAAAATAAGTGGAAGTGTAACAGACGAAAATACAAAAACAATAGAATCTGCTACTATTACCTTATTAAAGGCAAAAGATTCTTCAATAGCAAAAATTACCACTTCTGATAAAACAGGAAATTTCACCTTTGAAAATATAAGTGATGGAAAATACCTTATTTCAATATCCGCTGTTGCACATGAGACTGCTCATTCTGTTGTATTTGAAGTAAATGCAGCTAACACAACAATAAAATTAAAAACAATCAGGCTTGTACCGCAATTGAAGTCTTTGGGCACAGTTACGGTAACGGCAAAAAGACCATTAATTGAACAAAGGCCGGGAATGACAGTATTAAATGTAGATGCTTCGCCTGCAAATACCGGCACAAACGCTTTGGAATTACTGGGAAAATCTCCCGGTGTCTCTGTTGATAATGACGGCAATATCAGCCTGAAAGGAAAACAGGGCGTTTTGATACTTATTGACGGCAAACCAACTTATATGAGCCCGGCAGATTTAGCTGCTTTTCTAAAAAATATGCAAAGCAGCAATCTCGACCAGATCGAGATAATGACTAATCCGCCTGCGAAGTATGATGCAGCCGGTAACTCGGGCATTATTAATATAAAAACCAAAAAAGGTAATATAAAAGGGATGAACGGTACCGTGAATACCGGCTATTCACAATCTTACTACAGCATGTTTAATGGCAGTGCCAACCTTAACTACCGGAACAATAAGCTTAATTTATTTGGCGGCTATAACGGCGGCACCTACGAAGGTTATAACAACCTGACTATAGCGCGTAAATTTTATGAGAATGACAAAACTTTGGCAGGAAGCGGAGATCAGCTTTCGCACAGGCATTACAAAGGAACTTATCAAAGTGCAAAAGCCGGAATGGATTATTATTTTTCTAAAAAAGATGTAGCAGGTTTTGTAGTAAATGGATATTTTGGTGATAATCACCAGCCTCAATCTACTAACGCTAATGTAAGAGATGCAACAGAAAGTATTCTTTACAAACTTCGATCCATTGCAAACAACTCTTCTTCGTATAACAACATTTCTGCCAATGGTAATTACAAACATACGTTCGACTCAACCGGTCGCGAGCTAAGCGCCGATATTGATTATGCACATTATAACAACAAAAGCAATAACAACCTAAACACGCAAAGCTTTGATGCAAATGACATTAAAAATGGTAATGCTGTTAATTTAGCTGGTCACATTCCTTCTACCATAAACATATACAGCGGAAAGCTCGATTATGTTCATCCTTTCAAAAACGGACTGAAACTGGAAAGCGGCGTTAAAACAAGTTATGTTGAAACTGATAACCAGGTTACTTACCTGCGTGACAACGGCAGCGGCTGGAGCCAGGACGACAGGAGCAATCATTTTATATACAAGGAAAATATAAATGCCGCCTACGCTATCTTTTCTAAAAAAATGAAGAAATGGGATGTAACAGCGGGCTTACGTTTAGAGAATACAATTTCTAAAGGGCACCAGCTTAAAAACGACTCGACATTTAACCGCAATTATACCAACCTGTTTCCTAACGCAGGTATCGGTTTTAGCGCAAATGATAAAAACCAGATAAACTTCAGCTACAGCCGGCGTGTTGCAAGACCGGATTATGAAGACCTTAACCCGTTTATCTACTTTATCGACTCGCTTACTTACGGCCAGGGAAATCCATACCTGCAGCCGCAGTTTACGCATAACTTTGAGTTGAGCCATACTTACAATAAATTTTTGACAACCACCATTAATTACACCCAAACCAACGACATTATTACCCAGATATTAAAGCAGGATGCGGAGAAGAAAACAACCTATCAGACTACGGAAAACCTGAGCAGCATGAAGCAATTTGGTGTGTCTGTTACGGCCAATGTGCCTGTAAGAAAATGGTGGAATATGAACGTTTACACCAATGTTTTTAATAATCACTATAAAGGTATTTATGGCGCCGATCCGATAAATGTGCAGGTTACCAGTTTTATGGGCAATATGACCAACAGCTTTACAATGAGTAAGGGATGGAGCGCCGAAGTAAGCGGCTGGTTTCGCAGCAAAGGTGCAGAGGGACTCTTGATAGCAGGAAATATGGGCGCGATAAACTCGGCCATATCAAAACAAATACTTAAGAAAAAAGGGACTATTAAAATCGGCGTAAATGATATTTTGAACACACAACAATTTCATGGTTACGCAAAATATAGTGTTGTAGACGTAAAAGTTGACACTTACAGAACAAGCCGTCAGTTTAATCTTAACTTTATTTATCGTTTCGGCAAGACAAACATTCCTTCTGAAAGAAGAAAAACAGGTGGTGCAGGTGATGAACAAAACAGGGTTAAAAGTGGCGGGAATTAAAATAATTACTACGATAAGCTGCTGCAGCATTAATAAAATTCTATCAGAAAAGGGGCATTATTAATTATTTGAAGCAGCATGATCTGCCTGCAGCAGCTGAGTTAATCTTTCCTCTGTCGTTGTGTGCTGAAAGGGGTATGGCGATAGTTGGCGCCATTGTTAAAAACAGCCTTTTTATTCCACATAATAACATTATTTTTATAACAGGTGCAAAAACCTCGCTCTAAAGAATATAAGTATTTACTTTTTGTTTTATCTTTTTTTGCTGTCAAAATCTATCGTGTCATTTTCTGCGCATGCTTACAACCTTTATCTTCGCGGCATGAAGAAAATAATACTTTTTTTGCTATTTATTTTTTCCGTTCAAAGTATACCGGTTTTGTGCCAGACCATACCCCCGGCTTTTACCAGTGTAGACATTTATTTACAGCTTAAAAAATTAAACGTTTTAGCAAGCGTACTTTATATTGCCGCTCATCCTGATGATGAGAATAATACTTTGCTGCCTTATTTAGCCAAAGAAAAATTATACAGAACTTGTTATTTAAGTTTAACAAGAGGCGACGGCGGACAAAACCTCATTGGCAGCGAGCAAGGTGTTGAACTTGGATTGATACGTACACAGGAGTTGCTGGCTGCAAGAAAAATAGACGGCGCCGAACAATATTTTACAAGGGCATACGAGTTCGGTTTTAGCAAAAGTGCCGATGAAGCTTTGCGGATTTGGGGGAAAGATAAAATTTTGAGTGATGTTGTTTGGGTAATAAGAAAGTATCAGCCCGATGTTATCATAAAACGTTTTCCGCCTGATAAGAGAGCAGGTCATGGCCATCATGCCGCTTCGGCGATTTTAGCAGATGAGGCCTTTACTGCTGCTGCAGATCCTAACAAATTTCCCGAACAATTTAAATATGGTGTAAAGCCCTGGCAGGCTAAAAGGATATTGTGGAACACCTTTAACTTTGGCGGTAATAACACTACAAGTGAAGACCAATTAAAAATTGACGTAGGAGTGTATAATCCATTGATTGGAAAAAGTTATGGCGAATTAGGTGGTGAAGCACGCAGCATGCACAAAAGCCAGGGCACGGGAAGCGCAAGAAGAAGGGGACAAATATTTGAGTACTTTGCCACAACAGGTGGCGATGCACCAAAAGCCAACGACCTGATGGATGGAATTGTACCTGACTGGAAGCGGGTAAAAGGAGGTGAAAAGGTTGAATCTTTAATAAATAATATTATTTTAAATTTTAAATTCGACCATCCCGAATTGTCTGTACCTGCATTGGTAAACTTGTATAGGGCCGTCAAAGCCTTGCCCGAAAGCAACTGGAGAAATAAAAAATTAAAAGAAACCCAGGATATTATTGAAGAATGTGCCGGTTTGTTTGCTGAAGCTGTCTCTGACCAGCAATTTGTAGTGCAGGGATACATGTTGGATGTCAACTTCTTCTTCACTAACAGAAAATTGATAAACGCTGATGTAAAAAAAATACAACTGGAAAGCTTTGACACCACTTTTTCTGCTGTTTCCGGAGCCAATGGGATGATTAGTATTAATGAGAAAATACCGGTCAGCGCGGATAAAAACATATCTCAGCCTTACTGGCTTGTAAATTCTCCTTTGGAAGGATCTTTTGACGTAAGGGATCAAATGCTGATCGGCAAAGCAGAAAATGATCCTTCATTTGAAGCAACTTTTACAGTTGGCATTGAGGGAACTGATTTTGTTATAAAGCGTCCCGTTCAGTTTAAAGTGACTGACCCGGCAAAAGGGGAATTGTATGAGCCGTTAGCCGTATTGCCAAAAATTGAATTTAATTACTTAAAAGATAATTATCTTTCTTTAAACGGAAATCCTGTTTCCGCTCCCATTCATATCAGAACAAATTTTAAGGATAATTTGCATTATATTATCAATCAAAAATATTCTGATAAATGGTCAGATAATTCTCCCTCTTTTAATTATTCCGCAGGCAACATTAATGAAAGCTATCTTACAAGCACTTTTACAGCAAAATCGAAAGAATTAAATACAACCGGGGTAATCAACCTGAGCACAAGCGATGGTAAGTATAACGGATTTACTAAAATAATTGCTTATGAGCACATTCCCGCTATTACCTATTTTCCAAAAGCAAAAGCCAATCTTGTAAAAGCTGAAATAAAAACAGCAGGGAAAAAAATAGGGTATATTATTGGCCCCGGAGATAAAGTGCCCGATGCATTAACAGCAATGGGATACGAAGTAAACTTTTTAAATGAAGGAGGCATAAACGATGATAATTTGAAGCAGTTCAATGCTGTTATAGTGGGCGTTCGGGCATATAATATTTATGAATATCTCAGCGCAAAAAATGATATATTGAACAGGTATATACAAAATGGCGGCAATCTTATTGTACAATATATGAAAAGCAGTCAGGTAGGCTCAAACAGCATTAAGGCCGGTCCTTATCCTTTCGATGTCAGCCCGACCCGTGTGACAGAGGAAAATGCGCCTGTGCAATTCTTATTGCCAAATCATCCTGCGCTTAATTACCCTAATAAAATAACCCAAAAAGACTTTGAAGGCTGGGTGCAGGAGAGAAGCACCTACCAGGCAAATGTGTCTGATGAGCATTACGAAAAGTTATTAGGAATGAATGATACAGGTGAGCCACAAAGCAATGGCAGCCTTGTGATTGCCAAATATGGCAAAGGAAATTTTGCCTACGTTAGCCTGGTTTTATTTCGCCAGCTTCCGGCAGGCGTTCCTGGTGCATATCGTTTGCTGGCTAACTTAATTGCGCTTCCTAAAAACAAATAACATGGCAAAACAACAAAAACAGAGAAAAAAGATTGGTTTTGCAATGCTTATTATAATTGGATTATTATTAGGCCTGGCAATAAAACATGTAGCGATTGGTTTAATTATAGGTTTGGTGTTTGGTCTGCTGGCAAGCGGAATGGTAAGCGGAAAGAGAGAGGAAGAATAACTCTGCTTTTTATCTAACGATTAATGAAACCACAAAGGCACATAGGAACATAGAAAAAACTTTGTGCACTATGTGCCTATGTGGTAAAAAAATAAAAATTTGAAAACCGAAAAGATTCCACTATTTAAAAAATGGAGCCACTGGTACAGGCTTGTTATTCTGTTTTTAGCGCTGTTAATTATCTTTTTCACCTGGTTTACTAATTATTTCTCATGAGTCGTATTGACTGGATAGTATTATCAGTAACTCTTTTGGGAATAATAGCCTATGGCCTGTACAAAAGTCGCACGTCCAAAGACCTTGACGGGTATTTCCTCAGCAACCGCAGCATGCCCTGGTACCTGGTGCTGTTAAGCATTATGGGCACGCAGGCAAGCGCCGTCACTTTTCTTTCAGCGCCCGGGCAGGCTTTTACAGATGGCATGCGGTTCGTTCAATATTATTTCGGGTTGCCTTTGGCTATGGTTGTTCTGTGCATTACGTTCGTTCCTTTGTTTAGCCGGTTAAAAGTTTTTACTGCATACGAATTCTTAGAAAAGCGTTTTGATATAAAAACCCGCACGTTTACTTCATTTCTTTTTCTGCTGCAGCGCGGTTTGTCTACCGGTATCAGTATCTATGCTCCTTCCATTATCATTTCTTCACTGCTTGGGTGGAATATTTTTATCACCAATATTATAATGGGCGGTTTGTTGATTATTTATACAGTTACCGGCGGAGCAAAAGCGGTGGCTTATACTCAACAGCTTCAGTTTATCATCATTTTTATAGGCATGTTCCTCTCTGGTTATACGATTATTCATCTATTGCCGGCAGGCGTTGGATTTACAGATGCATTGCGTGTAAGCGGAGCTGCAGGCAAGATGAATGTGATAACAACCGGCAGAGAAAACGGCCACTTCGACTGGAGCGATAAATACAATATCTGGAGCGGGATTATAGGCGGTTTTTTTCTTGCCTTGTCTTATTTCGGCACCGATCAAAGCCAGGTAGGGCGTTATCTTACCGCAAAAAACAGCACCGAAAGCAAGCTTGGATTACTGATAAACGGCCTTGTGAAAGTGCCTATGCAATTTTTTATTTTGCTGATAGGCGCCATGCTTTTTACTTTCTACCAGTTTAAACCCTCACCTGTTTTCCACAATCGTGCGGTAGAGCTGAAAGCACAGAAAACAGTATATAAAGATTCGCTCAAATCAATAGAGGATAAATATGTAATAACCAATGCCAGGCAGTCAGTATTGAGTGCAGGTTATATAAATGCTTATCATACAAATAATACAAAAGAAATAAAAGCATTAAAAGACAGTGCATTAATTAATAATAACCAACTCGATTCTTTAAGAAAAGTATATAAAGCATATATCAAAAAAGCGCTCCCTTTAGATGATAATAACGATACGAATTATATCTTTCTCCGGTTTGTAATTGATTATTTACCTGTAGGCCTTGTTGGTTTGCTGATTGCAATTATTTTTCTTGCCGCCTGGGGATCTATAGCGGCAGCATTAAACTCGCTGGCTTCCTGTACTATGATTGATTTTCACCGTCGTTTCAATAAAACTTCAGCAGGATTATCAGAAGAAGAACAATCTAAAAAAGAGTATAATCTCTCACGTATTTACACATTTTGCTGGGGCATCTTTTGTATTATAGTAGCCCAGTTTGCCTATAAAATGGGCAGCTTAATTGAAGCAGTCAATGTCTTAGGCTCTCTTTTTTATGGTGTTATCCTGGGCATTTTTCTCGTAGCTTTTTATTTTAAAATTATTGGCGCCAAAGCAGTATTTTGGAGTGCTGTTATTTCAGAACTAATCATCATTGCACTTTTTATTCTGAACGAGAAAGAAATTATCAGTCTAAGTTTTTTGTGGTTAAATGCTGTTGGAGCATTAATGGTTATCCTATTTTCACTTGTATTTCAATGGTTAATTAGTCGATTTATTAAGTAAATTTCATTTAATATTTAAAGAATTTTCACCGATTTCTAATTAAAAAAAGCAAAAATCATGAACATTACACTTGAACAGGCAGAAAAAGTAATTAAAGCAGCTAAAGAAAAAGCGGCAGATATGAAGGTGCTGATGAATATTGCGGTGGCAGATCGCGGCAGTAACCTGGTAGCTTTCGTACGTATGGATGGCGCCTGGCTTGGCTCTAAAGATATTGCTATAAAGAAAGCGCAGACGGCAAATTACTTTGATATGAACAGCGGCGAACTTGGCAAGCTGTCGCAACCCGGAGAAGATTTGTTTGGGATTGAAATCTCTAACGGCGGACTGATTTCCTTTCCGGGAGGAGTGCTGCTTAAAGATGCTCAAAAAAATATAATAGGCGCAGTAGGCGTAAGCGGCGACAGTGTAAAGAACGACCAAAAAGTGGCAGAAGCGGGCGCTGATGCATTAAAGTGATTTTGAAAGGGTAGGATTAATAACAGGATGAGCAGGTAAACTTTCAGGAACTATATCATTTACAGAAAATTTCATACAAAAAGCCCGCAACCGATAGGGCTTTTTGTATGAAATTAAAGAAGGCGCTTATGCTTAACCTTCACTTAAATTAGCCGTAGAATTTGAGGTAAGGTTACAACCCATTGCCCTTATTAAATAGTCAAAGTTCCCGTCGTTTCACCTTAATCAAATAAAATCCGGAATTAATCGTGGTTCTGACGTTCTATTATCCGTTTCCCTCAAACCCGGGGTACAAGGTCATGCCGCCATCCACAAAAATGGTTGCTCCTGTTATGTAGTCAGAATCATCGCTGGCGAGCCAGACAGCAGCTTTGCCGATATCTTCAGGCTGGCCTATACGCTTATACGGAATTAATGTCATCAGCTTATTCAAAGCTTCAGGTGTTTCCCACGCTTCTTTATTTATAGGTGTTTGTATTGCGCCCGGGGCTATACTGTTAACCCGTATTTTTTTTGGAGCAAGCTCCTGTGCCATTGATTTCATAAGCATCATAATACCGCCTTTGCTGGATGCATAATTTACGTGACCCGCCCAGGGTATTACTTCGTGCACACTGCTCATACAGATTATTTTACCTGCTGCTGCACTTCTTTCAGGCACGATACCTCTTTTTAAAAATTCCCTGGCAGCCTCTCTTGCACATAAAAAATGCCCTGTCAGGTTTATATCAATTACCTTTTGCCAGTCAGCAAGCGACATATCAACAAAAGAAGAGTCTTTTTGCAATCCTGCATTATTCACTAAAATATCAATCGTTCCGAACGATGTGTACATTGCCTTAAACATGGCTTGCACCTCTTCTTCTTTGCTTACATCGGCCTGATACACTATTGCTGATCCGCCGTTTGCTTTTATTTCTTCAGCAACCTCATGGCCGTGTTCAGGGTGCGAGGAGCAGTTGACTACTATATTCGCCCCGTCATTCGCCAGGGCGATGGCGACTGCTTTTCCAATGCCGCTGCTTGCCCCGGTAACTAATGCCGACTGACCTTTTAATTTTGGATTTGCATTCATAAATTCTGTTTATTAAAGTTTGCAGGTTCAGGAAAAATTTCCTCAATTTCCCGTTGCGTAATATTTCCCCAATAGTTAATATAAACTTCTTCAGAAACCGTCTCTTGTACAGTGTGATCTGCAGAAGTGACTTGTTTTATTGCATCGAGCAAAACAGGATAGGGGCGAAAACCGGTAATGATAATAGAAGGCTTATTTGAAGACCGCATAATTAAGGTTGGAAACCGGGTAATATTTCTGTTTTGCACTTCGTTTAAATCTATCCGGAATGCTTCTATACCATTATCATTATTGGTTAAATCCTGCACAAATCTTTCAATATCTAAAAGACCGGGATAATTGTCTGCAAGGAACTGAGCAACTGAAATTAACACGTCTTGCCTTGCTATATTCTTCCCCTGCAGCATTACTGCTTCGCGAATCAGTCTAAGGTATTTTACTCCCGCAAGAGGTGATTGTAACTCTGCACATTTAACTGCGATGCAGGCGGGATATGAAGAAGCCGGTGGATCTGTTACCCATATTTTATCATATATCTGCATGCCCGAGGCTAAGCCTGCCTCGTACCACACAGGCCCCATCTGCATAGGACGGCTGACAGAATATAAGGGATCATTAAAATTTTGCCAGCCGGATATAAGGCCTCCCATTACATAGCGGCAAACTATATTTAGCTGAAATTCATATTGCAGTCTTCGCCACTGCGGTTCAAAAGCCCAGCTCCAGCAACAGAGCGGATCGGTGTAGAAAGTTATTTCTACCCGGTCCGCCTGGCTTGGTTGTAATATTATATTACCTGTTTTCTCTAATTGCATTAATTCATCTGGTTCCCTTTTTCCAAACTTACTTCCAGGTCATCTTCACTTAAAGGTTTATTCCATTGTTGCGGTCCGATTGGTGCAGCTTTTTTTACTATTTTGCTGCGGGCCTGGCCCAGCTCTTCATTCAGGTTTTGCACTTGCTGTTCTGTACGGGCAGTTCCGGTTAGTTTCTGGTCAAGCAAACTATTGGTTTCCATAACATACTTAATGGGATCTTCGATATATTGCCATGTATCACCCATTGGCATAGTTTCGCCCTGATTCCATGGAGCACGTATAGCGTTACCACTTGACATATTGAAATATAAATTTGTATACTTTGGATCACCCTGCAGGGTTCCCGGAGGGAAATTAGGTTTAATGGTGGCCAAAGCAGCTTCAAACATCTGGTAGTGAGCCACTTCTCTTGTCATTAAAAAAACGAGCGTTTCTTTTACATAAGGGTCTTCTGTAAACTGCAGCAAATATTCATACACCATCTTGGCACGTGACTCTGCTCCGATATTTGATCGGAGGTCAGCAGTCAGCTCACCTGTCGCATCACCGTTAATATAGGCAGCCGTCCACGGTACTCCCTGGCTGTTGGTATACGCCGGTCCGCCAGCGCTTCCTACTAAAAACTGTGGTGCAACCATTGCCTGGTGTATCATACTTTCCTTGCCGGTTTTTCCGTCTAACAATTGCATGATTTCTGAGTTTTCTGCAGCATTTTTCAGATCACCGTTTATCCCGGTAAGCAACATTTGAATAGTTGCTCCTACGATTTCAAGGTGACTGAATTCTTCAGTCGCAATATCCATCAGCAGATCATATTTGTCGGGGTAAGGATTTTTTGCGCCAAATGCCTGGACAAAATATCGCAAAGCAGCAGCAAGCTCCCCGTTAGCCCCGCCAAACTGCTCTAATAATAGTGTGGCAAATGCAGGGTCAGGCTTTGATACCCTTGCATTAAACTGTAAGTCTTTTACATGATAGAACATATGAATAATTTTAGTGTGTTAAAGTAAAAGAAGCAGTAAAACTGTGCCATAATAAAAAGTAAAACAACCAAAGGTAATCTGGTAAACCCGAATAATGCAAAAGACTGCAATAAAGCCAATGGCAATGAAATTGATATGATTACGAACCCTATTTTACTTTTAAAAAAATTTCTGCTGCTTTTTAATTTTTTACTTATCGTAGTTTCCCGGTATCACTATTATACTGTTGAGAAATAGCTACAAGATGGGATTTTCATATCCTTGCCTTTATACATACCTCATAGATTTGTTCTGATCAGGCCTACTTTTGCAGCCCATGAATATTGCCAGCAAAAAAGAAAAGCCTGCTTTAACAAGATTACACCTTTTGGTTATGACCATTGCCACGGGCATGGTAGTAGCTAATATTTACTACAACCAGCCGTTACTGGCAGACATATCAAGAGATCTTAAGGTATCGCAGGGGCAAGGCGGATTGCTCGCAATGCTTACCCAATCAGGTTATGCCGCCGGGATGCTTTTTACGGTTCCATTAGGCGATATGTTTGAGCGCAAGAAGCTGATCATGTTTGAATTTTTGATGACCATTATAGCTTTGCTGCTTGCTGCGTGGGCGCCCAATATCCATCTTTTAATGGTTGCCAGTTTTCTGATTGGCGCTTTTTCAATAATTCCGCAATTAATGGTGCCTATGGCAGCTCACCTTTCCGCTCCGGATCAAAGAGGAAAAACAATTGGTTTTGTGATGAGCGGATTACTGATAGGCATATTATTATCGAGAACAGTCAGCGGATATGTGGGTGCGCATCTTGGGTGGAGAGCCATGTTTCTTATCGCTGCTGTTTTAATGTTTATACTATGGATAGCTTTGTATTTCTTATTACCGCAGGTGCATTCTGAGTATACAGGAAGTTATAAGGAATTGATGAAATCGCTGATTGACTTAATAAAAGAAGAACCTGTTTTACGGGTTGCAGCCATTCGCGGAGCATTATGCTATGCCTGCTTTTCAGGCTTTTGGACAACACTGGTTTTTCTGTTGAAAGAGCCGCAATATCATGCGGGCAGCGAAGCAGCAGGTGCTTTTGGACTTGTCGGTGCTTTTGGCGCTCTTGCAGCTTCGCAAATGGGCAGGTTAAGCGATAAAGGCAACAGTTACAAGCTTACCGCGGTCAGTATCCTTTTGGTTGTTGTCTCTTATATTGTATTTGGCTTTTCGGCTAATAACATCGTATTATTAGTCATCGGAGTTATTATAATGGATATGGGTGTGCAGGCAACACATATTTCTAACCAGGCTGTTATTTTTGCTTTACGCCCTGAAGCCCGCAACAGGCTTAATACTGTTTATATGGTCACTTATTTTATCGGCGGAGCTGCAGGTACATTTGTTGCCAGCCAGGAATGGAATATTTACAAATGGAATGGAGTGGTGGTAATGGGAATATCATTGTCGGTTTTATCACTTATTATTCATGTTATCTTTGGTAATAATGCTAAAATGAAAGAACGCAGGTTATTATGATTTTTAAGAAAAAACGCAGATAAGTCATAACAAATGATAATCATCTTAATAAATTGTGTTCTATATCTTAGAGATTACAAAGCCAGCCTAAGACATTTTAAGATAGCCGCAATATCATATTTCTAAAATAACTTTTTAAATATCATACAAAATGAATGCATTATTCAAAAAACTAAACTTTAAAAATCACAAGGAAATCGTAGTAATGAATCCTCCTGATTCATTTAATAAAGAAATTGAAGAAATGTCTTCTGAAACTTCTTTTTTGTTTGATATCAACCAGGCGAAAGAAATCCATTTCGCTATAGTTTTTGTTAAAAAGAAATCTGAAACAGAAGAATCAATTGCACTGCTTTCCAAAAAATTAGCCGGAGATGCTGTAGTATGGTTTTGTTACCCTAAAGGAACATCAAAAAACTATACATGCGATTTTAACCGCGATACAGGTTGGTCAGCTTTAGAAGAATATGGACTCGAACCTGTAAGAATGGTTTCTATAGACGAAGATTGGAGCGCTTTGCGCTTTAGAAAAGTGGAATATATAAAAAATATGACCCGCAATGAAAATATGACTTTGACAAAGGAAGGAAAATTAAAAGCAACAAAAGATCGCGGTCAGGGTTTCAATTATAATTATCCTTCTTAATTAACGTACTTCAGATATTATCTGAAAAGCATTCTGAAATAAAAGGCAGGTTTATATAATATTTTTTTCTTCTTCTCAACATTTGCCAAAGCTTCTATTAAAAAGTTTTGCAGGTATTTGCTTTGTCCGGCTTTCTTAATCGCAAAATTAAAAAGTACGGGATAACGAACCAGTTGCTGCAGTGTTCTGCTGATTTTAAATTCCTTCCACATTCTTTTGTAAATTTCCCTGTCGTAAGCTTTATTAAATGTTCCTGAAAAATTATTATTCTCAAAGCAATTGACAATATGTTCGCCTGCAACCCGGCCGCTTCTTATTGCGTTAGCGATTCCTTCGCCCGAAAAAGGATCTATTAAAGCGGCTGCATCGCCTGCAAGCAAAAATCTTTCTCCTGATAAATTTCTTTTTTTAGATCCCAATGGCAGTCCATAACCTTTTATAGTCTCAAGCGGTGTCGCATCTTTAAATCTTTCTTTCAGGTGAGGATGTGTTCTTAAAAGATTTTGTAATATTTCTTTCAGGTTAATTTTTTTCTTTGACACTTCAGAGGAAAGCATACCGATACCAACATTCGCTTTATTATCAGCCAAAGGAAAAATCCACAAATAACCGGGAAGAATATCTTTAAAAAAATGAAGCTCGATGTAGCCTTGATTATGAAAACCTGAAACACCTTCGTAGTAAACCCGTAAACCTGCGCTGTAATGTTCTTTCTCGACCTTTATATCTCCCAAAAACTTCGATATTACAGAATGAGCGCCATCAGCGCCAATAATCATTTTTCCTGTAAAGATTCCCTGACCGGTCTGCAATACTGCTTCATCATTATGTACGGCAACGTTCGTAACTGCACAGTTTTCATAAATAGCAATGTTAGCATATTGTTTTGTATGCTCAAAAAGCAGGTTATCAAAATGAAGGCGCGGAGAAATATAGCCGCAGCTTTTTACGTTTTTATAAATAAAAGGAATATCAATATGATTATGGTCAGGAGAAAATATTTTAACTCCGTAAGAAGATATTTTATTTTCCAGTGTTTCAAACTCTGCAGCTAATGAAGGCGATAATTTTTGCAGTTGATTAATCACATCAACGCTCAATGCGTCCCCGCAGGTTTTATCTCTTGGAAAACTTGCTTTATCCAGTAAGGCTATGGACAGGCCGCTTTTTGCTAATTCTATAGCGCAAGCGCTTCCTGCAGGTCCGGCACCGGCAATTATTACATCAAAAGTTTTTTCTGTCATAGGTGTTTTATGAACATTCAAATATATATAGGAAAAGAACATTTTATGACAATAGCAGAAAAATGGTACGACTTTATTAGCTTCAATTTTGGCTTTGGGCCGTTGTTTTATGTAGATAATGTAATAAGGTTCTAATTCACTATTACAAGTTCTATGACGGATAGTAAAGGTAATTATGATTAAGCTGCAATTGCCACGACCTGAAGGTCGTGGATAAAGAATAATAAATGAGAGGCTTTAGCGAAAAAATAAAAACAACCTATTATATACTAAAAGAAAACTTTTGATAGAGGATATGAAGAATTTTTAAATGAGCCTTATTTTAGAAGAGTTTGGCTAAAGCCAATGCCTTAATTTTTATACAACCACGACCTGAAGTTCGTGGCAATTTTAGCCGTACAAATCGTCATAGAACCAGTTATTTACTATTGTTTTTTAGAAAACTCAATAAAAAACCCGCCTTTCACAAAGCAGGTTCTTATCTGTCAGCAGTCAGCTAAAAACTGTCAACTATACTAATACCTATACATTTCCGGCTTAAATGGGCCGTTTTTACTAATGCCTAAGTAAGATGATTGAGCTTCGGTAAGTTCGTCTAACTGTACGCCAATTTTAGATAAATGCAGGCGTGCAACTTTCTCATCAAGATGTTTAGGCAATACATACACTTTATTCTCATAAGCGTCTGTATTTGTCCAAAGTTCTATCTGGGCCAATGTCTGGTTTGTAAATGAATTGCTCATTACAAAAGACGGGTGACCTGTGCCGCAGCCTAAGTTTACAAGGCGGCCTTCGGCAAGCACAATTACGTCTTTTCCATTGATGTTGTAAAGGTCAACTTGCGGCTTAATGGTATCTTTTGTTTGTCCGTAATTATCGTTAAGCCAGGCCATGTCAATCTCAATATCGAAGTGACCGATGTTACAAACAATGGCTTTGTCCTTCATCAGCTTAAAATGTTCTCCTGTAATCAGGTCGCGGCAACCTGAAGCAGTTACAATAATATCAGCTTCTTTAACAGCGTCAATCATTTTCTTCACCTCAAAGCCATCCATAGCTGCCTGCAGCGCACAGATCGGGTCAATCTCGGTCACAATCACACGTGCGCCTGCACCACGGAGAGACTCTGCAGATCCTTTTCCTACATCACCATAACCGCCTACAACAGCTACTTTACCAGCCATCATAACGTCGGTGGCACGGCGGATAGCATCAACCAGGCTTTCTTTACAACCATATTTGTTGTCAAACTTAGATTTGGTAACGCTGTCATTTACGTTAATGGCAGGAATGGGCAAAGTGCCGTTAGCCATACGCTCGTACAAGCGGTGAACACCTGTTGTAGTTTCTTCACTAAGACCTTTAATATGCTGAATAAGCTCAGGAAATTTGTCAAATACCATATTTGTAAGATCGCCGCCATCATCGAGAATCATATTTAACGGACGGTCTTCGCTGCCGAAGAACAAAGTCTGTTCTATGCACCATTCAGACTCTTCAACGCTCTGGCCTTTCCATGCAAACACACCAATACCTGCAGCAGCAATGGCAGCAGCAGCATGATCCTGCGTAGAAAAAATATTGCATGAGCTCCATTTTACTTCTGCGCCTAAAGCGATCAGCGTTTCGATAAGAACGGCAGTCTGAATAGTCATGTGAAGACAACCTGCTATACGTGCATCTTTTAAAGGTTGTGATGCGCCGTATTCAGAGCGCAGGCTCATTAGTCCGGGCATTTCGGCTTCGGCAAGACGTATTTCCTTGCGTCCCCATTCTGCAAGACTCATATCAGCCACTTTATATTTGAGGCTGAAATCAATCTGTGTGTTTGTTGTTGTAGACATTGTAAATTGAATTAAGGGTTATGAATGTGGATGTCTGAACTGGGATTTATTGGATTGCCGGGATTTATGGGAAAAGGGTTTTAATATTTTATTGCATTATCTTATTAATCCTATTTATAAATCCCAACAATCCCAGTTCAGACAAATGGTTTAAGCAAAAGTATATCTTTAGAATAAACTTCTACTTTATTCTATAACTTTGGAATAAATACTATTTTTTAGAAGAATTGTAAGAATAATTAAGAAGTTTACTATGGCTAAAGCAACTAAAAAAGAAGATTCTCCTGCGGCAGTATTTTCGCTTGATAATATGGATATTTCTATTTTGAGATTATTGCAGGAAAATGCCAGAATTACGGTAAAAGAAATATCGGAGAAAGTGCATCTGAGTACAACTCCTGTGCACGAACGCATTAAAAGAATGGAAGAATCGGGGGTGATAAAACAATATGCCACACTGGTAGATCACACCAAAGTAAAGAAAGGTTTAATGGTGATTTGCTATGTTTCGCTGAAACAGCATAGTAAAGATGCAGGAGATAAATTTATTAAAACAATGCTCGAATTGAATGAAGTAGTAGAATGTTACAACATATCAGGTGAGTTTGATTTTATGCTAAAAGTGGTTAGTGAAGATATGAATGCTTATTATGATTTTCATGTAAATAAGCTAAGCCGGATTGAAAATATGGGCCATGTGCAAAGCGTATTTGTAATGGGAATTATAAAACAAACGCACCAGTTGGTGTATTAGTATGAACTGGATTTTTGGGATTGATGGTATTTTTGAGATGGAGATTTAATAAACCTTTTTTAGAGGCTTTTGTCCAAAGATGGTTAAAGAAAATGAAATTGGTTTTTGATGAAATAAAGGAAAATGAGCTTTAATCCTTCAATCCAATAAATCCTTTTAAATCCAGGTTCAGACAATCTACCTGCAATTTGCAGGAAAGCTCTTATCTATCGTTGCTTTTATATCCATGTATGTATTTCTGGCGGGTTCTTCCCTTAACTCTTTTGTAAAAATTACACAGGCATATCCTCTGCACAGGTCTATCATGGGCCACGTGCCTTGCAATGAAGGGGCAGCCGCCGCTATCGTTTTGCCTTTTGCATTGGTTTCAAGTATCCATTCTCCCATTGCGTAATTAAGCCCTTCCACTGTTTTTGGCGCGTATTTTATTTTGCCCGCACCGGCACTCAGCGTCTGAAGCATTTCTGCTGAACTTTCCGTCAATATTTGTTTGTTATTAAAAACTCCTTTATTAAGCAACATAGACAGAAAGTTGGTAAAATCTGCAGCCGTAGAGCGTGCACCCGTTGAGGGATCAACAGCATCATTATAATTTTCGTTGGTAAAAGTAGTATTCTTCATCAGCAAAGGTCTTGTTATCCGGTCCTGCATCAGTCTGTCGAAAGTTTTTCTGGTTATTACTTCAAGTATTCTTCCCGCTATATCATAGCCGATATTGCTATACCTGAATTCAGTTCCTGCATTAGTCTCAATGTCTCTTTTTGATGCAAAATTATCAACTGCAGCTTCCAGGGTTTTAAACTTGTTTTTTTGTAAAATCTTTGCCGCTCCCTGCTCGGATTTTATACCTGTATAGTTAGTAAGGCATTGGCGTATAGTAATATAGTTTTTGAAATGCTGCGAAAAACCGGGGAGGTAGCTGCTAACTTTATCATCAAGAGAAATTTTGCCTTCCTGTACATACGTCATTACAAGGGCTGCTGTCAGCCATTGGCTGCTTGCACCAATTGGCTGTTGCGTTTTTATAGTAAAATTGCCCATTTCTTTTTTATACGCCACTTTGCCTTTGCTGAATAATACAAACGCTGCATCTTTTCCAAGCTTATCTTTTGCCTGGCTCAATTTAGCAGAAAGAGCAGTTGTATCAAATTGCGGATAAGAGGTTTGAAAAAAAATAACTGTAAAAATGGCTGTGGCGCTTATTTTTAAAAGACTTTTTAATAGCATATATTTTTTAGTTTCTGATAATAATACCGATGCTTTTACCCTATAAAAGTAGAAGAATAGGAATCATCCAAATTTTAAAAACAAAGATTTAAGTTTATTTATAGTTTTTTGCAAACTTGCTCCCGCCTGTGAAATTATTAATAAGCAAAATTCTTTACAAGTCTGCCGCATCAAATTTTGTCAGATTTTTAAGTATTGCAAAAGTTGGCTTGCGTATTAAATAATAATATAACTTTCCTTAAAGTTTATTGCAGCACTTATTGTAAACTTTATTCTAAAAAAACGATTAATCAACAACCAAAACTCAGCGATGTTATATGAAAAAATACTTTTTACTTCTTCTGACAATTTTCCTCCTTTCAAAAGTTAACGCCCAGAAGTATGATGCAAACTGGGCTTCACTTAACCAGCGAAAAATCCCGGCTTGGTTTCACCAGGATAAGTTTGGTATTTTTATTCACTGGGGCGTGTATGCCGTGCCGTCTTATGCGCCTGTTATACCAAACAGCGGCGACAGTTATTCAGAATGGTATTGGTATCGTATAAATGAAAAACAAAAAGATTTTACCGCTTTTCATAATAAAAATTTTGGCCCTGATTTTAAATATCCGCAATTTGAAACACAGTTTAAAGCTGAGCTGTTTGATCCCAAACAATGGGCTGATGTTTTTAAAAAATCAGGCGCACATTATGTTGTGCTTACTTCAAAACATCATGAAGGATACACACTTTGGAATAATGCAGAAGCAGACCGCGACTGGCAACGTCCGTGGAATGCAGTTACAGGCACGCCAAAACGGGATTTGTTGGGAGACCTGACTAATGCGGTAAGAGACGCAGGTTTAAAAATGGGTTACTATTATTCTTTGTACGAATGGTTCAATCCTTTATGGAAGCAGGACAAGAAACGCTTTGTCTCAGAACACATGTTTCCACAGTTTAAGGACCTGGTGACGCGTTATAAACCGGCTGTTATTTTCTCTGACGGCGAATGGGAACTTTCTGATACCGCCTGGCGAAGCCCTGAATTGCTTGCCTGGTTGTTTAATGAATCCCCTGTTGCCAAAGATGTCGTGATCAATGATCGCTGGGGCAGCAATACACGCGGGAAAAATACCGGCTGCACCTATACAACATCAGAGTATGGCAGTGGAATGGATGCCAACGTGATCTGGGAAGAAAGCCGTGGCATCGGCCACTCCTACGGCTACAACCGCAACGAAAAGCTGGAAGATTATAAAACAAGCCATGATCTTATATTAATGCTCGTTGATATTGTCTCACGCGGCGGCAACCTGTTGCTTGATATTGGACCAACTGCCGACGGCCGCATTCCTGTAATCATGCAGCAGCGGCTGACCGACATGGGCATTTGGCTGCAGACAAATGGCGAAGCTATCTACGGCACCGAAGCATACAAACAATCTTACCAATGGAGCGAAGGTAAAAAACCTACGAAAAAGAAAGAAAGCTTTATGGCAGGTTATGACATTGCCGAGCAGGTAAAACCAAACAAAAGCCAGGCACATATCGAAGCTTTTTTTACAACAAAAGGCAAAAACCTCTATGCCGTATTTCCATATTACAACCGGCAATTGCGAGTCCGAAATTTCAAACCTGCAGCCGGTACAGTTGTAAGTATTCTTGGGAGCAAAAAAACTTTAGCATTAAAAAAGGTCGGTAACGATTGTATTATTGATGTTTCTTCGATACATCCGGGAGATATACCAGGAGAGTTGTTTACAGTTAAAATGGAAAATGCATTGTAATTGTTTCCTCTCAAAACAGAACGGGCAACTTACTAAAAGTTTTCTGTTCTGTTCACTTGCTGCTTCTTTAATGAATTCTGTCGCCTCTTACCTCCAATTCCTGCATTATGCCTGACTCGTATGCAAGCCATTGCTGCCAGCGCTGTCTTGCAATATCTTTTTCGGTGTAGTGTTCGGCAAGGTCAATAAACAACGTATAATGCCCAGCTTCACTTTCCATAAAACGACGGTAGAAATTGTTTAAATAAACATCATTTAACCCTTCGCTCAGCCGCTTAAATCTTTCGCAGCTTCTTGCTTCTATTAAAGCGAAAATTAATATTTTGTCTAAAAATCTTTCTTCATCACTTCCTCCCTTTTTTTGAAAAAGCATCAGCTTGTTTACGTATTCATCTTTTCGTTGCTTTCCAAGCTTAAGATTTCTTTTTTGCATTTCTGCCAAAACCAATCGGAAATGTCCCCATTCTTCTGTAACCACAGGTGCAAGCTCTGAAACCAGTTTTTCTTTATCTGGATAACGCTGTATCAGCGATATACAACTGGTAGCTGCCTTTTGCTCGCAATAAGCGTGATCGGTTAAAATTTCTTCGAGGGAAATATGAGCAAGGTCAACCCACCGCGGATCAGTCGGAAGATGTAAGCCTAAAATGTTTTTTTGATAGTCTGATGCAGCTTCCATTTTCTTTAGCTTTAAATCTAAAGCTATAATTATTTTATAACTTTTTTATTTGCTGCAAATATCGCTTAAACAGGAGGATAGTCGAAGAAAAGTAAGTGACAGTGAAATAATAACTGAGCATATTATATTGTACTTTGCGTCACAACAATTAGAAAATGCGAATAAAAGGTTATTAATAATTAATGTTAATTATTTAAGAAGTGACGTAAAGCAGCGTGTTGGCAGTAATGCGATCGACAATCGAATATCTGAAATGAATGACAACGACATAAAACGGGTTTCACGACTAACGGCAATTCTTATAAATCTGCAAACAAAAAGAATTGTAACATCAACAACGCTGTCCGATAAATTTGGTGTAAGCATTAGAACTATTTATAGAGATATAAAAGCATTGGAACAAGCAGGTGTGCCCATTTTGACCGAAGATGGCAAAGGGTATTCACTAATGGAAGGATACAAGATTCCACCGGTAATGTTTTCCGAAAGCGAGGCAAATGCTTTAATTACTGCCGAACAATTAGTGCTTAAAAACAGAGATAGTTCACTTATTAAGGAATATATTGGCGTTATAAATAAAATAAAAGCGGTTTTACTATATTCAACAAAAGATAAGGTGGAATTATTATCAAGCAGAATTGCTGTCAGTCCTGCTATCCCTGATACAAAAACAAGTAATTCATTGTCATTAATTCAAAACGCATTGACAGACTTTAGAGTTTTGAATATTATTTATCATTCAGAATATAATGACAAAAAAACAGAGAGAAAAATAGAACCTTTTGCATTTTATTATAGTATGCAAGAGCGTTGGACACTTATTGCATATTGCAGGTTGAGAAAAGATTACAGGATGTTTCGTTTAGACAGAATTTTTAAAATTCAACAAACGGAATTAAGTTTTAAACCACATACAATGACATTGCAAGAATATTTAAACGAAAAAGAAAAAAATTTCACTAACCCCTGACATACTGTTGTCATAATGCCATTGTTTCTTTGTGCAAACAAAAAAACAAATTATGAAATTAGCATCAATTCGCATCATTACTGCCAACATCAAAGGTTTAGTAAAATTTTATGAGCGGGTAACCGGAATGCCTGTAGTACAATACACTCCGGATTTTGCTGAACTGCAAACCCAATCAGCAACTTTAGCAATTGGCAGCACCAGTACATTGCAATTTTTTGGTGGAGAAGAAGTTGCACAAGCTGCTCAAAATCGTACCGCCATAATAGAATTTAGAGTAGATGATGTAGAGCAGGACTATGAACGATTAGCAGATTTTCTTCAACCTTATATTGTGCAAAAACCGACAACAATGCCCTGGGGAAATAAATCTCTTTTATTCCGTGACCCAGAGGGCAACTTAGTGAACTTATTTACACCAATTACAACTGAAGCGATAAATAAGTTTGATGGCAAATTGGACTAAGCACTACCGCTAACAAATAAGACTTCGTGGTGTGCGAAGCACAGACCATGAAGTCCATGGTTGTACGGAACCGCGCGGTAGAGGCACTATCAATATTATGGGGATTGCGAATTGTTTTGCTTTTTGAAGGCTCCCT
>JAABUR0100002218.1_pt1 | contig 30758 bp, 30 predicted proteins | sample 5560091 | NCBI WGS metagenome assembly JAABUR01 (sample SAMN10711879, study PRJNA513375) | rock metagenome | isolation source: Antarctica rocks | place: Antarctica: Victoria Land, University Valley sud
CGATCGACGTGTCACTCGTTGCCGTGTCGAGCAAGCGACTCAAGGCGTCGGGAGCCGGAGCGCAGTCATCGTGCAGCAGCCAGATCCAGGAGCTGACCGGTTTGGTGGGACGGTGAGTGGATGCCTCCAGGGCGGCCTTCACCGCTGCCCCGAAGCCGGCGGTGCGGGGGACCGCCAGCACCGCGTCCTCGCCGTACGCGGCGGCGAGCAGCTCTCGGGACGAGTCCGTCGATCCGCTGTCGACGGCCAGGACCAGGTCAGGGGCGGTGGTGCTCGCGGCAAGGGCGGCGAGCAGCGAGGGCAGCCAGCGCTCGCCGTCGTGGGCGACGACGACAGCGGTGACGTGCGGTCCGCCAGCAGCGTCAAGACGAGCACTCATGACTGCTGGCTACCTTGCGGGACGTCGGGACCGGCCCCGCTGCTGCGGAGCGGTCCCACCCTATCGACCCACCCGCAGCCTCACGGTGCAGTTGCCCGCGCTTTCGCCTCCTGAGCAACTGGCAGGGCCACCTCATAGCTGACAGGAGCCCGTTAGGAACGTAGTGAACGGAACGGGTTCGCACACCAGGCAAACGGGGGGCCGGGCCGCTCGACATCTTGAGTCCCGGAAAGCCAGCCCCTAGCCAGCATCCGTCGAGAATTGTAGGATTTTACCCTGCGTCGCCGAGTTCAAGTGTCAGTTCGTGAGGTGGATCACATGGGGAGTCAGTACAACTGTCTCAACCCAACAACGTCCCCCAGGCCGAGATCACGCTTGAATGTGGTGCACTGACTTCCCCCTTGCCTCATGGTGAGTGTTGGGTGTGCATCCGAATCCACGTGGTCGAGGCCGTAGACGTGACCAAACTCATGGGCCGCGACGCTTTCAAGATCGTAATGTTGGGTGCAATTGGGGCCTGGGTCCCGAGTGAACTGATAATCCACAACGTTGAACTTTATGTCAGCTTCGAGGATATATTCGGCACCCACCTGGCTGCCGTACCAAGTGCAGGTAGCTGCAACAGGCGGGTTACCATCATTAGCAAGATCTCCGAAGTCGATTACGTTCTGCCGATCCGTAAAAAAGTCACAGTCGGAGTCGCCGAAAGTGATGTGAATGTCGGACTCATGAGTACTCACTCCTTGATAAGAACTGGAAGCACTGACTAGGTCAGTCAAACCGCAAGGATTGCGTGTATTTGTAATTGTATTCACGGCGCTAGCGAGCACAGAGTAGGTGAGCGAGGTCGTCAAATTTGCCGGGCGCGCACCATCACCAAGGTACCAGTCATAGGTCTGGTTCCAATGGCGTCCACCGTCCAGGTTGTATGCGCCATCATTGCATGAGGCAAGCGCGTCAGTTTTGTTCCGCACCCGTGGTGCCGCCAGGTCCCTCATATTCGATGGCGCCTGACGAATCAACTGTAATGGCTGCGCTCTCGGAATAATCAGGATAAAGCTTCTCAATGGAAATCCCAGTGCCAGGGCGGGGAACTGGTAAGGACACGTCGCCCACTTGGACGATGCGTGCAATTGCGTCGCACTCGATCACGTCGCTTCCCTCAGGAAGGTCGGTGGTAGTCAACCAGCCGGGCGGCAGATGGCAGGCCTGCCCTGAGTCTGTCGCGTGGATGGGAGAGGCAGCGGCCACGAGCAGGAGCCCGGTCAGTGCTGCGTATGAGCCGGTCCGCTGCTTCACAAAGGGTCTCCTCCGTGGCCACGCGCTGGACGAGCGCTCACGATGCCCGTGTTGCAGCCATTATCTTTTGCCGTGACCACGGCACTAGGAAGACAGTGTGATTGAGACCAAATCGTTACCTGTTTGACTGATGCCTCCAGGAGAATGGGCGGATGGACACCGCTCGATCGCGTCGCTCGATCTTCGTCACCCTAGGGGCCCTGACGATTGCGGTGATCGTACCCTTACCTTTCAGTTCTGCAGAGTGCGGACAGCCCTATCTCGACGGTTTCGCAGCAAAGGAGAGCAGGGTCGTCAAGATTGGTTCCACGATTGACGTCGATGGCTTCGCTTTCTTCGCATCAGACTGCCACGATACCCCCGGGACGCTCCTGACCTCGTGCTTCGACGCAGAGCCTGTCGCTTACGAAGACGTCCAGCTGTCTCTGAGGCAAGGCAAGCATTTTTGGCGGCTAGGTGTTAGCCACGCGGAAAGCGACCGCGCGGGTCACCTTACGTGGCATGTCGAACTTCCCGCCGATCTTCAGCCGGGCGAGGCGACCCTAGAGGCCCACATCCCGTCACCGGACAGAGTCGACGTGACTGTCCGCGTCGAACATTAGCCCAGTTGAGTTCAGACCTCTCGCGTGTCGCACCCATCCCGCTCGCCTCACCGAGTACTTCTCCCGCGGGCGGCAGAAGTAAACAATGCTCGAGAGCGGTGCTGATCACCCTGAAGTTATGACGGGATCAACCAAGCATGGCTCCGCCTCGGGCTCGAAGGCGACCTCGCGACGGCGGAACCGAAGGCCCTGCGCTTCCGACTGCTGTACGGCCCAGCCGTCTGATCCACAGCGCACGCAGGCGACGACTCCGCACCCGCCGCACCTGGCCATTGGCCGACGACATCGTCAAGGTTTCCACGGGATCGCCACCATCCCACTCCCAACCCGGCCAACCAACCGCCCACGACCCGAGAACCCGCAAACCGGCAGCGACAGCCGGTCCACCGTCGTTCCCGCGATCGACCTCAGCCAAATTCACGCCGCCCGCGAACGACCGCACCCTGAGGAAAGACCCGGGGCTAGACAGCGCGCTTCTTCAGCTTGCGCCGCTCCCGCTCGGAGAGGCCGCCCCAGATCCCGAACCGCTCGTCGTTGAGCAGCGCGTACTCCAGGCAGTCACCACGCACCTCACAAGTTAGGCACACCCGCTTCGCCTCTCGGGTCGAACCGCCCTTCTCGGGAAAGAACGCCTCGGGGTCGGTCTGCGCGCACAGCGCACGCTCCTGCCACATCAGCTCTTCGGCGCCGCCGTCGAGCACCTCTAGTTCTCGCACGCCTCGCCCTCCTCGACCCTTGCCGACAATGTCGGCTCTCGGTGATAACGATACGTCTGAATTACATGCCTGTAAGTCCCCTTACGTCAAGGTCTCCGCGAAATTAGGCCGCGACACGCCGCAAACTGGCCGTGGGGACTTCCGTGTCCTGGTTGGTTTCTGCCCGGGTCTTGCCCTTGGCCCGCCATGGGTGTAACAACGGCGATATCACCGCGAGGACCACCGTGGTCTCCGCAGGAAAGGAGACCGTCGTGACGGGTAGACAAGCACTTGGGGCAGGGCTGGCGGCAGTCCTGACAGCCGGAGCAGCCTGGGTCGGCATCAGTGCCGCAGCTGCCGACAACCAGCAGGCGCAAGGTGGCGGCGCGCAGGCGACGGCTGCCAGTGATCGGGTGGAGTATCGAGGGTGGCCGGTCAGGGCTGTCGATGCGAAGGCGCAGGCCACGCTGCAGGCGCAACGAGCCGCGGCTGGCAGGGGCAACGACACCCTGGCCCTGGTCACCGAGCAAGAACGTTTTCGATTCGTGGATGTGGGCCGGGAGGGTTGGTCCACCGGCGACTTCTATTTCTTCGAGGAGACCGTCTACAACGCCCGAGGCCGCCGCGTCATCGGTGAAGACACGGTGCGCTGCGAGATAGGCATCCGGACGTTCGCGTGCGAGGCCACCTTCAAGCTAGACGGCAGGGGCAAGATCAGGATCGCCGGCTCACTGTTATCAGGTCGAGACAACGTGTTTCCCGTCACCGGCGGCACGAACAACTTCATCGCCGTAGGTGGTCAGATGAAGGCCTATAGCCTCTCGGACAACAGGTCGCTGCTGGTGTTCGAGTTGGTGCGATAGCCGATCGTCGCCACACCGCCTCGACCTACACGTCTTCGGGCCCCCGTGGGTGTGTCTTACGGCGAGAAATAGCTAGGGAGTGGGCTGTTGCCACCACCCGCCTGCGGGCGGTGGCTGCTCCCCGTCGGAGCGCTGGTCCTGCTCACCTTGCTCAGCGGAGGTCCTCGCCTCGGGTGCCCCCGGCCGCTCCGATCCGGAGGCTTGGGCGCCGGAGGGGTCGTGCGCAGACGCACCTTCTGGCTGGCCCCATTGAGCGGCTGTCGGGTGCGCTGGTGAACCCCAAGACTGCTGCTGAGGTGGGACCTGCTCGGGCTGTCCCCACGCCTGCGACGACTGTCCGGGCTGCCCCTGCTGCCCCGGCTGACCCCAACCAGCCACCGGCTGCTGTTGCTCGGGTGAGGTCCACGACGAGGCCGGCTGTCCCTGCTGGTCGGCTTGGGCCTGCGACTGGTCGCCCCAGCTACCGGCCGCGGTCGCGCCGGTGACTGCAGTGGCGCCCGACGTACCGGCTCCCCACCCCTGCTGGCCCGGCTGGCCCCAGCCTGGTTGAGCGGGGTAGCCCGAACTCTGCTGTCCCCACGACGGCTGGCCGTACGCCTGTTGACCACCGTAACCCTGCGGTTGTCCCCACGCCGACGCTGTCGAACCCGATGTCTTAGGCAGCGACTGCAGGGCCGTGTAGGCGAACCACGCAGCCAGCCCCAGGAGCAGCAGCTGGGCCAGACCCAAGAAGATGCCCACCACCTTGCCGGCACCGAACACCCCACCGAAGAGCCCCACCGAGTTGAGGTCGCTGTCATCGGCCCCGAAGCCGCTGAACCAGCAGATCAGACCGAGAAGCAACGCGACTGCCGCGATTCCGAGGGCGACGAGCGTCACGATGCGGGCGTTCTTGCTCGCCTCACCGAAGCCGACTGCAAGCGCCACCGCAGCGATGAGCGACAACACGAGGAGCGGGTGGGCGAACAGGTAGCCGAAGACGGCCGCCTTGCCCGAGAAGTCCAGCCCGACGTCGTCCTTGCTCTTGAACAGCAACGACAAGGCGCTGATGAGGTAGAGCGCGGCCACGGCGAGCAGGCCGTAGGCGAAGATGTCGCGAAACTTCTTGATCGCTTCCGTGACCACAGGAGACCCCCTGATTGAGGTGCCGAAAAGGTGGCCCTAGCCTGCCACACCCGAGGGTCGAAAGGGTGGCTAACCTGCCCTCATGCGGATCGCCGTGCTGTCGGGGGGGATCGGCGGTGCACGTTTCCTATCAGGCCTGCTCGCAGCGGTGGACGAAAAGGACACCACGGTCTCCGTCGTGGGGAACACGGCCGACGACATCTGGTTGTTCGGGCTGCGGATCTGCCCTGACCTCGACACGGTGATGTACACCCTTGGCGGCGGTATCGATGAAGAGCGCGGCTGGGGCCGCAGCGACGAGACGTGGAACGCCAAGGCCGAGCTGGCGGCGTACGGCGTGCAGCCCACCTGGTTCGGTCTCGGTGACCGTGACGTCGCCACCCATCTGGTCCGCACGCAGATGCTCAACGCGGGCTACCCGTTGTCTGCCGTCACCGAGGCGCTCTGCGCCCGGTGGCAGCCGGGCGTGCGGCTGATCCCCATGACCGACGACCGGGTGGAGACCCACGTCGTGATCGACGACCCGGCGGCCGAGGGCAGCCGCAGAGCCGTGCACTTCCAGGAGTACTGGGTGCGCATGCGTGCGCCTGCCGCGCACAGTGTGGTCGCTGTCGGAGCAGAGAAGTCGACGCCGGGACCAGGAGTCACCGATGTGATCAGCGATGCAGACGTGCTGATCTTCGCACCGTCAAACCCGGTCGTGTCGATCGGCACGATCCTGGCGGTGCCAGGCATAGCGGAGGCAGTGCGTACGACGTCCGCCGTCGTCGTCGGGGTCTCCCCCATCATCGGAGGCGCCCCCGTCCACGGCATGGCCGACAAGCTGCTGCCGGTCCTCGACGTCGAGGTGAGCGCGCGAGGCGTAGCCGAGCACTACGGGTCACGGCGCGACGGCGGCCTGCTCGATGGCTGGCTGATCGATGAGGCAGACGCCGCCGACCTGCCCGCTCTCGCTGCGCTCGGCCTGGCGGCCGGCGCCGTTCCGCTGTATCTCAGCGACCGAGCCACCTCGGCGGCGGTGGCCGCCGAGACGCTGGCGCTAGCCGAGCGTGTCAGCGGGTGACTGGTCCGGGCCGCCTCGAGGTGTTCAGCGCCCGCTGGCCGGAGGTGCGACCCGGTGCCGACCTTTGCGCTCTGCTCGCTGCGAGCGTGGCGTTGCAGGACGGCGATGTGGTGGTGCTGACGAGCAAGGTGGTCAGCAAAGCCGAAGGGCGCTTGGTGGGTGGGGATCGCGCCGAGGCAGTTCGAGCCGAGACCCGGCGGGTCGTCGCACGTCGGGGTGCCGCGGTCATCGCGCAGACACGGCAAGGTTTCGTGCTGGCTGCCGCCGGAGTCGACGCGTCAAACACCGCGCCCGGAACCGTGGTGCTGTTGCCCGAGAACCCCGACAGCTCCGCTCGTCGCCTCCGGGCAGACATCCATGAGACGCTGCACCGCAACGCCGCGGTCGTCATCACCGACACGGCAGGTCGGGCGTGGCGGCTGGGACAGACCGACATGGCCATCGGTTGCGCGGGCATGCAGCCGATGCTCGACCTGCGCGGCACACCCGACGCGTCCGGGAACCTTCTCGAGGTCACGACGCCGGCGCTGGCAGACGAGCTGGCCGCCGCCGGTGACCTGGTCAAGGGCAAGGCCAGCGGATGCCCCGTCGCCGTCGTCCGGGGCCTGGCACATCTCGTGCTTCCTGTCGGCGATGACGGCCCGGGCGCCGTCACGCTCCTTCGCGACGCGGCCGACGACCTCTTCGCCCTGGGTGTTCGAGAGGCCGCGACGGCGGTGGCGCTGCGGAACGAGCCCTCCGCGCTTGAACGGTTCCCGGCTCTGGCGCCGTCCGACGTGGTGCCGTTCGCCGAGGTGGCGTCCGACAATGCTTCGGTGTCCGTCGCGGTCGAGCCGGGCACCGGCGCGGGCGGTTCGGCGTCGTGGCTGGTACAGATCGACGTACACGTTGGCGCTGGACCGAGGGAGTGGCTGCTCGCAGGGCAGCTGCTCGAGCGCACCCGCGCTCTGGGGGCGGCGTTTCGCCTGACCGGTCTGCCTGCTGTCCAGGCGGCGAAGACTCGCCCGGACTGGCAGACGGTGGACTGCACGTTGTGGGCTGGTGCGTAGACTCGCGGGCGAACTCATTCGGACCGGAGGGCCCTTCGCGCTGTGAGCAAGTCGAACAAGAACCGCGGGCGCCGCGAGACTGTCGAGCAGATGCGCAGGCAAGCACAGGCGCAGGAGCGTCGACGCACCCTTCTGGTCGTCGGCGCCTGTGTGGTCGTCGCCGTGCTCATCGTGGGCATCGCCGTCTTCACGTACGTCCAAGGAGAGCGAGAGAAGGCGGCCCTGGCCGCGAAGGACCTGGCCGACATCGGAGTGGCCGCCGAGCGCGCCGGCTGCACGCCGGTGCGGGAGGAACCGGCGCGCGGGCAGAGCGTGCACGTCACGACGCCGGTCATCTACGACACGGTGCCCCCGGCCTACGGTCCCCACAACCCCGCCCCCGACAACAGCGGCAACCACTTCTACACCGCCGACGACCGGCCGCCACTTGAGGTACTCGTGCACAACCTCGAGCACGGCTGGACTTTGGTGTGGTACGACGAGTCGGTAGCCGACGACGACGCGCAGATGACGCTGCTGAGGGCCACCTCCGCGAAGTTCGACGCTAACAGCGACCCCCGTAACAACGTGATCATCGCACCGTGGACGAAGGACGACGGCGAGGGTCAGCCGATCCCCGAAGGCAAGCACATCGCCTTCACGCACTGGTCGATCCACCAGCCGGTGTACGCGCCCCCCACCGGCGCCGAGCCAGTCCCCTCCTTCGGTGAGAGTCAGTACTGCAGCACCTTCTCCGGTGCCGCGCTCGACGACTTCAAGCAGAAGTTCCCGTACGACGACGCGCCCGAGGGCTTTCTCTGGCATCAATGACCAGGCGCCCTGCAAGTATCGATGCCGTGCCACCGGTCGAAGGCAGCACCCGGGCCTCCTGCGGTCACGTGGAGTGCGCGGCCCCCGAGAGCGAACGCTTGTTGACCGTTCCCACTGCCATCACCCTGGTTCGCACCGTGGCGACGATCGTCCTGGCGCTCGCCGGGGCGCGCGAGCACTCCCTCGGGCTGCTGCTCGCCGCCCTCGCGGTGTACTGGGTCGGCGACATGGCCGACGGGGCCGCTGCCCGCCTGCTCAACCAGGCGACGCGAATCGGGGCGACACTCGACATCATGTGTGACCGCGTCTCTGCGGCGCTGTTCTACGTGGGATTCGCCTGGTACGACCCGAGCATGGCCATACCTGTCGGCATCTACCTGGCCGAGTTCATGGTTGTCGACATGTTCTTGTCACTCGCATTCTTGGCCTGGGCCAGCTCGAGCCCGAACTACTTCTACTCGATCGACCGACGCCTGTGGCTCTGGAACTGGTCAAAGCCCGGCAAGGCGGTCAACTCGGCGCTGTTCGCCGTACTCATGGTGTGGACGCGCGAGCCGTGGCTGGCTGGTGCGATCGCGGCCGCGCTGCTGGGCGTGAAGCTGGCGTCACTTGTGCAGCTGATGAAGCTGCGCCTGCCGGTGCCGGGAGGCTGCCTGCGACCGGACACCGATACGGCCTCCCCGTGAAGCTGCTGCTGGCGACGTTCGGCGTAGCCGTCGCGTCAGCACTGATCCCGCTCATCAACATCGAGGCCTACATCGCTGGCGTCGCCGCGCTGGTCGACTCGTACGGCGTCTGGCCGCTGTCGCTGGTGGCCGCGGCGGGCCAGCTCCTCGGAAAGATCGTGTGGTACGAGGTCGGCCGTTCATCGATGAACTGGGCGTACGTCCAGAAGAAGATGGCCACCCCCAGCTGGCAGCGGCAGTACGACAAGGTCAAGACCCGTACCGACAAGCGGCCCTGGACGGGGAGCGCGTTGCTCTTCCTGTCGGCGACCGTCGGGTTCCCTCCGCTGGCGATCATGGCCGTCCTCGCCGGACAGCTCAGATTTCACCGGTTGTGGTTCTACGTCACGACGTTCGTCGGTCGCACCCTACGGTTTGCCGCGGTCCTTGGCGGAGTCTCGTTCCTCACTCACAGCGGCCTGTTCAACTGACCACCTCCGTTCCCCGCCTCTCATGATCGCTCACGTCCCAGTGCGGTTGGCAACTCGTTGACGTTCCCATCGAGCTCCCGGCGCGACGACGACCTCGTCGCCCAGCACACATTCCCGCAGTACGGCGCCCGCCCCGATGCGGGCCGCCGAGCCAACCACCGAGTCGGTGACGACGGCACCCCGGCCGATCATCGCCCTCTCGAACACCAGAGTGCCGCTCAGATCGGCTTCGTCAGCCACCGTCGCTCCCGCGCCGACCGAGGTCCCGCCAGTCAATGCCGCGGTAGGTGAGACCTCGGCGTCGGGATCCGCCCAGAAGTCAGCCGCCGACTGCCGGTAAGCCGCGCTGGTGGCCACTCCCAGCACCAAGTCTGCCGACGCCCGGCGCAGCGCCTCTGGCGTGCCGACATCGAGCCAGTAGGCGGACTCGTGATGGCCGACGACCCGAGCGCCGTCAGCCACCAGCTGAGGAAACGTCTCGCGCTCCACCGACACGACCTCGCCGAGCGGGATGCGGTCGATGACCTCGCGGCTGAACACATAACAGCCGGCGTTGATGTACGCCGACACCGGATGCGGTGACTTCTCCAGGAACGCAGTGACGTTGCCCTGAGCATCCGTCGGCACACAGCCGTAGGCACGAGGGTCAGCCACCTTCACCAGATGCAACGTGACGTCTGCGTCCCTGTCCTGGTGAGCAGACAGCTGGGCGCTCAGGTCATGCCCGCTGAGGATGTCGCTGTTCAGGATGACTACCGGGTCCCCGGCCCGCGACGTCAGCTCACCCGACACGTTGCGGATGGCGCCGGCGGTGCCGAGCGGCTCCGCCTCCACGACGTACACGAGCTCCAGATCCCACGCGCTGCCGTCACCGAGCACCGGCTCGAACCTGTCTGCCTGGTAGCTGGTCGCCAGCAGCACCCTGCGGACGCCCGCCGCCGCCAGCTTGGCGATCTGATGGACGGCGAACGGCACACCCGCAACGGGCAGCAGAGGCTTGGGCGACGACTCGGTTAACGGCAGCAGCCGGGTGCCGAGCCCTCCAGCCACGATGACGGCCTCCACCGAGCCATCCAACCATGCGCTCGGCACCCCGAGGCCAACAGCGGATAGGCGCCCAGCCGGGGGCGGCGCCGCGAGGGACGCAAGGCCGGCGGCGCCAGGGACGCGGGGGGGCGCAAGAATGCACCCCCATGACCTCCACCACAGTCGCTGCGCTAGCGGCCGCGCACCGGGCCGACCCCGGGCGACCGCTCGTGACGTTCTACGACTCCGGCTCGGGCGAACGAGTGGAGCTGAGCGTCGCCACCTTCGACAACTGGGTCAACAAGCTGGGGAACTTGTTCGGCGTTGAGCTTGGCCTCGAGCCAGGAGACGACATCGTGGTGGACCTGCCGACGTCTTGGCAGGCGTGTGTAACCATCCTCGGCGCCTGGTCAGTCGGGCTTGTCGTGTCGTTGCAGGATGACCTGTCTCCGGCACTGAGGTTGGTGGGACCGGCCGCTGTGGCCGACACGGCGCCGGGCGAACACGTGCTCGCCTGCTCGCTACGGCCGCTCGGCGCTGGGTTCGACCGGCCGCTGCCAAGGGGCTGGCTGGATTTCTCGGTAGAGGTGCCGGGGCAAGCAGACGTGCTGCTGGCGCCCGTCGCCGTGTCGGCCACCGACGAGGCGGTGCGCACGGCTGACGCCTCCTGGTCACACGGTGACCTGGTCGAGAGAGCTCTGGCCCGAGCTCAGCTCATCGGGCTGTCGCCGGGAGGGCGGCTCCTCACCGACATCAACCCGGCCGTCGAGATCGGCTTGTCAACCTGCTTGGCGGCTCCCCTCGTGACCGGCTCATCGGTCGTTCTGCTGGCTAACGTCGCTGACACCGACCGCGACCGGATCGCCGAGCAGGAACGCGTCACCTGCGTCTGGTTGCCCGCTGGCTAAGGTGTAGGCCATGACTGTGTTGGTGACGGGTGGAGCGGGCTATATCGGTGCACACGTCGTGAGGTTGCTGACAGCGCGCGGCGACGCCGTGGTTGTCGACGACCTCAGCACCGGCGCTGCCACCCGAGTGGGTGACACACCGCTTGTGCAGATCGACATTGCCGCCGACGACGCCGTCGAGAAGCTCAGCGCGATGATGCACGAGTACGCCGTCGAGGCCGTGGTGCACATCGCGGCCAAGAAGCAGGTGGGCGAGTCGGCCGAGTGGCCCGCTTGGTACTACAGCCAAAACGTCGGGGGTATGGCCAACCTGCTCATGGCCATGGAGTCCGCCGAGGTGACGAAGCTGATGTTCTCCTCCTCGGCCGCAACCTACGGGCTGCCCGACGTGCCGCCAGACACCCTGCTGGACGAGGACGTGTCATGCCGGCCGATCAGCCCGTACGGTGAGACCAAGCTCATCTGCGAGTGGATGTGCCGCGACGCCGCCGCTGCCTGGGGACTGCGCTGGTCTGGGCTGCGGTACTTCAACGTGGCTGGCGCTGGCTGGCCTGACCTCGGCGACCCCGCCGTCCTCAACCTCATCCCGATCGCCATGCGCGCCCTGACCAGCGGTGAGCAACCGAAGGTGTTCGGCGACGACTACGACACCCCTGACGGCACCTGCATCCGCGACTACGTGCACATCCTCGACCTGGCGCAGGCTCATCTCGCGACCCTCGACTACCTCGGGCGCGACGACCGGCCGCACGAGATCTTCAACGTGGGCACCGGCACCGGCGCGTCGGTGACGCAGGTGCTCGACCAGATCGCCGCATCCACGGGATACGAGGTGGATGCTCCAGTCATCGACCGGCGCCCCGGCGACCCGGCGATGCTGGTCGCCGACGTACGCCGCATTCGCGACGTCCTCGGCTGGCGGAGTACCAAGTCACTGGCTGAGATGGTCGACTCAGCCTGGGCGGCGTGGACGCCTATCCACGGTGCGCCGGCCGTCGGACCAACCTCCGGCTGAGAACTCGTCTCACCAGGCAACCTTCCACGCGCCCCTTTCACGTCAGGTCTCGTCGTCGTCGTCGGAGCCGAAGTCATAGCCGACCTGCTTGACAGCCTCCGCCGCAGAACCTTCAAAAACCATCTTCCCCGCCTGCAGCACCAGGCCGCGTTCGCACACCCGCATCACCTGGCGCGGGCTGTGGCTGACGAACACCATCGTGTGGCCTTCCTCCTTGAGCTCGTCGATCCGCCGCAGGCACTTGCGCTTGAAGGGCTGGTCGCCGACCGCGAGCATCTCGTCCATCAAGAAGATGTCGCAGTCGGTTTGGATTGCCACCGCGAAAGCCAGCCGCATGAACATGCCGGAGGAGTAATGCCTGACCTCTGAGTCCAGGAACTTCTCCATCTCTGAGAAATCCACAATGGCGTCGAACTTGCGATTGATCTCGGCTTCGCTCATGCCGAGGATCGCGCCGCTGAGATAGATGTTCTCTCGTCCCGACAGGTCGGGGTGCAGACCAGCGCCGACCTCGATGAGACCGGCAATTCGGCCGCGCGTCCAAACCTTGCCGTCGTCGGGCGACATCACGCCGGAAAGGAGCTTGAGCAAGGTGCTCTTGCCTGACCCGTTGAGTCCCATCACACCGATGCTGTCGCCCTGCTCGAGAGTGAACGAGATGTCGTCGAGCGCGGTGAATGCCGTCGAGAGCTTGCTTCCCCTGACCGCGTTGACGAGTAGCTTCTTGAGGCTCTGCTGGTGAGCGACCTTGAAGCGCTTGGACACGTGATCGACGACAATCGACGTGGTCATCTACAGCTTCTCCGCAAAGCGGCCCTCTAGCCGGGAGAAGACGATCTGGGCGAGCGTCAAGAAAAGCAGGCCCACGGCCAGCGCGACCAGGCCCCGCTGGAAAAGGTACGGCGGAAGCTCGACAGGGATGGCCGCCTGCGGATGGTCGAGAGCAGGTATCCACAGCGCTCGGTCGTTGAGCAAGACGGCGATGCAGAGCGGGCTCGCCAGGTAGGCCTGTTCTACCCACCCCGACAGCACCACGTTGATGGCCGAGAAGGGGTAGATCATCGGCACCGTCCAGGTCACGATCGTCTGGATCACGTCGACAAGGTTTGAGACATCGCGGAAGTAGACGTTCCAGGCGCTGAGCAGCAAGGCAGTGCCCAGACCCCACACCCATACGATGGCCAGCGCGAGAAGCCCTGCCGAAACCGAGGCGGCATTAGGGTGCCACCCGGCGAAGAGTACGCCGCCCAGCGCGATCACGTACATCGGGACCATGTGGTAGGCGGAGACCAACATGGACGCCACCGGGAACATCTCCCGCGGCAAGTTGATCTTGCGGACCAGCGCCTTGTTCCGGACGACTGACTTGGTGCCGGCGGACAGCGCGTCGGTGAAGAAGGACACCATGATCATGCCTGAGAAGATGTGCAGCCCGCGCTGCTCGAGATCCTTCGGCAGCAGCTGCCCGAGCACGAAGTAGTACATCAAGAAGCGCACCAGCGGCTTGACGTACGACCACGCAAGTCCGACCGCCGAACCCTGGTAGCGAACCCGCAGCTCCTTGCGCACCAGCAGCTTTAGCAGGTAGCGGCGGCGGAAGACGTCGACAAGCCCACCGACGCGGCCAGGGTTCACCAGCGGATCTGCCGGATGCGCTCCGCTGAGGGTCTCGGTGGCCACTACTCGATTCCGCCGCTCTCGAGAGGTGCGCCCTCGGCGAAGTACGGACGCAGCTTGTTGTCGTACATCGACAGCGCGGAGCCGATGGCCATGTGCATGTCGAGGTACTTGTAGGTGCCGAGCCGCCCACCGAACAAGACGTTGGGCTCGGCGCCGGCCAGTTTGCGATAGGCCAGGAGCTTCGCCCTGTCATCAGGAGTGTTGATCGGGTAGTACGGCTCGTCGCCGGACTCGGCGAAGCGGGAGTACTCGTGGACAATGACGGTCTTGTCCTTGGGGTACCAGTCGCGCTCGGGGTGGAAGTGCCGGAACTCGTGGATGCGGGTGTAGGGCACGTCCTCGTCGGCGTAGTTCATCACCGACGTGCCCTGGAAGTCGCCGACATCCTGCACCGACACCTCCAGGTCGACAGTTCGCCACGACAGCTCGCCGGCGGAGTTGCCGAAATAGGCGTCGAGCGGCCCGGTGTAGACGATCGGGACTTTGCCGACGTAGGTGTCGCGGACGTCGAAGAAGTCGGTGTTGAGGCGGACCTCGATGTTGGGGGAGTCGACCATCCGCTCGAGCCACGCGGTGTAGCCGTCGACGGGTAGCCCTTCGTACTTGTCGTTGAAGTAGCGGTTGTCAAAGTTGTAGCGCACCGGCAACCGGCTGATGATGTCGGCGCCGAGTTCCTTGGGGTCGGTCTGCCACTGCTTGGCGCTGTAACCCCGGATGAACGCCTCGTACAGCGGGCGCCCGATCAAGGAGATGCCCTTCTCCTCGAGGTTGCTCGCAGTGGCGCTGTCGAACTCCTTCGCCTGCTCAGCCACGAGGGCTCGCGCCTCGTCGGGTGTCATCCACCTGCCGAAGTACTCACAGATCGTCGCGAGGTTGATGGGCATCGGGTAGACCTTGCCCTCATAAATCGAGAAGACCCGGTGCTGGTAGTTGGTGAACTTCGTGAAGCGGTTGACGTACTCCCACACGCGGTCGTTGGACGTGTGGAACAGGTGCGCGCCGTACTGGTGCACCTCGATCCCGGTCTCGGGCTCGGGTGCACTGTAGGCGTTGCCGCCGACGTGGTGGCGTCGGTCGAGGATGAGCACCTTCAAGTTCAGATCGTTGGCGCAGCGCTCGGCAACGGTGAGACCGAACAGGCCAGATCCGACAATCACGAGATCTACGTTCACAAATTCTCCTGGTCGGTGACGGGACAAGTCTAACGAAGCAGCAGCGGTCCCTACTTCAACGCTCGCCCTTGCGCGCGATGAGTTTCCGGTACGCCGCCTTGCGCGCCACCTCGGGAACCAGCCGGTACGACGCTCTGATCGCCACGTTGCGCAGAAACTGCGCCCGAGTCGTGAACCCGAGCCCGTGCAGCTGCCGCTGAAGGGCAACTTCGGACTTCACCAGCGCGAGACCACCGCGGCGGGCGTAAGCCCCGGCCCCGACGCGGTACAGAACCAGCGGCTCGGCGACGTTGGCCACGGTGGCACCTTGCCCGATCATCTTGGCGAACAGCAGGTAGTCCTCCATCAGCGACAGGTGGCGGTAGCCCCCGGCCGCTTCAACGACCGATCGGCGATACACCACGGTGGGGTGGTTGAAGGGCTGGTGGAAGCGGGCGTAGCGGATGATCTCCGCCGGCTCGAGCGGCGGCACCCGCTTCCCGACGATGTCGTCGGGGTCCGTCGCGAACTCCAACATCGACGAGCCGGCGACATCGACCCCAGCCTCGACCAAAGGCACCTGGACGGCGAACCGGTGCGGCAGCGCGATGTCGTCGGCATCCATCCGCGCGACGATGTCGTGAGCGCACGCGGCCATGCCTTGATCGAGCGCCAGCCCGAGGCCGACGTTGGCCTCCAGCGCCAGCAAGGTGGTGGGCACCGGTGACTCGTGGATGAGACCGGTGATCGTGGCGGCCAGCGCGTCGGGCACGGGGCCGTCTTGGACGAGGACCACGTCGTCGGGACGGCGGGTCTGGTCGTGGACGACCGAACGAAAGGCGGCAGTCAAGAATCCTGGGTCGTCGCCGCCGTACACGCTCATCAACAGGCTGAACTCCTCAGCCATCGTCGCTGGCCCCGGTAGCGCCGGCCCCCGTAGCGCCGGCCCCCGTAGCGCCGGCCCGGTAGCGCCGGCCATGATCTCCGCTGTGGGGCGCGGCGCCGATCGCACTCCCGCAAGCAACCCACGCCTGAGGGCCAGCCCGAGCGTCGCCCGGTCGTCGGACCTGGCCACGGTACGAGCCCAACGACGCAGCGTCGAGGCGGCGTACACTGCCTTCTCGGCCGGGTTGAGGCCAGTGGAGCGTCCGAACAACCACACCTTGTTTCGCACCTCGTAGAAGAACCGCTCACCGGGGTCGGCGTCAGTCGAGCCGAACGTCGCTGTCTTGTGGACCACTACTGAACTCGGGCAGTACAACGCGCGGCGACCGCGGATGAGGCGGGTGGTGAACTCGAAGTCGTCGTTCCACAAGAAGTAGTCAGCCATCGGCAAGCCCTTACTCCGGACCGCTTCGGCCTCGACGAGCACGGAGACGAACGAAGCCGAGCGGATCGGCAGGCAATTCACCGAAGCCGCAGCCCGCCGCTCCGTCGCTAGAGCCCCCGGCTTCGCTCGTGGCGTGTTCATCGGGTGGTCCTGCCCGTCCGTCCAGACCACTCTCGAGGCGACCAGCACGGGCCGACCGGCGGGGTAAGCGACGCTCGCCTCCAGCAGCGCCTGCAACGCCGTCGGTTCGGCGACCGTGTCGTCGTCCAGCAGCCAGATGGCATCGCAACCGCGTTGCAGAGCGCGATCGACGCCGAGAGCGAAACCGCCGGCTCCACCGATGTTGCGGGTTGCTGTCACCACGTCGATGGAGGGGAACTGCTCGCGCAGCAGGTCGGCTGTTCCGTCGGTCGAGGCATTGTCGACAACCACGATGCCGTCAGGAGGAACTGTCTGACGCGTCAGTGCTCGCAACGACTCGGCGAGCAGCGACCGGCGGTTCCAGGTGACGACGACAACGAGAACGCGCCGCCTGTCTCGCACTGCGCGCCGCCTTCCCGCCTCCGGGTACCGCATGAGGAGTCAGCGAATCATCGTAGATGCCACGACCATCGTGCCTTCCGGCGCGCTCGCCGCCGGGTGAGGGTTTGGTCGGCTCAGCAGGAGGTGGCCAGGTCGCTGGTGTCATTAGCGTCGGAGCGGCCATGGTGGCGACGCGGGTCGGACATCGGCGTGCCGGCGTCCTTGGCCTCCGCCTTGTCGACAGCCTGCGACACCATCGTGCGGATCTGCGCATAGTCCGGATCGCCGGTGTTGATGGCGGGTGGCACAAATGACACCGTCGCCACAGGGAGGGACCTTGTCTTCATCGCGAGGTTGACCAAGGTGGCCAACTGGCTGCTGGGGATCGACGTGGAGATGATCTGCTTGCCGGCCGCGGCGATGTCGCCGAAGTTGGTGACCACGGTCTTGGGATCGAGTTGTTGGAGCATCGCGTTGAGCACGCATTTCTGCCTGGCCATCCGCGAGTAGTCGTCCGAGGTAGCGCGGCTCCGGGCGTACCACAGCGTCTCGAAGCCGTCGAGGTGCTGCCGCCCGGGCTCGATCCACCCTGTGATGGGAGCGCCCACCCCTCCGATGGGGATGCGCTCTCCCACCTTGATCGTCACTCCCCCGACCGCGTCGACAAGGTCCTGGAAGCCCTTAAGATCGATGAGGACGTAGTAGTTGATCGACAGACCGGTGATCTCCTCGACCGCCTGCGTCGTCGCCTCGATGCCGGGCTCGTCGGTGTGCGGGAAGAGGTCGGGGTGGTCGTTCGCCCAGGTGTTGACGCCGTTGAGGTAGCAACCGTCGCAGTGGAAACCGGTAGGGAACCGCCTGTCCATCGGGGTGCCCTCGGGGAAGGGCGCGTTCTCGAGATTTCGCGGCAGACCGAAGAGCACCGCGCGACCGGTCTCGGCGTCGACGCTGGCTACCGTGATGCTGTCGGGGCGGATGCCGACCCGGGTCGGCCCGGCATCGCCTCCCAGAAGCAGCACGTTGTAGCGGCCACCCTCCACCGCGCTCACGTCGGTGCCGGCGAAGACGGTGGCGATGAAGTCCCTCTGGACGGCGACGATATGACTGGCGAACAGCAACGACCCCGACAGGCCAAGGCAGACCAGCCCGTTGAGAGCTGTCAGGCCCAGCCGTTGGCGCTGCCCGAGACCAAGCGGGTCAGCGATCCGCCAGGCGTCGACGAGGAGGTACGCCCAGCCCACGGCGTACGCGATCAAACCGATGCGCAGCAGGCTGAGGAACTGCAGCGTGGTGAGCAGGCGCATGAGCTCGGTACGCCAGACCAGGCCCACGCCCGCCAGCACGGCGGTGAAGATCGCACCAGCCGCAAAGAGTCGGACGGCGATCAGCCCAATCCGCCTGCTGCCAGCCATCAGCTGAGCGCTACCCGGAACCAGCACGGTCATGACGAGCAAGGCCACGGCGCGGCGGAACCGTAGCCGAGCCTCTACCGGTGCAGCCGTCGGCAGAATCGAGGCACCGGCAGGCATGATGCCCAGTATCACCAGTCACACCGGTATCAGCCCTCGCGACCCGCCGCAACGGGTTCCCCCGCACTTGACACCGCCACCTGACCCAGTACGTCTAGCGCGGCGCCGGGGACAGTGGCGGGTAGCGTGAGTGTTATGCCAGGCCAGCAGCCCCCCGACGACCCGGCGTACGAATGGTTGTACGGCGAGCGGAAGGGGTCGCCTCCTCCGCCTTCCGATCCAGAGGCGACTCAGCTCGCTGATCGAGGCGACTTCTCACGCCCTGGTGGAAGTGACCAGCCCCAGCACGACCACCCTGAGCACCGTGAGCACACTCGGGTACTGCCCCCCATCTCCGGTCGGCCGGCCGGTCCACCGGCGCAGCCGCCACCCATCCCACCGGGACAGCGGTCGTTCGGCGGCACCTACACCGCGCCGAGCGCGCCGCGCGCGCCTAGCTCCCCAGACCCGCGCTTCGCCAGTCCCGCACGGTCGTCGGGCGCGGGATATGCGCCACCGCCCCGGACCCCCGCCCGGCCGGCATCCCGACGGCTGCGCCGACCGCGCAGGAGGCGTAACTGGTGGCTCCGGGGAATCCTGCTGGTGCTCTTGGCCTGGCTCGTCTTCTTGGTGGCGGTGCCGATCTGGGCTTGGTCCAGCCTGTCCAAGGTCGACGCTGAGCCCGGCGGCGCCCGCCCCTCCAGCGTCGCAGGAACGACGTACCTCCTGGTCGGTTCGGACAGCCGCGAGGGACTCTCGACGGCCGAGGAGGCAGATCTCGGCACCGGGGCCGCTGCCGGCCAACGAACCGACACGATCATCTTGCTTGACGTCCCCGCTGGCGACGGGCCGACGCTCCTGTTGTCGATCCCCCGCGACTCCTTTGTCGATATCCCCGGCCACGGCCAGAACAAGATCAACGCCGCTTACGCGATCGGCGGCCCTGAGCTGCTTGTCCAGACCGTTGAGCAGGCCACCGACGTCCGCGTCGACAACTACATCGAGCTCGGCTTCTCGGGCTTCGTCGACGTCGTCGACGCGGTAGGAGGCATCGAGGTCTGCCCCAAGACCTCGATCGACGACCCGAAGGCGGGGCACCTGAGCATGCGCCCCGGCTGCCAGGACGTCGACGGGCACACCGCGCTCAGCTATGCGAGGTCTCGGGCATTTCGACTTGGCGACATCACCCGCGCACTCCACCAGCGCGAGGTGATCACCGCCGTGGGCAAGCGGGCGGCGTCTTGGCAGACCGTCGTCTACCCCTGGCGCTACCTGGGGATCAATCGAGCGGCCGCCAAGACTCTTCGCGTCGGCGAAGACGTCGGTCCGATCGACCTCGCCCGTTTCGCGTGGGCCATGGCGCACACCAGCGGGGCAGACACCAAGCGCTGCGTCGTGCCGTACTCCGACCTCGGCGCGTCGACGTCAGCTGGGTCGGCGGTGATCTGGGACGAGGAGCGGGCGAGCGCGCTGTTCGAGGCAGTCCGGTCCGGTGACACCGCCTCGATCAGCTGCTCCCCTCAGTAAGCCAGCCGGTGCTAACCAGCACAGGTCACAGCTGGGATTGGACCCCAACCAGCAGCTCGCGCGCCATCACGATGCGCTGCACCTGGTTGGTGCCTTCGTAGATCTGGGTGATCTTGGCGTCGCGCATCATCCGCTCGACGGGGTAGTCGCGGGTGTAGCCGTAACCACCGAGCAGTTGCACGGCGTCGGTCGTCACCTGCATCGCCATGTCGGAGGCGAAGCACTTGGCTGCGGCGCCGAAGAACGCCAGGTCGCTGTCACCGCGCTCAGAACGCCCGGCCGCAGCATAGGTGAGCTGGCGGGCCGCCTCAATCCGCATCCCCATGTCGGCGAGCATGAACTGCAGACCCTGGAACTCCGCGATCGCCTGGCCGAACTGCTTGCGCTCCTTGACATAGTCCAACGCAGCGTCAAGCGCGCCTTGAGCGATTCCCACCGCCTGAGCGGCGATCGTGATACGCGTGTGGTCCAGGGTGAGCAGAGCTGTGGCGAACCCAGTGCCCTCGGCCCCGATCAACCGCGACGCCGGGATGCGGACCGAGTCGAAGTAAACTTCACGGGTCGGTGAGCCTCTGATGCCGAGCTTCTTCTCCGGCGCCCCGAACGACACACCGGGGTCGGACTTCTCAACGACGAAGGCAGACACCCGGTGCGAGCGCGACTCCGGGTCTGTCACCGCGAAGACGGTGTAGTACTCAGAAATGCCCGCGTTGGTGATCCACCGCTTCACTCCGTCGAGCACGTAGTCATCACCGGCGCGCACCGCCCGGGTGCGCATGTTGGCAGCGTCGGAGCCAGCCTCCGGCTCCGACAAGCAGTAGCTGAACATCGCGTCGCCTCGGCCTACCGGCGAGAGGTACGTCGTCTTGAGCTCGTCGCTCCCGCTCAACATCAGCGGCGCCGTGCCGAGCTTGTTTACTCCTGGGATGAGCGACGCAGACGCGCAGGCCCGAGCCACCTCCTCGATGACGATGCAGGTCGCCAGGGCGTCAGCTCCCGGGCCGTCGTACTCCTCGGGGATGTGAGGGGCGTGGAAGTCGGCTGCACGCAGGGCGTCGTAGGCAACCTTCGGGAACTCGCCGGTCTCGTCCACCTCGGCGGCATGCGGCGCGACCTTGGCGTCGCAAACGTCGCGCACCGCCTCGCGGATGGCCTGTTGCTCGTCGGACAGCGCGAACATCGGGAAACTCTCGGCCATGGCGCCCATCCTACCGATGGCTACTCACCAGTAACACTAGTCCGGCCCGCTGGTCCGGCGACGCAGGGCCCGTTCCCTTGCGCGGTCACGGCCCTTGAGGACCAGTCCCATCGCCTTGGCCGCGATCAGGCTGCGGTCGGCGATCTCAGCGGCTCGCCGTTGGTTGCGGAACACAGATCCGCGCGCCCAGCTCGCCAGGTCGACCGCACTCGCCGCACTGGCGTCGATGTCTGGCTTCTTGCGCCGCCACCAGGAGGTGGCGTACCTCTCCGCCAGCATCGCCAGGGCGTCGAGCGACGCTTCCAGCAGCTCCTCGTCCGAGGCGTCGTCGGGCCGACGGCCACCGTCGCGAGACTGCGGACGCAGCTCGTCGAGATCTCCGGCAACCGGATAACCCCGGCTCCGGAGCGCCTCGATCATGCGCTCAGCGCGGGTGGTGACCCAGGGAAGCTCCTCGGCAGGCAGCGTGAAACGAACTGCCTCGGTGCGCTTGGCGAGCATCCGCGCGACAGCCATCTTGATGACCTTGTCGTACTGCCGCTGGTTGAGCCGGCCGCCGAGCCGCTCGTTGACCCGACGGATCACCTCTGTTGCCGCCACCCCGACGGTTTCGTTGTTCCATACCGGCTGCTCGGTCAGCGAGCCGGCGTCGAGCCCGACCACCGATGCGAACCGCTCCAGCAACACCTCTGGCGAGCTCCCCGACGGGGGGACCGTGACAATGTGCAGCCGCTCGGCTGGTACGGCGGACTCCCAGGTCTCGCAAATCTTGACCACGTCCTGCCGGAACCAGAAGCCGCGAGCGGGGTTGACCGCCACCTGGTCGGGGTCCTTGATCGCCTCGGCGAATTCCCGCCACCGCCAGGTCTGGTCGTTCTTGACCTCCTCCTGCCAGGCAGACACTGCAACCCGGCCGAGGTCGCGAACCGTCACCACGAGGTGCACTTCGGAATGCGGGAAAGACTCCACGGCCCGTTTGGCCTGCTTGAGCGTCGAAAGGCTCAGTCGTTCTTCGGAGACCAGAGCCTTCGGGTAGCCACTGGCGTTGACCGCCTCGACGAGACCGTCCCAGGAACCGGCGATGCGGGGGTCATCGGTGCCGCGCGGGCGACGACCCTGCAGATCCCAGACGGCGAACGCCTGCACAGGCTCGCCCGGACCGCCGGGGAAGTCGACGCCCTGCGCCCGTAGGTTCTCGCGGTTGGCTCGAAGCAGATTCTGGAGGTACGTCGTGCCGGTCTTGTGCAGGCCGATGTGGAGATAGACGGTGGACGGTGCGCTGCTCAACGGTGTTCCTCCGAGGCTGGTGACCTCGACCTCACGTTGGCGCCCTTGGCCCGGGCTGTCTCAGCAAGGGACTCCTGGAACCGCAGGATAACGGCGAGCCGGTCGCGGTCGCCGACGGCCAGGATCCTGCCTGCCAGCAGGCCCGCGTTGCGAGCGTTGCCGATCCCGACTGTCGCTACCGGCACGCCAGCCGGCATCTGCACGATCGAGAGCAGGGAGTCCAGGCCGTCGAGGTGCTTCAGCGGCACCGGCACGCCGATCACGGGTAACGGCGTGACGGCGGCGAGCATGCCCGGGAGGTGAGCCGCACCTCCGGCCCCGGCGATGATTACCCGTAGCCCTCGCTCGTGCGCACGCCGCCCGTACTCGAGCATCTCGGCCGGCATCCGGTGCGCCGACACGACGTCCACCTCGAACTCGATGCCGAACTCGGCGAGCGCGTCCGCCGCTGCTGACATCGTCGGCCAGTCGGAATCCGACCCCATCACGATTCCGACCGCCGGCGGCGGGGAGGCGTCCATCATCTGACAGTACCGGCGAACCACCCGGCGGCATGGTGGGCGCGTTCACGCACCTGCTCGAGGTCGTCGCCGTACGCCGTCACGTGTCCGACCTTGCGCCCGGGCCGCACGGACTTGCCATATAGATGCACCCGCAAAGCGGGGTCCCGCGCCTGGACATGGGGGTACCCGTCATACAACTCCCCGACACCGCCGAGGATGTTGACCATTACGGTCCACCGGGCACGGGCGGTCGGCGATCCGAGAGGCAGGTCGAGCACTGCCCGCAGGTGGTTCTCGAACTGGCTCGTGATGGCGCCGTCGATCGACCAGTGCCCGGTGTTGTGGGGTCGCATGGCGAGTTCGTTGACGAGGACTCGACCATCGTGCGTCTCAAACATCTCCACAGCCAGCACCCCTTCTACCTCCAGCTCCGCGGCGATTCGCATAGCGGTCTGCTGTGCCTGCACCGCCAGCTCCGGGTCGAGGTCAGGGGCAGGAGCCGTTACCTCGACGCAGATGCCGTCGCGTTGCACACTTTCGACCACGGGGTACGCCGACACCTGACCGCTTGGCGACCGGACGACCAGCGCAGCCAGCTCCCGCCTGAAGTCGACCCGCTCCTCTGCCAGGATCTGCACTCCTTGGGGCGCTTGCGAAAGCACCGCCGCAGCCGCCGACTCGTCGGCGACCGTCCAGACCCCCTTGCCGTCGTACCCGCCGCGAGACGTCTTGAGGACGACCGGGTACCCGCCCAGCGACGGTGCCATCCGAGAGACGTCGCCAGCGGAAACTGATAGCGGATCAAGGAAGCGGAACCGAGGCTGAGCAACGTGCATCTGCGCCAACCTGTTTCGCATCACGGCCTTGTCCTGCGCGTGCACCAGCGCCGCCGGGCCGGGTCGGCAGGCAGTGCCGGCTGCTGTCAGTCGCTCCAAGTGCTCGGTCGGCACATGCTCATGGTCGAAGGTGACGACGTGCGCGCCCTTCGCCCATGCGCTCAGCGTGTCCCAGTCGGTGTAGTCACCCACCGTCGTGTCGACGATGACCTGCGCCGCGGAACCGTCAGTTGTCTCGGCGAGGAGCTTCAGCGGTACGCCGAGGCCGATGGCCGCCTGCTGCATCATCCGGGCCAACTGGCCCGCGCCGACGACGCCGACGACAGGGGTGCTCACGGCCGACACCTTATTGCCCACCCGCATCGGCTCGCCTGGGCGGCAACCGCGGAGCCCGCTGAGGTGTCGTAGGCATGTCAGGATCAGCAGCGGAGCCAAGCGCGAGGAAAGGCGCCGATGAGCGGCCAGGACTTCGTCCGCGAGGTGTACGACGCGTCGTACCGCCGGCTCGTCGTACAGCTGTTCGCGCTGTCTGGGAATCAGGCAGAGGCCGAGGACGTCGTGCAGGAGGCGTTCGTCAAGGCGATCGGCCAGGCGGGCCGGTTCGGTCAGCTCGACAATCCCGAGGCGTGGTTGCGCACCGTGGCGATCAACGGCCTGCGCAACCGCTGGCGGCGTACCTCTGTGCTGCGCCGGGTCACGCCGCGCATCCCAGGCGTGCAGCAGCGCGCGGAGCTGTCACCCGACCACGTCGACCTGGTGTCGGCGCTACGGCGGCTGCCTGCGGAGCTGCGAGAGGTCGTGGTGCTGCACCACCTGGCCGACGTGCCGGTGGCCGAGGTGGCCAGGACGCTCGGTGTGCCCGAGGGCACGGTCAAGGCGCGCCTCGTCCGAGGCCGCGACCAGTTGGCCGACGCATTGTCGGACCGTGAGGAGCCCAAGCATGTCTGACTTCGAAAGCTTCCAACGCGAGGCGAGCAGCCAGGTGGTCCCGCCGGACTTCGACGATCTCGTAGCAGTCTCGCGCGGGCGCCGCCGTACCGCTGCTGCCTCGGCCATTGTCGCGGTGGCAGCGGTGGTGGGTGTTGTCGCGTTCGGGCTGCAGGGCGTGTACGGCGACCGGGCCGCTCCGGTGCCGCCGGTCGGACCGTCGCGGTCCCCTACTCCAGCTCCCGCCCCGACCGCGACCCCGACGGAGGACACCTCTCCGTCACCCGAGGAACCCCCGCAGCGGCTGTCACCCACCCAGATCGTGAACGACAAGAGCTCTTACCTCAACACCGTGGCAGTCTCGGACGCTTCCTCCGATGTGAAGGCCGTGGCGTGGCACCACTGCGGCGACCGCGACTGCAACAGCCTGAGATTCGCCGTGACCGTGACGTCGGACAACTTCGCAACCTCTCACGATGTCGCTCTCCCGGGCCAGTTCTGGCCGGTCGTTGTCGCCGTCGGAGACCAGACCTTCTACGCGGCGGGCGGTGCGGACGGCCGGTTGATCGACGCGGACGGCACGGTCACGAAGGTAACGCTCGACGAGAGGGCAAGCCCACTAGTCACCGGAGAGGTGTTCCTTGGCCAGCCCCCGAACGGCAACAATGTCTATCTGGCGCTCGACCCCACAACGGGCATCGCCCACGCAATTCCCACTCCGCAGAGAGCGGGGTTGACGTCCCTGCTGCAGAATGCCGACGGCACGCTAGTGGGCACGGCGTTCGACTACTCGGGCCGTTTCACCCGCGCGGTGATGTGGTCGACCGACGGCGGGACGACTTGGAACTCGCGCCTGCTCGACATAGGCAGAAGAAGCCTGATGGACGTGGTGCCGTCCACGGCCGCTGGCGTACTGGCCGTCGTTCAGGGTGGGAGCGGTGCTACGGGGTTCCCATTCGACAAGATCCATCGCAGTACCGACGGCGGCGCGACCTGGGAGACCATCGAGGAAAGCCCCGGCGACATGGCTTCCCTCGGCTGGAGCCTGGTCAACCCCGACGGGAGCCTCCTCGTGAGCATCGAGTCGTGGAGCGACACGCGTCACAATCGACCCAGTTCGCATCCGGTCGGCCTCTACCAGAGCAACGGAAGCAACTGGGCCGACCTGCGCTACGTGCAGGACGTGCCTGAGTCGTCTCAACCTGACCGGCTGAGCGGATTCGCGCTCGGCGACTACGCACCGACGCCTTCGGGCGTCCTACGGCTGTGGATCTACGACTCGTCGCACGGTCGGTTGTACGAATCCGGGCCGGGTATCCACACCTGGGCCGAGGTCCCCGCCCGCTGACACGAGGCGCTCGGACTAGCAGGCAGACGTAGGGTGGGCACCGCCCCGTCCCGCCGTCGGAGAAAGAGCGCGGTCTTGCTGAAACGGTTACGCCAACTCGCCTCCGAGGCGATGAAGTTCGGAGTCGTGGGTGCGGCCGGCTTCATCGTCGACGTGTCGATCTTCAATGCGCTGCGCTACCTCGGCGACCCCGGCGTACTCCAGCACAAGCCGCTGACCGCCAAGGCGCTCTCCGTCGCGGTCGCCACCGTCGTGACCTACCTCGGCAATCGGCACTGGACGTGGTCTGACCGAGCCCGCAGCGGCGCCCGGCGAGAGATGACTCTCTTCTTCCTATTCAACGGCGTCGGTATGGCGATCGCCTTGGCGTGCCTGGCCATCTCACACTACGCGCTGGACCTGCGCAGCCCGTTGGCCGACAACATCTCGGCGAACGGTTTCGGGCTGGTTTTGGGGATGGCCTTTCGCTTCTGGAGCTACCGCACGTTCGTCTTCCGCCGCTCGCCCAGTCCGGAAACCGAGCCCGACCCCACCCAGCGGCGGAACGATCCGACGCTGAGCACGCCATAGCCCTCACCGCGTCGGATCGTTAACGCGGACCGGAGTAGTTGTAGGGGTCCTGACCGAACAGCAGGTCGGTGATCGCGAGCTGAAGCGCCTCCACCCGGGGTACGTCGGGTAGCACTGAGCGGCCTCCCTCGCTGGCGTCGGAGATCACCAACGTGCCGCAACCGAGCAACCTGTCGAGCAGTCCGCGCTCGTATCTCACGTCGGTGACGCGCTGCAGCGGAATGTCGCGGCCGGAGCGGGTGAAGACACCCGAGCGGCTGATCAGGCGACGGTTTGTGAGGGTGTACGACGCGGTGAGCCAGCGCAGGAATGGCCGAACCGAGAACCACATGATCGCCAGCGCCGCTCCGCCCACGACCAGCCACTTCAGCGCCTCGTGACCCCGTCCGCTGGCCACGGCGGCCAGCAGGAAGCCGGCCAGCGCGCACGTGCTGAGCAGGGCGATGACGGGCAGCACGAGCGCTTTCCAGTGCGCGCGCGTGTAGGCCACGACGTGTTCGCCCTCTCCGAGCCGTCTCGCGGAGGTAGCCATCAGCTCTCCTGAGCGGCAACGTGCACGACGTCACCAGCCCCGAGCGCGACCTGGCGCTGCTGGGTACGCACCAGGAGGCGCCCGGACGTGTCTATCCCGACCGCCTCACCCTCGTGGATCTCGCCGCTCGGCATGGTGACGCCCACCCGCCGACCGAGCGTCGCGCACGCGTCGACGTACGCCGACTGGAGCCCGTGCTGCGGGTCGCCTCCCCAGCGCTGCCAGTCCGTGAACAGCCCCTCGAGGGCGCGAAGGATCGCTCGAGCAAGCACCGTGCGATCAGTGGTGGCCGCGCCTGCCAGGGCAAGTGACGTGGCCTGCGGCACCGGGAGCTCATCGGCGCGCAACGAGACGTTGAGCCCGATGCCGATGACCGCCGCGGGCCCATGGCGAGCGTTCTCGACGCGCTCCACCAGCAGCCCGGCCAGCTTGCGATCGTCGACCATGACGTCGTTGGGCCACTTCAGCGCCGCCGGCACCTGAGCCTCGGCGCGCAGGGCCGCCGCGACCGCGAGACCGGTGAGCAACGGGATCCATGACCAGCGCGCCACCTGCACATCATGGGGTCGAACGAGCGCAGACAGAGTGACGCCCGAGCGCGCGGGTGCTGTCCAGTCCCGGCCGAGCCGGCCGCGCCCCGCAGTTTGGTGCTCGGCGATGACGACGCGCCCGGACTCGCCGTCGCGGGCGGCCAGGTTGGTCAGCACGGCATTTGTCGACGGTGCCTCTGAGAGCACTTCGAGGCTCGTCCACAGCGAGCCTGGCGTGATCAATGCCCGGCGCAGCGCCGCCTTATTGAGCGGTGGGCGGTCGAGGTCGCCGTACATCGAGCTCATCGGCGTCCACGCTACGCTGCCGTCCGTGAGCGACGCCGACATCCACACCACGGCCGGGAGACTTGCTGACCTCGACCAGCGGCTCGAGTTAGCGGTGCACGCCGGGTCCGAGCGCGCGATCGAGAAGCAACACGCAAAGGGCAAGCTCACCGCCCGTGAGCGGCTGGCTCTGCTGCTCGACGAGGGGTCGTTCGTCGAGCTGGACGAGCTGGCCCGGCACCGATCCACCAACTTCGGCATGGAGGAGAACCGCCCGTACGGCGACGGGGTGGTGACGGGGTACGGCACGATCGACGACCGTCCGGTGTGCGTCTTCGCGCAGGACTTCACCGTGTTCGGCGGCAGTCTCGGCCAAGTGTTCGGCGAGAAGATCGTCAAGGTGATGGACCTCGCGATGAAGACCGGCTGCCCGGTGGTCGGCATCAACGACTCGGGCGGGGCACGCATCCAAGAGGGCGTGGTCTCACTCGGCTTGTACGGCGAGATCTTCCGGCGCAACGTGCACGCATCGGGCGTCATCCCGCAGGTCTCGCTGATCATGGGGCCGTGCGCGGGTGGCGCGGTCTACTCCCCGGCGGTCACCGACTTCACCGTAATGGTGGACAAGACCTCGCACATGTTCATCACCGGCCCCGACGTGATCAAGACCGTGACTGGTGAAGACGTGACGATGGAGGAGCTGGGAGGCGCTCACACCCATAACTCCAAGAGCGGCAACGCGCACTATCTGGGAGCTGACGAGGACGACGCGATCGAGTTCGTCAAGGCGCTGCTGTCCTACCTGCCGCAGAACAACCTCGAGGAGCCGCCGGCGTACGCAGACCAAGATGCGGACTTGACCGTCAACGAGACGGATCTGGCGTTGGACACGCTCATCCCGGACTCCGCCAACCAGCCGTACGACATGCACACGGTGGTCGAGGCTGTGCTCGACGACATGGAGTTCCTCGAGGTGCAGGCGCTGTTCGCGCCCAACATGCTCGTCGGCTTCGGCCGCGTCGAGGGCAGGTCGGTCGGCGTGGTCGCCAACCAGCCGATGCAGTACGCGGGCACGCTCGACATCGACGCCTCGGAGAAGGGCGCGAGGTTCGTGCGCACCTGCGACGCGTTCAACGTGCCGGTGCTGACCTTCGTCGACGTACCCGGCTTCCTCCCCGGCACCAGCCAAGAGTGGAACGGCATCATCCGGCGCGGGGCAAAGCTGCTCTACGCGTACGCCGAGGCGACGGTGCCTCTCATCACGGTGATCACCCGCAAGGCGTACGGCGGCGCGTACGACGTGATGGGCTCCAAGCATCTCGGGGCCGACATCAACGTCGCCTGGCCAACGGCCCAGATCGCGGTGATGGGCGCTCAGGGCGCGGTCAATCTCTTGTACCGCTCGGAGCTTGCTGCTGCCGAGGACCTCGAAGCCGCCAGGGCCGATCTCATCAGCGACTACGAGGACACCCTCGCCAACCCGTACGTCGCTGCAGAACGCGGGTATGTCGACGCGGTCATTGCTCCACACGAGACCCGTGCTGAGCTCGTCCGTTCGCTGCGGCTACTCCGGAATAAGCGCGAGACGCTGCCCCCCAAGAAGCACGGGAACATCCCCCTGTGAGTGCGGATGCCGGCGCACCGTTGTTACGGGTCATCAAGGGACACCCGACCGACGAGGAACTGGCTGCGCTGGTGGTGGCCCTGGTTGCCCGTCGACCCGTCGACTCCGCAACCGCCGCTGTCGACGACGTACGTCGATCGAGGTGGTCGTCCCCTGAGCGCAAGCTGCGCGGCGCACACCGCCCTGGCCCTGGCGCCTGGCGAGCGAGCGCCTTCCCTGGCTGACCTCACTAGCCGGGCAGATAAGGTCTCGCCATGACGTCAGCTGGCGGTGGAGGAGCCGCTGCTTCGCCCGCGCCGGCGTCTCCTGTCCCAGCCACGAACACACCCACCTCCCCCATCGACGCCATCGCCAACGCGTTCGTCGAGAACTACGCCGCCCTAGACCCGCTCACTGCGACGTACGTCGGCATCACCGGTCACGAGCACGAGATCACAGATCTATCCCCAGCCGGATTCCAGGCGCGGTACGACCTCGCTCGCGAGGCACGCAGTCGGATGGAGAAAACGGAGGCGACCGACGACCGCAGCAGGGCCGCCAAGGACGCCTTCATCGAGCGGCTGACCGTGAGCATCGATCAGTACGACGCTGGGACTCCGCAGTCGCAAATCAGCGTGATCGTGAGTGGGCTGCACGAGATCCGGGGTGCGTTCGACCTCATGGACACCGGCACGGAGGACGGGTGGGCCGACGTCAGCGCCCGGCTGGCCGCCGTACCTGCAGCGCTGGACGGATACCGTGCCACGCTCACGCTCAGCGCCGACGACGGCCGGGTGTCGGCTAGACGCCAGTACGCCGCAGTTGCCGCTCAGGTGCGTTCGTGGACCGGTCAGGAGGGCGAGGGCGGCAACTTCTTCACGTCGTTGGCCGAGCAGGCGGAGGTCCCCGAGGCTCTAGCGCGTGACCTCGCGACGAACGCCGCGGCCGCCAGCGACGCCTTCGCGGAGGTCGGCCGTTACCTCGAGCGCGACCTGTTGCCCCGCGGACGCGATCGCGACGGTGTCGGTCGCGAGGCGTACGCCGTGGAGTCCCGTGCCTTCCTCGGCGCCGAGGTCGACCTCGACGAGACCTACGCCTGGGGATGGGAAGAGCTCGACCGGATCGAGCAGGAGATGGCGAGGACGGCCGCTCAGATCACGCCCGGTGGGTCGGTGGACGACGCGGTGAAGGCACTCGACGCCGACCCGGAGCGCAGTATCACCGGCAAGGAAGAGTTCCGAGGCTGGATGCAAGACCTCGCCGACAAGACCATCGCAGACCTGGCTGACGTCCACTTCGACATTCCCGAGCCGGTACGCCGCATCGAGTGCCGTATCGCCCCCACCAACGACGGGAGCATCTACTACACCGGACCCAGCGAGGACTTCACGCGCCCCGGGCGGATGTGGTGGGCGGTCCCCGACGGCATCG
>JAABUR0100002220.1_pt1 | contig 30718 bp, 28 predicted proteins | sample 5560091 | NCBI WGS metagenome assembly JAABUR01 (sample SAMN10711879, study PRJNA513375) | rock metagenome | isolation source: Antarctica rocks | place: Antarctica: Victoria Land, University Valley sud
TCTTGGCCGCCGGCGCGGGGGGGGGGGGGGGGGGGGGGGGGGGGGGGGCGCGGCCCGCCCCCCCCCCCCCCCCCCCCCCCCGCCGCCGTCTTGCGCGTCACACCTCCGGCGAGTCGAGATCGACCGCATCGAAATGCTCAACGGTGGGGAACGGCTCGTAGAAGTGGTGCAGGAGCGCGCGCCACTCCGCATATGCCGGGGAGCCGCGAAAGCCGATGGTGTGTGCTTCGAGCGTTTCCCAGCGCACCAGCAACAGATACCGCCCCGTCACCTCGATGCAGCGCTACAACTCGTGGCCCAGATAGCCCGGTGAGGCCGCGATGATCGCGGAGGCGCGGCGGAAGGCCGCCTCGAACTCCTCGGTCTGCCCGCCGCGAACCTGGAGCATCGCCGCTTCGAGGATCATGTGGCCTCCGCCGTCAATCTGCTGACCCTCCAGCCCGATGAGGTCGTCACCACGCCGATCCGCTGGTATGTCGTAGGCTGGGCGTGCAACGACGCCAATCTTAGAAGGCGATCTCGGCGCGTGGTTGGACGGTGATTGCGTGGTCGAGTTGGACTACCTGCGCGAGTGCGAGGTTATGGTCCGCGATGATCTGCGCGGCCGTGAGGCTCTCGCTATCTTCCGTCGAATGCCCGTCGGCGACGAGGGTAACGTCGAAACCCTCGCTGACCGCGCGGCGGCAGGTCGCGTTCACGCAGATGTCGGTCTGCATCCCGGTGACCACGAGATGGCGCACACCGTGCGACGCTAATGCCTCGCGCAGTGGGGTATCCTGAAAGGCATCCGGGACGCGCTTGTGAACGACCAACTCGCCCGCGTCGGGGGTGAGCGCCGGATGGATCTGCCAGTCCGAGCCGCCGTGTCGCATCGAGGGCCAGTCCAGCTCTTCGTGCTGGACGAAGATCACAGGCGTCTCGGCGGCACGCGCCTCCGCCACCAGCTCCGCGAGGCGCGTCACGAGCTCGTCGGTCTGGTGTCCGCTCGCGACGATGCCGACCTGCATATCGATCACCAGGAGTGCTGTATCGTTCACCATTGGCTCCTCCTCTGCTATCGTCAATAGAAATTATGTTCTAAAAGATGAGTGAGGCATGGGGCGGGCCGATCGGCCCGCCCCATGCCTTGTGTTTGCGGAAAATTAGTCCTGCGCGACGACTTCGAGCGCTTCGGGGGCTGTGTCCTCACCCTCGGTGCCATCGGTGCCATCGTTCTGCGTGGCATCGACCAGCGCCATCGCCACGAGCCGGTCGTTCTTCCCGACCTTCATCAGGGTCACCCCTTGGGTCGCGCGACCGATCCGGGAGATTTGCTCCCCCTGGATGCGGATGACGATCCCCTTGGAGGTGATCATCATCAGATTGTCTTCTTCCGTCGCCATGCGCGCGCCGACCAGCAACCCGGTCTTGTCGGTGACGCGCATCGCGATCACGCCGCTGCCGCCACGGCCCTGACGCGGGAAGTCCTCGATCGGGGTCCGCTTGCCGAAGCCGTTGGCCGACACGAAGACCAGATCGCGACCCGGTTCGATCACATCGACACCGACGACCTGATCGGCAGCGGCGAGTCGGATCGCCGTCACCCCCGCCGCCTGACGGCCCATCGGGCGGGCATCATCCTCCTTGAAGCGGATCGACTTGCCCTGCGCGGTGACGATGATCACATCCTGCTCGCCGCTGCTCATGCGGACCCAGGCAAGCTCGTCGCCCTCCTCGATGCCGACCGCGATCAGGCCGTTCGCGCGCACCTGGGCGAACTGGCTCAGCGGGGTCCGCTTGATCTTGCCCTTGCGCGTCGCCAGGACCAGATAGCGCCCGCCGGAGAAGTCCTTCACCGCCATCGGCGTGGTGACGACCTCATCGGGCTGGAGGGTCAGCAGATTGACGATCGGCGTCCCCTTGGCGGTGCGGCTGGCATCCGGCACCTCGTGCGCTTTCAGCGAGTAGCAGCGCCCCTGGTTGGTGAAGAAGAGGAGCGTGTCCATCGTGTTGCAGGTGATGATGTGCTGGACATCATCCTCCTCGCGCATCGTCAGGCCGCTGACGCCGCGCCCGCCGCGATGCTGTGTCCGGTACGTGTCGTCCGGCAGGCGCTTGACGTAGCCCTTGCTCGTCAGGGTCAGCAGGACATTGATCTCGGGGATCAGATCCTCATCGGAGATCTCCCCATCGCCCTCACGGATCACGGTGCGCCGCTCGTCGGCGTATTTCTCCTTGAGGTAATCCATGTCCTCCTTGATCAAGGAGAACACTTTCTGCTCGTCGGCGAGCAGCGATTCGAGGCCACGGATCTGCTTGAGGATGTCCGCGTACTCGTCGTCGATCTTCTTGCGCTCCAGCTGCGCGAGGCGGGCGAGGCGGATATCGAGGATCGCGTTCGCCTGCGATTCGGAGAGCGAGAACGCCTTCATCAGGTTATTGCGCGCCGATTCGGTCGTGCGCGAGCTGCGGATGGTGGCGATCACCTCATCGATACTATCGAGCGCGATCCGCAATCCTTCGAGGATGTGGGCGCGCTGGCGAGCCTTTTCGAGCTCGAAGACCGAGCGCCGCCGGATGACATCCTGGCGATGGGCGATGAAGTGCTGGATCGTGCGCTTCAGCGTCAGGACGCGCGGCTGCTTGCCATCGACCAGCGCCAACATGTTGACGCCGAAAGTGCTCTGCATCGCGGTGTGCTTGAACAGGCTGTTCAGCACCTTGCGCGGCTGCGCCTCGCGCTTCAACTCGACGACGATCCGCATCCCGTTACGGTCGGACTCATCGCGCAGGTCGCTGATACCGTCGATCGTCCCCTCTTTGACGAGGCTGGCGATCTTCTCCACCAGGGTCGACTTGTTGACCTGGTACGGCAGCTCGCTGACGATGATCTGGAAGCGGTTGCTGCGCGAGGCCTCCTCGATGAATGCCTTGGCCCGGATGACCACGCGCCCCTTGCCGGTGGCGTAGGCCTGCTTGATCCCCTCGCGCCCGAGGATGATCCCGCCGGTCGGGAAGTCCGGCCCCTGCACGATCTCCAGCAGTTGCTCGACCGTCCCCTCTGGGTTCTCGATCAGGAAGGCGATCGCGTCGCACAGTTCGCGCAGATTGTGGGGCGGGATATTCGTCGCCATGCCGACCGCGATCCCCGCCGCGCCGTTGAGGAGCAGCGCCGGCAAGCGCGCCGGGAGGACCGTCGGCTCGCGCATGCTATCGTCGTAGTTGTTGCGGTAATCGACGGTGTTCTTGTCGATGTCGCGCAGCAACTCTTCGGTGATCTCGGCCATGCGCGCCTCGGTGTAGCGCATGGCCGCCGGCGGATCGCCATCGACCGAGCCGAAGTTCCCTTGCCCATCGACGAGCGGATAGCGCACCGCCCACGGCTGGGCGAGGCGGGCGAGGGCGTCGTAGATCGACGAGTCGCCATGCGGGTGATAGTTCTTCATCACCTCGCCGACGATACCGGCGCTCTTGCGGTGCCGTGCACTGTGGCGCATCCCCATCTCGTGCATCGAATAGAGGATGCGCCGTTGGACGGGCTTCATACCATCGCGTACGTCCGGGAGCGCCCGTTGGACGATCACGCTCATCGAGTAATCGAGATACGATTGCCGCATCTCGTTCTCGATATTTACCAGTCGTACGGTCCCGATCTCCATCGATGCTCCTGACCTTCGCTCTCTCGTCGCACACGCCGGATGGTAGCGGGAAGCCCCCGATTCATGGCCCATCGTCGGCGTGTTTTCGTTCTTCCAGTATACCATAAACGGGGGTTAGCGCCCCGTGGTTTGCTGGAGTACACTACGAACGTACGCGAGAGTGCGCGCGGCGAAGTGGCCCCGCGCTCGACAGCGAGCGAGGGACGCGATGGCGCCGCTGATCGTGCAGCATGATGGTGAATTGATCCTGGCGACCGAGGCGCGCGGGGCGCATTCCGTGGCCGACGGGCTGCGCCGCTTCGCCACCCTGGAGAAGTGTCCCGGCCACTTCCACCACTACCGGATCACCCGGCACTCGCTCTGGCAGGCCGCCGCCGCCGGGATCACCCCGGCACGGATCGGGGCCTTCCTGACGCGCGCCGCCGCCGCCCCGCCGCCCGAGTCACTGGTCCACCGGATCGCCGCGACGATGGCGCGGCACGGGCGGCTGCGGCTGGTCCGCGAGTCCGGGCTGCTCTGGCTGCGCGCCGCCGACCCGGCGCTGCTCGCACGGCTGTTGCCGGAACTCGGCGACGAGTTCGCGACCGATCCGAGCGCGCTCGGCGATCAAGGATTGCCCCTGCGCCCGGCGCAGCGTGGCGCGCTCCACGCCTGCCTGGCCCGGCTCGGCTGGTCCTTGCGCGACGAGGCGGGTTATGCGCCCGGTGCGCCGCTCGCTGTGGATTGGCGAGAGGGGTCCATGCTGCGCCCGTACCAGCGCGCCGCGATCGCGGCCTTCATCGGTGAGGGGACAGCAGAGGGCGGGAGCGGGCTGGTGCTCCTGCCGTGCGGCGCGGGGAAGACGCTGGTGGGGCTTGGGGCGATCGTCGCGCTCGGGCGGCAGACGTTGATTCTCTGTCCGAATCGGACGGCGGTCGCGCAGTGGATCGCGGCGGTCGCGCGCTTCACGACTCTCGATGCCGCATCCTACGGTGTCTATGACGCACGCCGCGCCGCGCCGCTGCCGGTGACGGTGACGACCTATCAGCAACTCACGACGCGACGGCGGCGCGCGACCGGCACCGGCGCGGAGTTCCCGCATCTCGATCGGCTCGGTGCCTGCGACTGGGGGCTGATCGTCTTCGACGAGGCACACCTGCTCCCCGCCGATGTCTTCCGTCTGACCGCCGACCTCGCCGCCCGCCGTCGCCTCGGCCTGACCGCGACCCCGGTGCGCGAGGACGGGCGCGAGGACGAACTGACGGCGTTGATCGGGCCGATCCGCTACGATGCACCGTGGACCCAGCTGGCGGCGGAGGGGTGGATCGCGCCGGTCGAGTGTGTGGAGGTGCGCGTCCCGCTCGGCACGACGGATGCGCCGCTCTCCCATCGCGCGGCGGCGACCGCACCGGAGAAGTGGCCGACGGTGCGTCGTCTGGTGCGGCGACATGCGGGGGAGGGGACGCTGATCATCGGCCACTATCTCGACCAGTTGCGCGATCTCGCGGCGCGGCTCGATGCGCCCCTGGTGAGCGGCGAGACGCCGCAGGAGGAACGCGAGCGCCTCTTCGCGCGCTTCCGCGCCGGGGAGCTGCGCTTGCTCCTCCTCTCGCGCGTCGGCAACGCGGCGCTCGACCTGCCGGAGGCGCGCGTGGCGATCGAGGTCTCGGGCAACTTCGGCTCTCGTCAGGAGGAAGCCCAACGCCTCGGCCGGCTCCTGCGTCCGAAGTCGGACGGCTCGCCGGCGCACTTCTACGCGGTCGTCGCCGACGACCCGGCGGAGCTCCCCTACGCCGCGCGCCGCCAACGTTTCCTGGTGCAGCAGGGCTATCGCTACCGCATCGCGCGCGTCGCCCGCTGAGCCTCACCGTCTCACCCGGCGAGCGCCGTCTACCATAGGGGCGATGAGTGCGTTACCATAAGCCGGGCGGCGCGGCAGCGCGAGGCCGCGAGGTGGGACGCACGCGCCGTGGGGCGTGACCTGAAGGAGTACGAATGAAAGCGTTGGTTCTCTCCGGCGGTAAGGGGACACGCCTCCGTCCGCTGACGCATACGATGGCGAAGCAGCTCGTGCCGGTGGCGAATCGCCCGGTCCTCCATTACGTGATGCAGCACCTCGCCGACGCCGGTCTGCAAGAGGTCGGCGTGATCATTTCCCCGGAAACGGGCGGGCAGATCCGCGAGGCGCTCGCGGAGAATCCGTGGGGGCTGGCCTTCACCTTCATCGAGCAGGCACAGCCGTTGGGGCTGGCGCAGGCGGTGAAGATGGCCCGGCCCTTTCTCGGCGACGAGCCGTTCGTGATGTATCTCGGGGACAACCTGATCGGTTCGGAACTGACCACCTTCGTGCAGACTTTTGCGTCGAAGCACGCCGACGCCGCGATCCTGCTGAAAGAGGTCGATAACCCGCAGGCGTTCGGCGTGGCTGAGGTCGATGCCGAGGGGCGCGTCGTCAACCTGATCGAGAAGCCACAGAACCCGCCGAGCAACCTGGCGCTCGTCGGGGCTTACGTCTTCTCGCCCGCGATCCACGACGCGATCGACGCGATCACCCCCTCCTGGCGCGGCGAACTGGAGATCACCGACGCGATCCGGCTCCTCCTGGAGCGCGGCCACCCGATCCACAGCACCCGGCTGGCGAGCTGGTGGCTCGATACCGGGAAGGAGGATGACTTGCTCGAAGCGAATCGCGTCGTCCTCGACGAGTTCGCGCAGCGCGACATCGCGGGCGCGGTCGATGCCGAGAGCAAGATCTTCGGGCGGGTGACCGTGAGTGCCGGGGCGCAGATCATCGGCAGTACGGTGCGCGGCCCGGCGATCATCGGGCGGAACACGATCATCAAGGACTCGTTCATCGGCCCCTTCACCAGCATCGGCAACGACTGTCAGGTGCTCCATTCCAACATCGAACACACGGTATTGCTCGATGGGGCGCGGATCACCGAAGTCGCGCGCCTCGATGACAGCGTGCTGGGGAAGAACGCGATTGTCAGCAAGCACACGCGGACGAACGCGGGCTTACGCCTCCTGCTGGGCGATGACTCCGAGGTATTGCTCTAAACAATCTGTGTGATCCTGGCACGGTGGCGGCGCGAGCGATAAGGTTGGCCGATGGCGACGACCGCAGAGGACGATGGGCTGCCCGGGTGGCGGCGCAGGGTGGCGCTGGTGGCGACGGCGCAACTCCTGTCGATGATGGGTTTCAGCTGCGCGATCTCCTTTCTCCCGCTCTTCATCCAGACCTTGGGGATCGACTCGCCCGCGCGGGCGGTCGCCTGGTCGGGGAGTCTCAATTTCGCGCAGGGGATCATGGTCGCCCTGTGCAGCCCTCTCTGGGGGGCGATCGCCGACCGGCACGGCGCGAAGCTGATGGTCTGTCGCGCGCTCCTCGGTGGCGGCGCGGTGCTGGTGGTGATCAGTTTCGTGGGGCGCGTCGAGCTCCTCTTCGTCCTTTTCCTCGTGCTTGGCTGCTTCACCGGCGTCAACACGGCGGTGGTGACGCTGGTCTCGGGGCTCGCGCCGCGCAAGAGCCTCGGCGCGGCGATCGGGGCGTGCCAGACCGGGGTCTTCGTCGGCATCTCGATCGGGCCAACCGTCGGGGGCATCCTGGCCGATACCTTCTCCTACCGGATCGGCATCCGGGGCAGGGCGATCCTGCTGCTGCTCTCCGGGGCGTTGGTACTCTTCGGTATCGGCGCACCGGCGCGTCGCCCGCAGGCTGTGGCGCAACGCCCCGGCCTCGTTCAGAACCTGCGCGCGGCGACCGGTTCGCGCACGCTGATGCTGCTGATCGGGCTGATCTTCCTGGTGCAGTTCTCGTTGCAGATGATCTCACCGGTCCTCCCGATCTACGTGCAGTCGCTCGCGCCCGACGCGACGCGGGTCGCCACCATCGTCGGGATCGTCCTCGGGATCGGCGGGGTTACCTCCGCGCTGGGGGCGATCTGCTCCGGGCGGTTGGCCGATCGCGTCGGGCGCCGACGATTGCTGGCCTGGACAACGGTGGGGGGCGCATTCGCGCTCGGCGGGCAGGCGCTGATCGCCGGGATCGGGCCGCTGCTCGCCCTGCGCGGGCTGGCCGGGTTGTTCACCGGGAGCCTCTCGGTCAGCACCAACACCGCGGTGGGAACGATGGTGCCGGAGGAGCGGCGCGGCGCGGCGTTCGGCATCTCCGGCAGCGCCTTCTCCCTCGGGAACGCTTTCGGCCCGCTCCTCGGCGGCTTTCTCGCGGGGGGGCTGGGGCCGCGCCCGGTGATCGGGCTGGCGGCGCTGACCCTGCTGTGCGGGTGGGGGATCGTGCAGGCGCTGGGGCGGACCGCCGCGCGACAGGAGGCCCAGGCCGGGCAGATCGCCTCTGGCGGGGCGTGACGAACGGCGCAGGGCGAGCGGATCGTCATCCTGGCTGATGCGGAGACGCAAGGGGTCACGCGGATCGTCGTGGCCGGTGCTAGCGTCGGTTTCGGGCCGCAGGCCGATGCGGCGGTCGATGTTCGCGGGGAGCGCGGCACCGCTCGCGTTCGTCGGGCACACGCATCGGCAGATGATACGCTCGTCAATGTCGGCTCGGTCGGCACGCCGCTGGCTGGTGATCCGCGCCGCCTAGCGACATATCCCTAGGAGCTATAAAGCATCCACGTTTTCTCGCCATAGATACTAGATAATCGTGCTAGTATCCGGGCACACAAGGTCCGATCGAGGAGATGCTACGATGGGGATTAGCGGGGAAAGGATAGGCGCATGAAATTCGTCCATTTCGACAATTACCGACTTGGGCTGCTCACGGGTACCAACGATGAACGTGTGGTAGATATCACCGAGCTGGTCGGCACGAGTGGCGAGCGCCCCCAAGAGCGGCTCGCGGCGCTGATCGAGAATTGGGATAATGTCGCCCCGGCTCTCGTCGTTGCCGCCAACGAGCACCCGAGCGTGCCGGTGGCCGAGGTCCGCCTGCGCGCAGCGGTGCCGAAGCCGGGCCAATTGGTCTGCGCGGCGGTCAATTACCTCGAACCGGCGCACCCCGAACCGGGGCCATTCAACGCCTTCCTCAAGTCGCCACTGTCGATCATCGGGTACGGCGACACGGTGGAGTTGCCGGATACCCCCGCCTCCGTCTTCCACTTCGAGCCGGAGTTGGCGCTGGTCATCGGCAAGTATGCGGCGCACCTCACACCGGAGACGGCGCTCGATCACGTCTTCGGCTACACGCCCTTCATCGACGTTTCCGCGCGTGGCCTGCCCGGTGGCTTCTTCCTCGGCAAGAGCTGGCACACCTTCGCCCCGCTCGGCCCGGCGATCGTGACCGCCGACGAGATCGCCGACCCGAACCAATTGACGGTCGCCTTCGCGGTCAATGGCGAGACGCGCCAGACCTATAGCACCGGCGACATGGCTCGGCATGTGCCGCAACTGCTGGCGGAGATCACCAAGGTCATCGCGCTCGAACCGGGCGATGTGGTCGCCACCGGCGTTCACCACGATGCGCTCTCCCCGATCGCCGGGGGTGATCGGGTGCGCGTCACCATCGCGGGCGTCGGCCCGGCGCTGGAAGTGCTCGTCCACGATGCGCGCGGGCGGTCCTGGTCATAGTGTGCCGGCGAAGCGGGTCGGCCCTGCTCTCCATGCTGGTCGATCACCCCGAAACAGCGGCGCACGGCAGGCGTTGTGACACTATGCGGCCCGGGGGATGGCGGGCGAAGGTAATGTGGCACGCCGCCCCCAGGCCGCACGAGCGATCGACAGACTGTGCAGCGGAGTCTGGAGGGTCGGCGCACCGTCGGCGACCGGCGCGGGCTGGCGCAGATGCTCGATGGACTGGGCAACCTGGCGCTCGATGAAGGCAATCTCGGGGTCGCGCGCACGCATCTCTAAAGAGGCGCTGGCGATCGCGCGCGCCCCAGACCTCGCCGCGATCCTGGCACATCGCGTCGCTCCGCTGCGAGCGACGCCGAGCGAGGACGAGGCGACGAAATCGAGGCAGGAAGGGGCGGCACTCCCGTGTGCCGAACTCCTCGACGCGCTGGCTGCGGGCGACGACAGCGCCGCCGGTGATGTACCCGCGCTTCTCGAACGGGTCGTACGCCAGCAGGGAGCGTGCCGGTTGCTCCTCAGCCTGGGAGCGGCTATGGTGAGCGCGGAGCGAGGGGCATGGCGGAGCATCGGAACGAAGGGGGGCGGCGATGGCGGCACCGACGATCGGCCTGCTGAGTCCTGGCGATATGGGCCACACGATCGGGGCGATGTTGCGCCGACACGGCGCGCGCCTCCTGACTTGCCTCGCTGGTCGCAGCGAACGCACACGCACGCTCGCCGCCACCGCTGGCTTCGAGGACACGCCGACGCTGGAAGAACTGGTGCGCGAGTGCGACATCCTCCTCAGCGTGCTGGTCCCGGCCTCGGCCAGGGATACGGCGCAGCGGGTGAGCGCCGCCATCACGCGGGAAGGGACCGCGCGCGGGCGCGATCTCCTCTACGCCGACTGCAACGCGATCGCGCCACGCACCGTCACGACGATCGGCGAGGCGATCACGGGGGCCGGGGCACGCTTCGCGGATGTCGGGATCATCGGACCACCGCCGCGCAAGGCAGGGACGACGCGCTTCTACGCCTCAGGGCCGGGTGCGGCGGAGTTCGCCACGCTGGAACACTACGGGCTCGGCGTGCGTGTCCTCGATGGGCCGGTCGGACAAGCTTCGGGCTTCAAGATGTGCTACGGCGCGCTGACGAAGGGGATCCAGGCGCTCGGCACCGAATTGCTGGTGGCGGCGCAGCTGCTCGGCCTCGATGAGGCGCTGGCGGCGGAGCAGCGTGAGAGTGTCCCCGAATTGCGCACGCACCTCGAACGTGCCGTGCCATCCTGTCCACCCAAGGCGCACCGCTGGGTCGGCGAGATGGAGGAGATCGCGACCTGCTTCGCCGATCTCGGCCTGACGCCGCGCATCCTCCAGGGGGCCGGCGATCTCTTCGCGTTCGTGGCGGAGACACCGATCGGTAAGGAGTCGCCGGAATCGCGCGATGCCGGGCGCGATCTCTCCGGCGTCGTCCGCGCGCTGGCCGACGATCTCACGGCCGGGCGCGTCGCCGCCACGGTCGCGGAGTCGCGCCAGGGATGACCGTATCCGGCTGGTGGGTCTATCTCCTGCGCTGTGCCGACGATACCTTCTACGTCGGCGTGACCCGCAATCTGGCGCAACGCCTGCGCGAACACAACGGCGAGTTGCGCGACGGCGCGCGCTATACGCGGGGACGGCGACCGGTGACCATCTACGCGGCCCGCACTTGCGCGGACCGCCGCGCCGCGACGCAGTTCGAATGGCGAACGAAGCGGTTATCGCGTGCGCGGAAGGCGGCGCTCCCAGCGGCTGACGGCTGGTTGGGCGGCGATGCGGCGCTCTTGCTGGCCGCAGGAGGCAGCAAGAGTCAGCGCCCGAGGGGGCGGGTCAACCACCCGCGTTGAGCGAGTCCTGAAACTCCTGCCGGATCTGCTCGCCGCCGCGACTTCGCCAGTCCCGAATATAGGTGTCCAGATCGGTGAGCGGCGATCGTCCGGTGACGATCGCGGTGACCCGATCGAGGCCGAGTTGATTCAGTTCCGCCGACTTGCTGGTGTTGGTCGGGGAGAAAGCGCTGAGCGCCGGATTGTCGATGCCGAGGGCGGCGATGTCGCGCGCCGCGCCCTGGAGGTATTGGGCGTCGCCCGGGTCGCTCGGATAGTAGAAGATGCGCGGTGGCACCACCACCGTCCCTAATTCGATGATCTCCGCTTTGCCGCGCTCGGTCAGGACGCGGGTGCCATCCGGTTGGGGGGTATTGTGGACCCCATCCACGCCGAAAGTGAGGAAGTTGTACTCGTCGCTGAAGTACGGGGCGCTGAAGTAATCCAATACGCGCAGGAGCGCGCGGATCTGTTCGGGGTCTTGCCCCGAAGTCGTGGGGATCGCCGCGATACTGCCGAAGCCCGCGCCGTTATAGGTGACGCCGCGCCCGCCGGGGACACCGGACGGCGTGAGCGCCGCAACGTTCGCCGCCGGATTGATCCGCTTCGCCTCGAAACGGGTGCGGATATCGCCATTGAGCTGGAGGAGCTGATCGTAGTAGCCGCCGATCTGCCCCCCGATCAAGGCGTTCGTCGCCTGGGTCCGGTTGAAGGTCGCGGCGTCGGGATGGTAGGCTCCGGCCTCGTAGAGTCGCCGCAGGAACGCCAGGGCGTCACGGTATTCCTGCGTCTCGATCGCGTGGGTGAGGGTGCCGTCGGCATTCTTACGCCAGACGTTGGGGACGCGGTACATCCCCTGCACGAAGCCGAAGCTCCAATCATTCCCCTGCGCGCCAAGTCCCCAGGCGTCCGCTTTGCCGTTCCCGTCCGGGTCGTTCTTGCTCATCGCCGTGGCGAGCGTCAGGAACGCCTCCGCATCCTGCGGGCTGTCTAGTTTCAACCGCTGTGCCCGGTCCTGCCGATAGAGGAGGGCCGAGCCGAAGGCGAGGCTCAGGCGCGGCACGCCATAGAGCTTGCCGTTGATCGCCGAATTACGCCAGGCCGACGCGGGGTAAGCGGCGAGATTTGGGTATCCCTTCAGCGCGTCGCCGCTGAGATAACCGGTGAGATCGGTGAAGGCACCCTGTTGCACCGCGCGGTATTGTGCCGGGGCCGAGAGGGGTGAGATCAGGAGTAGATCGGCGAGATTCCCGGCGGCGATCTGCGCGGTGGTGCGCTCGGTATATTGCGGTAGAGGGATCAGGGTGAAGTCGACCGTCGTGCCGAGACGGCGCTCCAACTCCTGCCACCAGCTATTCCGATCGTGCGCCGTGGGCGGGGGCAGCTGCGATGCCTTGGTGACGCTGATCTTGCCCCCACGCCCCGGCACCGTCGCCACCGAGCGGAATGCGGCGGGGGGGATCGCGTAGGCGTCGGGGACGTTCGGCGCGGGCGCGGGCAGTTTCCCGCCGCTCGTCGGTGTGCCACGGATCGCGGAGGGGGTTGCCACCGGACTGGTCGCCGCGGCCGCACCGACCACCGCAGTCGCCACCGGTCGGCTCGCGGTCGCGGCTGGTGCGACGGTCGCGGTGACGCCCGCTGCGGGGCCGCTGCTGGCGGATGCTGCCGCCGTACCGGTGGGAACAGCAGGGGCGGTGGCGGGGACGCTCCCTTGTGTCGGGGTGGTGACGCTGCCACCGCACGCCGCGAGCAAGCCGCCGAAGGCTACGCTACCGCCGAGCGCGGCGAGGCGCAGGAAATCACGGCGGCGGATCGGCATGAGTTGAGGATTGTGGGGCATCGGATAACCTTTCTACGCCGCGCACCCGTTGTGTGCCGCGCACCCGTTGTGGAAGGCCGCGACGGACGTGGCAAACACTCGTCCAGGACAGCGGCCTTCCAGCGGTGCGCTGGACGTATCATAGGACAGGCGATAATGTGCTGTCAAATATTACTAGACGATGAACAAAGGGTGACCGTAAAGCTAGACGTTACCACACAACGAACGATATCCTCACAGGAGCGCCTCTTTTCAATTTCCAGGGTCAGTAACGAACGGCACAACGCTTTTCGGCTATGATGGGCCAGGCCGGGGGCTGACGATGCTCAGGGACTGCCGACGATGCGAAGGGGGGCACGGTGGCGAGAATCGATTTCGGGGTGGTGATCCATCCGACACCGCGCGGCGGCACGGTCGAGGCGATGTTGGAGACGGACGAATATTTGCTGCAAAAGGCGGTGGCGCACGATTTCTCGATCTGGATGATCGACCACTTTCAGTTCGATAGCCAGCCGTTGCTGGAATGCTTCGCCACCCTGGCGCATATCCTGGGGCGCTACCCGACGCTGCGGAGCGGGACGCTCGTGGTAGGGCAGGGGTATCGCAACCCGGCGCTGACGGCGAAGATCGCGGCGACGTTGCAGTTCCTGACGCAGGGCAAATTCATCCTCGGCATCGGGGCGGGCTGGAAAGAGGACGAGTTCCGCGCCTACGGTTATCCCTATCCGTCGGCCAAGGTACGCATCGCGCAATTAGATGAGGCGTTGCAGATCATCAAGGGGATGTGGGGGCCGGGGCCATTCTCCTTCACCGGCGAGCACTATCACGTCGCCGAGGCGTATAACGAGCCGCGCCCCGAGCCCGCCCCGCCGATCATGATCGGCGGGGGCGGCGAGCAGCGGACGCTGCGCCTGGTGGCGCGGTACGCCGACTGGTGGAACGCCGATTACTACACCGCCGCCGATTACGGTCGCAAGCTGGCGGTTCTGCGCGGCTACTGCCGCGAGATCGGGCGCGACCCCGAGTCGGTCACGCCGACATACTACGCGGGAGTCAGCGTCTCGCGCGACCCGAGCACGATCGTCCGCCAACCGCCATTCAAATACCGCAGCGACGATATGTTCGTCCTCAACGGCGACCCCGACGAGGTTTCGGCGCAGATCGAGACGTTCATCGACCTGGGGGTGCGGCACATGCAACTGAACTTCCTCGACTTCCCGCGCACCGCAGGGGTCGATCTCTTCCTGAACGAGGTCTTGCCGCGTTTCCGCTGAGCGCGCGGCGGCGGGGGCGCATCCTGCCCGCCGCCGCGCTATACTCCTCTCTCAAGGCACGCCAAGTCCAGTTGGCGTGCCTTGAGAAATAGTTGATAGGGGACGGGGATATGGCCGAGCGCAATGGTGAACAGATAACGCGCGTACGAACGATACGTGCGCTGAAAGCGGAGCAACGCGCGCAGGACGAAGTGCCGCCGTTGCCGAACTTCTGGCCGGAGTCGGCCGCCGAGACACACGCGCAGCTCGCCGTCGATCCGCTGACCGCGTACCTGCGCCGCTTCAGCATGCGCGGCCGGCTCGCCATCATCGATCGTTTCCGGGCGGTCGCGCGGCTCACCGGGCACGATCCGGCGCAGCTCGCAGCGATCCCCTGGGAAAGCCTCGATCACGACCGAGTGGCGCGGCTACGCGAGGCGTTGCTCAGCGGCGGCAGCGCGCCGGCCACGGTGAACCTGACACTGGTGGCGCTGCGCGGCGTCGCGCGAGCGGCCCGCAACCTCGGCCTGCTCAACGGCGAAGAGTTCGGGCGGATCGAGGCGGTGCCGCGCGCGGGTGGCTCGCGCCTGCCCGCCGGGCGCGCGGCGGCCCGGCGCGAGATCACCGCCTTGCTCGACATCTGCGCCGTCAACCCCGGCCCGGACGGCGTTGCTGGGCGGCGCGACGCCGCCGTGCTGACCCTGCTCGCCTATACCGGCCTGCGCCGCAGCGAGGTCGCCGGCCTGACCTTCGCCAACTGCGTGCTCGGCAACAATCCGCGCCTGCGCGTGCGTGGCAAGGGCGACAAGGAACGTGAGGTACCGCTCGCGCCGCAGGTGGTCGCGGCGCTGAACGCCTGGATCGCGGCGCGCGGGCGGCGTCAGGGACCGCTTTTCGCGCGCGTCGATCGGAACGGTAAGGTGCTGGCGGGCGGATTGTCCGATAACGGCATCTGGAAGATCGTCAGCCGCCGCAATCAGGAAGCGGGCCTGCCGCACCTGACGCCGCACGACTTCCGGCGCACCTGGGTCGGCGCGCTCCTCGATGAGGACGTCGATCTCGTGACGGTGCAAGCGCTCGCCGGCCACGCCGACCCCAAGACGACCGCGCGCTACGACCGACGCGGCGCGGCGGCGAAGAACCGGGCGATCAGCGCCCTGTCCAGGGCTGGTGCTGGTGTTGATGACGATGCCCCGGATGCCTGAGGCAACGTGATCTGATTCAGCGCCCTATCCGAGAGTACGCTTCGGTCAGCCCTGTTTTATGTCTACTCTCCCGGTAACAAGAGCGGGCGTTGTGTCTGCGCCGCGTCCTCGCCGCGAGCCCATGCCTGGGCGCTGAGGTGCGCGAAACGGCTCGGCTCGGGGAGGCGATGCTTGACACCACAACGGAAGACCAGGTCGGTCGCCTCGTCCAGGGTGATGTGATCGCCGACCGAGATGTAGAGCGGCTTGACGCGATCCTTGGAACGCAGCGCCATCCCCACGACCCTGCCGCGATAGACCAATGGCACCCGCGCCCCGCGCTCCTCCGCGAGCGGCGCGTGATCGCCGCGCAGGATCGATTTGGCGCAACCGAGCGCCGGGATGCCGCTGAGCAAGCCAAGGTGGCAGGCGAGGCCGAAGCCACGCGGGTGCGCCAGGCCGTGCCCGTCCGCGAAGAGCACGTCCGGGCGAACGGTGAGCTTGCCGAGCGCGACCGCGACCGCCGGGAGTTCGCGCCAGGAAAGGAAGCCGGGGATATAGGGGAAGGTGATCGTCGCCTCTCCATAAACCGTCTCGATCGGCTCCAATGACGGGAAGCGTAGTACCGCGATCGTCGCGCGACCGAGATCGCCGCGCAGATGTACGTCGCAACCGGCCACGATCGTCGGCGGCACGGGGAGTGGGGCTTCGACGATCTGCTTGGCCCAGCGCCCTTGCAGCGCCGTCACCTCCTCGGGCGTTTGCCGTTGGTCGGGCCAGTAGACGCGATTCACACGCACGGCGGCGGCCATAGTCCCTCCCCTACCCCGCCGCGCCGAGCACGCGCCCGATCAGCGCGCGCTGTCCGCGCAGATACGTTGCTGCGGAAACCGCCTGTCTTCCTTCGGGCTGGACCTCCAGCAGGCGCAGTAGGCCGTCGCCGGTGGCGACGAGCAAGCCCCCCACTGCGCCCGCGACGACGGTCCCCGGTGCCATCCCGTCGTCCGGTGGCACGGTCAGCTCCTCGCGCGCGTCGAGGAGGAGCAGGCGTTTCCCCGCGCTGAAGGTGTAGGCGCGCGGCCAGGGATTGAGCGCGCGAATCTGCCGCGCGATCTCGCGTGCCGGACGTTCCCAGGCGATCAGGCCGTCCTCGCGCGTGAAAGTATGCGAATAGGTCGCGACCGCCTCATCCTGGGGCAATGGCGTGAGCTGCCCGTTCGCCCAGGCCGGGATCGTCTGGAGCAGCAGTTCCGCGCCGAGGGCGATCAGCTGCGGCGTGAGCGAGGCTGTCGTCTCCCCGGCGTGCAGCGGCACCGCCGTCTGCGTCAGGATCGGCCCGGTATCCATCCCGCGATCGGTCAGCATGACCGTCACCCCGGTCTCTTCGTCGCCCGCCAGGATCGCCGCCGCGATCGGTGCGGGTCCACGATGGCGCGGCAGCAACGACGGGTGGACATTGAGGCAACCGAGGCGCGGGAGATCGAGGACCGTCTGGCAAAGGATCTGCCCGTAGGCGGTGATCACGAAGAGATCGGCGTCGACAGCACGAAGGCGGTCGAGTGCTTCCTCACCACGCAGGCGTTCCGGCTGAAAGACCGGCACGCCATGCTCCTCGGCCAATCGCCGGGTCGGCGACGGGGTGAGTTGCCGCCCGCGACCAGCCGGGCGATCGGGCTGGGTCACGGCCAGCACCACCTCCAGTGCGGGCGCGGCGAGGAGCGCCGCGAAGACCGGCAGCGCGAGTTCCGGCGTGCCGAGGAAGACGACGCGTAGGCGTTGCCCCGGCACCGCCGATCCGCGATCAGGCGAGGTCATCGTTCCCCGCACCGGCTTGGGCACGGATGAGCGCGAGTTCGGCCAGTCGGACGAAAGTAGGGGTAACATTCGTATCGGCCTTCGCCGAGAGTTGCACGAAGCGGTCCGCGCCCACATAGGTGGCGAACACTGTGCCCCATTCGGTGGGCACGGCGGGGGGGAGATCGGCCTTGTTCCCGGCGACGATGAACGGGGTGTCGGGCGCGTAGCGCTTGACGCGATCCACCCAGGTTTGCAGGGATTCGAGGGAGTGTGGCTCGGTCAAATCGAAGACGAGCAAGGCCGCCTGCGCGCCGAGATAGAAGTTCGGGCGGTTACCGGCCTGCCCCTCGATATCCCACAGCGCGAGCTTCAAGGGTTGCGCGCCGAGGCGATATTCCTGCGTGGTGATGTCGATCCCGAGCGTGATATTGCGCGCCTCGCTGAACTTCGCCTTCGCATAGCGGCGGATCAGCGAGGTCTTCCCGACGTTCCCTTCGCCGCCAACCACGATCTTCACGGTTCGCAGCATCGGACTCCCGCTTGCACTCATCGTCACCATTTCATCAATCCGAAGCGGCGCGGGCGATCCAGCGCGCCGTTCATGAGCGGTCTTCCGCAATCACCGTATTCGTGAGGGTGCCGATCCCGGCGATCGTCACCGCAACGACATCGCCGGGCACGATCGGCCCGGCCCCCGCCGGGGTGCCGGTCAGGATAACATCGCCCGGCAGGAGCGTCATCACCCCGGAGATGAATTCGATCAAGGAGGGGACATCGAAGATCAGGTGGCTGGTACTGGACGATTGCCGCAGCGCGCTATTGACGCGCGCCTCGATCGCCAGCGCTCCGACGTCGAGATCGGTGACGAGCAGCGGGCCGAGCGGGCAGAAGGTATCGAAGCCCTTGGCGCGCACCCACTGGCCGTCATCGTGCTGGAAATTGCGCGCGCTGACATCGTTCGCGCAGGTGCAGCCGAGGATGTAATCGCGCGCCTCTGCTCGGCGCACATGGCGCGCGCGCCGCCCGATCACCACCGCCAGTTCGGCCTCGTGTTGCACCGGATCGGCCCCGTGCGGGATGACGATCGCGTCCCCTTGCCCGATCAGGCTCGATGGCGGCTTCATGAAGAGGATCGGGGCGGGCGGGGTCGTCCGCTCCCACGGCTGCGCCGCATGATCGACGTAATTCAAGCCGACCGCGACGATCTTCCCTGGCGCGACCGGCGGGAGGAGCGTGAAGTCGCCGAGCGCCCCGATCTGATCGCGTGGCAGGAGCGGCCCGAAGAGCTCGCCGCCCGCCGCGCGGACCTGTCCATCCTCGACGATGCCCAGACGCGCCACACCGCCATCCTGGTAGCGCATGATCTGCATGTCTCGCTTCCTCCCCCACCTCAACGCGCACGCTCGACCGAGCAATACGCATTGTAACATGCGGGTGTAGCTACGGTTATGAGAGGATCGCGTGAGCGGGGGTGCTGGTTAACGTCCTGCTGAACGCTTCTCCTGGTGGTGATCAGCGACGACATCGACATCGACATCGCGCACCTGGCGCAGGAGCGCGCTCACGATCGAGCCGCGCAAGAACTCGTGCAGGCGACCATGCCGGGAGTGGCCGATGACGATACTCGCCGCGTTGCGGGCGTAGGCCAGCCGCGCCAGTTCCTGCGCGACATCGTGACCCTGCACCCGCGCGATCGTCGCGCCGAGATCCTCGGCGAAACGCAAATGCTCCTCGACTGCGCGGCGCTCTTCCGGGGTTGCCCGCGCCCAGGCGGGTGTCTCCACATGGACCGCGATCAGCTCGGCACGGCGGCGGTGGGCCAGCCGCCAGGCACGGCGCACGAGATGGGGAACGCGCGGCTGGATGTCGATGCAGACAATTACTCGCTCCCCCGCCGCCCACGATGCCTCGATATCGTGGGTCGCCATGTACTCTTCGAGGTCTTGCTCGACCATACTGGACACCTTGCGCAGGGCGAGTTCCCGCAGGGCGCTGAGATTGCCCTCGCGGAAGAACTCATCCAGCGCCCGCTCAGCGCGGCCTGCCGGGTAGATGTAGCCCTGTTGCATCCGCTGGCGCAGCGCATCCGGCGACAGGTCCACGAGCTGGATCTCGTCCGCCGACTCGACGACCCGATCCGGGATCCGCTCGCGCACCTGGACGCCGGTGATGTTCTCGACAATATCAGCCAGGCTTTCCAGGTGCTGGATATTTACCGCGCTGAGGACGGTGATCCCCGCATCGAGCAGCGCCTCTACGTCCTGCCAACGCTTCTCATTGAGCGAGCCGGGCGCGTTGGTGTGGGCGAGTTCGTCCACCAGCGCGATCGCCGGGCGGCGGCGCAGGACCGCGTCAAGGCCCAACTCTTCCAGCTGCACCCCTTTATACGACAAGCGTTGGCGCGGGACCACCTCCAGATCGCCGATAGCGCGCTCGGTCTCCGTTCGCCCGTGGGTCTCGATGAAACCGATCACGACGTCCGCACCCATCTGACGCCGTCGATGGCCCTCCGCAAGGAGGGCCATCGTCTTCCCCACGCCGGGGGCCATACCCAGATAGATTCGCAAGCGCCCGCGCGCACCGCCCCCGGCTTCGAGGCGCATCTGCCGGAGCATTTCTGCGGCGGTCGGACGATGATCGTCGAATTGTCGTCCTTGCTCGGCCATCGTCTCCCGTCAACTCGCCTTCTCGCCCTATGTGGTGACACAGGCCGCGATGCGACCGCTAACGTCGCACGCGAACCCCGGTCAGTGCGTCCCGCCAGCGAGGGCCATATTCAGTTCGAGCACGTTCACGCGCGGCTCGCCGAAGACGCCCAGGGTCCGCCCCTCCGTATGCTGCGCCACGAGCGCACGCACCTGCTCGTCGGTGAGATTGCGGGCGCGGGCCACGCGCGCCACCTGGAGCGCGGCATTCGCCGGGGTGATCTGTGGATCGAGGCCGCTGGCGGAGGCGGTGACCGCATCCACCGGCACCTGGGCATCGGTGGCGAGGCCATTCTCCCGGCGGTACGCCACCGCGCGCTCCTCGACCTGATCGATCAGCTTCTGGCTCGTCGGCCCGAGATTCGAGCCGCTGGAGCTGGAGCCATCATACCCGTCGCTCCCCGCCGCCGAGGGGCGCGGGTGGAAGTATTGCGCCCCGGCGAAGTTCTGCCCGATCAGCGACGAGCCGACGACCGTGCCGTCGGCGCGGGTGATCAGGCTCCCCCCGGCCTGCTTCGGGAAGGCCACCCTGGCGATGCCGGTGATCGCCAGGGGGCAGAGCACACCGGTGATCGCCGTCATGATCAGGACCATCAGCACGGCGCTCCGTGCCTGTCGTGCGAGAGCCACCTTCTTACCTCATTTCACGCATCCGTTCGGCCACCCTGGGTCTTGCGGTCGATCAGGCCAGACCGAGCAGCGAGACGGCCACATCGATGATCTTGATCCCGATGAAGGGGACGATAATACCGCCCAGGCCGTAGATCAGGAGATTCCGGCGCAGGAGTTCGACGGCGGGGGCGGGGCGGTAGCCGACGCCGCGCAGCGCCAGCGGGACCAGGGCGATGATCACCAGGGCGTTGAAGATCACCGCCGAGAGGATCGCGCTCTGCGGGGTCGAGAGCTGCATCACGTTCAGCGCGTTCAACTGCGGATAGGTCACCGCGAAGGCCGCCGGGATGATCGCGAAGTACTTGGCGACGTCGTTGGCGATCGAGAAGGTGGTGATCGAGCCGCGCGTGATCAACAGCTGCTTCCCGATGGCGACGACATCGATCAGCTTCGTCGGGTTGGAGTCGAGGTCGACCATATTGGCCGCCTCCTTCGCCGCCGCCGTCCCCGAGTTCATCGCCAGCCCCACGTCGGCCTGCGCCAGTGCCGGGGCGTCGTTCGTGCCGTCGCCGGTCATCGCCACGAGGTGCCCGGCGGCCTGCTGCTCGCGGATGATCCGAATCTTGTCCTCCGGCTTCGCCTCGGCGACGAAGTCATCGACACCGGCCTCACGGGCGATCGTCGCGGCGGTCAGCGGGTTGTCGCCGGTGATCATGATCGTGCGGATTCCCATCTTGCGGAACTCCGCGAAGCGCTCGCTCATCCCCGGCTTGACCGTATCCTTGAGATAGACGACCCCGACGATCCGCCCATCGAGTAGCAGCGCCAGCGGCGTGCCGCCCGCATTCGCGATCCGGTCGGTCGCGGCACGGAGGTCGGCGGGTTCATTCCCGGCGGTCGCCACCACCGCGTCGATCGCCCCCTTGAAGTAGGCGTGTCCGCCCTGTCGGAGGCCGCTCATTCGCGCCTCTGCCTTGAAGGGGATGACTTCCCCGGTCGGGTCCAGCCCCTCGGTCGCGGGTGCGCCGAGTTGCTCCGCCAGCGTGACGAGGCTGCGCCCCTCCGGGGTGTCGTCGCCGAGGCTCGACTGCCGGGCGCAGATCAGCGCGTCGATCGGTGTGGCCGCGCCGACGGGAATGACCTCCGCCGCGAGACGATTGCCGAAGGTGATCGTGCCCGTCTTGTCGAGGAGAAGGGTATCGACATCGCCCGCCGCCTCGACCGCGCGTCCGCTCGTCGCCAGGACGTTGAAGCGGGTCACCCGATCCATCCCGGCGATCCCGATGGCTGAGAGGAGCCCGCCGATCGTCGTCGGGATCAGGCAGACGAGTAGCGCCACCAGCACCACCGTCGATACCGGGCCACCGGCGTAGATGGCGAACGGCTGCAAGGTGGCGACCGCGAGCAAGAAGATGATCGTCAGCCCGGCCAGCAGGATCGACAGCGCGATCTCGTTCGGGGTCTTCTGCCGCGACGCGCCCTCGACGAGGGCGATCATCCGGTCAAGGAAGGTCTGCCCCGGATCGGCGCTGATGCGGATCGTCAGGCGGTCGCTGGTCACCTGCGTGCCGCCGGTGACGCTCGACCGGATATCGGTGCCGGGTTCCTTCAGCACCGGGGCCGATTCGCCGGTAATCGCCGCCTCGTTGACGTAGGCAATCCCCGCGATCACCTCACCGTCACCGGGGATCGTCTCCCCCTCCTCGACGAGGACAGTGTCGCCGCGCCGGAGGTCGGCGGAGGAGATCATCTCCTCGCGCTTATCGCGCACCCGGCGGGCGACGGTGTCCTTGCGGGTGGCACGCAGGCTATTGGCCTGGGCCTTGCCGCGCGCCTCCGCCATCGCCTCGGCGAAGTTGGCGAAGAGGACCGTGAACCAGAGCCAGATGGCGATTTGCAGCGTGAAGCCGAATCGCCCGCCACCGTTGAATTGCCGCGCCAGCAGCAGGGTGCTGACGATCGCGCCGATGTAGACGACGAACATCACCGGATTGCGCGCCACCACGTTCGGTGCCAGCTTCCACACCGCGTCGATGCTCGCCTGCCGGATCAACGGACCTGAGAAGACACTGGAGCGCCCACGTCGCGCCGCCGCTATCGCCTTGAGGTCGTCAGTCTGTGGGTCGCGCGGCGGCAAGAGCGGGAGCCCCTCGGGATTGCGATCGTTCATTTCACTCCTCGATCACCGATCCGCGAGCGTTCGCGATCGGCTTTGCGCCATTCCACATCATCCCCGCTCCCTGGCAGGCAGGGATGGCCTCAGAACAGGTTGCCAGCGGAGAGGAGCAGATGCTCCACGATCGGCCCCAGGGCCAGGGCCGGGAAGTAAGTCAGCGCGCCGACGATCACGATCGTGCCGAGTAACAACCCGACCCAGAGGGGCGAGTAGGTCGGCAGTGTCCCCAGGCTCGGCGGGATCGCCCGCTTGCGCCCCATCGAGCCGGCGATCGCCAGGATCGGCACGATCATCAGGAAGCGCCCGACCAGCATCGCCAGCCCCAGGGTCACGTTGTAAAAGGGGACGTTGGCGGTGAGCCCGGCGAAGGCCGAGCCGTTGTTGCCGGTCGCCGAACTGAAGGCGTAGAGCATCTCGCTGAAGCCGTGCGGCCCGGCGTTGTTCAGCCCACCGATCCCCTGTGGGAGGACGCTCGCCAGGGCGGTGAAGACGAGAATCGATGCGCCGAGGACGAGGACGGTCAGCATCGCCATCTTCATCTCGAACGACTCGATCTTCTTGCCCAGATATTCCGGGGTGCGCCCTACCATCTGCCCGGCGATGAAGACGGCCAGGATGGCGAAGACCAGGATCCCGTAGAGGCCCGCGCCCACGCCGCCGAAGATGATCTCCCCGAGTTGAATGTTGAGCAGCGGCACCATACCGGCCAGGGGCATGAAACTGTCGTGCATGGCGTTCACCGCGCCGCAGGAGGCGTCGGTCGTGACGGTCGCGAAGAGGATCGACGAGGCGATGCCGAAGCGCGTCTCCTTCCCCTCGAAGTTCCCTCCCGGCTGGTTCGCGGTCAGCGATTGATCGACGCCGAGGGCCGCGATCTGCGGGTTCCCCCCTTGTTCGACCGGGAGGGCGATCGCCAGTCCGATGGCAAAGAGGATGGTCATCGTCGCCAGGATCGCCCACCCTTGCCGTGCGTCGCCGACCATCCTGCCGAAGGTGTAGACCAGCGCGGCGGGGATCAGGAAGATCGCCAGGATCGCCAGGAAGTCGGTCAGCGGTGTCGGGTTCTCGAAGGGGTGCGCCGAGTTGGCGTTGAAGAAGCCACCGCCGTTCGTCCCGAGTTGCTTGATCGCCTCCTGGCTCGCCATCGGGCCGAGCGGGATCGTCTGGTCGGCCCCTTCCACCGTCTTCGCACCGACGAAGGCATCGAAGGTCTGCGGGACGCCACGCGACACGAAGACCAGCGCCAGGACGATCGACAGCGGCAGCAGGATGTACAACACCGCGCGGGTCATGTCGACCCAGAAGTTGCCGATCGCGTCCGCCGAGCGCCGCGCCAGGCCGCGCACCAGGGCGATCGCGATCGCCAGCCCGGTGGCGGCGGAGGTGAAGTTGTGGACCGCCAGCCCGATCATCTGCGAGAAGTTGCTCATCGTGCTCTCGCCGCTGTAAGATTGCCAGTTCGTGTTCGTCGCGAAGCTCACCGCCGTATTGAAGGCCAGATCGGGGGTGAGTTCGGAGAGCCCTTGCGGGTTCAGCGGCAATACCCCCTGGAGCCGCAGGATCAGATAGGTGAGCAGTATCCCGGCCAGATTGAAGAGCAGCATCCCCGCCGCGTAGGCGGTCCAGCGCTGCTCCGTCGCCGCATCGACCCCGGCGAGGCGATAGAGCGCGCGCTCGACCGGGGCGAGGATCGGGCTCAGCGGGGTACGCTCACCCCCGAACACCCGCGCCATGTAGATGCCGAGCGGCTTCGCCAGGACCAGGATGAGAACCAGAAATAACGCGATTTGGACGAGACCAGGAACGCTCATGTGCTCCTCCCATTTGTTGCGCTGCGACCGGCTGCCGCGCGAAGCGGACCCACCATTCTGACCCCTCCCTCGTGACAGTCACCGTCAGCCCCGCCGCTGTGGCACAGGCCAGACAGACAGCGCAGAGGGTTGCACGGTGTTCGTCATCATCAGCCCAGGTGACGTTCGTCTCGACCAGCTGGAGATCGGCGCACCAGGAATTGCTCAACCCGCGGCAGAGCAGCGTCAGTTCTTGTGCCAGGATGTCGGCTTCGACTTCCAACGTCGTCCGCATCCATTCGGGTGCCATGCTCGCCACCATCAGCCTCCTCACGCATCGCCGCGCGGCGACAAACGCCGCGCCCGCCGAATCGCTGCGGGTGGCCTTTCCCAGAGTCATCCGCTAATCGCGGCGGCTTGGCGGGCTGTGCAAGCGCTCGCAACCGGCAACGTAGGCGATCGTCAGCGCGAAGAAGGCCGTTGCCAGGAAGACGAAGATGAGATCGGCCATCATTGCTCTCCATTCAGCGTGTCCACTGCCGGGCCTAGAAGCGCTCCGGGCGGAGCAGGGCATAGACCAGGTAGAACAGGATCAGGATCGAGACCAGAGCACCGGCCCAGTATTCGATCGCCATCGTTTCCCCTCTCAGGTGTCGTCGGCCGCCGCACTCTGCCCTCCCTGCGAGACGATGCGTAGCAGCGCTTCCAGGGGAAAGGGCTTCGGTAGATAGGCCAGCGGGTGAAATTCATCCAGGCGACTCTGGCTCACGCGCACCGCCGAGACGATGATCGTCGGGATGGTGAGACCGCGCTGTCGCAATTCGCGCAGGACATCCCAACCGGTACGGTCGGGCAGATTGATGTCGAGCAACATGAGATCCGGTGCCTGCACCAGGGCCATCGCGATCGCGTCATTCGCCAGTTCGGCCTCGCGCACCGCGAAGCCACGTCCGCGCAGGTTGCGGGCGATCACTCGCCGTAACATCGCCTCATCCTCGACAAGCAAGATGCGCTGATATGCTGCCTCGTTGGTGGGGGGCGACCCATCCGCATCCACATCCGCTCCTCCATGCTCGATCATCTGTGCGTTGCCGCAGCGGCGATGACATGAGTATCGGCCTCGGGGACTCAATAGCGTGTCAACGAAGTGATGCGCGGAACTAAATATTTCCTCAACGAGTTAGGGCTTACGCAGTTGAGCACGAATCAGGCGCGATCTTGGGTTGAATACGTAATAAATCAGGTCTATAGAGGGGAGCTAGGTTAGGGGAGCGCGCTTTCATTTGAAAAGCTTGAGAGGATATGTAGCGTAAACAAAAAAGGGGGGGGGTAAGCGCGGGCGAGGTGCCGGTGTTAATCCTCGTTCGTCAGGAAGCGATAGCCGATGCCCGGCTCGGTGACGAGATAACGCGGGCCATCCGGCGCGGTCGCCAGCTTTTTACGCAGGCGCGCGATATAGACATGGAGATAATGATCGCCCGCGCCATACTGGTCGCCCCAGACCCAGCCGAGGAGCATCCGCGTGGTCAGCACTTTGTTGGGATGGGTGATCAAAGCCTTGAGCAACTCGTACTCGGTCGGCGTCAGGTGGACTTCTCGCCTCGCGACCAGCACGCGCCGCCGCTCCAGATCGACCACCAGGTCATCGGCGCGGAGCGTGGTCGATTGGTCACCGGATGTGCGCGCCAGGTGGCGCAAGGCCACGCGCACACGCGCCAGCAGTTCATCGACGCCGAAGGGTTTGGTCAGGTAGTCGTCCGCGCCCATATCGAGCGCCCGCACCTTGTCGCGCTCCGCTTCGCGGGCCGAGAGGACGATGATCGGGGTGGAGGCACGCTCGCGGATCTGCGCGATGACCGCGAAACCATCCATATCGGGCAGCCCGAGATCGAGGAGGATCAGATCGGGATGCTGGGCGGTGTACTGATCGAGCGCCTCGCGCCCTGTCTCGGCGGTAGAGACGCGGAACTCGTGGCGGCTGAGATTGACGCGGACCGCGCGTAAGATCGCCGGTTCGTCATCGACGATCAGAATCCGTGCGCCACCGCTCGCTCGTTCCGTGCTCATCCTTCGCGTTGCCCCTCATATGTCGTGGTATCACCCGCCCGCACCGCTGCTGGTAAAGGTAGCTCGTGCTCTTCCACCGCGCCATCACGCGGCACAAGCGGCAGGGTGAACGTGAAGAGCGCCCCGCCATCATCACGGTTACGCACCATGATCGTCCCCCCGTGCGCCTCGATCAGGCCACGCGCCACGGCGAGGCCCAGGCCGATCCCTTTCGTCGATGCCTGGCCGCGCGGCCCGATGACGCGATAGAACGGCGTGAACAAGTTCGGCAGCGCCGTGGCAGGGAGCCCCGGTCCGCGATCCGCCACCTGGACGCGTGCCATGTTGCCATCGCCGCGCGCCGCGATCCAGACCTTCGTCTCCGGCGGCGAATACTTGGCCGCATTCTCGATCAGGTTCGAGAGGGTCTGATCGATCTCGACCCAGTCGATGAACAGGGGCGGCAGGGTCTCCGGCACGTCGATCGCGAAGAAGTGGCGCGGATAGCGCGGCCCGATCCGGCGCACGACCGTCGCGATCAGCGCGTGGAGATCGTGCCAACTCTTGTCTGGGCGCAAACTCCCGCCCTCGATCCGCGAGAGGTCGAGCAGGTTCCCGACGATGCTGTTCAGCCGTTCGCTTTCCTCCACGATCGCGTGCGCGAAGTCGTCGCGTTCTACCTCGCTCCAATCGACGTCGCGTTGCAACAAACTCCCCGCCGAGGCGAGGATCGAGGCGAGCGGCGTTCGCAGATCGTGGGAGACCGCATTGAGGAGCGCCGATTTCAACTCGTCGGTGCGGCGCAACGCCTCGGCTTCGTTCGCCTCGCGCCGCAACCGCAGGCGTTCGAGCATCGCCCCGAGCTGTGTCGCCACCGCGCCGAGCAACTGTCGCTCCTCGGTGTTCAGCGGTGCCCGATCGCTCGCCCGAGCGACACGCAACAGGCCGATCCGGTCGCCACCAGGGTCCAGAAGTGGGAAACGCCCACGCTCCTCCTCCTCACCGGCGACCAGCGCGTCCGCCGCCACCTCGCTGAAGACGATCGACGCGGTGTCGAGATCGAATTCTGCGCGTAGCCGCGATTCGACCGCGCGCAGCCCGCTCACCCAATCGGGCTCGCTCTCGGCTACCGTTACACCGATACCGCGCAAGAGAATCGCCTCACGCGCGCGACGCTTCGCTTCGTCGCCCCGTTCCCGTTCCCGCGCGGCGAGTTGGGCCGTTAAGATCGCAACAATCAGGAACAGGGCGAGGGCGAGCCACTCGTCCGGGGCAGCGATCGTCAGCGTATGCACCGGATCGACGTAGAAGAAGTCGTAGGCCATGAAGGACGCGATCGACGCGGCGATGGCCGGGCCACGCCCGTAGCGGATCGCCGCGATTAGCACGGCCAGCAGATAGAGCATCGGGAGCATGCTGAGGGGTCGTAACCGCAGCAGCTCGCCGATCACCGCAGTGACGAATGCGACCACCGCGAGCGCGAGCGTATACCCCTCGACGATACGCCCGCGTATCAACTTTTTGCCCATCCCCTGCCCCGTTTTCTGTGGTCTGTCTCGGTTTTCCGTTGCCACTACAGTCTAGAGGTCTGTGTGCGCGGGAACAAGCGACGATCAGGCTAGACGATACCACCCTTCCCTGACACTGAGGCATACCGTAGAGGGCGCATGTCATGGCCGCTAGCGGCTTGCAAGGCCAAAACCACTTTGCTATACTCCCACCCATTGAGCGCACGGTGCTGATGATCCTCGGTAGCTCAATGGTGGAGCAGGCGGCTGTTAACCGCAAGGTTAGAGGTTCGAGCCCTCTCCGGGGAGCCATAAAGGGGGTGGGGTGGCGGTACTATACCGCCACCCCACCCCCTTTTCTGTGTGTATCCGTATGCTGCGAGAAAGTATACGAACCGCTGCGGATCGTTCGTAATCGCCTATACATCTTTAGCGATATGTCGCCTAGCTTATCGCGGGTTTGCGCTCAAGGCGTCGCGCAACTTATACTTCCGGGCGAAGCCAGTGCCGGGGTGTAGCGCAGGGGTAGCGCGCGGCGTTTGGGACGCTGAGGTCGCTGGTTCAAATCCAGTCACCCCGACCATCTTTCCATTTCCCCATACCGTGCGGGAGTAGCTCAGCGGTAGAGCATCTGCCTTCCAAGCATCGCCGCACCCGTGGGGCGATCCGCCCCCCTCCCCATCCTCGCCGCTCGCGCCACGACAACCCAATCCGCCCCGTTCGCCGCTGTGCCTGAGTCATCATCAGGCACAGCGGTTGTGTTTTGTCAGGCAGAGCGGTGCCCGCGCTGTGCCTGGCGAGCAACACCCCGGGAGGTCGCGGTATGGCATCGTTATCCAGGAAACGCTTGAGTCTCACGGTGAGGAGTGGGGATATGTCTACTCACGGTCTGGCCCTCCGCGAAGCCGAGGCGCGGTTCCTCGACCACTGTCGCGCCGGGAACTACTCGGCGCACACGATCCGGCACTACACCAGCACCTTCCGCGACATCGCCGCCTGGCTCGCCACCACCCGCCGCCCCGACGTGATCGGGGTGTTCACCGCCAGCAACGTGCGCGCGTTCCAGGTCTGGCTGGAGGAGACGCCGCTCGGGCGTGCCTATCGCGGCACCACGGCCCGCAGCGTCACCGGCGTGCACGGCCGGCTGAAAGATCTGCGGGCCTTCCTGTTCTGGCTCGCCGAGGAGGAGCTCCTCGACCGCCCGTCTAAGATGGTGCTGCCGCAATTGCCGGACAACGATTTCCCCATCTTCTCCGACCGCGACCTGGCCGCGATCTACTCCTCCCGCATGCTCACCGCGCGCGGACCGCAGGCGGTGCGCAATCGCGCGCTGGCGGCGTTGCTGCTGGATACCGGCCTGCGCCTGGCGGAGATCGCGGGTATCGAGCTGACCGACATCGACCTCGACTTCCAGGGCACCGTGCTGGTACGCGGCAAGGGGAACAAGCGGCGGTCGGTCCCCTTCCACGAGAAGACGCGATCGTACATCCGCGAGTGGCTGAAGGTGCGCGACGATGCGCCCGGCAGCCTCTTCCAGCTCCAGGCGACCGGGATTAAAGAGGTCATGGCGCGGCTCTCGCGCGAGACCGGCATCTCCTGCCATCCGCACCGCTGGCGACACACAGCCTGTACGCTGATGTTGCGGCAGGATATGGATCTGCATTCCGTGCGTCGCATCATGGGCCACTCCAGCCTGAGCGTGACGGAGAAGTACCTGTCGCTCACGACCAACGATCTCGCCCGCAAGCACACGTCCGCGAGCCCCCAGGCATATGTCGAGAGCCTGCGCCAGGAAGCGGAGACGAAGCGCCCCAAGCGACGACGACTGACGCTCGACGGCGGGGCATAAGACAAACCAAAAAGCCCGAGGCATTGTGCCTCGGGCTTTTCTTCTTCCCTACCCCGCCGCCTCCACCACCTCGATCTCGGTCATAAAGTCTTTGCCGCCCGCCCGCTTCTCGGCTACTAGTACAGCGTGCTCGGTATTCCTCCGGGGTTTCGTAGCGCGATTTTCCTGCTACAACGCCAAGAATACTACCGAGCTATTCCGAGCGCGCTGTACTAGCTTTATGCATTGCTTGTCATCAGCCACAATCGCGGCGCTCATGAGCAAATCCCCTATCGAGCAACTTAAATTGTCTACGTCAGCGTCGAGCTTACCCTTGAGATGGAAGATTATATGTAGGGTATAGGGAAAATCGAACGGCACGCGCGGGCGGCTGGGAATGAGTTGGGGTAAGGCCAGCGCCAGGAACTTCTCATGCGCCTTGGATGGCAGGACGATGGTGCGACCGCCAACCCTTACTACGCGCTTGCTATTTTTCAACGAAATGACGCGGATGCCATCGAGAGTAGCGGTCCAATGAGTCATAGACTCACCACCATTTTTGCCTTTGCCATGCTAAGAAAGCTTGATACCAACTGCCATACCTTGCAACAGCATAGGCGCTACCATCGATCAGAGCTCCAACTGGTTCGTTCCACCTATGCGCCCATTTACCGCATGGGAGTTGCTGAAGCAAACCACAGCTTCCCGATGATGGGTTTACCGCGTCCACGCGCCAATTTGATTCCTTGGTCACGATGAACTCGACGTAGCCATAGTCGCTCGCCGCAATACCAGCCGCCGCCATCCAGTTGTTGTGTGACCCACTCGCCACAGGCACCACCACCGGCGCAGCGGTAGGCCACGGTGTCGGCACAGGCGTGGCTACCGGCGTCGGGATGATCGTCGGCTCTGGCGTTGGTTCGGGTGTGGGTGTGGGTAAAGGGGTGGCCG
>JAABUR0100002222.1_pt1 | contig 30685 bp, 29 predicted proteins | sample 5560091 | NCBI WGS metagenome assembly JAABUR01 (sample SAMN10711879, study PRJNA513375) | rock metagenome | isolation source: Antarctica rocks | place: Antarctica: Victoria Land, University Valley sud
AGGAAGGGGACTTTGGGGCGGGGAGGTAAGGGGTAGAGCTAAGATTTATTGTGTTTCGGTTATGGGTATTCAGATGGAAGGGAGAAGGTGGAAGGTGGAAGGGGGAAGGGGGAAGGGGGAAGGGGGAACGGGGAACGGGGAACGGGGAAGGGGGAACGGGGAACGGGGAACGGGCGATGGGATGTGTGTGATGTGTATGATAAAGGAGAGAGGTTTTTGGTAGTGTTCTGTTATGGCTTGATCGATCGATTGATTAATCGAGGAAATGAACAATGTGGGAATAATAAAGGACATATCTCTCCTCGAGGGTGATAATTGAAAGTTTGGGTTTTTGGAAGGGTAGGGATTGCATTTCGCAGGAACACCTCTAGGAATCAGTAACGCCGCGAGCCTGACCCTTAGGCCTACTGCGAAATGGGTTTCACAACCCTTCGAAGTCTGCATGTGATGGTTGGTCCTCACACAAACTTTTTGTTCAAAACCTCTGCATTTGTCTTAAGCTTGAAAATGACTGGATGATCCGGACGTAGATAGGTACGAAACTCGAAGGGAATGACGAAATTTGAGCCGGAGCCGATCTGAGCCGACATACGAATAGAGAAGGAATATCACTACCTCCACACTCCAGCGGACCTTTCCGACAGAGGGTTGCTTAACCGTCTCAGGTTGGCATGCTGCTCGGTCTCGCACATCTACTCTTCTGGAGCTGGAGTCTCAACCGTCTTGCTCATTCCTAGGACTTTGCTCGCCTTGGTGGAAGTCCAACTTTGACCTACTCCATCCAAATTCGCCTCCGTGCCAGTATCTGCAGAGCCTTCCTTCAGCGTCGGTGGCACTTGGAGAGCCCTCCCCGCTCGGTCCCATCCCGGTGGCAAGAACATCTTTGTCGCTGCAGCGTCCTTTTTCAGCTTGCTAATGACTCCATCATTCAGGAGTACAGCGGGGACCTGGGCTTTGAGGGCTTCGTAGAAAGAATCGGGGTCGGTCAATGCCGTCCAGCCCAAGGAAAGCTGATAGACAGGATAAATCCGATTCCAGGAATGAATCCAAGGCCGAATGTAATTACGTTCTTCACGTAATCGGCGAACCAAGTGGTTGGCTTATGAGGCATCCATTGCAACTCGACGCCAAAATTGGCGTTCGCAATTTTTAATTGAAATCGTATCCATCAACACGCGACTATTTCGGCGACAGTGAGATAGTCTCGACGCAATTATGGTCTGCGAATTTGTTATCTCTTGGTCGCCAGATCTGCACCAAACCCCTCTGCGTGAAACTGATTTGAATGTACGTGCACAGATGTTTGTACTGTGCATCGGTCTGATGCGCAATTGGGATATATATAGCGCGGATGTACCCCAATAACTACCATGCCGTCAACATAACATCACAGGCACTGGAAAGGGGGATGACAGACATCAATCCAAACAAACCTCTCTTCCTTGGTTAGCATGGGCATTGTCATGAAACTGGCCTGAGAACGTTGTCAGACAAGAGAGACCCATCGATGCCATGATATACGGACCTCGGCGGAAGCTCCCTGCTCTCTGGCCTTAATTTTGTTTCCGCTCGTACAAAGATTATGCTGAAACCGCCTCTTGATGTTGTCGGGAGTAGGTCCATACGAGAATGAAAGCTGCTCCCAACAGCCGTAGTCCGTGTTCCACCAATCACCTCTCACAATCTTGTATCCTGGTCATGGGTGTGCTCTTCCTTTGGGAGACTTAGCCGCTACACTACCGTGGTATGCTTCCTGGTTCCACACATATTCGACCATCATTTTACTGTAAAAGTCTTCGATCTTGTCTGCATGGTAGCCATCGGCTTGCGAGGTATTTAGAACACTTCGTTTGAAGAAACATTCTCCCTCTGGATAAGCGAGAGCCATTTTCGATACGTAAATTGAGTCTAGCAAGAGAGTGTCTGGATAAAAGTTGTGAGAGGGGGAGCTGCTTATATAGAAATCCCATCGTATGGAAGAGATCATCGCGGACCTTGATATCGATCCAATGGACAAAGTTTTCGCAATCGTGCATTCTTCGACAAGCGTGGAGAAGGAAACATCATGCGGGCTTCCGATCCGGAGCTTCACTAATTTCGTTTTCGTTGCTTCGTTAAGAGGCATGGCAGCTTAGTATATCGAGTAAACCCACATGCTTCCGATTCTGAACCTGTATCCTTTACACCCTTCATGCGGATGCTATAAACGCAATCTGATTGTTGGAGGCTCCTCATTTGATCTGCCGTAGGCCATTTCAACTTACAGGCCCCTCTTCTCGCCGTGACAACCTGTGCAGCTTAGGTTTCACAGCAACGCCGTGAAATCTCCTGCAAAGATTGACCGACCCACTGCAATTGCTAGTGTGAAGCTCCGAGGACATACCACTCCTTCTCTCAACCTCAGAGTTTGTATAACCTTGTGACGTGCTTTATCAGGTGCGAAATCGGGCCCAACGCTGGATATTGGATCCAATTCGGCGAAGACATGCGGGTTATTGTCGTGTCCACCTACCACGAAGTAAAGCACCTTCGGTTGACGCAAAAGAAAAGAACAAAACCACAACACCATTGTACCAGCGCCATTAGGAATCGAACCTACTATAATTAAGTACTCTCGGCAAACAGCAAATACACGTCAATACTTTTGAGTTTCTCTGAGCGCGGTCGTTGAGTTATTCTCCGCATTCCAAAGGAGATTTGTCGTATCATGCAGCAACCTGCTTCTGGCAATTGATCCTCGGCTGTTGGTTAGATCGGGTGACCAATACAACGAATGCCGTTCTTGGCACATTTTGATTCTTGACGCCGTTGTGCATTTGGTTGGCAAGGCCTGCCGTCGTTGGTCTACAGTACGTAGATTCGACCATCTGCAAGTTGCGGCCCCGCCATTACGGTGTCGTCATTTCCGGCTTTGCAGTCGTTATCTGCTACAGTGCCTTACGGTACATTGCGCAGGTGACGGGAGCCGTTTTGGGTTGGGTTGGATAGTTTGTGATGATGAGAGATTGATAGTGGAAACGGAGAGTGGAAGTGGTGGCGATTGAGTGAGGTGATTCTCTGCAGAAACTGTACAGAGCAAGTGGGCGTGATGGGGATGGATGTTGAGGATAGAAGTGATGCAAGAGAAGACGGGCCGGCTCATTTGGTTTGTGCGGATAGAGGCTGTTGGATTTGCCCGTTTTGTCTAGATCTTTGATCTCTCTAATCACCGTCCTTATTGCAATCAATTAACAATCGGGTTAGAGCTCAGCTCTTTCGCATCATTCTGAATTGTCAGGGCAGAGAAACAATTGCATAAGGACTGTTATATTGGTTGAAGGGTTGCGTGTCTTTCATTCGCCAAGTGCAAAGTCCAGCTCGTAAGCACGAGTACATGGGTATATCATCCAGCGATCCATATCCCCGACCTACGCTCCATCTCCCGAGGGTACCCTAAAGTCCTGTCCTCCTTCTATGGGAATACCCAAATCCGGGTTTCCTCTGCCGTCAAAGTTGACAATTTGCGCCATGGTGTACCTATCTCCACCACAGCTCCCAGCAGCATTGGTGGTCGCGTGGTAAGCGTTCCATACCTCGGTTCCATCCGGACTCGAGAAGAAGCAATTATGTCCCGTCCCGTAATTGCTATTCGCTGCCGAAAAGGCTGGCCCTGATTTCGTCCAGCTGGACGCTTGTAAGGGATCGCCACTGCCATCATAGGCAAGCAGGCCGAGCGCATACGTCGCGGTACCGCACCAGGAGGCGGAGAAAGAGAGCCAGGTACGACCGTCGTGGTAGAGAGGGTTGGGGCCTTCGTTCACAGCGGCTGGTTGTCCTGGGACGGCATTGGCCATTTCCCATTGCTCGGTGGGCTTGGAGATGACGGACCAGGGGCCGATAGTCCAGGCATTGGTGTCAAGGGCGGCGATGTTGATGCTCTGGACGCCGCTTTTGTCAATGGCGGAGCAGACGTGGTAGCGACCAGCGCCGATGGTTAGGTATGTGCCGTCGATGGACCAAGGGTCCTTGCCGTCTGCGCCACCTTGGCCGCCCGGGGCTGGCGTTAACTCAGCGAGGAAAGTGTAGGAGCAGTCGTAAGGATTAGAAGGGCAGCCTTGGAGGACAAAGGAACGTTGGCCGGATTCAATGACGCCATTACCCGCGGTGTAGAAGATGTGCCAGCTGGTGGAAGGGTCAGGAGAGTTTATTTGGACGGAGTGAGAAGATCACCAACATTCCATCAATGTGGTGCATTTCTGGAGCCCAGAAGTTTGCATTGCGATTAGGATCTGTGTCTGTCCAGACGGTTTTCGTTTCGCCACCCAATAGACCACCGACTGTTTTTGACCGGGTTACAGATATGTGTGAGCCTTCAGTGTTAGTCAGGTAGTAGTATCCTCCAGTTGTAACCATGTGCGGGTCCGCTCCTGGACTCCGGATTGGACTTTGGAATGTTTGACATTGCGCGAGTAGGGCAAAGCCCAAAGTAGATAAAGCTGTAAAAAACATGGTGGCAGAGATATAGGGCTAGCGGTAGAGCTTGTCAGCAATCTTGCACTTGAGTTACTCCATAGGAAGGATATGCTTTATAGGATATAAAGCTTCGTCAGGTCAGACATTGATGCTATATTCAAAGACGATATACTAAGAACGAAGGCGGCTAATTGATTGCACTGCAATTCTATTGTGCCGTTGGTGACATAGTCTTAGATCTTCGCTTTGTCCGACCATCTTTCTGAAACCTTGGCACCGAAGGAAATATGTAATGTCGTGCGTGCACGTGCTTGTGCTACCCAAGGGCTTGTCTAGAGGCAGGGTCAGCACTCAGCAGCAGAGCGTAGCTAGGAGTAAGTAGGAAAGTTGTGGTAAGATGAAGCGCGAGCAACGGGATGCTCCACCTAACAACCCGTTGCAGTAGCCACTGTCTTGGGTTCTAATTGTGAATGGATCAATGTTAATGAGATGTTACTGCCACGCGGGTTCAGACTAAGACCTGAAAGATCCCTAGCTGATATATGTGGCCCGAGGATGCGGACTCCATGCAAGACGGGAATTGATGCGAAAAGAGCTTCCTCATGATTGCTCGGATTTCTGTATTTGTTTCTACTCTTGAACCACCCCCGAGAACAGCAGATAACAGAAAAAGCCATTAGAAGACGATAAGATCCTTAACAGTTGCCGGGTAGAATCAAGTGCTTTTACAACTTATTGCAACGTTAGAGTGAATTTACCCAAGGCTGATGCCCGACGAGAGATTAAGCAGCAAGACTTGAAGACTATCGAAAGCATGAGATCGAAAGCATGAGATCTGTAACATCACTAAAGCAACTAATAATATAGCTAGATAAGGTAGATAAACCCGTTCGAGGGTCCAGAAGATCTCAGGCACGAAACATCGGAGCAACTATCAGGGTTGTGAAATCTCCGCGTAGGGCAGATCGAAGGGCGTCCCTCTGTCACTCGGAAAGAGGGTTCGGGAATGTTACGAGTAGGAGAATTATCCCGCAGACTGCAGTAAGGTACCTTATGGAGTTGGGGGCGGCTGGTAGCCCAGTCGTCGGAGCGGGCTGGCTTAAAAGCGGACTAGTGACCAGGTAATCTTCATTTCTTTATTTCTCATACGAGCATTTTCAAGTCGTGCAGTATACGAAGTCGAACTTATCGTCATGCCTTGTGTATGACGGTTGATAGATAGATGGATTGTAGATGGTTCAATGTCCGTCAGCTTTGCTGCGATGTCGTTGAGGTGAAGTTAGTAAAGTATGATTGATACCCGTAAGGCAGATTGGGTCAAGTCACGTGGGGTAACTCTATTTTCCGTTTAGGGTTTCAGACTTCAGTCCTTGCTGCGGTGTTTCAGGATATGTCGAAATACCTTACCTCATGAAAATCAATTCATGTTATTTAGGGAAAGACTGTTATATCATGCTTGAAGTACTTATCTCGTAGTAGCTGACAGAGCAATGATACTTTCTATACATAATCTACAGTCCATGTGTACTCCTTTTCGTATTATCGGGCAGGTCTACCATTCCTTAGAACACCGCCCCTGCGCCAATGCGTTAAACGTCTGATAACAGCATGATTCCCCCGGTGTAAGTGAACTCCAAAAGCAGCCATCCCGAGTCCGGGGCCCAAAATTCCCGTCATTTATTGCGTAACAGCCCTAATGCCTTGTAACATGAATGCAAATATCAGCCCTCTTGCAACCTGCTCAACCTGTAAACAATCAAAGACGCGTCCCAGTGCCTCTCCGCTGGCTGCTGCACCCATCACACTGGTGAGAGCCTGAGGCATGCCTCGCTCTACCAGCAGCTTCCGTGCTTTCAGTCTTAATTTAGCCTTCTCCTCTTCAGTCGGAGGAGGCGGCCAAGCTTTGAGTTCTTCCTCTGTTGGAAGGCTGTTTTCTCGTAGCTTGGTCAGATGATAAGCTAAGCCAGCATCTGAAGCGTTGTCCTCAATGATGGTCTTTTGTAGGAGGACGCGGATGGCTTCAAGGTTGGGATTCCCAGGACGGAGAAGGAAACCCTTTGCCGCATTGAGGAGTGTTCGCCTAATGTTCCACGCGGATGATAGATTATAGAGCTCGTTGATGACGGCGAAGAAAAGCTCGACGGCCACTTGCGTTTCTTTTTCTGACATTGGCGGTGGTGCCTCCCGCTTTAGTGGAAGAGGTGTCGCCGAGGGCATTTCTGAAGACCTTAGGGATGAGGAGATGCTCTTGCGCTCCGGGGACGGCATGGTTGTGGGACCACTACTTGTAGAGGAACTCAGGGCTGCGTGGTCATCTACAGAGTTGGAAGGCCTGGGTGAATCTGGAAGAGCATTGTAATCATCGGATATCTCGCTTGGTGGGGGGGGTAGATGAAGCTCATGTTCTGCGTTGAGCATGGTTGGTACGACTGTGTGGTCGACGCCATTGGGTCTCGGCTCGTCGACGGAAGCCCGTTGCATAGTCTCCAGATTGGGTGAAGCTGTCCTGACTGACGTACCATAATGCTCAGCAGGGATCTGGTTAGGTCGGCTCGGTAAAGGGGGTGCTTTCAATGATTCTGCAATGGCATTGGGCGGGCTACGCAAGCTGTCCGTAGATTCCCGAATTCGCCCAGGGCTTGTCGCTGCCAGCTTGCTGCTGTCTATTCTGGAAAGTTGTGTGGTTGACCGCTGAGCTGGTTTAGCTGGACTGACGGCAGCTTGTTTTCTCTGTCCCAGAGATCCCACATTACCCAGAACTCCGGTGACACCACCAACTATAGCTTTACCGCCCCCAGCAACTCCCTTGGGTGCACTGACAAGTACGTCAAGCATGCCCTTACCCATAGTCTCAAACGCGGCTGGGCTGGGAAATCCAAAGCCGCTTTTATTTACGCTGGGAGATGATTTACCCAATGCTTGGTCCTTTTCCAAGAATCGTTTCATGCCCTCGCTTTCCGCAAGCCGTTCGAACGATAACGCATCACGAAGGTAACGCTCTAGTTCAATGCGCAAGGCCGCTTTTGTCCGGTTTTTCCAGCCTGGTATGGCCGCATGCCGCTCCGTAAAGGCAGCCACGCCCGAGACAACAGATATCCTGCGCAACACTTCATGAAGCGTCTCGAAATCGTCGTATTTCCGAGCTATCATCCAGCCTGGATACTGAGATGTTGCAGGCTCTATCTGCAGTAAGTAGTCCATGGCGGGCTTCGATCGTATTGTACCCTTGTCGCCGGTTGTGGAATCGTCAAAGATGGAAATAACGGCATTGTGAAGTGTCAGAGAAGAAGGATTCGAAGATCGTGAAATGAAAGTATCTGTTTGAAGCGCCGTGGGTTGATGTGGAGGTATGATCTGATCGAAGCTCGTAAAGCTGGGAGCACTGTCTGAAGGAATCGAATCGAATGGTATGGGTGCTACTTGACTCTCCTCACTTAAACTTGTCGGCGAATTATTTCCATTTGCTACAAGGTCGCTTTGAGAAGATGTCGGTGTTCCTCTTCCTGCCGTCGTCGTACCAGACGATAAGCTATCAGTATGAAGATCTCTTCTCTGTGCGTCTTCTACAGCCATCAATTCGCTCAAATGCCTCGCTTCTTGCATAGCTTCTTGCATAGCCCCTTCAGCTCTGCTAAGGGTTCGTTGGTGCTCAAGTCTAATCTGCGACTCGCTTATATTGCCATTTAGAGGATTGGGAGGTTCTATAGATCGTTCGTTAGGTCTAGTTTGGATTGGGATCTTCGCTGCTCCATTGGCTGTAGCTCCACCCACTCCTGCGTCGATGGCATCCATCAGTTCCGTATCAGCCTCCTCAAGTAAGTAGACTATCCAACCGTTGATCCATTCAGGTTTTGAACAGCTTTGCACAGTCATTTCGAGAACCAGTCCAGCAAGTATCTCTCGGAGAAACGCCCTTACTGGCTCGCAATTATATGCCTTCGAGTCCAGAAATGTCTGCAGAATGTCTTCTGCCACAGCCTTCAGCTTCTTCTCCTGCTGCCTGACATCAACAACGTTCGCAAGGCTACTTTCCGGATATGCTTCAAGATACTGAGACAAAGCATCCGCGGGGTTGAGGTTGGATGATCCGGAGTTCATCAGGGCGCCGGAAAGCTCGTCGAAAAAGACTATGACAATGGCAGAAGAGTTCGTGAGGAAGTCTAGAAATGTGTCTGCAGGTCGCTTTCGGTATAAGTGTGAGGATACGGAGAGAAGGAACCCTATTAGAGTTTGTCGACAAGCGAAAGGAAACGACGCTTCCTTGGGCAATATAGGTGCGTACCACCACCTTCATGGATCAGCATATTGCCAACATATTGACTCGTCGCTACCATACTTTACATAGTCGCGGATAACAGCGTCTGTAAGATTTCCCAAAGCAGCTGCGGTAAAAGGTTGAAAGCCCGAGAAGTCCAACTCCTTATGAGCTGAAATCTTGTTTTCTACATCGCGAACGTCGCTTCTATCCTGAGTGCTGTTCCCATGCTGCTTTCCCCGCCAATTTAACACTCGTTCGACAACGTTCAAGCTGGCTTCTTTTCTCCTCCTAGCTTCTGAAGCCTCGGTCCCATGGCTTGCCTGATTTTGGACATTCTCTTCCCATGTAGCATGCAATAGTACGCCACCAACGATGCCTATGATGAGGAGTCCGACTCTACCAAGCACGAAGTATGTGATCGAGGCCAAGCCGACAGCACAAGCTCCTAGTGTTTCACTGCTGGCAGTAGAGAGAAATCGCAGGACACCATTAATGAGCTCCTGGGCCTTGGTAAGCCCTACAGGTTTATTCCGAACCTCATTTTGCTCCAAAGATGTCGAATTAGCTTTCGGTGTGGGCTCTAAACGGTTGTGATTTTCCTCCTCCTGTGCATTGGATTTGGGAAGGCTGTTGGAGTTGTTGTACGCCATGCTGTCTCAGAACCATCTTTTCGTACTGTGGTGCTCACGCCTTCGCTGGCGAAATGTTGGGGCGCATGATACATGGACTGAGATTGGTGAGCTCCTCCGTGTTTGCGAGCTGCGACGTGTACCGTGTACGGAGCTACTCTAGCGTCAACGGCAGATGTCTAGCGCCGAATTTCTTATTTCCATTCTCATCGGAGATAACCTGTAGTGACTGTTAGCAACGTCCACTTGCTCCGGCAGATTTTACTTGGACTAGATCGTGTTGCGAAGAGGAAGTACAAAGAGAATCATTGTTAGCAGAAGCGCCAAGATGAGCTGTGTGGCCTGCCAAGAGCCTTTGATTCTAATATTCGAGCCGGACGAAGAAGTTGATGTCCGCCAAGATGTTGGCTCATCAAGTCCTGGAAATATCTGCACAATCCCTGATTCTGTTGAGATTCAATGTGGATGCCATTTCCATTGGTTCGTCTTCCAACGACGACTGTAGGATTATGTAATGGCACTAAGTGGCCTGGGATAATCTAGGCAATGCCTTTTAGACGCCTATTCTATGACTGAATGCCCCAGCTGTGGACGGAACATCTCGGCTACTGGAGCCTCTGGGGAACAACAAATTCTGTGCAATTTGAACAACGAAGGGGGTCTACAAACAGGCCTTGACATACTACCCTTGCTTACAGAGGAGAGCTACCTTAAGGCTTATCCGGAGGAGCGCCGATGCAGAGCCTTCCTAGAATTTTGTGCGGAAGGTGACATTGAAGCCATAGTCGACCTTCTTGACAACGACCAAGATGAGGTCGAAGAAAACAGCGACAATGTGGAGCCGAAAACAGATGTCTTGAGGTACCAAGATCTAATGGGGTCAATGAACTCAGGCCTACATACTGCAGTGTTGAATGGTAGAGAAGAGGTTGCATGGCTCTTAGTAATGCTCGCCTCGAATTTTGAAATAGATCAATTCCCATTGGAGGTCCTCCAGGTTGCAAAGAGTTTAGGGATTGCGAGAGAAGATCAGACAGGGAAACTGGATATACGTTCTTTGAAAGACGCAGAAGGTATGACAGCTGAGCAGCGGGCCAGAGAATATGGAGGAGTATGGAACACCTGGCTAGTGTCCGGCAGATTGAGAGTTGGGGCGCACTCATAGTATGGCACTGCTTTCACCTCCTGTACAACGAATGGCCCCAGCATGGAGGAGGGTTTATGATAGTCCAATAGCTTCTGATGGTAGAAAGTGCCTTAGATTGCTGCATGCACGACCTAGAGTTACAATCCGAATTCTTCAAGTTATATTTGCGCTCATCCGAATTGCCTAGACTTCATCGCCCTGAAGCTTGGAAAGACATGTAAAGCAGAGGATGGCAAGCAATATCCGCAATCCGAGTGAAGTCTGACGCCATGGAGATGGTGCGTGAGACGCAAAGAAGACTGCGTGAGGCTATACGAAGTACCCTAATCGTCTGAGGGGCCCGAATAATCTCCGGTAGTGGATAGGCCGTTACCTGACATATTTGGTGTGAGTTCCAGTGCAAATTATAGCGCCGCCTTCTCCGACATGTCGAATCTCAATCGTCGTGAAAGCCAAGCTTGCTCCTACTTTGCTTGCACGAGCTTCAATCTCAATTAAATCGCCCTCTTTCGCAGTAGAGACGTAGGTAGTGTGTATGTCAGTCGATACACCTGTCTTCTCAAGACCCACAGTAGCAATTGCCATACCACCAGCCCAGTCAGTCAGACATGCTGACACCGTGCCATGTAAGGTTCCCTTCGAATTGAGATGCACTGGGAGGACACAAAGACGTGCTCTCATAGTGCCGCTGCTAGCAGAGAGTATCTCTATGTCATTTAGGAGAAAGTTGTAAATCGGACTCTTCGACTTCGTTCTGGCCCAGAAGCTTCGTACAAGCTGTAGCTCGGAAGAACTTTCATTTTCCATAGCTGCACCTTCGTGATCAGACCGTAGGTGAGGAAAGTATTGTTGATAGTAGGGAAGGTAAGGTCGCCTTAGATAAACAAGATTAAGTAGTGTACCTCAGCCGTAAACTGAGGATACGAGTAAGGTAAGGCTGCGCCTATGTAGATACTTTTAGGTTGCACTACTGTAACCGGGGTCGGAGCATCCTCCGAAACAAGATATCAAGGCAGATGTGAGTTTGGGAGGCCATGGAGCTTCCATCATTGTCAACACAACGGATGTCAACAAATTTCTCAAGTTGGCACGCTTCAATCTTCTCCGGTCCTACCGGAACAGGATGGCTGCTGCCCCCGGATTCCTAGATTCAATCTCTCCATGGACCTCTCGAAGCAACACGCCGAAACCTAGCCAGGGCAACAAAGGAGACGACAGCCACGGTCCACAAGTGCCTGTCAAGCAGCAAAGTATTGATCACACAATTAGCCACCGCCATCGTCTAAGTCTTCGAGACTACCCCGAAGATTGCCCGAAGTCGAATGTGCGATGGTTTTACGCAGTAGATGTACGTCGTACTTGGCACCTCAATCCAACTCAAGTCTCGGATTGTTTGGCTGTTTACTGAGCTTCCACGGCAGGTCCCCAAGAGGAAACCTCTTCCCCTTGATCAACCTCCAATAGATGCGAAGCCCCTACCAGCCCCCAAGAAATACGCAGCATTCTCTGCTCAGGACTCCCGCTCAATTGAATCAGCGTTTCGAAAGCTTGCCGAACACGAAGATGCTGCAGTCCGCGAAGAGCCAGTAGGAGGTGACCTTGGAGACGCCAGTCTCAGACGCTCCGGAATTGCTTCAGATATTGGCGCAAAGCGGAATACGAGCATTAATGACTCTACAAATATAGAAAAAGGTGGCCTGGTCAAAGTTCCAGTTAATGAGGACTACTTGTTCGATGTAGATATCGAAGAAAGAGAGCTTGCTCCAACGTATTGGCTTGGCCCTATCTATAATGTCCGTCGAGGGAGTTGGTTTTATCAAGATGGATCGACCTTAAAGCCATGCGATGAGAATCTCGCCATTCAATTGGAGGAAGGGTATCTCAAAGTCAAACCATGGCGGTATAGGTCGACCTCGCTTCAGCAAGCTGCACCACAGGCACGAGCAAGACCAGTGTCAATGAATCCTGAGTCAGGCATCAGTAAATTCGGCGGTACAGCTGACTCGAAACTTCCTAAGAAAATTTCTGCGGACGATCTACGAGGTAGATCTAATGAAGAGATAGAGAATTCCTCTACAATCCCGACAAAATTTCAACTGCAGACCCAACGGCTATTTGGTTCCTACATGAGCTCTGTTGTGACATATCAAGATGCGACTGTAGCATGGCTCCTTACTGACGACCTTCTGTCTCGGATGAGTAGCACAGTCTATCAGCGCTTTGCTGGTGGCGGTCACCTTGGAGGTACCAAGGTCGTTCGCGGCTATACCGAAACAATTAAATCAAAAGACAACAAACTAGAAGCTGATGAGGCCGTTAAAATTGGGGATGTGGGAGCTGCTGTCTCACCCGCTGATTCCAAGAAAATGTCTACCCCTTCCAGGAAGGATAGTGGACATACTGTTGATATGCAACAGACTCAAGACTCGGAGACTCGACGAAAGAAAGATGACGATGCTCAATCTGAGTCAAAACTAGCAAGACTGGAGCGGCAAATGTCTAATTTAGTCTCTTCAGCTGAGCCTGAGGACCCAGTCAGACAAGAAGAAGAAGTGCGCAAGCGTGATCAAGATGAGATCCAGGAGGACTATCGAGAAGCAGATGGCGACGACCAAGCCCGCGAGATTGAGCATCTCATACTCGTGACCCATGGCATCGGCCAACGACTCGGTCTGCGTATGGAGAGTGTTAATTTTATCCATGACGTCAATGTTCTACGTAAGACGCTCAAAAGCGTGTACGAGACGTCCCCTGATCTACAGGCTCTGAATTCTGAAGTTGAGAAGCTGCCTAAAAACTGTCGAGTGCAGGTCTTGCCTGTCGTCTGGCGCCATTTATTAGACTTCCCAAAGCAAAGCTTCAAACAGAACCGCAAAGAGCAGGACCTGACTGATGCGGATACATTTGATGATGAAGAAGAGTACCCGAGCTTGAACGATATCACAGTAGAAGGCGTTCCAGCCATTCGCAACCTTATCACAGATCTTGCCCTGGATATCTTACTCTACCAGAGTGCCTATCGAGAACACATCGCCGGTATCGTCCAGCGTGAGTGCAATCGCATTTTTGAGCTTTTCATCCAGCGCAATCCGCATTTCAACGGAAAAGTAAGCCTTATCGGTCACTCTCTAGGTTCGGCAATTCTTTTCGATATACTTTGTCGTCAGAAAGAAGCCGACAGACCCGTCGCCCACGGCCGTTACCGATCGCGTTCACAGCGCACCGCTACAAGTCCCGCAATAGATGAAAAGCAAACCCTAGGTCTTAACTTCTATGTCGAAGATTTCTTTTGCCTAGGGTCCCCTTTGGGTCTCTACCAAATGCTTAAAGGACGCAGAATCGCTGGCCGTCGCTCAGTACATGCTCCACCTACCGGAAGCCCCTTTTATTCAGATTCTATGGACGACCCCTTCCTCGGCGCCCCTTCCACACAAGCAGAGGCCGCGGCTGCAGACAAAGACACCGAGATCCTCTCCATCACCGTCTCCTCTCCCAAATGCCAGCAGCTCTACAACATCTTCCACCCCGCCGACCCCATCGCCTACCGTATTGAACCTCTTATCGCCCCTGCCATGGCATCACTAAAGCCACAAGCTTTACCCTACACCAAAAAAGGCATCTTCGGCCCCGGCCAAGGCTTCACCGGCATCGGCGCACGCGTCGGCCAGAGCGTCTCGGGTTTCTGGTCGAACATCACATCCGGCGTCGCCAGCAGCCTGCTAAACCGCAGCCTAGGCCTCACAGGCGAAAGCCAGATCTCCTCGTCGCAGCCCCTTACAGGCCCTCAAATCCAACCCATCCGAGCAGCTGGGGCGGGAACTAATATCATAGCAGGCGGCGTCATCTCGGGCTCCGAGGCCAGCGGCAGCAGCAGCAGCAACGGTGGAGACCGCAGCGGAGAAGAACACCCTTCAACCCTGATCGACACGGAGATCGAAACCCTCTACGCCGGCTTTCAAAAACGTAGGAAGAGCCTCCGCAGCGACGAAGGCAGAGACCTAGGCGAGAGCCCTGAGTGGAAAGAATCCAGCGAGATGGCGACACGGTTGAGGAGGGAGGAGGCAAAAGTAAGAGCATTGAATAGTAACGGCAGGGTAGATTTCAAAATACAAGAGTAAGCCCTATACATAACCCCCATTTCCCCCAAACAACATCGTAACAAACGAAATACCGTTTTTGGATGATGAGTTGATGTAACGTGTTACAGGGGCGTCTTCGACATCTCCCTCATCGCCAGCATCGCGAGCCATCTCTCGTATTGGGCTGATGAGGATGTGAGCCATTTTATGATGTCTCAGTTGCTTTCGAGGCAGAGGGTTATAAAGCGGTGAGAGGGTTGGTGTACGGCTTTATTGAGGGCCGGGAGGGTTGTAGAGGTATGCGTGCCTTGGCGATTGGCGTGTGCTTGAAAGCAGACGGCTGGGAGCGAGGGTTCGAGTTCATGAGGTCTGCCTGGTAGGGAGGGAAGCATGGGTAAGTGTGCGTGTGAGGAGTGGCGATATTTTTAATGTCGTGTCCTCCGGTGGACTTTGTAGATTAATCATGCTGCCCATAATATCGAAATTAACTGGGGGATCTTACTCACGTCATACTAGAATTTCGATTACAGCCAAAGCAAGTGTCTATCAAGTGATACATAGCATAAAACACGGTTACCAACCAAGTACCATTTCTAGGACCTACAAAACAGGATGCCTAATCTACATTTCTTTCTTCTCCCTACCCTTCCCTGCCATAGGCCTCACCATCCTCCAACCCTCCCCCAAAAACCTCCTTTCCAGCCCCCCCATCACCACCCCCAACCCCCCCGCAACACCCGCCCACTTCACCAAATCCACCACACTGCCATCAAAGCCCTTCTCCAGATTACTCAAACCCCACGCCGCCGCTGCGCTGGCTAGACATAATGCCGGGCTTGGTGTAACCTCGCCGACAGAAATTTCGATGCCCCGGTTGCGCATGTACATAGTGACGAAGGACCAGCTCCACCAGATGCGCATCGCCATGTTGACGGCATTCGCGACCACCAAGCCCCTGGCACCCATTTCGCCCACTCGTAACGCTAAAAAGCCGGTTAGGGCGAAACAAGCGCTAAACCCCACCATCCACGCGCTCTGCTCCCTCAGTTGCTTCGGCGTCGCGGTCGCAGATACGAAGGCCTCGAGGATGCCGTTGATGGCCAGGAGAGGGATGTAGTAACAGTATGTGGATAGGACGAGGGGGGCTTCGGTGTGGGACCAGCGGGGGCCGGCGATGGTGCGGAGGGCGAGGGGGGCGAGGGTGGGGCCGAGGGAGAGGGCAAGGAGGGAGAGGAGTGTGTAGAGGTGAAGGAGGACGTGGAGGTAGGAGGTTGCTTGGGTAAGGGAGGGGTCGGTCGACTCATTGTCATTTTGTATTTTGGTGGGTGTTGGATTGGTGGAAGGAGGAGAAGACGGGGACAAGAGCCGAGCGAAGAGCGAGCGGGAGGATTCCTCGATTGGTTGGAAGAGGATGCGGGCTATAAGACCGCCGTAATTGGACGCAAGGGCGTAGGCTCCTTGGGACTGGAGGGAAGTGAGGGCGGCGATGAGGAGGGAGTCGCCGGTCGTGAGGAGATGTTTGAATCCCGATTGGGCGTAGAGGTTTAGAGCAAGGGTGAGCAGGGAAATCGAGAAGCGGGAGAGGAGGAGGTTGGGGTTATTGGTGCGGTCGTTCAAGGTGCGCAGGATGAGCGAAAAGCTGTTTCTGTGGGATATGGGGGTGACTTTGAGGAGGTAGACCACGTTAAGAACGATGGCATAGCTTAATTGACCAACGGCGAAGGGGAGGACGCCGAGGTTGTGGCTGGTCCGGCTGGCCCAGATGGCGGTGCTGCAGGTTATGATGCAGCGTGTGAACGTCGCAAAAGTTTCGGCCAAAGCGCGGGTGCCGTACAGCATCTGCTGCTGGGCGATCGCGAAACAAGGTTCGCTGAGGAGCTCGAGGAAGGCGGCGAAGGCACATATATTGAGAGAGTTGTATATATACGGGGTACGCAGGACTGCGACATCCGCATTCCTGATATATAACCTCCCAAGTATGTATGCTAGGGGCAGTCCAAGCCCAATCGCCAGGTACGAAAGATTCACAGCCTCTTGAGCTCTCCGGCCCAGCTCGTAGCTCGTCGCTACCCAACTAGGGATCTTCTCCCCTCCCGCCGCGTCGTTCGTTTCTTCTTCCTGTTCACTGTCACTCCGCTGCCGCTGAAGCGCCACTCGAAGGCTTTCTCGGGCAAAGGTGAGCACGGAGATGGCATAGAGCTCCAACTGCGTGGATATGCCCAGTATTTCAGGAGAAAGGTAGCGTAGGAGGACTTGGTTGACGATGAAAGTTAGGGCTCGGGAGCCGACCTGGAGAAGGATGAGAAATGTTGCTCCTTGCGCGGATTTTGATAGCACTGAACTGGATTCTTGAGTTTCTTTTGCCGTGGTGCTAGTTTTAGCATCAGCTTTAGACATTGCAGCTTGTCACTTGTTATTCTGCATTACTTACCTTGGAGAGATCGAGGGGATCTTGGTTCGGGCTCCGCAGTGGAAGGGATAAGATGGCACTTGTGTAATTTATTTCCGATCTAGTACAATAAATACAAGCACTTCAGACATTTCTACTCTTAACAAAAGTAGAACCCAGCAAAATAACTTACACAAACAAAAGCAGTGCATTTTAAAGAATTTTCCTTGATGTAGTGTCAGGGCTGCTTGCCCAGGCGCCCCAAAGCTTACGTTCCGTGGGAAAGTGGGAACTTGACAGGTTCTCGTCCATTTGAGGTTCTGCAACTCCGTACACGCAAAAGGAGCCCCGAGGAGAGCCATGATGACCAGATTGCTACAATAATACACTTCCACGCTCAACCGTACAAAAGCCCAAGCCCACTGAGCACTACATCTTTTCATACGTCGCCATAAGGGAGCCTTTTGAACGTGTCAGCATATCTCGGTGATGTGATAAGGGTTTACCTTGAGAAGGCTCACCGATAAAAGTAACCACCAGCCTACTTCTGACCTGGCAGATATCCTCCGGTACAAGCCAGATCGTCGCTCCCATCTTCCTGGCTATCGAGATCGAAAGTTTCGAATTCGCATATGCCTCTTCATCGCTTCTTCCACTCGTCACAAGATCGTAGTCGACATACGAACTCTTCATACCGTTCAATACATCAAGCAAAAACACTCCACTACCAATTGCTTGGTCCTTGAAACTACGAATGCTAGAGTTTCGACCACCCTTCTTTGATTGCTCGTTCGCCCATTTGACCATTTCCGCATCGGTAATCTCACGCTTGCCGAGTCGTTGGGCTAGCGCAGAGAGGGTTTCGGAGATATCCCGACGCATCAGCTGCCATACAAGACCAAGGGTCAATGTACGTTGACCATCAGTAATGTCTGCACCTTGGACGCCGACAAGCGAGAAGTGCATTTGTTTGCCTAATTCAATAGCGTAGTTGGTATTCTCTACGGCTTTGAAACGCATGAGCTCCCCGCCAGATGGAGGTTGTTTATTGACGTGTCGCCAATTCACACTTCCTGGAATGACTTTATCGTATGCTTGTAGGAGAATGGTGCCATCACGGAGGTCGTCGAATAGGGAGTTCACGGCCGGTCTAACGTCCAATGAGTTGAGCCATAGTGTGAATACTCGAGCTTCTCTCTCGCCCTCGGCATCAAAGTCTTCGACTTGCAGCTTCTCTTCCTCGGTAATTGGGTCCAAGCCTGGGTGGGTATTGAACAGATTGGCGACAAAGGCAAGGTTCAACTTAGGGTTACCAGCCACAAGTGAGGTAGGGGAAAGGAATTTCCGACATTCAAGCTTGTCAGCATTTTGCAAGACTTGCTCGGCTCTTTGGTGAAGGTCGCGCGTCTGTAAAGGCCCTCGGCTGCAAACGTCTGGGGCTAGCTGGTTGAGGAGTACTGTGTAGTTATCACCTTCTTTAACATCAGAGGAGAAATTGGAAACTCTACACCCGCGTCAGAACTGATGCCACGTTTCTGGAAGGAACACAGTACCTCTTATCCCACTTGGCGTTCTTCAAATGGTAATTGAACCATCTTAGTAAGATCTGCTCTGGTGGTAGCCTCAAGAACTGCTCGAGTGTTTCATCTTCTTCCAACAATCTGTAAAGCTCTGGATGTAGTTTAATATCGATCTTTCCTAACAGCCCGCGCCGAATAATTTGCCAGATCAAGCCTAATATTAGATGCTCACGACCTTCTTTTATATCTCCGCTTCCAATGTTGACCACAGAACATCCAATACCTTTGGCAGAATTGATTACGATATTGTTGTTTTCAGTCATATGGAAGGCATTCAGTGTCTTAATCTTCTTGCCAACCCGATTCAGAACGCGCTCGTCAATGGTATCCGGTACGCTGTCATTGATGAGCTTTGCTAGCACCAATCCGTCTCTGCACTCGTCGAACATCTCGAAAGTGTCAGTTGGGAAGGGGAGACGATTGCCAATGTCTGGATCGCCAGCCAGCACTGCATTGATATGCCTTGTGAACTCCGTGCGCTCATCCTCGTTGATTGTGTGCGTGACATTCGCCGAGGAGCCTTGTACTTGTATCCTGCCAGATATGCTGCTCTTTGAATGGTGTCCCGGGGAAGATGCTGCGCCGTTGCCAGTAGCGCTGCTGGTACCTTGGGCTCGCCCAGTCGTCATCTGGGGTGGAGCTTGTGATGACCCCCGAACTTTCGAGATGAGCTGGGGAAGATCGTTATTAGCCCCTTCCCTCACGGAAAACCATCAGCGCATATGCCAACGCCTGCGAAAAGACCCACATCCACATAGTCATCTAGTTCGACCCGCCTTGAGCTATCCAGCTCCACCCCTTTGAGTGCTTGTCTGACAACATCATATGGTTGGCGCTCCGATGTCTGTGTAGCCTTAATCACCGTGGCTTCATCGATGTAGCCCTTGTCATCAACATCCAGCTTCCTGAAGGCATCTTGTAGAGCGAATATGTCTTGTTGTTGAAATTGTGGGTACTTCCTGGTAGACCACAACTGTTAGCCAAATCCACCGGCCAGAACCAAGATTTGGCATGCTGTCATCGCTTAACGAGGCCTTGACTTACCTCTGAAGCTTGATAACGTTCATGGCTGTTCACGGAAATGTATGGAATTGTGTGTTTGCGGGGCAGGCTTATGATGGTGGTGGGATACCTCCGTGCGGGGCAGACATGAAGGTAGAGAGGTAGCGGAACGGAAGGGGCTTCGAGGCCTGGATATCAGAAGGGATGCCTAATCAGCAGAATAGGCTGAGCCTTGTTATGGGATTCAGGAGCGAGCACGTTGGTGTGTAGCTGCTTGATTCCAACGACGGACCTGACTGCGGCGGGTTCGGTTACGCGGCGGATTACGTTGGTGGGGCAATTTCAAAGCACCGACGACGTTGTATTCTCTAACATTTAGTATTACCCAAAGAACCCATGAACTTGGTTTTACGAGTACTCTTCCACAATTAGACCCTCCTGTAGTACGGTATTCACAGAAACATGTCGGTCATCGATCAAACGTAATGCTCGCTCTCTGGGAGAATTCACTCATGTTCTTGTCGGTTGATGAATATGCAAAAGAACAATAGCCACAACGATCTCTAATAGTCCTTGAATGGACATCCCTTGGCAGCGGAGTCCTCATAAGTCTTCTCCTTAATGATATCCCTCGTAAGCTTCATCAGCTGCTCTCCAAGTTGGTCGTCCTGCGACATCTCATTCCCACTTTCGGGAACTGCGGGAGGACAAATGTACTGTCCACTCTTGGTGGTGGCAGTGGCAGCAAACATGGTGCTCACACAACCCATCCAGATGTCCTTCTTGAAAGGTGCCATTCCGACGGACATTGCATAACCACCCAGTGGGTATGGTTCATGAATATCCTGTTTTGACATCTTAGTGTCAACGAAACCAGGGTGCGTCGCATTCGCCAAGATGTTCGAATGAGAAGAGGTGAGGTGCCTTGCGAGGTACCGCATATAGAGTATTTCAGCCAATTTTGAACGACCGTATTGTCCATTAGGCCCGAGGTCCCTGTTCAACTCGTCCAGTGACTCAAACTTCGTATCGGAAGGCGTACCCTGATGAGCGTTAGATGCCACGCTCACGATCCTGACGGTATCTCCTTGAGATGCAGTCTTCTTAAGGATAGGCATCAGGTGGCTAGTCAGAATGACATGGCCCATGTGGTTAAGCGCCATCTGTTACTTGTCAGCGTCTCTGAGTGGACTACAGTGGATATTAACGCTTACATGGCGGTCGACACCGTAATTGGTCAATTGGTAAGTCATGATTCCCCTTGCAGCATTGTTGATGAGTATGTCAACCCGATCTGTACTATTGGCGATTTTGTCTGCAATTTGTTTTACGTGCTTCCAGTCCGAAAGGTCGCATTGCAACCATCTCATTTTCTTGGCTGCTGCATCTCCCATCTCCTCGCGAACAGCATTCACGGCACCATCAATGACCTCTTTAGAAACCGAGAGAATAAATATCTTCTCTATCCCCTTCGACAGTAACGTATGCGTGCAACCATAGCCAATTCCCTCAGAGCCGCCGGTCACCACGGCGACTTTCCCGTCGAGTGAGGGGACCTGCTCAAGTGCAAACTGCTGATCCTCAGATACGGCCTTATGTGCACTGCCGCCAAAGTTCTGGGCAATAGTTTGCTTGATTGCGTCCATACTTGACAGTTTCCTTGTTCTTTGGAGTTGATGTAAAGGATGAGAGTATCGGAAAGAGTGTGGGGTCTTATAGAGTATGGGGATGCGAGCCCTCAGAATTATATGTGGTCTCATATTCTCTCATGCACAACAGTAGTTGATGATGTGTTGAGCGGATAATAAGCGGCTCCTGATTGGCCGGACTGGTTGATCTGGAACAGACGTCATTACTCGAGTAGCTGCCTCCGAAGAGTCCTGAGCGCCCAGAACCTACCCTTATGACACCAACTAGAAATCTTTATGTACCGGATATGTATAAATGTTGTAAAGAAAGTTGGAATGTCTAATTAATGAAGTGCAGATTTCGTGCAATCGAGATTGCGACAACCTTATGCAAGGAAGCAAGGAAAATCAATTCAAGATAGACAAGAGACAAGAGCAACTGGTTCAAAAGGAGGGGTGTGCGAATTCAAGTTGATACTCAGTTAGCACCACCCGATTTGAGAGGTGATGATATCAAGACTTAGGTGTCCCAACGGCTGAGTTTTGCCTTAGTCATCATGCTCTTCGTGAGAACGTTCCCTTGCCTCAGTTCTCAGAGATTGGAGTGCTCATCGGCGGCCCCCAGAGCGGGCGGAAGGTGTCCAACAAAAGAAAACATCGAGGTGTAGGTAGATAATCAGGGCTTGAGAATCTATTTCGTGGCTTATTTAGGCGTCGTTCAATCATTGCAACAGGTATGGAAAGGGCTCACGGCAGGTCTCCACGTGAGGATGTAGGTCGGCTGACCCACGCTAGAGGTCGGCCGACCATGCAAAATGTCCGGAGCTAAAAACCAAGCTAACACCTGGGGTTAATACATAGATTTCATGGTCGAAGAAACCTTTACACCTGTAACTACTTTATTATCAATACACAATCACTTCTTATCATTGATCAATCAATAATCAATCACTTATCAATATATCTTCAATCAAGAATGTAGAATTTTAATCAAATCAACTTGAATTCTCATTTATAGTATGAAATAATGAGATTAATCTAGAATTAATCTTAGATTAATCAAAATGATGATTGACATGTTTTCAATCAAATTTATTGTAAAAGAAAAGTTGATTGATCATTTATTAACAACTTATTGATCAATAATTAATCTGATTATTGCAGTGAGACTGTGAGATAAAAGTTAATCAAGATTCAAATGTGAAAAAGATTAATTGATAATTAATAATGTATTATTTATTAATTAATATTGAATTAACTTAATAGAATGCAAGAAGAAAAATGTTACGATTCTAGCCTTCGTCTATCCTTTCTAGCCCTAACCTGGGTTTCATTCTAATCGAGCCTAGTGAGCATTCAAGCTAGTAGTGATGTCATTGAGACTCTGCATCATATGTGTAAGGCGCCAACCCTTTCGGGCCTAGCACAGAACTGAGAAGAACACATATAAGAACCCAAGTTCTTACCTGTACATACTTTCCTTCCTTAGCATTTATCTATTCGTTATATTACATCTCTATGACTCGCTCTAGGTCGGTCTCTAACATCAAAAAATGATAGAATTTTTAAAATTGTTAATGTGTGATTATTTGTTGATTATTAAAGATTATCACTAAACATACACCCCTTTTTACTACACATACACCCCCCCCAGATAGGTTTAGCGATCACTCAACTAGGTCTAGCGGCTCAAAAACAGACATCATACAGATACTTAATTTCATATGAACGACTCACCAAAAATGAAGTATCTTTGAGATCGATATGTTCTTCGAAGCTGATTTAAACTACATATCAAATTTGAAACACCTCATAGAAGCCTTCATCGTTTGAAGCTTTCTGCTGATGTTCGAATAGAGGTTCAGCCGAAGCTTCACCCTCTTCACCCCCTTCATTCTCTCTATCTCCTTGACCTAGCCCTCTACCTCTACCTTCGCCTCGCGCTCTATCCCTACCCCTACTTCGATCTCTACCCCTCGCTGATGTTTGCCCTAGCTCTTGCTCAGCCCGTTGCTGCAGATGCGCTTCAACGCGTTCAAATTGGCTTGGCTCGCGTTGAGTAGAGTTCTCTAGTTGTTGTTCACAACGTGTACGAGCTACAGCTACAGTTGAATCAGCTGATCTATCTTGAGCTCTTGCAGTAGATGAGTTTTGCACTAATAGTAGTGAATCGATGAATTTCGAAGCTACCTTCGATTTGTTGTTTGCAGTCACTATTCTAGCTGATTTGGTGAAACGTCAGTGAGAATGCACGTTCTTCAGCTTCAAAATGTAGAATGTCTCGCTATAAATTCAAGCTTGAATTCGATGAACGCACGAAAGTTTCATAGAAGTAGTAAAGCTGTTAGTGCAGAGAGATAAAGCAGTAGAAGTCGAAGTCAGTAATCTTCACTGAGATAATATCTTTTATAGAGCGAAGAGAGTAATCTGAGCATGTAAATCGCGAAATATTGATAATCAAAGATCATGAGTCAGACGCATTTTAACCTCGTCAAAGACTATAAAATAGTTGTTTCGTTGATTCAATAACATCAGCTCGATGCAGTCAACAATCTTCTTCAGATCATCAGTACTGAACTTCAGATTTCGCTTCAGCATTGAATGATCTTCTTCGCTACGCAAGATAGCATGATTATCAAAGATTAAAACTTTATTCATATAGCATTTGATGAATTTTCGCTTGTAGAAACTAATTCAGATCTTGTGTAGATATTGAATCATGCTTGAATGACTTTCGTAAGTCTCTTGTAGTGAGTTTCAGACTGATTCGTAGATAGCTTCGATAGAAACATACATGACTTGATGTCAGATCTGAATTCGATGTTAATAAAGCTTTGTAGAGCAAGAACTATGTGATCATATTTGCTGAAAGTTGTTTCAATTCTTCTTCATAGTGAATTAATTTTTGCAATTAGCTAAGACATTTTTATCGATGTGTCAGATACATAGTATATGTCTAGTAGTTGAAAATACTCGATGCAAGACTAAAATTAATTCGAAATCTCTGTTGATTACATTGACTTCAGAATCATTTAGATTGAGCTTTCAATAGACAGCTTTTAGCTGTTTCAGCACTCAAATAAAGTCGTCAGCAATCTCATGAAGTATGAAGTCGAAGACTATGTAAAAACTGATGTTCAAAGCAATGACTTCAAATATGATGAGCAACAATAGCTTATAGCGATTGATTTTGTAGATAAAATTCATGATAAGAATCTTTAAATTAGTCTTCAGAAGCTTCTTTGAGATCTTCTTTATAAAGAACAGATGAGTGACTTGATTCAGTTGATTCTTCAGATACTCACAGTGTCAAACATCATGATGAAGATTCTGAATTAACGCTTGTATAAATGTAAAAGATTCTAATGCATCGTGACGAAGAGCAGTCTTGACATTGTAGATATCTACTGCTTTGAACATTGAATTATTCAAATCACTATTTAGTCATAAAGCAGTGAGAATTTGTCGAGATGTAATTCTTGCACGACTTTGATTAACTATATTGTCTTTGATCTGATTGATCAGAGTCAGTTTTTATAGTGCTGAATGAGATTCAGATAGAATAGAATCATGATTATGAGCTGAATCTTCGATTCTGAGCAATCAATCGATCTCGTCATGCAATCATTTAGCTATTGCTTTGAAGAAGCATTCGATGAGTCTTGAATCGACGTGTAGTCTCTTTTGCTTGACAGAACTCGTACATTTATCATCTCTATCACACTTTAATCAAATTTTATTCTTGATTTCTCGCTTGTTTATGTTCAAGCGTTTGATATTGAGCGCGTAATCGTGAGCTTCAGCCCATGTATTGACGGCGACGATGAGCTTCTCATGACTTACATAGAGCTCACTCATCGAGGGGGATGCAAGATTCATGACGGCGATGAGGTAGAATGAATGATAGATAGTTGATTGATAAAAGAACGTGTGCGCGTTGTTATGATTATTGAGCTGCTAAACCTAGTTGAGTAATCGCTAGACCTAGTTGAGTGATCGCTAAACCTATCTGAGAAGGGTGTATGTGTAGTAAAAAGGGGTGTATATGTAGTAAAAAGAAATGTATGTGTAGTAAAAAGAGGTGTATGTTTAGTGATAATCTTATTAAATGATTAATAAAATATTAATTATAGATTAATAAAATTAATTATTACATTTATAATTTTTGTATCTTTCAGATTTTGTGACTTAGTGAATTTTTATTCATGTATAATTACAATAAATCAAATTAATACTTAATTAATCAGATATTAATAAATGATTAATAAAGATTAAATTGAGTTTAAGAATTTTCTGTTCATCAATGCTGTTATTTATGATTTCAGATTACCACTAGCTCAGGAACGCGGAATTATGCGCATGGTCGAGTGACATGATCGGACATTTTGCATGGTCGGCCGACCTCTAGCGTGGGTCAGCCGACCTGTAGTCTCCTCTAGACGTCTCGCCATGCGCATTGGCCTAAGGATAAGTCTCGCCCGACCACTTAGAATCATACAAGTGCTTCGCGACATTCAAGCCCATCCGGCAGCCCATCTCCATCGTGCTGAGCACTTCCTCTGCAGCAGCCGTGTAATACAAATCTGGCGCAATTTCGATATTATCAAGGATGGGGTGTCCAGAGTTAAATTGAGGGTATGCATGTGGCCAAGCTTGGCGATGGACCCATGTGACGCCGAGGTTCTGTAGCGGCTCACAAATTTGGCTGTCCTTATCAGGAGATTCCATGTGATGCCCAAGAAGACGTGCGATTTCGTCGTCTGGGGTGGGTTTGGATGAGACGATTTTGTAGACGTACTCGAGCTCGTCAACGTAGTCGCCGGAGTCGGGGGGAGGGACGCGGTCAACGATTGTGATGCTGAAGATTTCGCTGCCACCCTCTGAAACGGGTTGCCTTGGCGCCGTGAAAATGTTTTCTGGGACGGTGGTGTTGATCGATTGATTGAAGTAATTGGGAGAAAGACGGTAGAGGGTGGAGAAAAGGGTAATATGTCTTTCCACATACGGTCGTACTTCGGTTGTCGAAGCTAGGGTAGAAAGAGGTGGATCTATGTCGATACCATTGAAAGCGAAGGGCGCAGTGAGAATAATGATGTCGAAATCGGCTTTGAAAGTCGAGGGTTCCGTTTCGGCAAGGTTGGTGGTTAAGGCGTGAACTTTCCACCGCCTTTTCTCACCGGTGGTAATGCGAGAGACACGGGTATTGAGACGTATATACGCCTCAGATATCTTCAACATCCGGTGAGGAAGCCGTTGGTTGCCCTGGTAAATTGATACATCAGGAACTGAACGAAGAGCAAGTATTGAAGACAGTACATTGACTTGGTGTAAGTCGCGGGCATGCCGATTGCGGCTTTCCGCTCGAACGATTTCGTCGATGAGTTTGGCGCTGGCTCGGTTATTCTCAAAGAAGGAGGATGCAGACAATGAGACCTCTTGGCGCGAAAACGATTTTCCAAGCTTTTCCGACAACTTCAAGAATGGATGGAAGACGGCGAAGCTTGAAAAACTTTCGGCGCTCCTCTTGATCATCTCTTGGACTTTTGAGAGAGACGAACCATATCTCCACCACCATTTCGGTGACGGCCACCACGTACCAGATAATGGCTTGTCGCTGTTGTCATACCTCACAAGAAAATCATTGCCGTTCCAAACACCGGTGTGGTAGTCCGAACGCGAGTGCGGGACCGGCTTGAGGCCCACTTCTCGCATAGCTTCTTTCAGACACCAGTCGTCCTCTGTGAAGGCTGCTGCGCCACTTTCTACATCGTAGCCTGGTTCATTATGAATGTGTGCACTTCGGATACGTCCGCCAACTTGGTCTTCGCTGTCGAAGACAGTGATGTCAAGTGGTTGCCGTAGGCGGGTAAGTTGATGCAAATGATGGGCCGAGGATGCGCCCGTGATGCCTGCGCCGATAATGGCAACTTTGGGTACATTCGAGGCAGCGGACTCTGAGTTTAGCTTGCCATCCTCTGGCAATTGCATCACGACTTGATGGGCATCTTGGTAAACATTGGCGAAAGAAAGACGGATGCAAAGTAGAGTGGTGAAAATAAGGAAACAGGGAAGGGAACACATTTGGATAGATGAGGAAGAGAGTTGTCGGGATGGCGGGGAGGTTTTGTAGTTAAAGGATCTTTTGAAGTCGAAGGCTGCAACTTTCCTCCCCTAAGCCCTTTTAGGATTGATTAAATAAGGTAGTAATCAAATCAGCCTTAGCCTAAGGAGTACTAGTTCTACTATCCTATCATCAATTCACCATCATCCAGCTTCGATCACATGCTCCGATGATCTCGACCATCGAAACACTGCGCCCTTCACAGACATTGACAGGCACCTGCAGCCAGGTACGAGTACGATGAAACACTAGCAAAAGGCACAGACCGACATGGCCGCGGGAACAATGGAGCACGCCAGAACTGAGCCCCTTCCGTCGCGGCCCGCGGGTCTCCACAAATGCAAATCTAGCCAATTAAGACAATAAATCAATTTTAGCCTACCCCTAGCTGCCGTAGCAGATATTGTACTTTCATAAGGCTGATGGAATTTTATATGCTTGTGAGCTCGCAGCCTCATTATATGCAAGCACCCTACCAGTTATATAATTACAGGAGAAGAGGATGAAACCATCCTGACACCGCCTTCGAAAGCGCTCTTCATACTATCCATGGCATCCTTGGCTTTGAAGCTCCCCGCCTTGTTTGACGCAAACGCCGCGAGAATGGGACCATAACAGGATCAAAGGATGAAACGTCCTGGCAGTGGCACTGCCCTCGAGGACGCTCCGCATACGAACCCAGAGACATAGTCCGGGCAGTGACATAAAAGGTGAGGACTGTCGCTCCATATCTTCAAAGAAGCGACACAGTATCATCTGCTCTTTCATGTACTTGTGTTGAGGGTCAGTCTGTCACCTTCAACTCCCTCGTTTTGCGAAGGCAACGCAGACTGGCAATCGCGCTTTCTCAATTGTTATTCACGTCCTATAGCATGGTCTACCGCACCTTCTTCGTCGTTGCGGCTCTGGTGCTGCCCTTCGGGCGTGTCAATGCTAACTGGGACGCCAACCCAGAAGGAATTATAGGCTCTGGAATCAAGACAGTAGATACAGATGAAGGATTCAACGTGACCGACGGTGGAGGTGCGTCATCTCCCGTTGGAAATCCGCCCTCTGCTCCCTCACTGCTAGATTCTAGTAAATGAAAACGGCAAGTTCGGATGGGCCAGCACGTCGGACAACGCCTCGCTTTCCTTTCATTCCTTGCTTGGCTGCTTAAATTGTACCTTCTAGTTTACTAATTATTTCATGTTCCACACAGGCAATTTCACCGTTCTCACAAGCTACAAATACAACAAGTGCTCCTCAGATCAAAAGAAAGCCCTCAAGCAAGCGGTTTCTGACGCGAATGTAATTGCATACGCCGGCATTAAAGTGATTGCACGCCCAGGTGCGGCACCTGCTGATTGGATCGATTTTAGCCATGAAGCTGCTATCGATTATTTTGGTCCTTCGTCTAAAAATGGTGGTCAACAGTCGAAGATATATAGTAAGTCTATCGTCAAGGAGGAACAAGATATGGAACCTTATCAGGCGTTTGCTTACACTACCAGCTACTCTAACTCGAGCTTCCTATGCCTACCGTGGATGGGGCTGGAGCGACTGGTGGTACAACAGATACGTGGAGCTAAACTGCGATGAGAGCCTTACAAAAAGTTGCGCGAAGGGGAATGTCCTTGCCGTCACCAGCAACGGCAACAAGGATTTCGGGTACACTCTTCTAACTTTCTGCTCTATATACTTCAACAATCTTCCAAGCTTTGACACAGCATTAAAGAACCTGGACTCAAGCAACAACAAAGACAAGCAATTGAATGTGCTTAACCTACGAAACCAGGGTAAGTCCATACATTCGGTCATTTGGTTGTGTTGCTAAGCTTTCTAGGCTCGACAATGCTTCACGAATGGATTCACATGAGTTGGGGTAGCGCAGAGGTCTGTCCCGGGGGTGGTAAGTACACTGTCCTATGCCATGCTATAATGCACTACATTCAGGAAATTAAAGAATACCAGCCATTGATAATATCATGTACTTCGGGCCCGACAAGGAGAAAAGCAAAGCGTACAAACCAGGACGGGCAAAGCTGCTAGCCAAGCGCAACGTTCAAGCGGCCGCGAACAACAGTAGGTTCCTGATTTCCTACTCGTCTTCGGCTCCAGGTCATGTGGGTTTGCGCCTCAGCGGACGACTTCACACTGGCCACAAGCATCATTCTAAGGCGTTCTCAGGCTGACTTTACCCACAGATGATAACTACGTATACTACTCGCTTTCATGGTTTATGCTGCGCCGTTACAGGAAGTACGTAACCACTACGAAGTTGACCTGCCACCTTGCACAAGCTAACAACAGTTGCTTGAAAGATACCCTGAGTACCCAACCGCCTGGGATCCCAACAAACCAGTTCAAGACAACCTTGACGAAGAAGGTAAGGAACCCGGTAATCCGGCATCTAACCAAATTCTAGACAACGCCGACGAATTCGACGACGATAACCCAGACGGCGGCCCAGAAATCATTGACCCGCTCTACGAGGCCTCCGAATATCCAGACTGGTACAAGCCCATATTGACCGCCTCCCTGCCCACCACCAGTCCCGCAACCCTTCCATCCATCACCCCGCCCTCAGCCCCAACGGAACCACCTTCCGATGCCCCAACTGCACCTTTTTCCGATCCTACCCCCGGCCCTGCGTCCCCCCCGCCTCAATCATCGGCTGCACCACCGCCGCCGCCGCCGCCAGCCCCCGATGCCGACAGCTGCGATGTCTCCTATAAGTTCCTATGGGACCAATTCGAGGTTCGAGGCAAGAACTTCGACCCGGCAAAATTCGGCAATAACGGCGACGGCTTGCAGAAACAGATTAAGGGCTGCGGCGATCTCTCGCAGTTTAGCTTCAAAACGACCCCCGATGATCCGACGTACCAGTGGTATGCGTCCGGGCATTTGCCGATTGGGACGAAAGCTTGCGTAGGCAGGGCGGTTGTGTCCGCTGGGGGGGCGACTGATGGGAATTGTCATGGAGCTGGATAAGCGCGGAGGAGGCCGGGTGGAAAGGCTGAATAGTGACGTCCGTGTCGTCTTTAAGTGTTGCACGCATTTACTATACACAAAGGGCGATGCATGGGTGCCACGAGGGACGTTCCAATTGGTGAGGTATGTGTATAACGACAATATAAAACTTCGTTCCGAGTTCGTGTATATTTGATATTCGTATGGCTTGAAAAAGCAAGTTTAGAGAAGATCTGACGATATAGAGTATATTCAGCCAACTGCCTAAATGTTTGATGCTTTCCTCATCGGTTTCGCTAGAATCGGAACCAGTGTTTTGCATACAGTACCCCGCATTAAGTCACGGTCGCGCGCTCTTCAACCAATACACCCCCCACCTGCATCAACCATTGAACCATCAAATTCAGCTGGGGAACTTCAATATTTGGGCTAGTTATTTAGTAGTATA
>JAABUR0100002230.1_pt1 | contig 30588 bp, 36 predicted proteins | sample 5560091 | NCBI WGS metagenome assembly JAABUR01 (sample SAMN10711879, study PRJNA513375) | rock metagenome | isolation source: Antarctica rocks | place: Antarctica: Victoria Land, University Valley sud
GTCCGCTACGAACGCCGCGCCGACATCCACGAAGCCTTCCTCGCCCTCGGCTGCTGCCTCATCTGCTACCGACGCCTCAACCACTCATTGTGAAACGCGGTCTGAAGGGTCGCTTCGCTCCCGGCTCCGATCCCTTGAGGACCGCTCCCAGGTACAGAAGAGTGACCCCGATCAGGTCGGGCGGCTCTCCGCTCGATGCGCACGCGCTTGAGCTCGGTGTCCACGTGCAGACGGAGGCTCCGCGTACGTGTCGTCGAGCCACGCGACGATCCGGTCGGCACCGGTGATCGCTTCGCCGTCCTCGGTCAACAGCACCGGGATCTCGTCGTTCCCGGCCGCCTCGCGCAGCTCGTTGCGATCCTCTGGCCGCGGCTCGACCTGCATCGCGAGGAACGGTACGCCGAGCTCGGTCAGCCGCGTCCGCACGCGCTGGGAGTACGGGCACCACTCGGCCTGATAGAGCGTCAGCATGGAAAGCCGAGCGTACCGCGCCCCGGCTCAGCCTCGAAAGACGTGTCTGCAGCGGGACCGCCCAGGGCCAGCCCCTGGACGCGTCCGGTCGGGCTATGGCCGGGGCCAGCCCCTGGACGCGGCCGAAAAGGACAGGTGCGCTGCCCTACTTCGGCGCGGCTTCGAGCTTGTAGCCGACCCCGTAGCGCGTCTGGATGAACGTGTGCCTGGGCGCACGGTGGTCGATCTTCTCCCGCAACTTGCGGACGAAGACGTCGACGGTGCGGTCGCGGTGCGAGGCGCGACGGCCCCAGACGCGCTGGAGCAGCTCGTCCCGGGTGAGCACGCGGCCCTCGTCGACCGCCAGCGCGTAGATCAGCCGGAACTCGGTCGGAGTCAGCTCGGCGCTCGCACCGTCGACGTAGGCCTGGACGTTGCGCGGGTCGAGCCGGAGCTCCTCGATCTCGATCTGCTCACCGCGGCGCGAGTCCTGGGCGCGCGTGCCGCGGCGGGCTGCCGCGCCGACCCGGGCGACGAGCTCCTTCATCGAGAACGGCTTGACGAGGTAGTCGTCGGCGCCGATCTCGAGCGCGTGCACACGGTCGTGCTCGGTGCCGCGGGCGCTGACGACCACGATCGGCGTGCCGATCCCCTCGCCGCGGGCCTGCTCGATCACCTTCCAGCCGTCCACGCCCGGGAGCATCAGGTCGAGGACGCAGACGTCCGGCCGCTCGTAACGAAGGCGCGCAAGTCCGGTCTCGCCGTTCGCGACTCCGACCGCGTCGAACCCCGCGACGACGAGATGCCGCGCCATTCCCTGCGCGATCACATCGTCGTCCTCGATGATCAGAACCTTTGCCATCAGGTGAATCATGCAACGCGGACGGGCTGTCGGAGGGTTACCGTCCGGTAACGGTCTGGTGAATCCGCTTCTGTTACAACCGACCTGTGGAGGTCGACGCGGAACGGGGACGCGTGCTGCTCGAAGAGAGTCGGGAAGCAGTCGTCGTCGTCGACGCCCAGGGAATCGTGGTCGCCTCCAGCCGCCGCGCACGGCAGTCGGTGGACGGCGTGCGCGAGGGAGCGCGCTTGCCGGCGGAGCTATTGGACGGCGCCCAAGCGCTCGTTGTGCCCTACTCGGTCGACGGGCGGCAGGAGCGGCTCGTCTATCTCTCGCGGGTGGGCGACATGGCCGCGTACGAGGAGCTGCGCTCGGGCTTCACAGCCGCGGTCTCGCACGAGCTCAGGACGCCGCTCGCCCGCCTGCTCTCGCTGCTCGAGCTCGCGCTTCTTCCCGGTGAGGACGTAACGGATCTCGTTGATCAGGCTCGTCGCGAGGTCGAGCAGATTCGGGAGCTGATCGACGAGGTTCTCTTCCTCAGCGAGCTCGAATCGGGCGCGCGGGTCGTCGCGTTGGGCGCCGTCGCAGTCCTGCCGGTGCTCGAGGCGGTGGCGGCCGACCTGGCCGAGCGCGCAGCGCGCGCAGGTGTCGCGGTCGAGGTGACCGGCGACCCGAGCGCGACCGTCGAGGTGCGGCCGCGAATGCTCCAGGTCGTCGTCCAGAATCTTGCCGAGAACGCGATCCGGTATGCCGGTCCGGGTACGAACGCGCTGCTCTCCGTCGTCCGCGGCCACGGCATCGTCGTGATTCGGGTCGCCGACGACGGCGCCGGGGTCGCGCAGACCGACCTGCCCCGCCTCTTCGAGCGGTTCTACCGCGCAGACCGGGCGCGGACGTCCCGCGGAACCGGACTCGGACTCGCGATCGTGAAGCACGTGGTGACGTCGGCGGGCGGCACTGTCGAAGCCGACGGAGGCCGCGGGCGCGGGCTCGAGATCCGTTGTATCTTCCCCGCTCGCTAAGCGCGTTCACCGTTCTTTCACCAGATAGTCACCACCCGGCAGCCCCCCCGTACGAGCGGACGCGGAAGACTCGGAGCATGAAAACAGCCAGAGGAACCATCACGAGGATTGCACTGCTTCTGCTGGTTGCGACGCTCGCCGGCTGCGGCGGCGACGGACGCGACAGCGACGACGACGCTGGTGGCGACACAACGTCGGCCACTTCCACCTCCGAAGGCGGCGGCGATCTTTCCGGCCGCATCCAGGCCGACGGCTCGAGCACGGTCGGCCCGTACACCACTGCGGCCGCCGAGGCCTTCCAGGGCGTCGAGCCGGGTGTGCAGGTGACGGTCGGCGTTTCCGGGACCGGCGGCGGCTTCGAGCGCTTCTGCCGCGGCGAAACCGACCTCTCCAATGCTTCGCGCGCGATCAAGGAAGAGGAAATCGCGGCTTGCGAGAAGGAGGGGATCGAGTACATCGAGTTCCAGGTCGCGAACGACGCCCTCACGGTCGTCGTCAACACCGAGAACGATTGGGCAAAGTGCCTGACCGTCGAGCAGCTGAAGACGATCTGGAACACGGGCTCGAAGGTCAACAACTGGAGCGAGATCGACAAGAGCTTCCCCGACCAGAAGCTGAAGCTCTTCGGCCCGGGCACCGACTCCGGCACCTTCGACTACTTCACCGACGAGATCAACGGCGAGGAGGGCGCGAGCCGCTCCGACTACGGGGCCAGCGAGGACGACAACGTGATCGTGCAGGGCGTCACCGGCGAGAAGGGCGGCCTTGGCTACTTCGGCTTCTCCTACTTCGAGGAGAACCAGGACAGCCTGAAGGCGGTCGAGATCGACGGCGGCGACGGCTGCATCGCGCCGAGCGTCGAGACGGCGCAGGATGGGACCTACAAGCCGCTCTCGCGCCCGCTCTTCATCTACGCGAAGAAGAGCTCGTTCGACCGGCCCGAGGTCGAGGCGTTCGTCAAGTACCTGATCGACAACGAGACGGAGATCGCCGAGAGCTCGCAGTTTGTGCCGCTCACAGAGGAGCAGCTGACGAAGGCGAAGAGCGACTTCGAGGCGGCAACCGGCTAGGTGGCGACCCCGGAGCTCACCGCCGGCGCGGAGCCGAGACTCCGCGCCGAGCGCCGCAGGATCGGCGAGGACGTCGTCAAGGGCGTCCTCGCCCTTTGTGCGCTCGTTTCGGTGGCAACCACGGTTGGGATCGTGATTGCGCTCTTCGTGCCGGCGATCGAGTTCTTCCGCGAAATCTCGATCGCCGACTTCCTGACGGGGACGAACTGGTCACCGCTCTTCGAACCGGCGAGCTTCGGTGTCCTTCCGCTTGTCGCCGGGACGCTGCTCGTAACCGCGATCGCGAGCATCGTCGCGATGCCGCTCGGCCTCGGTGCCGCGGTCTACATGAGCGAGTACGCGAGCCCGCGGGCGCGCGGGATCATCAAGCCGGCGTTCGAGCTGCTCGCGGGGATCCCGACGATCGTCTTCGGCTATTTCGCACTTACCTTCGTGACACCGCTCCTACGGGACATCGGTGTCCCGGTCGACATCTTCAACACGCTCTCCGCCGGGCTCGTGATGGGCGTGATGCTCCTCCCGACCGTGGCCTCGCTCTCCGAGGACGCGATGGGAGCGGTGCCGCGCGACCTCCGCGACGGCGCCTACGCGCTGGGCTCGACGAAGGTGCAGGTCGCGACCCGGATCGTCGTTCCTGCGGCGGTCTCCGGAATCGTCGCTTCGTTCGTGCTCGCGATCTCGCGCGCCGTCGGCGAGACGATGATCGTGCTGGTCGCGATGGGACAGCAGCCCAACCTGTCGTTCGATCCGCGTGAGGCCGCAGAGGCGATGACCGCGTTCATCGCCGCGACCGGGGCCGGCGATGTGCCGACCGGCTCGATCGAGTACAAGACGATCTTCGCCGTTGGCGCCACTCTCTTCCTGATCACGCTCGTGATGAACGTCTTCGCGATCCGGCTCGTGCGCAAGTACCGGGAGGCGTACGAATGAGGCTCCGAAGTGAGTAGGGCTCTCAAGGGACAGCTCTTCAAGGGCGTGCTCTTCTTCTCGCTGCTCGTCGGCTTCGCGACGCTCGCAGTGCTGCTCGTCGACGTCTTCTCGGATGGTTTTGGCTACCTGGACGGCACGCTGCTCACGAATGGGCCTTCCACCAACCCGGACATCGCGGGCGCGCGACCGGCGATCCTCGCGACGATCTACATCGGCGCCCTGCTGCTCGCCTTCGTCGTCCCGATCGGGGTTGCGACGGCCATCTACCTCGAGGAGTACGCAAACAAGACCCGCTGGTACAACAAGCTGCTCGAGATCAACATCCAGAACCTCGCCGCCGTGCCCTCGATCGTGTACGGGATCCTCGGGCTCGCCTTCCTCGTGCGAGGGATCGGGCTAGGGCGCGTGCTCCTCGCCGGCGCGATGATCCTGACGCTGCTCGTGCTCCCGACCGTGATCATCGCCGCACGCGAGGCGATCCGTGCCGTGCCCGACTCGATTCGCCAGGGCGGCTACGCGCTCGGCGCCACCCAGTGGCAGGTCGTCTCCCGGCAGGTGCTGCCGGCAGCGGTTCCGGGGATCGCGACCGGCTCGATTCTCGCTCTCTCGCGCGGGATCGGCGAGACGGCGCCGCTGATCCTGATCGGCGCTGTCACGTTCATCTCGTTCGACCCGACGATCCTGGGGCCGTTCACAGCTCTCCCGATCCAGATCTACAGCTTCCTCCGCCTCCCGCAGGCGGAGTTCAAGCTCCTCGCGGCCGCCTCGATCATCGTCCTGCTCGGGATCCTGCTGACGCTCAACGCGTTCGCGATCTTCATCCGCAACCGCTATCGGAGAACCTGGTGACCACAATGACTAGCATCGAGCCCATGACCCTCGGCCAGATTGCGCAGGCGCACGGTGCGCCGGATGCCTCGAAGCGGGAAGTGGTCTTCGACGTCGCGGATCTCGCCGTCGCCTATGGGAGCAACGTCGCCATCCGTGAGGTCTCGCTCGAGGTCTACAAGAACTCGGTGACAGCTTTCATCGGGCCATCCGGCTGCGGCAAGAGCACGTTCATTCGTTGCTTCAACCGGATGAACGACCTCGTGCCCAGCGCAAAGGTCACGGGCGACGTGCTCTACCACGGCAAGGATCTCTATGCGGACGAGGTCGACCCGGTCGAGGTGCGCCGCCGGATCGGGATGGTCTTCCAGAAGCCGAACCCATTCCCCAAGTCGATCTACGACAACATCGCCTTCGGCCCACGCGTGCTCGGGCTGAAGGACAACCTTTCCGCGCGTGTCGAGGCGGCGCTACAGCAAGCGGCGCTTTGGGACGAGGTCAAGGACCGGCTGAAGGAGTCCGCGCTCGGGCTCTCCGGCGGACAGCAACAGCGGCTCTGCATCGCACGCTGCCTCGCGGTCGAGCCGGACGTGATCCTGATGGACGAACCGGCCTCCGCGCTCGACCCGATCTCGACCACGCGGATCGAGGACCTGATGCACGAGCTGAAACGCGAGTACACGATCGTGATCGTCACGCACAACATGCAGCAGGCTGCACGGGTGGCCGACATGACCGCCTTCTTCAGCGTCGACGTCGCACCCGACGGCGGCAAGCGTACGGGCATCCTCGTCGAGTACGATCGGACGTCGAAGATCTTTACGACGCCTGCTGACAAGCGCACCGAGGACTACGTCACGGGACGATTCGGTTGAGCGAGGCGCGGCAATCCGCGAGAATCAGCTTCCAGGAGGAGCTGGACGCGCTCGAGCTGGAGCTGCGCTTGGAGGGAGAACTAGTGCTGCGCTCACTCCGTGGTGCCGTCGAGGCGGTGTGCACGCAGGATGATGAGCTCGCCGACGAGGTGATCGCCTTCGACGACGACGTCGACGGGCAGTACGCGGTCGTCGCCCAGGGGATCGAGCTGCTGCTCGCGCGGCAGACCCCTGTAGCCAGCGACCTGCGGCTCGTGCTCGCGCTCCTGCATGACAACCTGCATCTCGAGCGGATGGGCGACCTCTGCGTCACGATCGCGAAGTTGACGAAGCTCTCCCACGAGCTTGCGCCCGACGCGTCGATGCTGGACGGCTTCAAGGAGATGGGGGAGCGGGCCGAGCAGATGATCCGCGTCGCCATGCGCGCGCTCGAGGAGCGCGACCGGATCGCCGCCGAGTCGCTGCTCGAGCTCGACGAGCTGATCGACCGCGCCAACCGCCGGGTCGTCAACCGCCTGCTCGAGATCGGTCACGACGAGGAGATGCGCGAGTGGGGGCTGCGAATGATCCTCGTCTCCCGCTGCCTCGAGCGGATCGGCGATCACGCCGTCGACATCGGCGAGCAGACCGCGTACCTCGTGACCGGCGAGTTCCGCGAGTTCACCGACGCCTCTCATTAGCATTTGACACGCATCGACGTTCGTCGATACATTGACGATCGTCGATATGACAACCGCCGAACCGATCAGGTGCTGTGCGCCGCTCGATCAGCCCGTTCTCTCTGCTGAGGAGGCCGAGGCGACGGCCGAGCTATTCAAGGCGCTCGGCGACCCGGCGCGAGTGCGGATCGTGAATTGCCTCGCCACTGCGGGCGAGCCGGTGTGCATCTGCGATCTGAACGGCCCGCTCGGGCTCGCCCAGCCGACGGTTTCCCACCACATGAAGAAGCTCGTCGATTCCGGCCTTGTCGAGCGCGAGCAACGCGGCAAGTGGGCCTTCTTCTCGCTGAGGCGCGACGCCGTCGAGACGCTCGCGGCCATCGCCGACCTGAAAGGAGCGTGCTGCTGATGTCGACGACGACTGCCGCCGAGCTACGTGAGGAAGTGCGCCGCCGCTACGCCGAGTCCGCTGTGGCCGTGGCGAGCGGCGAGGTCAACCCAGGTTGTGGGAGCGACTCCTGCTGTGGGGACGGCGGTACCGCCGACTTCGGCGAAGCGCTCTACGAAGGCGACGAGCGAGGTCAGTTGCCGGCTACCGCGGTGCTCGCGAGCCTCGGCTGCGGCAACCCGACCGCCGTCGCCGACCTTCGCGAGGGCGCCACCGTCCTCGATCTCGGCTCGGGCGGCGGAATCGACGTGATCCTCTCGGCCAAGCGAGTAGGCCCGGCCGGGCTCGTGTACGGGCTCGACATGACGGACGAGATGCTCTCGCTCGCCCAGCGCAACGCTGCCGAGGCTGGAATTTGGAACGCGATCTTCCTCAAGGGCGTGATCGAAGCCATACCGCTTCCTGCCGAGTCGGTCGACGTGGTGATCTCCAACTGCGTGATCAACCTCTCCGCCGACAAGCCGGCCGTGCTGCTCGAGATCGGACGCGTACTCCGGCCCGGTGGCCGGATCGGGATCAGCGATGTCGTCGCAGAGGATCGGCTCAACACCGCCGAGCGCGCGGAGCGCGGGAGCTTCGTGGGCTGCATCGCCGGCGCTCTCTCCCGGAGCGAGTACGTCGAGGGCCTCGAGGCGGCCGGCTTCGAGGACGTCAGCGTCACCTTCACCCACGAGGTCGCAAACGGGATGCACGGCGCGATCGTCAAGGCGACGAAGCCGGCTCAGACCGTTTGATGCGGGCGCTCCTCGCCGAGGCGATCGGGACGTTCGCGCTCGTCTTCGCCGGAGCCGGCGCGATCATGGTCGATGCGGAGACGCACGCGCTCGGACATGTCGGAATCGCGATCACGTTCGGGCTCGTGATCATGGTGATGATCTATGCGGTGGGGCACGTGTCCGGCGCGCACTTCAACCCGGCGGTGACCGTGGGGTTCGCGTTAACGCGCCACTTCCCCTGGCCTCGAGCAGCGGCCTACGTCGGGGCACAGGTTGCCGCCGCAATCGTTGCAGCCGCCCTCCTTCGGGCTTCGCTCGGAGACGTCGCCGGGATCGGCGGAACGGCGCCCGCCGGCTCACAAGCGCAATCCTTCCTCTGGGAGCTCGTGCTCTCGTTCTTCCTGATGTTCGTGATCATGGCCGTCGCGACCGATACGAGGGCTGTCGGCGAGGCGGCCGCGATCGCGATCGGCGGCACGGTCGCCCTCGATGCTCTCGTCGGCGGACCGGTCTCCGGCGCGTCGATGAATCCGGCACGCTCACTCGGCCCCGCTCTCGTCGCCGGCGATCTAGGGTCGCTCTGGCTCTATCTCATGGCACCGGTGCTAGGAGCCGTACTCGGCGCGCTGGCCTACCAGGGAGTTCGCGGCGAGACTCCCTCGGTCGGGACGGCCGCATGACACGGGTTCTCTTCGTCTGCAAGCAGAACGCCGGACGCTCCCAGATGTCGGAGGCGCTGCTCGCTCTCGCCGCCCCGGGGCGGCACGAGGGCCGCTCCGCCGGCACGATGCCCGCTGCTGCTGTCCACCCGGAAGTCGTCCAAGCGATGCGCGAGCTCGGGGTGGAGCTCGCCGACCGCATTCCACACGAGCTCGATCTGGCGGACGCGGAGTGGGCCGACGTCGTCGTGACGATGGGCTGCGGGGATGCCTGCCCGTACATCCCCGGTAAGCGCTACCTCGACTGGGAGTTGACCGACCCGGCGGGGCTGGAACTCGACGAGGTACGCGCGATCCGCGCCGAGATCGAGATCCGGATCAGGGCACTCATCCATGAGCTCGACGCTGAAGGAGGCTGAGATGAAGTACGTGCTCTTCGTCTGCACCCACAACGCCGGCCGCTCGCAGATGGCGCAGGCGTTCTTCGAGAAGTACGCGCCCGACGACGTCCGGGCGGAGTCGGCGGGCCAGGCTCCGGCCGACGCTGTCTGGCCGGAGGTCGTCGAGGCGATGCGAGAGGTCGGGATCGACCTCTCGCATCGACGACCAGAGAAGCTCGATCTCGAGATGCAGCTCCACGCCGACTGGGCGGTAACGCTCGCGTGCGGGGGAACATGTCCGTATGTCCCGAGTACCGTCGAGGAGTGGGACGTGGAGGACACGCGCGGTCGCTCGCTCGAGGAGGTTCGGGTGATTCGCGACGATCTCGAGCGTCGCGTCCTCGATCTGATCGAGAACCGGCTCGACGCAATCCGCAGCGACCGGACGGCGCATCGAGCGCGGCTCGCGAACCTTCTGCCGCCGCTCGTCGAGGAGTTCGGTGAGACAATCGCGGCGGAGCAGATTCGCGCCTGCGCGGATCGCTATCTCGGTGTCTACGGAGATGCGCCGATCCGCTCCTTCATGCGCACGCTGGCCTACCGCGACACGCGAGAGTGCTTAAGAGAGGGGCGGTGCGCTGAGGCCGTTGCGGCCGGGTGAAACCGTTCGCTAACCGAATCTGCCGGTGACGTAGTCGAGCGTCCGGCTGTCGGCCGGGTTCGTGAAGATCTTCGAGGTCGTGTCGAACTCGATCAGCGTGCCCGTCCGCCAGCCCTCGACCTCGGCGAGGCTGAAGAACGCCGTCATCTCGGCGACCCGCGCCGCCTGCTGCATGTTGTGGGTGACGATCACGAGGGTGTACTCGCGCTTGAGCTCGTGCATCAGATCCTCGATCGCCGACGTCGCGATCGGATCGAGCGCCGAGCACGGCTCGTCGAAGAGCACGACCTCGGGTTCGACTGCGATCGCCCGCGCAATGCAGAGTCGTTGCTGCTGACCACCGGAAAGGCCGAGCGCCGACTCCTTCAGCCTGTCCTTGACCTCGTCCCAGAGCGCTGCTTTGCGCAGTGCGCGCTCGACACGCCCGTCCAGGTCGTCCTTCATCCCGAGCACCCGTAGCGCGAACGCGATGTTGTCGTAGATCGACTTCGGAAACGGGTTCGGCCGCTGGAAGACCATCCCGATCCGGCGCCGCACCTCGACCGGGTCGACCTTCGGCGAACGGAGATCGCTTCCGTGATAGTCGATCTGGCCGCCGACGTTGATCCCCGGCACCGTGTCGCTCATCCGGTTGAGGCAGCGGATGAACGTGCTCTTGCCGCACCCCGACGGACCGATCACCGCGGTGACGAGGTTCTTGCGGATGTCCATCGTCACGCCGGCGAGAGCCATTGAACGTCCGTACGCGACCGAGAGGTTGTGGATCCCGAAGACCGTTGGCCTTGCCGTGATCTCGGCGAGGGCGTCTTCGAGTGCTCGCTCACCGACCGACGTGGCCTGGACGTCGAGTTGCGTCGGGACGATGGACAGCTCGGCCATGGGTGGATTCTTCACGGCGGCGACCGGAGGCGGGTCTCCGGGCGGTGAACGTGCGGTATCGAAAAGGTGAATACGCCGCCTTGACTGCTCCGGTCGTCTTTACCATGCCCTCACCAACTCTTCACCATCCTTCAGCCCCTGCCTGCTCGGTACGGCGCGATGCTCCCCGCCGAGTGCCCAATCCGGGCATCTGCGATTGCAAATGCGAGCAAAAGGGAGAGGTTGGAGATGAAGAAGGGGAAGATTCTCGTTGCGGCGCTGCTCTGTGCGGCCGTCGCGGCACTCATGGTCGCCGGGGTTTCCGGAGCGGCCAGCGACGCGGCCGGAAAGACGACCGCTGGAACCCTCACGGGCGCCGGCGCGACCTTCCCGTTCCCGCTGATTTCCAAGTGGATTCCGGCCTACGACCAGGCGTCGGGCACACAGGTCAGCTACTCGCCGATCGGCTCGGGTGGCGGGATCGCCGCCATCACCGCGCGCACCGTCGACTTCGGCGCCTCGGACGCGCCGCTCTCGCCCGACCAGTTCACGGCGTGCAAGGGTTGCGTCCAGATTCCCTGGGCCCTATCCGCGACCGCCGTCGTCTACAACATCCCGAACGCCCCCCAGGGTCTCAAGCTGACCCCGGGATTGATCGGGCAGATCTACCTGGGTGCGGTTCAGAATTGGAACTCGCCTGCGATCAGGGCTGTCAACCCAGGCGTGAATCTGCCCGACCTGAAGATCACGCCGGTCTACCGCTCGGACAGTTCGGGCACGTCGTTTAACTTCACGGACTTCCTGACGAAGACCAGCCCGGCCTGGAAGGGCGGACCCGGCACCGGGACGAGCGTCAGCTGGCCGACGGGGATCGGCGCGCGCGGAAGCTCGGGTGTCACGGGCGTCGTCAGCCGCACCTCCGGCGCGGTGACCTACGTCGATGTCGCGTACGCGCTCGCGAACAAGCTCAAGTTCGCACGGGTGCAGAACTCGGCGAAGAAGTGGACTCTGCCGGGGCTTCGCAGCATCAACGCCGCGGCGTCGTCGGTTGGCAAGGTGACCGGTAACGGCGAGATCTCGATCGTCAACCCGGCGAAGAGCCAGCCGCTCGCCTACCCGATCTCGACGTTCACCTACGTGCTCGCTCCCACGAGCTCGCCGAAGGCCGCCGAGCTGCGCAAGTTCGTCTACTGGGCGATCACCGCCGGTCAGAAGTTCGGCCCGCCGCTCCTCTTCGCCCCGATACCGAAGCCGGTGCTGGCGTTCAACTACCGGCAGATCAAGAAGATCCAGGGCTAGTCGCAGCGTCTTCGACTGCATGACCACGACGGCACACGACAAGGCGCCGCCTGGTCTCGAGAGTCGCGGCCTGCCGTGGCGCATGGGAGATGTCCTCTTCTATGCGCTCACGGCGGCCGCATCTCTCGCGACGCTCGGCCTGGTCGTCTGGATCGCCTACAAGGTCGTCGCACAGGCCTGGGGAGCGATCCAGACGTTCGGCCTCGGCTTCATCACGACGATCGCCTGGGATCCGGTCAAGCAGAATTTCGGCGCGCTCGACTTCATCTACGGGACCGCGGTGACCGCTTTCATCGCCCTCCTGATCGCGACGCCGCTCTCGATTGCGATTGCGCTTTTCCTCACCGAGCTGGCGCCGCGCTGGATCCGCGGCCCGATCGGCACTCTCATCGAGCTGCTCGCGGCGATCCCCAGCGTCGTGCTCGGGCTCTGGGGGATCCTGGTCTTCGGGCCGTGGGTCGCCCTGCACCTCGAGCCATTCCTGGAGCGGTGGCTGGGTTTCATCCCGATCTTCAGCGGCGATCCGTCGCAGGCCGGGCTGCTGCCCGCAGCGCTCGTGCTGACGCTGATGATCGTCCCGATCACCTCGAGCATCTGTCGGGAGCTCTTCTCCCGCGTGCCCAACGACCTTTCGGAGGGGGCACTTGCGCTCGGCGCCACCCGCTGGGAGACGATTCGCGGTGTCGCGATCCCGTACGCAGGCCCCGGCATCGTCGCCGCCGTCCTGCTCGGACTCGGGCGGGCCTTCGGCGAGGCGATCGCGGTCACGCAGGTGATCGGCGCCGGCTCCGGGATCAACACGTCGCTCTTCGCGCCGGCGGACACTCTCGCCAGCCGGATTGCGAGCCAGTATCAGGGCGCCGTCTCCGGGCTCCAGATCGACTCGATCCTCTACCTCGCGGCGATTCTGCTCGTGATCTCGCTTATCACGAACGTGGCGGCTCAGACGGTCGTGCGACGGTTCGAGCGCTCCCGCGGGAAGATCGCGTGAGCTCGACCGACGGCATCCTCATTCGCTCGGGCAAGCTCCGCCGCCGCCGCGCGGTCGAGAAGGTGGTCGCCGTGCTGGCGACGCTGTGTGCCCTGGCGGCGGTCGCAATGCTGGGGCTCGTGATCGGCTCGGTCGCTAGCAAGGGCGCCTCCTCGCTGAGCTGGGATTTCTTCACCCAGCCGCGCGGGCTCTTCGGCGAGAAAGGCGGGATCGCGGACGCGATCATCGGCAGCGGAATCATCGTCGGGATGGCGACCGTAATCGCAGTCCCGATCGGTGTCCTCGTCGCGATCTTCGTCTCCGAGTTCGCCTCGAAGAGCGTGGCAACGTTCGTGCGGGTCGTGCTCGACGTGATGAACGGGATCCCGGCGATCGTCGTCGGCATCTTCGTCTTCGGCGTCATCGTCGTCGGCCGCGGCCAGAGCGCACTGGCCGGCGCGTTCGCGCTCTCGATCCTGATGATCCCGCTGATCGCGCGTGCGACGCAGGAGATCCTCGCGCTCGTGCCCGGCTCACTCCGCGAGGCGAGCCTCGCTCTCGGCGTCAGCCGCTGGCGCACCGTCCTCGGCGTCGTCCTGCCGACGACGATCGGCGGCATCGTCACGGGGACTGTTCTTTCGGTCGCCCGCGTCGCAGGGGAGACGGCGCCGCTTCTCTTCACCTCGTCGATCACCGCGAACGCGATCAACACGAATGTGACCGAGGCGTTGCCGACGATCCCGGTTGCGATCTTCACGTTCTCCGAGTCCCCCGACCCGGCAGACCAGGCGAATGCGTGGGCCGCCGCCCTTGTCCTGATCTCGTTCGTCCTGATCGCGAGCATCGTTGCACGAGCGCTTGCCGAGCGCTCGCGCCGGAAAATGTCCGGCGCGCGCTAGGGCTTTACCGCATCTTTATGGTGGCTCTCTCTAGAGTCCGGGGATGCGGGAGACGCTGGAGCGGGAGATGAAGCTGCGCGCGGGCGAGGCCTTCGAGCTGCCGGAGCTCGGCGGCGAGGCGATCGAGCCGCGGCTGTTCGTCTCGACCTACCACGACACGACCGATCACCGGCTCGCTCAGCACGGCGTCACGCTGCGACACCGCGTCGAGAACGGAAAGGGCCTCTGGCAGCTGAAGCTGCCCCGGGGAGTCGCACGACTCGAGCTCGAGGCCGAAGGCGGCCCTGTCGCGCCTGCCGAGGCGATGCTGGCGCTTCTTCCCGCGTATCTGCGAGGAAGGCCGATCGTTCCCGTCGCGCGGTTGCGCACGCGCCGCAGCGGAGTCCGCGCCCAGGGTGCGGAGATCGTCCACGACAGCGTCGACGTTCTCGACGATCAGCGCGTCTCCCGGCGCTTCGATGAGCTCGAGGTGGAGTTGCTCGAGGGCGACGAGAAGGCGCTGCGGCGGATCGAGAAGGCGCTGCGCGGCGCGGGTGCCGGCGACGGCGAGCACCGACCGAAGGTTTTCCAGGCGCTCGATCTCGAGTACGAGCGGGAGCCGGTTCCAGCGGCGAAGGATGCCTCGGCGGGCGAGGTTCTCCTGGCGCAGGTTGCCCTCCAGTACGAACGCCTGCTCGCGCACGATCCCGGCACGCGGCTCGGCACCGACGCCGAAGACCTGCACCAGTTTCGCGTGGCCACGCGGCGGCTCCGTGCCTTCCTGCGCGCGGGGCGCGAGCTACTCGATCCCGACTGGGCGGATCGGCTCCGTGAGAAGCTGCGCTGGCTCGGCGGCGCGCTCGGGCCCGTGCGTGACCTCGACGTCCTGGTCGAGCACTTCACGGCCGAGGTGGAGACACTCGGCGAGGACCGCGCTGCGGGACGCAAGCTCCTGACCCCGCTCGCGCGGGAACGGCGTTCGGCGCGCAAGCAGCTGACGGGTGCGCTTTCGAGCGCGCGCTACTTCGACCTGCTCGACCTGCTCGAGCGGCCGGTGCCGGCCATCGGCGACGGCGTGACGCTGGAGCAGATCCAAGCGGCCGAGCACCGCAGGCTGCGCAAGGCCGTGGGGGATCTGACCGACGAATCGCCCGACGCCGAGCTCCATGAGGTCCGAATCAAGACGAAGCGCGCCAGGTATGCGGCCGAGCTCGCCGGCGACGGCGCCTACGTCAAGGCGGCGAAGACGCTGCAGGACGTGCTCGGCGAGCACCAGGACGCCGCGGTCGCGACCGAGCGCCTGCGCGAGCTCGTCGTGCACGCTCCCGAGTCGTCGCTTGTGGCCGGGCGCTTGCTCGAGCGGGAGCAGCAGCGTGCAGCCGAGCGCAGGTCGGAGTGGCCGCGAGCCTGGAAGCGACTCGCACGCGTCGCGTGAGGCTCGGCTTCCGGCACCGGCCGAGGGTTGTGCGAGCTGCGGGAGGGATAGTCGTCCGGCCCGGGCCCGAGGTGCTGCTCGTCCACCGGTCGAAGTACGACGACTGGACGTTCCCCAAGGGGAAGACCGAGCCCGGCGAGAGCGACGAGGCCTGCGCACTCCGCGAGGTCGAGGAGGAGACGGGCTTTCGCTGCCAGCTCGGAACCGAGCTCGCCTCGACGCAGTACACCGACTCGCGCGGGCGCCCGAAGGTCGTCCGCTACTGGCGGATGTCCGTTCAGGAGGGCGTCTTTGTCCCGAACCGGGAGGTCGACGAGATCGCCTGGCTCGCTCTGGAGCCCGCGGCCGAGCGCCTCTCCTACGACCGCGACCTGCCGGTGCTCGCGCGTCTCTAGCTCAGGCCGCGGCGCGTTGGGCAGCTAGCTGGAGGGCGCGCCCTCGCGGATTCCGCCCTTCGCCGGAGCAAGCTCGATGCCGAGCATCCCCGAGACGTGGGCGAGGATGAGTGCCCCGCCGAGAAGCGTTCGGGCGCGGTGGAGCGGGACGGCAAGCTCGGCCGAGATCTGATCTGCGGGACGGCCCGCGAGCATCCCGATCACCCGCTGGAGCGCTTCGGCGTCGCAGCACCCGCCGACGATCCGTGCGATCGCTCTCGCGCTCCCACCCGTCGCAAGCGCGAGCTCAGGGTGTGGGGGAGCGATCTCGGAGAGGGCTTCGCGGATCGCAGCGCGAGCCCGCTCGATTTCCGTGGCGGTGGGCGGATCGCTGCGGAGGAATGACGCGGTCAGACGGAGCGAACCGATGTTGGCCGAGCGAACCCACGCAGGGCCGAGGAGCGCGGTTCCGACCACGATCTCCGTCGAGCCGCCACCGACGTCGCAGACGGCGACGACGCTTGAGCCGACAGCCGTCCGCGCGACCGCCCCGAGATACGCGAGCCGGCCCTCATCCTCGGCCGAGACGACGCGCACCGGCGCACCTGTCGCCCGGATGAGCACCTTCAGGAGCCGTTCGGGCGCATCGCCCTGGCGCCCCGGCGCGGTGACGACGGTCTCGAGCTCCCGCACCCGATGCTTCCGCGCGATCCGGGCGAACTCCGTCACCACGGCATCGAGCTCGTCGAGCTTGCGTCGGCGGATCCGGCCGTGGAGCAGGATCTCCTCACCGAGGCCCAGGTGCGCACGTCCTTCCTCGAGAGACCGCACCTCGCCCGCGCCGACCGATGCGACGAGCAGGCGCACCGTGTTCGACCCGACGTCCACGACCCCGACCTTCATCTCCGCCATTGTCCCTGCCTTCCCGGTCGGAGCCCGTTGCACCCCTCAGCGGTTGCGATTGCGTGCCGCCGCGACCCGGCGCGAGCGCACCCTGGCCCGGCGCTGGAGGTTGAGCTGGTGATTGTGCGCTCGCTCGCCCTTCGCGGCAGCGAGTCGCGTCCACGTGCCGTCCGCCGCGAGCTGCCACGAAGCGGTGTTGTCCGCGAGAGCGCTGTCGAATATGGCGACGACCTCCTGGCGCAGTCGCGACTGCTCGACCGGCACGAGCACCTCGATCCGCCGGTCGAGGTTGCGCGTCATCAGGTCGGCGCTGCCGAGGTAGAGCTCGACGGCGTCGTCGATCTCGAACGCGTAGACGCGACTGTGCTCGAGAAAGTGGCCGATGATCGAGCGAACGCAGATGTTCTCGCTCAGGCCGGGGACGCCCGGACGGAGCATGCAGATCGAGCGCGAGACGATCTCGATCTTGGCGCCGGCGCTCGAAGCGGCGTAGAGCTCGTCGATGAGCGCCTGGTCGGTGAGCGCGTTGACCTTGATCCGGATGCGAGCCTGCTTGCCGTCGGCGGCCGCGTGGGCGACCGCGCGAATCCGCTCGGCGAGGCGCGCGCGCAGGCTGAACGGCGCAACCAGGATCTTCTTGAAGCGGACTGGCCGGCCGAATCCCGTCAGGTAGTTGAAGAGCGAGGCGATGTCGGCCGCGATCTCCGGATCGGCGGTGAAGAGGCTCAGATCCTCGTACGAGCGTGCCGTCTCCGCGTGGTAGTTGCCAGTCCCAACATGCACGTAGCGGCGCAGCGTGTTGCCTTCGCGCCGCACGACCAGAGTCATCTTCGCGTGCACCTTCAGGTCGGGAAACCCGTAGACCACGTGAACGCCGGCCTGCTCGAGCGCGCGCGACCACTCGATGTTCCGGTGCTCGTCGAAGCGCGCCTTCAGCTCGACGAGACAGACGCTCTGCTTGCCGTCCTCCGCGCAGGCGATCAGCGCAGGAACGAGGGGGCTGTCGCCGCTGGTGCGGTAGACGGCCGTCTTCATCGCGATCACGTCCGGGTCGCGCGCCGCGGCGCGCACAAAGGCCTCGAAGCTCGCCGCGAAGGACTCGTAGGGCTGATGGACGAGGAACTCGCCTCGCCGGATCTCGGCGAACAGCTCACGCGGCTGCTTCGCGCGCACGAGGCGGGGCGGGGTCGTGCCGGCCGCCGATTCGTGCTTCAACTCCGGATGGTGGAGTCCCAGCAGCTCGTCGAGGTCGGCGAAGTCGAGCGGCCCGTGGATCTCGTAGACCTGGTCGCCCTCGACGTCGAGACCCTGCCGCAGCCGCTCCAGCATCCCGCGCGAGGTCGAGCTCGAGACCTCCAGGCGGACGACGTCGCCGAAACGGCGTCGGCGCAGCTCGAGCTCGACCGCCTCGAGTAGGTCGTCGGCCTCGTCGGAGACCTCGAAGTCGGCGTCCCGCGTGACCCGGAAGACCGAGCGCTCGACGATCTCCATCCCGGGGAAGAGCCAGTCGAGGAAGTGGCCGATCACCTGCTCGAGCGGGAGCAGGCGGCCACGCGAGCCCACGGGGAGGAAGCGCGGCAGTCCCTCCGGCACCTTGACGCGCGCAAAGCGCTCCTCGCCGGACTCGGGGTCGCGGGCGAGCACGCCCAGGCTGAGCGAAAGGCCGGAGATGTACGGAAACGGCTGTCCCGGCCCGACGCCGAGCGGGGTCAGGACCGCGAAGATCTCGCGCTCGAAGCGCTTTTCGAGCTGTTTCAGCTCGGCCGCGTCGAGCTCGGACACCCGTGCGACGACGATTCCCGCCTCGGTAAGCGCCGGCAGCAGCTCCTTCTTCCAGATCCGCGCTTGCCGTTCGGTCAACTCGCGCACCCGATCGCGGATTGCGAGGAGCGCCTCTTCCGGCGCCAGCCCGTCGGCGGAATGGACGACGACGCCGGCGGCCGCCTGTCCGAGCAGGCCGGCAACGCGGACCATGAAGAACTCGTCGAGGTTCGAGGAGAGGAAGCGGCACATCTTCACGCGCTCGAGCAGGGGCAGGCTCGAGTCGGCCGCGAGGTCGAGGAGACGTGCGTTGTACTCGAGAGCCGAGAGCTCGCGATTGAGCAGCCGCTTCTCGGTCAGCTCGACGCCGCCCTTCTGCTTGCGAGTGCCGCTGGCCATCGAGCCATCATCCGCGCGGTGTCAAGCGGGCGGGTGTCGATCCGGTAGCAGCGTCGTGAAGGTTTGGTGAACGAGGTGCTATGCCTCGACCGGGAGCGGCTGCAAAGCCGGACCCGATCGAGGCGGACCCTGCGGGCAGCGAAGCGCGTGCCGGGCGAGCTCCCAGGCAGCCGCTGCGAACGGGTCGCGATCGAGGGCGTACTCGGCCGTGAACTCGACGGCGCCGTTCAGCTCCAGGATGGTGAAGCCGCCGGCTCCGTCCGGCAGCAGGTCGACCCCGAGCAGCTCTGCGCCGGCCGCCGCAGCGGCCTGGAGCGCCAGCGTGCAGGCGAGCTCCGGTGGGTCGACCGCAACGCGCGAGGCGCCGAGCGCGATGTTCGTCCGCCACTCGCCGAGCCGGGAGACGCGGGAGATCGCCCCGACGACGGTGCCGGCGGCGACGACAATCCGTAGATCGTGTCCTTGAGGCGGCACCAGCTCTTGGACGATCGCGCCGTGCGCGCGGAACCAGAGACGCTGCTCCAGCTCTCGCACGTGACGGCCGAGCGCCTTTGCGTCCCGGCAGCGGACGACGTCGCGGCCCCAACTACCGAAACGCGGCTTCACGACGACCGGTCCGTCAAGCGCGGGGAGCGGCCGCCCGGCGGTGAGCAAGCGTGTGCGCGGGTGTGGGAGGCCCGCGCGGAGAAGGAGTCGTGCGGTGAGGAGCTTGTCGTGGGCAGCCATGAGCGCGCTCGCGCGGTTCATGGTGTGGACGCCTCGGGCGGCCAGCGAGCCGAGCGCCCAGAGGCCGTCGTCGACCCCGTCGAGCGTCTCGAGGACGTCGAGCCGGCCGAGTACGGCGTCTCCGATCCCGACGCGCCTCATTGCCCATTCGGCAGTGAGGACGCGGAATTCGACCCCACGCGGCGCTGCCGCGGCGAGCGCAAGGTTCGTCGGAGTCGCCCGCTGGGCGATGAGCGCAAGCAACACGAGTCCTCTATGCCATGCAAACGGGAGCCCGGCAAGGGCCGCCGCCACCTCGCGGCCGCCCGTTCACCAGACGGAGATCGAGGAGTCCGTTGGGAGGAAGCGACCCTTCAGAGCGCTTCGCGCGCTGGGCGTCCGCTCCTGGGGATGCTCAGCTTGCGCCGAGTGCGTCGACGAGCAGGCCCTGGAAATGGGCGATCAGGCGCTCGGACTCCGGGAGCAGATGACCGCGCTCGAGCCCGCCGCTACGCAGCCCCTTCTGGGCCCGCTCGATCAGCACGACATCCTCGGCGCCGACTTGGTCGTCGAACGCGAGCATCTCCTCGAGCCATTCCTCATCGACACCCGGGCCGACGAAATAGTCGAGATAGCGCTCGGTGGTCTCGGCGCCGGTCGGCAGCACGGGGCCGATGGAGAGGTTGGGCTGGCCGGGCATTACGTTGATCGTCAGGTTCGGCCAGACGAAGTGGAACTGGCCGCGCTCGACCGGCCCGCGCGGGTCGAAGTCCCCCGACCAGGTAGCCCGCCCTGAGCCGGCGCGAACCGGGCCGAGCTGTGTGGAGAACCAGCGGCTCTCCTCGAGCACGTACGCGTCGGCGGAGACATCGACGACCTTCGAGAAGGCCGGATGGGCGACCTGGCAGTGGTAGCACTCGAGGAAGTTCTCGCAACAGACCTTCCAGTTGGCCTCGTACTGCGAGTGCGTCCGTTTCAGGAAGCGCAGCGAGTCGAGATCCAGCCCGGAGGAGGCGACGAGCGCCGGCAGCTCGTCGAGCGTCTCGGCGAGCGGCGCGGCATCCGGATCGGGATTGACGAAGACGAACGGCCCCCAGGTATCGACCTGGACGGACCTCAGTCCGAGCTCCGATCTGTCGAAGTCGGCCTCCCGGTCGGCTCGCGGTGCGGCTCGCAAGGAGCCGTCGAGCTCGTACGTCCACGCGTGGTAGGGGCACTGGAGCGTCTCGCGCTTGCCTTCGCCTTCGCAGACGAGCGAGCCTCGGTGACGACACACGTTGAGGAACGCGCGCAGCACCGAGTCCCTGCCGCGGACGACGACGACCGGGATCCCACCCACGTGGCAGGCGAAGAAGGATCCGGACTCGACCACCTGCTCGGCGCGGCCTGCGTACTGCCAGGTCCGGCGGAAGATCCGCTCGCGTTCCAGCCGCAGGACGGTCGGATCGGCGTACCAGTCGAAGGGGATCGTGCGCCCGTCCGCGATCGCCGCCATCCGAGGAATCTAGACGTCCCGGTAGCGGGCCTGCACGAAGCAGTAGAGAGCGTAGGCGATCAGGCCGACTGCGACCGCACCGAGGAGGAAGCCGCCGTATGGCTGTTGCGAGAGTTCGAGCAGCGCGCCGTCGAGGCCGCGTGCCTCCTTCGAGTCGAACTCCCAGGCAGCCTTGACGAGGAAGAGGCCGATCAGGGCGAATACGACCATCCGTGCCAGGTGGCCGAGGATGCCGACGCCTGTCGCGGCGCTCTCCTCGGCGTCGCTCATCTCACTCTGCTTCAGCTTCTCGTTGAACTTGCAGGTGACGGCGCGGTAGCCGTTGAAGATCGCCGCGGCGAGGAAGCCGATTCCGACCGCGTAGACGAGGTAGCGGCCCGCGGGGAGATCGAAGACGCCCGCCGTCGTCTTCTTCTCGTTTCCGCCGCCGCTCCGGCTCTCACTGTCGAGGAGCGCCGAGACGGTCAGGCCGCAGAGCGTGGCGTAGAGTCCGGCTTTGGCGAGCGATGCACCGCGCTTCGCCAGTCCCTTCGCATCCTCGCCCTCGCTGTCCCGATCGAGAATCGCCTGAGCGAGCCGCCAGAGCGCGTAGCCGGCAAGCCCGAGAGCGAGCAGCACGAGCAGGCCCTTTCCGAACGGTTGCTCCCCGATCGTCCGTAGCGCCCCCTGGCGATCCGGGCTCTCCTCGCGGCCGCCGAGCGCGATCTTGATCGCGAGGATCCCGACGACGGCGTAGATGACGCCCTTGGAAACGAGACCCGCGCGGCCGAGCCGCTCGACCCAGGGACTCTTGCCGGCGCGACGGCCCTTGGCCGCGATTGACTCCGTGCTCATCGCTCGTGAGTGCCCGAACCGGCGCTTTGCCAACCGGCCGCGGCGCTCGTCTAGGCTCGAAGGATGGGTGTCGATCATCAGGACGCGTTGGTGCTCGTGGCGCTGCTTGCTGCGATCGCCGCGCTGCTGGCGCTCTCGCCGTTTGCGCGGGTGCCGTACCCGATCCTGCTCGTGCTCGGCGGGCTGGCCGCCGGCTTTGCGCCGGGAGTGCCCGATCTCGAGCTCCCGCCCGACCTCGTGCTCGTCGCGCTGCTCCCGCCGCTCCTGTACGGCGCGGCCTTCTTCACCTCGCTTCGCGACCTCCGCACGAATATCAGGCCGATCGGCCTGCTCGCGATCGGGCTTGTGCTTGCGACGACCGTCGCGGTCGCTCTGGTCGCGCACGAGGTCGTCGGGCTGCCGTGGGCGGCCGCGTTCACGCTCGGCGCGATCGTGTCGCCGACCGATCCGATCGCCGCCACCGCGATCGCGCGGCGGCTCGGCGTACCGCGACGGATCGTCGCCGTTCTGGAGGGCGAGTCGCTCGTGAACGACGCGACGGCACTGGTCGCCTACCGCGTCGCGGTGGGCGCGGTCGTCTCGGGCTCGTTCTCGCTCTGGGATGCAGGGCTCCGTTTCGTACTCGGAGCTCTCGGCGGGATCCTGGTCGGCCTCGCCGTCGGCTGGATCGTCCGCCAGGTCCGCCGCCGCCTCGACGACCCACCGGTGGAGATCACGATCTCGCTGATGACCGGCTACTTCGCCTTCCTCCCGGCGGAGGTGCTGGGCGTCTCCGGTGTCCTCGCGGCCGTTACGGCGGGTGTCTACCTCGGCTGGCACACGCCGGAGCTCACAACAGCGGAGGTGCGGCTGCAGGGAAACGCCGTGTGGGAGATCGGCACGTTCGTCCTGAACGCAGTCCTGTTCATCCTGATCGGGCTCCAGTTGCCCGCGATCCTCGACAACCTCGACGGCACATCGGGGCGGACGCTGCTCACCTACGGGGCGGCGATCGGCGCGACCGTGGTCGCTGTGCGAATCCTCTGGGTCTTTCCCGCGACCTATCTCCCGCGACTGCTCAGCAGCCGCATTCGGGAACGCGATCCCTCGCCGCCGTGGCAGGCGCCGGCGCTGATCGGCTGGGCCGGGATGCGCGGCGCGGTCTCGCTCGCGGCCGCGCTCGCGTTGCCCTTCACGACCGACGCCGGGACGCCCTTTCCGGGGCGCGACCTCGTCATCTTCCTCGCCTTCTGCGTCATCCTCGTCACGCTCGTCGGCCAGGGACTCTCGCTCCCTTTCGCGATCCGCCTGCTCGGGCTCGAGGCGGACGGCGCGGCAGCCGAGCGGGAGGAGGCGAAGGCCCGCATCCACGCCGCCGAGGCGGGGGTGGCGCGACTCGACGAGCTGGCGCCGGAAGACTGGGTGCGCGAGGACACCGCGGAGCGGCTGCGTGGCATGTACGAGTTCCGGCTGAGCCGCTTCTCGGCTCGCTTCGACGACGGCGACGACGGGGCGATCGAGGAGCGCTCTGCGGCGTACCAGCGACTCCGGCGGGAGCTGCTCGAGGCCGAGCGGCAGGCGGTCGTCGAGCTTCGGCGCGTCGGCCGGATCGGCGACGACGTGATGAACCCGATCCTTCGCGACCTCGACCTCGAGGAGACGCGCTTGGATCGCTGACTTTCTGCGCGAAGATCCCTGAAGGGTCGCTTCGCTCCCGGGCTCACACCCGAGGGCTCGGCTTACTCTGGACCACGTCTCTGCGGGAAGCGTCCAGAGTATTTTCTGCGAATGCCACTGCAGAACAGGGTCACGCCGCTCGGCGAGCTCGTCGCAAAGCGAGGGCGCGGGCTCGTCTACGGCAACCGCGGCTGCCTGCACGACGCCGAAGGGAAGATCCGGCGACGCTTCGACGGGAGGCGCTGGATTGCCTGCCGGCTCGACTTCCGCGGCTGGCATCGCGAACCTCTCTTCCAGCCCGGCCGCTTCACCGAGCTGTTCTTCCTCGACGAGGCGACGGCGTTCGCCGCGGGCCACCGTCCCTGCGCGCTCTGCCGGCACGAGGATTACGTCCGCTTCGGCGAGGTCTGGCGCGACCTTCACCCAGGCCAGGTAGGGGCCGACGCGATCGATGCACAGCTTCATGCGGAGCGTGTTGCTCCCGACCGGGCGCAGCGTCACCACCGGGCTTCGTTCGACGAGCTTCCCGACGGCGCGTTCGTGCTGGAGGGCGGTGCGCCGTTCCTGGTGCTCGGGCCTCGGCTCTTGCCCTGGACGGCTTCGGGTTACGTCGCGACCAAGCCACGCCCGGTCGATCGTCAGGCGGTTCTGCTCACGCCGCCCTCCCTGGTGGAGGTGCTGCGCGCCGGCTGGGAGCCGGCTGTCCCGCTCCTCCACCCGTCGGCGGCCGGTTGGTAGTGGCTCCCCAAGAAGCCGCTCGTCCCCGCGTGCCCTCGTCACGCGCCTGGCTCCCGCTTGCTTTGCTGCTCTTCGCCGTCGGTTGGGGAGCGAATCAATTCGCGCCGCTGCTGCTCGTCTACCGGGACACGTTGGACTTGTCCGACACGACGCGTGCGGCCGCGTTCGGCGTCTATGCCGCAGGGCTGGTTCCGGGGCTCCTGCTCGGCGGCCCAGCCTCGGATCGCTTCGGCCGGCGAAGGCTGGTCGGCGCGGGTGCGCTGCTGTCTGCGCTCGCGAGCATCGCGCTCGCCGTCGGCTCGCTCGGCGCGGCCGGTCTCTTCGCGGGACGCCTGCTGGCGGGCGTAGCGTCGGGCGTTGTCTTCAGCGCCGGCGGCGCCTGGATGACGGAGCTGTCGCGTGACGCGCCACCCGGTACGGGCGCCCGACGCGCCGCAATCGCTATGACCTTGGGCTTCGGCGGCGGCCCGCTCGTGGCGGGATTCCTGGCGGAGCTCCTGCCGGCGCCGGACGTGCTTCCGTACGTCGTGCATCTCGCGCTGATGGCCGTCGTGATCCCGCTGGCCCGAGGGATTCCGGAGACCGTCGCCGCGCGATCGGCGGCAGCGACCCGCATCCGGCTGCGCGTGCCCGAGCCTGCGCGGGCCGTGTTCTGGCTCACCGTCGCGCCAATGGCTCCGTGGGTCTTCGCCCTGCCCACGATCGCGTTCGCCGCCCTCCCGGCCGAGATCGGCGAGGTCGGCGGCTTCGCAATCGCGTACAGCGGCGCGATCACTGCGATAGGGGCGTTCGCCGGCGTCCTGGTGCAGTCGGCCGGGCGCCGCTTCGGCGAGGAACGGGGAGCCGCGCTCGGGCTGGCGCTCGGCGTCGTCGGCCTCGCCGTCGCGATGGTGGCGGTGAGCTCGGCCGGCGCGGTGCTGCTCGTGATCGTCTCGCTCTTCCTCGGCTGCGGGTACGGACTCTGCTTGACCGCCGGCCTCCGCCTGATCGAGACGCTCTCCCTGCCCGCCGAGCGCGGAGGGCTGACGGGTATCTACTACGCGCTGACCTACGTGGGGTTCGCGGCGCCCTTCCTGCTTGCGGCCGTCGCCTCGAGAACGGGGTACGAAGCCGCTCTCGGCGGCACCGCGGCGCTGGCGGCTCTCACCGCGGTTTGGCTGCTCGTACGCACCGCGCGCTCGAACCGAGTCCGGTGAACATTCAGGTGCGGGTGGCGAGTAGCCGAGCCAGACGACGGTGCAGACGAGCATGGTGCCGACGCCCAGCGCGATGAAGAGATCCCAAAACCTGACCAACGTGGTCGTGGCCCGCCTCGACGGCGTGCTCCTCGGACTGCTTTGCCGTGGACGCGGAACGGCTGCTCGCCGAGTAGCAGCGATCTTGCTGGCGGCGGTTGAAGGGGATACGGTCGAGTCGTGACCGTCGTGAAGATCCGTGCTGCTATGCAGCCCGCCACGCACAGTCCGACCGCGTCACGGAGTGGCGTGAACGCACGAGGACCGCGTACTCCTTGGCGTCGGCCGCTCGACCTCGTCGAGCCGGAGCATCTCGAGCGGGCCGGACCGGTCGTGGACAATCGCCCTCACGCCGGCACTTCCTCTTCGTGCTTCGCGGCGGGCTCAGTCTGCTCGCCGGGCGCAGCTTCGCTCACGTGGAGCACGACGTTGCCGGTCTTCTGGCCGCTCTCGACGTAGCGGGTCGCCTCGACGACCTCGTCGAGCGCGTATGTCCGGTCGATCACAGGCCGGTACTTCCCCGTGTTGACGAGCTCCTTGATTAGGAGGAGGTCGTCCTTGCGATAGCGGCCGATGCCGAGCTTCGCACGCCGGTTCCCGACGAACCGCGTGACGAGAGCGAGGAGCGGCACGTGGTACATGAATCCGAGGTCGACCGTGATGTAGATCCCGCCGGGTTTCAGCGAGCGCCGGCAGCGGCGGAACGAGTGCTTGCCCACCGCGTCGAAGATCACGTCGTACGTCTTGCCGTTCTTCGTGAAGTCCTCGCGAAAACGATCGAGGACATCCCGCGCTCCCAGCGACCGCACGAGCTCGACGTCCTTTGTGTCGCACACCGCCTTTACCTCGGCCTCGAAGTGGTGCGCGAGTAGCTGGACCGCGCCCGTTCCGATAGAGCCCGCGGCGCCGTAGACGAGGACGCTCTTCCCCCGCAGCGGATCCGCCGGTCGCAGGCAGGTCAGCGCGAGCAGCGAGCCGTCGGGGACAGCCGTCGCCTGCTCGAACGTCAGCCGTGTCGGCTTCTGTGCGATCGCGTCGCTCTCACCCACGGTCACGTACTCCGCGTTCGCGCCTCGCTCGATGCCGAACACCTCGGCGCCGACCCGGAACTCGGTCACGGCCGCGCCGACCTCTTCGACGTGACCCGCGAACTCCGTGCCGGCGATCGTCCGCCTCGGGCGGCGAATGCCGGTGAAGAGACGGGTGAACCGGTACTCGTCGCTGCGCACGCCCATGGCGTCGCCGCGGGTAACCGTCGAGGCGTGAACCCTGACGAGCACCTCGTCCTCCTTCGGGACGGGCCGCTCGACTTCGGTGACGCGCAGTACCTCCGGAGGTCCGTACCGGTCGTGGACGACTGCTCTCATGCGGTCACTTCCTCTCGTTCCGCGGGATGCGATGGATGGGTGTGCCGTGCTTCCACGCCCGCCCGGCCCGGTAGAGCTCAGCGGGCCTTCCGCCGCCCCGCCCGGGTCGGGCCGTGCGGCCGGTCGGGATCACCCAACCGTCCTCGCCCACGAGGCTCCGGCGGAAGTTCGCGGCGTCGAGCTGCACGCCCCAGATCGCCTCGTACACCGCTCGGAGCTCGGCCATCGTGAACGTCGTGCCGACGAAGGCCGTCGCGATCCCCGAGACCTCGAGCTCGACCCGGACGCGCTCGACCCCGTCGCGGACGATTCGCAGATGGTCGAACGCAAGCTCGATCCTCTCCTCGAGGAGATCCGAGACGGGGACGCGCGCGGCCCCTGCTGCGTCGGTGCCGGCGACGATCGCTCCCACGTCGCGAAGGACGGCGAGGTACGCGACGGTGACGACGTTCATGCGCGGGTCGCGTCCGGGATCGCCGTAGGCGCCGAACTGGGTCAGCAGGCTGGGGACGTCGACGCCGGTCTCCTCGGAGAGCTCGCGTCTCGCCGCCTCGTCCAGCGTCTCTTCGGGACGCTTGAACCCACCGGGAATCGCCCACATGCCCTTGAACGGCTCCTCCCCCCGCCGGACGAGAAGAACGTGGAGCACGCCCGCGGCCATGGTCAGGATGACGACGTCCACCGTGACAGCGAAGGCCGGGAACGCGCTCGCGTCGTACCCGGGTGGAACGTTCGGCCCGTGCGTTCTTGTCGTCATGACTCTTACGATCACAGATGGTTCGAGTCATGTCAACCAAAACGCTCAGGATTCCGCGCCTGCCTGCGCCCAACGGCAGCACACTTGCGGGCCGGATCATCGTGTTAGGTCTGGACGCCGGAGGTCGCTTGCGCCTAGAAGGGCCCCTTCGTACAGGTTGTAATCCGTGTTCGACTGCTGGTTCGCGGCCGTGATCGGCACCGCTTCTCAGAGTCGAAGATCACGAGGTCTGCGCAAGAGGAACGCTTGATGAATTTGTTGGCTCCGAAGCTCGGATCTGTCTACCTTCTGGGCAACATAATATGCCGATTAGCAGGGATTTCTTATGGGAGCGACGAGACTCGAACCCGCGACCTCCGGCGTGACAGGCCGACTCGGGTTCGACGTAGCTTGCCACCGAGCGGTCGCAAACACTGTTATTTGCTGGGACTTTTCCGCATGGCTACGTCGATCGCAGCGCGCGCGTTTGGGCCACGAGTGGGCCACGAAAGGTTGTCAGTTTAAGACGACGATGTGGCGCGTCTGTCACGGCGCGAACGTAGCGGGCTAGCGAGCAGTCGAGTTGCGTCAAACCTCTACCCCTAGGCGGAGCAGCCACACAGCGCCTCGCGCAGCCAGCTCTCGTCGGGCTGGCCGGAGGTGCCGTGGTCAGTGCGGTAGACGCGGCAGGCGAGCACGTAGTCGGTGCGCGCCTCTGCGCCGGGTTCGATATCGCGGCCGTCGACCCGGATCGAGGGGGAACCTAGAAAGCGTTCCCGCACCGCTGTTTCCGGGTCGTGAACGTTGACCAGCTCGAGCTCGACGCTGACGCCGACTTCGGCGCTGATCCGTTCGACGAGCGCCTGCGCTGAGGGGTGGTTCGGGCAGCCGTCGAAGTAGAGCACCTCGACGAGCGGCCTGCGGGCTTGGGCTGGGCTCATCAGCGCGCCTCAATGTTGCAGCAGGCGGCGACGTGTTCGGCGTTGTCGGCGAGCAGCGCCTGGCCGAGCTCGATCAGCTCGGCGACGCGCTGATCGGCTACCCAGTAGGAGACGAGGCGGCCGTCGCGGCGGCTCTCGACGAAGCCGCACCAGCGGAGGCAGGCGAGATGACTGGAGACCTTCGGCTGTGGCTGCCCGAGCCGCTCGACGAGCTCGCTCACGGTGAGCTCTTCCTCGTCGCGCAGGAGATCGAGGATCCGTAGCCGGGTCGGGTCGCCTAGCCCGCGGAAGTACTTTGCGACCAGATCGGTCTGCGCCGGCGCGCTCGGCAGCCGGAACGGCACCGCCCGCATTAGATGTACGCTTTCCGATAGGTCATCTTGCGATGGTAGAGCATCCGCCTTCGGTCGAGCCGAACCCCGTTCTTGCGCTCGCCTTCAACGAGCTCCTCGAGACGCCGCAGCCGGTGACCGTCGGGCTGCTCGCGGAGAGCCTTGGAACGACCGTCAGCGCACTCGAGCAGCAGCTCGCAACGCTGGCTGAGCGAGGCTGGATTCGCCGCGACCCAGCCGGGGCGATCGTCGGCAGTCGCGGCCTCTCGGTCGAGCCGACCCGGCACACGCTCGAGCTCCCGCACGGGCGCCGCTACACGTGGTGTGCCTACGACACGCTCGGGATCTTCGGTGCGCTCGGGGCGGGCGGGACGATCCTCTCCAGGACACCATTAGAAGAGCCGGTGGAGCTAGAGGTCGTGGCTGGTCGCCCGGTTGACGCGGACGGCGTCGTGCTCTTCTTCCCGCAGCGGCAAGTGACCTCGGTCGTCAACGAGTGGTGTCCGCTCGCGAACTTCTTCCGCGACGCGGAGGCCGCCCGCACCTGGGCGACCGCGAGTGACGTCGAGGGGCAAGTGCTGACGCTGGCGGAGGCAAGCGCGCGCGGCACGGCCGACTGGCGCGACTGCTGCTGATGCGCGCGATCGACCGCGACGAAGTCCAACAGCTGCTCACGGCCGGCGCGCAACTGATCGAGGTGCTGCCGCCGGCCGAGTACGAAGACGAGCACCTACCTGGCGCGATCAGCATCCCACTCAAGGAGCTCGACCGGAAGACGACCGGCCAACTCGATCGCGGGCGGCCGGTGATCGTCTACTGCTACGACGACGTCTGAGACATGAGCCCGCGAGCCGCGTGGCGGCTCGAGAGCCTCGGCTTCACCGAGGTCTACGACTACGCGGGTGGCAAGGCGAACTGGGGCGCCTTCGGGCTGCCGCTGGAGGGCACGATCGGCCCACGCGCGGGCGAGCACGTCCGCACCGACGTACCCACCTGCTCACTTGAAGAGCGCCTGCAGGAGGTGCGGGCGCGCCAGCGCGCGAGCGAGTGGAACACCTGCCTCGTCGTCGACGAGCAGCAGGTCGTGCTCGGCCGCCTCGGCCGGCGCGCGCTCGCCCGCGAAGACGACGTCACGGCGGAGGAGGCGATGAGCTCCGGCCCGAGCACCGTGCGCCCGAACGTGACAGTCGAGGCGATGCTGGAGCGGATGCGCCGCCAGAACCTGAGCAACGTCGTTGTCACCCGCCTCGACGGCGTGCTTGTCGGGTTGCTTCGTCACGAGGATGCCGAGCGGCTGCTCACGAGTGCGCCGGTCTTGCCTCCGGCCGCTGACGGGGATACCGTCGAGCCGTGAGCGTCGAGACGATCCGTGCTGCCTACGAGGCGCTCGCCGCCGGCGAGGCGGAGCCGCTCGTCGCGCTGATCGACCCGCAGATGGGATGGCGCGGACGCCGCCTGCAGGGGTTCTGGCTCGCGATCGCTGTCGGCGGCTCCTGATCAACCTGACCGGCGCACTGGTCCTCGCCCGTGGCGACCGCGGAAGCCTCAACCTTCAGGCGGCCCTCCGGCACGTGATCGCCGACGTACTCGGAAGCGTCGGTGTGATCGCTGCGGCGATCGTGATCCTGCTCACCGGCTGGGTCTATGCGGACCCGCTGATCAGCGTTCTGATCGGAATCCTCGTCGCGGCCAGCTCCTGGGGCGTTCTCAAAGAGTCGGTCTCGATCCTTCTGGAAGCGACCCCAAAGGGGATCGACGCCGAGGAACTGCAAGCGAAGATCGAGTCGGTCGTCGGTGTCACGAACGTGCATGACCTCCACATCTGGACGATCACCTCCGGCTTCCCCGCCCTCGCCGCACATGTCCTCGTCGAGCGCGGAGAGGACTGCCACGCCAAAGGACGCGAGTTAGAGCGGCTGCTCGAACGGGAGTATGAGATCGACCACACCACCCTGCAGGTCGATCACGCCGGACAGGAGCTTCTCCGTATCGACGCGTAGCGCTCGGCTAGATGATTGATTCCACGGCGGTCGCTGTGTTCGAGGGGTTTTTTGCAGAGAGGCCGAAGTCGGCGGTGCTGATTGCCTCGTCGACCAGGAGGCCACGATGGACGCCGACCTCGACACTCTCTGC
>JAABUR0100002231.1_pt1 | contig 30575 bp, 25 predicted proteins | sample 5560091 | NCBI WGS metagenome assembly JAABUR01 (sample SAMN10711879, study PRJNA513375) | rock metagenome | isolation source: Antarctica rocks | place: Antarctica: Victoria Land, University Valley sud
GCGCGGCGAATAGATCCGGGACACGAGGCGTGAGGCCGGGCGCCTCCGTTGTCGCGGCGGCGCGCCAGCGTCAGGAGGGCGCGAAGGCCGGGTCGTTCTCGTGCTCCTTGAAGAAACGTACGAGAGGCTCGGCGTAGTCGACGAATCTGGGCGGGGTGAGGCCTCGGGCGCCGAGGATGTCCACGGCCCGGCGCATGTCGAAGACCACCGGGTGGTTCAGGTAGGCGATCGACTCCCGCGGGGTGCCCCCGAACCGGGCCCGCACCGGCGGCAGCCGCAGCGCGGCGGCAGCCAGAGCCGGGGGGATGCGGCCTCTCGGCGCCCGCGCGCCGTAACGTTCGGCCAGCAGCTCGAGCAGCTCGCCGGCGCTCAGCGGCTCGGGGTCGACCAGGTGCAGGGTCTCGCCCTCGGTCTCGGGCAGGCTCGCCGCCGTAGCGATCGCCTCGACCACGTAGTCGACCGGCACCACGTTGAAGGCCGAATCGGAGCGGCCGAACTGCATCAGCGGCTGGGGGGTGCGCTCCGCGAGCGAGATCGTCTTGAGGAGGTAGTAGGGCCCGTCGAACTTCTGGGTCTCGCCGGTGGTGGAGTCGCCGACCACGATCGCCGGGCGGAGGATCGTGGTCGGCACACGGTCGAGGTAGCGGCGCACCCACACCTCGGCCTGGAACTTGGTCGACTCGTAATGGTTCTTGAACCCCTGGCCCATCTCCAGCTCGTGCTCGTAGACCACTCCACGCCGGAGCCCCGCGACGTAGGCCGTGCTCACGTAGGCCAGGCGCTCGAGCTTCTCCGCGCGGGCGCAGAGCTCGAGCACGTTGCCGGTGCCGTCCACGTTGACGCGCTGGGCCAGTTCGATCGGCACCGCCAGGTCGTAGATGGCGGCCAGGTGGAAGACCCGGCGCACCTCGGCGACGATGCGCTCGCGGTCTTCGTCGGAAATGCCGAGACCACGGTCGGCGATGTCGCCCTGTACCACCTCGATGCGCTCGCCGCCGATCTCGGCCGCGGCCTTGCGGGCCGGCTCGAGCATCCGCTCCTCCACCAGGGCCACGATCGTGAGGTGGTCCTCCTCCTCGAGCAGGCGCGTGACCAGACGGCGCCCGATGAAGCCGGGAAAGCCGGTGACGAGGTCAAGAGCCACGGTGGAAACCTATTGGAAGCGAAGCGGGCTCAGCTGAGCGCCCGATCCACGCCGTCGCGAAGGCGGCCGGGCGGTGGCCGGAACACGTCGATCTCGAGCACTGGGGGCGGGTCCAAGCCGCTCAGGAGACGTCAAGCCCGCGCGCGCTCGCGAAGCTTCGCAACCTCGAGCCGCAGCGCCGCTGCCTCCGCCTCCGCCGCGGTGAGGCTCCTGTCGTACTCGGCCAGCAGCCGGCCCTGGCGCAGGCCCAGTTCGGACACCCTGTCGCGCTGCTCCAGGAGCTCCATGTAGAGATCGATCCGGTTCCGTTCGAGGCGCTCGAGCAGGGGATTGCGCTCGAGGGGTCCGAGGAGCCGGTCAAGCGCGTCGGCGTAGGGCGCCGTGGCGGAGTAGAGGACGCCGAGTCCGAAGATGGCCGGCACGACCACGAAGCGCAGATCCTCGCGGGCTTCCATGAAGTCCTCCACCGCGGTGCGGACTCCGTTGCGCTCTCCGCCTTCGTTGAGCGCGATGGCGAAGCTGCCTCGTCCACGAAAGCCACCCGCGATCGCCTCCTGGCGGCCGGGCACGCAGCCGAGCTCCCAGGAGTGGGGGTGTACCGCGCCGGCCGGCAGCGCCCCCGGCGCGTAGTACATGTCGCGCCGGCCCGCCGGCCAGCACACATCATGGAGAAGCACGAGGGGCAGCCGGTCAGCGCCCTGCGCGATGTGGTCGAGCTCACGCGACACCGTCCAGTAGTTGTGATCGCCGTCGATGATGTAGGCGTCGCAGGCCTCGACCGCCGTCAAGGCCTCGGGGCTACGGCCGCGGACGAGGTGCAGGCGGTCTTCCTGGCCGTCGAGCTGCTCCACCTCGAGAGTCGGCTCCGGCTCCACGCACCAGAGCTCGCCCTGGCTTTCACCGACGAAGCTCAGGAGCTCGCGAGTATTGGCGCCCGACTCCGAGCCGATCTCCGCCACCGTGCGCGCCTGCGCAGCCTCCAGACACCCGCGTACGACACCCTTGATCTCGGTCAGTGAGTGCAGCAGCAGAGGTTGACTCATGACCCCGAGCAGCGTAGTCACTGCTAGCCTGCCCCGCCCCCCGCCCCCCGCCCATGCCGGAGCACGACATCTCCAACGACCCCATCGGCGCTCGGCCAGGGCGCGCCGCAGCCGAAGGTCAAGGTCCTGTCGCGGCAATCGGCCGCAGAGCCCCCGGGCCCGCCGCAACTGACGCCCGCCTGCGGACCGCGGTCGAGATCGTGGCGGGCGGCGGGTGCGAGGTGCTCTCGCTCGACTTCTTCGACACGCTCATGTGGCGCAAGGTGCCCGAGCCCGTGAACGCCTTCTCCCTACTCGGCGCGCGGCTCGACGCGGACGGTCTGCTGGCGCCCGACATCGACGCCAGCGCCTTCGCGGTCCTCAGGCAGCGTGCCGAGCAGCGAGCCCGGCAGGCCCGCGAGCTCGACGGCCGCGGCGAAGAGGTGACGCTGCGCGAGATCTGCGCCTTCATCCCGCAGGCCGTGCTCCGGGACATCACCCTCGACGGTCTGGTGGACCGCGAGGTCGAGCTGGAACGGAGTCTGCTCGTACCCGATCTCGACGTGGTCGAGCTGGTGAGGCTTGCGGGCGAGCACGATGTGCGCACCGTGTGCGTCTCGGACACCTACTTCGGCGAAGGTCACCTGCGCTCGTTCCTGGGCAGCGGCCCGGCGGCCTCGCTCGAGATCGAGCGGGTCTTCGCCTCCTCGGCCCACGGCGTGGGAAAGGAAGGAGGGCTCTGGCGAATCGTGCTCGACGACCTCGGGGTCAAGCCGGCCAAGGTGATCCACGTGGGCGACAACCACGAGGCCGACGTCGCCGCGGCCGGACGAGCCGGCGTGCGGGGCATCTACTTCGAGCGGCGCCCCGACGGCCTCGCGCGCGTGGTCCATCGCGAGGCTTTGCACGCGACAGCACCGCTCAGCCCCTACCACGGCGACTACGGGCTGACGGCCCTGCGCTCGAAGGTGCTGCACCGCGTGGAGGCCGAGAGCCAGCCACCGGAGCTGAAGGCCTTCTGGAGCTTCGGAGCCGCGTCCATCGGGCCCCCGCTGGCCGGCTTCGCGGACTGGGTTCAGGAGCGCGCCGGCGAGGCCGGGGTGAGCAGGGTCTTCTGCATGATGCGCGAAGGCAAGATCGTCTCCGAGCTGGTCAACGCAGCTGCCGCGTCGGTGTCGGCGCCCGTGGACGCGCGGCCGATCTGGCTCTCGCGGCAGGTCTGCGCCAGGGCGTCGATCGTCGACGGATCGGCAGAGGAGCTGGGCCGGCTGTTCCAACGGCGCAGGATGCCGACGGTCGCCGAGTTCTGCGCAACGCTCGGCGTGGACTGCGCCGAGCTTCGCGACTTCGCCGACATGGCAGGCGCCCGCCTCCACCAACCCGCCCTGGCCGCCCAACTGGTGGAGCGTCTGGCCTCCGACATGGAGCTCCGCGGCCGGATCGTGGCGAGCAGCGGCGAGTTGCGCTCGCGCCTCGTGCGCTACGTGGAGAGCGTCCGGCCCCCCGGGGAGAAACGCATCGTGCTCGTGGACCTCGGGTGGGGTGCGACCATCCAGACCCTTCTCGACGGCCTCTTGCGTGAGGCCGGCTCGGAGGTGAAGACCACGGGCCTCTATCTCATGACGACCGGGCGTGCGGCCGATCGCATGCTCGACGGCGCTGACGTGCACGGCTATCTGGCCAACGCGGGGCAACCCGAGGCACCGGTCGAGGCGTTCATGCGCAGTCCGGAGATCCTCGAGCAGATCTGCATGCCCGACCACGGATCCCAGGTGGACCTGGACTCGAGCCTCGAGCCCGTGCTCGAGGCCGCCGACAGCGAGCCGTTTCAGTCCGCGCAGCGCGAGAGCGTGCAAAAGGGAGTCAAGAGCTTCCAGCGGGAGTGGCTGCGCTACCGCACCTGCGCTCCTGAGGCGCTCGTCGCGCTGCACGAGCACGGGCAGGACCGCCTTCGCTCGATCCTGGTGCGCTCCCTCACGGCGCCAACCACAGACGAAGCGGCTCTCTTCGCGGGATGGCTGCATGACGAGAACTTCGGCTCGCAGGGTCAGGAGGCGCTCGTGCCCCCGATGTCGGCGAGGGCGGCCCGGTATCTGGAGCCGCGTGTGGTGATGACGACCTCGATGGCCGAGCTCTACTGGCCGTTCGGGCTGGCCGCGCTGCACAACCAGCACCTGGCCAGGGCAGTCGAGGCCGCCACCTCCGGCGTGGTGCCGTGGGACGCCTTCTCCTCTGCACTCGAGACGGGCGACGTGGAGATCTACTGCGATCGTGGTTGGGGCTTTCGCCGGCAGGGGATGGTGACCGTGCCGGGTCGCCGGAACCGGCTCGGCCTCACCTATGCCAACGGCACGGTGGTGGGCGACATCGTCCGCCGGGTCCGCATCGATCCGGCCAAGCTTCCCTGTGTGGTGCGGATCGACTTCATCCGGCTGCGCTGCTCTCCCCGCGGCACAGGGGACACGGTGACTCTCGACTTCGACACCCCAGAGCGGCTCGAGCAGATCACCACGAGCGGCATGCGATCGATCGGCCCGAGCTCCTACATCGTCCGGGGCTTTGACCCCAACGTGGTGATCGATCTGAACAGCTTCCTCCCTCGCGAGGTGCACACCGTGGACGTGGAGTGCGGCCTTGCCGTGCTGCCGCTCCCTCGTTCCGCGCTGGGAGCGATAGCCACGCTGCAGGAACAGCTGCGCGAACGGGCCAAACGTAGTGCCCTCGGCGCTCCGGCTCGGCTGGCGTACGCGCTCATGCGCAGGCTCGAATAACGCGCTCCCTTACCCTTGTCGGCCATGAACGAGCGAGCCACCGCGGTCGGCGTCGCGGGAGTCTCGAAGACGTTTCGCATTCCCCGGCAGCACCTCATGTCCTTCAAGGAGCGGGCGATGCACCCCTTCAGGCGGGTGCCGGTCACGGATCTGCACGCGCTGAAGGACGTCTCCTTCGACATCGAGCAGGGCGAGTTCTTCGGGATCGCGGGCCGCAACGGCTCTGGCAAGAGCACGCTGCTCAAGTGCATGGCCGGCGTCTACCGCGTGGACCGGGGAGCTATCACCGTGGCGGGCCGGCTCGTGCCCTTCATCGAGCTGGGGGTGGGCTTCAACCAGGAGATGACCGCTCTCGACAACGTCGTGATCAACGGGGTGATGATGGGACTCAGTCCCCGTGAAGCCCAACGGCGCTTCGACGCGGTGGTCGAGTTCGCCGAGCTCGAGGACTTCCTCGACCTCAAGCTCAAGAACTACTCGTCGGGGATGCAGGTACGGCTGGCCTTCTCGCTGATGGTGCAGGCGGATGCCGACGTGCTGCTGATCGACGAGGTGCTGGCCGTGGGCGATGCGGCGTTCCAGCAGAAGTGCTTCGACGCGTTCCACGACCTTCGCGACCGTGGCAAGACGGTCGTGCTGGTAACCCATGACATGCAGATGATCGAGCGCTTCTGCCAGCGCGCGATGTTGCTGCACCACGGGGCGGTCGCAGGCATCGGGGACCCCGGCTCAGTCGCCCGCCGCTACCTCGAGCTCAACTTCGAGGAGGACGACGAGGCCTCGGTGACCGCGGGCCGGCCCGACGACGTGAGCCACGGCGTCGCGATCGGCGACGTCTGGATCGAGGGCCCCGACGGCCGGCGCGTGGACACCGTTGGCCAGGGCGACCCGCTCGTGATCCGCGCCGAGATCGAGGCCCTCCAGCACATCGATGACCCCGAGATCGGGGTGACGATCACCGACGAGGCCGGCACGGTCGTCTTCGGCACCACCACCCGCGAACTGGGACGCGAAGAGCAGCCCTTCGAGCCCGGGGAGCGCATCTCTCTGCGACTGGCTCTGCGCAACGACCTGAAGCCGGCGCGCTATTACGTGGACTGCGGGGTGCACGAGGGCGTCCACAGAGTGGCCGGGTTTCGCTACCGGGCCAGCGACTTCCTGGTCTTCGGCAATCGAGCCCAGTTGGGGCTGGTGTCGCTCGACCACACCTTCGAGCTCGAGCGCCGGCGCAACAGGACCGAGGCGGCGACCACCCCGTGAGCTCGACAGCCCTGCCCCGCCAGATCCGTGGCCCATCGGCCTTCGGAGGAGGCCTGCGGCGCACGCTCTATCTCACGTGGATCATCGGTCTGACCGAGTACCGGCTCACCTATTTCGGCTCGGCGCTCGGATACCTGTGGTCGCTGATGCGGCCGCTCATGCTCTTCGGTGTGCTGTACGTGGTGTTCAGCGAGATCGTCGACTTCGGCGACGACATCGTGAACTACCCCATGCTGCTCCTGTTCAACATCGTGCTGTTCAACTTCTTCACCGACGCCAGCACGAAGGCGGTGACCTCGGTGGTCGACCGCGAAGCGATCGTGCGCAAGATGCACTTTCCCGGGATGGTCATTCCCTTTGCGCGTGTGCTCTCCGGCGGGTTGAATCTGGCCGTAAGCCTGATCGCCGTGTTCCTCTTCCTGCTGGCCTACGGCCTAAACCCGCGCTGGACCTGGCTGCTGCTGCCGCTGTTGCTCGTGCCGCTGGTGCTTCTGACCCTCGGAGTGGCCATGCTGCTGTCAGCGCTGTACGTGCGCTTTCGCGATGTCGCCCCGATATGGGCGGTGCTCTCCACCGCCCTCTTCTACGGCTCTCCCGTGCTGTACGCGATCGACAAGGTGCCCGAGCAGTACCGGCAGATGCTGATGCTGGTCAACCCCCTTGCGGACATCCTCGAACAGGGACGCCGCTGGGTGATCGATCCCAACGCGGACGGCGCGATCGCCGCCGCCGGCGGGGGCGCCTGGATACTCGTCCCGATCGCGGTCGGGACCGCGGTCTGTGCTCTCGGGGTCTGGGTCTTCAACCGCGAAGCCCCGAGGATCGCCGAAAGGCTCTAGGCGGACGCCCCCCTGCGGTGATCGTGAGCCAGACGCGTTCGAGCTCGGTGTCCCAGTCCGCCGCGTTCACCTCGTCGCGCCCCGCGAGCGCGAGCCGCCCGCGAAGCGCCGGATCGCCCACCAGCCGCTCGATCTGGGCCGCGATCAGCGCAGGAATGGGAGGAGCCGTCAGGGCCGTCTCCTCGTGGCGCAGCAGCCAGTCGGTGTGGGGGTTCTCGTTGGAGACGGTGGCGACACCGGAAGCCATGAACTCGAGCGGCTGGTATGACGGGTGGCACGAGAGCATGAACACCAGTCCTATGTCGCACGAGCGGTAGAGCTCGGCGACCTCGTCGAGGCTTTCCAGCATCCCGACGTTCTCCAGCACGTCGGCCGCTCCGTACATTCCCGGGCTCCAGTCCTCCCCGGCGCAGATGATCTGCACCGAGTCGCCGTGGACGTCCTTCACCCGGCGCAGAGCCGCCAAGCCGAGCCCGAAGGCATTGCGGGCCGTCTTCGGGCGTCCGTAGAAGAAGATGCGGACGGGGCCCGCGTGTGGCGACTCGTCCGGACGGAAGCGCTCAGTGTCCACCGCAGGTCTGAAGGCCACCGCCGGGCTGCCGTGAGCGCGCCAGACGTCGGCCAGCGCCTCGGTGTTCACGATCCCCGGGATCCCCAGGCGCGCGGCCTCGGTGAGCATCCCGGAGGCCGAGCCGGCCGGATAGAAGTCGGGCTCCCAGTCCTGCACGAATACGAACTTGGCGGCGGCGTCTCGAAACCGCACGAGGCGCCAGATGCCCTCCCACGCCGTGGCCACTGCTGCGTCACAGGGCTCGAGATCTGCCGAGGGCCCCGTCACGGGGCTACCGGCCAGCGCCGGGAAGGCCTCCGCGATCCGTGCACGCACCCGCTTCACCACATCCGGATCGTCGTCGTCGAACACGCAGAATCGACTCTCCACGCCGTGCCGGCGGGCGACGTGGTCGGCGAAGCGCAGGAGCGTGTGCACTCCGCCTCCCCAGACGAGGTAGAAGCCCGGCACGAACCACTGGATCGAGTGGATCTCCGTCCTTCTTGGGGCCGCATAGGCCTTCAGCACCTCCGCGTTGGCTGCGAGGTCCCCAGCGCTCACGTCGAAGTCCTGTCGGAGCACGAGGCGGTCTGAAGGCAGCAGCGAGCGCTCGTCGTCGGCCACGTTGCGGCGCCTCCTCCTGGCCCTCAGCCAGGCGTAAGCGGCCTCCTCCGGCCCTCCGCGGAGGATGCTCCGGACGTAGCGCGCGCGCCTCCGGCTCAGAAGCCTCACGGCGGGGGCGCCGGCTCGCCGGCGTTCCGCAGCCGGCATGTGGTGTCCTGAAAGGTGAGCGCCGGGTGGTAGAAGGGATCGCCCACGGTACGGAAGGCCCCGTAGCTGCGCCGCGACGCCTTGATGTCGCCCGCCGGCACCCTGCTCGGGTCGCGCGAGGCGGACTCGTCATGGATGAGCCTCGCGTGGGGCACGCACAGCGAGCGGTAGCCCGCCGCGGTGAGGCGCAGGCAGAGGTCGACGTCTCCACCGCCGACCGCGAACGACTCGTCGAAGCCCCCGACCTCGTCGAACTTGCTTTTCTCGACCATCATGCAGGCGGCCGAGACGGCCATCCAGTTGCGGGTACCGTCGCCGGCGGCGCCGAACGGCGTGCGCTCGTCGGGTCTGAGGCCCGCGAACGGATGCCCGGCCCAGCCGTGGATGCCGATGGCGACCCCCGCATGTTGCACCCGGCCGTCTGGATAGAGCAGCATCGGGGCTACCGCGCCCACCTCAGGGCGTAGCGCCTCTCCGAGCAGCTCCTCGATCCACCCCCGGCTGATCGCCTCGGTGTCGTTGTTCAGGAAGACGAGCAGGTCACCCTTCGCGCGCGCGGCTGCCCCATTCATCAGCGCGGAGAAGTGAAACGGCCGGCCATCGGCCTCCACCGAGACACGGGAGTCCTTCTCCAGGCGCTCGAGGAGCGGCGCAAGCCCGGGGTCAGTGCTTCCGTTGTCGACGAGACGGAGCCGCAGGCGCTCGTAGGTCGAGCGCTCGAGCACGGAGCGCACGCAGCGCTCGAGCAGCTGTGGACGATCTCGAAAGGCGACGATCACCTCGACCGAGGGCTCTCGATCCGGCGGATGGCGCACTGGCCGCTGCCTGCTTCGGGGGTGGCTGCCTCCACGGCGCGAGCCGGCCCTGTGGCAGAGCACCAGCGGAACGTGCACATGACCGGAGCCGTCGCGGCCGGCCAGGCACGAGAAGAGTGACCACCCCTCGCCACCCGCCCCCGCGGCCGCCAGCGCGGCCTCGCGGGCGACCACGACCAGCGCGAAGTCGGGGTTGCGCTCGAGCCAGAGGTCCGGGCAGGGCCCCGGGCGCAGCATCGGTCGCGATCGCCGGCCCTTTCGATCGATTATGTCGTCGTCGCAGGTGATCACCGCCGCATCCGAGGCGAGCGTCGCCGCTTGACCGAGGCGCTCGAGGGCATTCGGCGCAAGGCGGTCACCCGACCGTATCAGCGCGATCCACGGGGCTCGACTCTCTTGCAGCGCCCGCAGGATCGGGTACTCGGCCGTATGCGCACAACGAACCGTCTGACCCCGCAACGAGGCCTGCGTGGCCTCCCCGTCGCCGCCGCCCGACGGGTCGATCACGACGGCAAGCGCAGCGGCAGGGGTTGCTCGGAAGCCGCTCTCGGGCACCGCCGCGAAACGGTGCAGCCGCGTGGAAGACGCGATCTCCGGCTCGACGTGGCGTTGGAAGGCGGCGTAGCGTGCCCGCCCCTCGAGTGCTCGCCCCAAGCGAGTCCCGACCGCTCGTGCCCGGCGCGACACGTCAGCCGGCCGGTGAAACGACGACCTCGACGCGATCGGACGATTCCCCGGCGGACCAGAGAGCCGGAACGCTCCCGATCACCAGCCCCAGTAGGGCTCCCGCGACCACGTCCGAGGGGTAGTGCACGCCAAGCAAGACACGAGACACGCCCATGCCCAACGCAGCGCCATACAGCGGCGCAGCCGGAACAAGCTCCGAGTAAGCCCGCGCGGCAGCGAAGGAGGAGGCCGCGTGGGCGCTCGGGAAGCTCAGCGCGCTCGGCGTTGCGGTGAGGGCGGGAAGACCCTTCAGGACCCGTCGCTGACGCCGGACGATCTGCTTGACGGCGACGTTGAAGGCATGTGCGCCCGCCACCGCGGCGGCGGCGCGCAGCCAGTCTGCCCGCCGCGGGCGGTCGAGAACGCCGCCTACGGCGCCCGCGACGAGCCACACAGCGGCGTGCTCACCGAGGTGAGACAGCGCCCGCGCGCCGCGAACCGTGCCCGAATGGACAGCTCGTGAGCGCACGCCGCGCAAGAGGGCGAGGTCGCCCGCGGCGATCGAGGACGCAACCGCGGGACCTGACCGGGATGACAGAGGAAGCCGGTTTGTCACAAGTGGGCGCAGAAGACGGGCGGCGGCGCGGGTCGCGACGACCGGGTTAGGATAGGACAGCGTGGGGAGATCCCCCGCCGGGCCCGCCCGGAACCTTCCTCTCACCCGTTTTTTGCCCTCCGCGCTCGAAACCAGACAGGCGTCCCGCATCGCCGGGCGCCTGTAAGGGTTCCGGACCCATGGCCGTCGAAACCCACGATCGTCTCGGCGCACGACAGGCGGCGCCGCCCGCCGCCGCGCCCGAGGCTCCCGGGCGCCTTGCGCGCGCCGATCTGATGCTGCTCGCCTTCTTGGGCGCGGTCGCCACCGGGCTCCAGCTCCTGCGCCAGCCCAACGTGCAGTCGTGGGACAGCGTGTGGCAGGAGGACGGCGGGATCTTCTTGACCGACGCCCTCGCGAATCCGTTCCTCGAGACGCTCGTGACCCCCTACAACGCCTACCTGCACACGCTTCCTCGCCTGATAGCGGGGCCCGTAGCGCTGGTCGGGCTCGAGCACGCGGCCCTGCTGCTGAGCCTCCTATCGGCCGTCACGGTCACGCTGCTCGCCATCTACGTCTACTTCGCCAGCGCCCGCGTCTTTCACACGCAGTGGGCGCGCGTGGTGCTGGCGTTGTCCGTGGTGCTCCTTCCGGCGGCGGGGTATGAGACGAACGCCAACATCGCCAACCTTCACTGGTACCTCATCTTCGCGTGCTTCTGGGTCTTCATCGCCGCGCCCCGCACGACGTCGGGGATCGCCGTCGGGGTCACGATCGTCGCCCTCGCCGTGCTCAGCGATCCGCTTGCCGCGCTGCTGGCGCCCCTGCCTCTCATCGCGCTCTGGCGTGACCGCACCTGGCGGGGCCGGGCCATCCCGCTCGTGTTCCTCGGCACGCTGGCGGTGCAACTCGTGCTGGGGGTGGTGGAGGACCCTGTCGCGCCCTACGCCTCGTCCCACCTTGCGGACGTGCCAAAGATCTACGCCCTGCGCGTGACCGGCTCCTTCCTCGTCGGCGACCTCTTCCTCGACGACCTGTGGAAGCCATGGGGCCTACCGTTCGCCCTCGCCGCGTTTCTGGTGGTGGCGGCGGTGTGCGCGTACGGCCTGCTCCGCGCCGATTGGGGCCGGCGCATGCTCATAGGCGGGAGCCTCGCGCTGTCAGGGGGATACCTCGCCGTCCCGCTCATGCTGCGGGGCACGGAGAACTTCCTCGATCGGGATGGATTCAATCTGAACGGGTCACGCTACGTGCTGCTGCCGATCCTCTTTCTCACCGTGGCGGTGCTCCTCACCCTCGACAGGCGCGACCCGCGACTGTCGTCGTCGCGCGCCTGGCGCAACGTTCAGATCGGCTTCTCGGCGCTCGCCGCCGCCCTGGTGCTCACCAACTTCTCGATCGTCACCACCCGCAGCGCCGGGCCGAAGTGGGAGCAGTCGATCGCCGCCGCCCGCGAGCGCTGTGCGACCGTGGGCGGGCGCCGGCCCGGCTCGCCCCCGAAGGTCGGGTCGATCCCCAGTCGCCGGCTCCCCGCGGGCGACGTGCGCATCCCCATCGCCCCCAACGTGCCCATCACCCCTGAGACGCCCTATAGCCCCTTCGCCGTGACGGTGGACTGCCGTCACCTGCGCTGAGAGGGCGTACCGAGCCCTTACAATCCGCGGCCGTCCCTCTGTCACCAGCAACCATGCCCATTCTCGAGAAAGAGCCGCCCGCCGCACCCTCCGCAGCCGACGCCCCCGGGGCCGACCGCCGCCGTGGCCCGGTGGCGCTCCTCGTGCTCGAGACGATGCGGCCGAAGCAGTGGTCGAAGAACGCCTTCGTGTTCGCGGGCCTGCTCTTCGCCGGACAGGTCCTCGACCCCGACGCGGTACTCAAGACCGTGGTCGTGGCGGTGGCCTTCTGCCTCGTGAGCGGAGCCACCTACCTGCTCAACGACGCCGTGGACGCCGAGTCCGACCGCCACAATCCGCGCACGGCGTCGCGCCCGATCGCCCGTGGGGACCTCTCGCCGCGCACGGCCCTGATGGCGGCTGTGGTCGCGACCCTCGGCGGGGCGGCTCTCACGGCTGCTGTCAACTGGGAGTCGCTCGTCACCCTGCTCGGCTACGTGATTCTCCAGATCGCCTACTCGAACTGGCTCAAGCACGTGCTGTTCGTGGACGTGATGGCGATCGCGGGCGGCTTCGTGCTGCGGGCGCTGGCCGGCGGCGTGGCGATCGGCGTGCCGATCTCCTCTTGGCTTCTGCTTTGCACCGGGCTGCTGGCCCTCTTCCTCGGGTTCACCAAGCGGCGCGGGGAGGCGGTGGCCCTCGGCGGCTCCTCGCAGCCCAAGCGCGCCGTGCTCGAGAGCTACTCTGTCGGACTGCTCGACGAGCTGATCGCCGTCGTGACTCCCACGACCGTGGTGGCCTACGCCCTCTACGCCGTTACGGGCGCTGCCACCGACCTCATGCTGCTCACGGTGCCGTTCGTGATGTACGGCATCTTTCGGGTGCTGTTTCTCATCCACCACCACTCGGAGGTCACCGAGGAGCCCGCCGTGGTGGTGTGGCGCGACCGGCCGCTGCTGGCCTGCGTGCTGCTCTGGGCGATGTGCGCCGGGATCATCACGGTGGCGAGCGGCGGCCCTCCGGCGACATGAGCGCCGTGGCCGCGAAGGAGGCGGTCGCGCCGGAGGAGCGCGAGGCGCCAGCCGCTGCCTCGAAGGCGCGGCTGCTCGCGGGCTGGGGGCGCACCGCTCCGACGCGCGGGACCGTGCACCGGCCGGTGGAGCCCGCCGAGGTCTGCACGGCGCTGCGAAACGCCTCGCCGCGGGGCGTGATCGCCCGCGGCCTCGGCCGCGCCTATGGGGACGCCGCCCAGAACGCGGGGGGCGAGGTGCTCGACATGACGGCGCTCGCCGGCGTGCGGCGCATGGACCTCGAGAGAGGGATCGTGGTTGTCGACGCAGGGCTCTCGCTTGACGCCCTCACGCGGCTCCTGCTGCCCTTCGGCTGGTTCGTCGCGGTCTCTCCCGGCACCCGCTACGTGACGGTCGGCGGGGCGATCGCGAGCGACATCCACGGCAAGAACCACCACCGCGACGGCTCGTTCTGTGAGCACGTGCTCGGCTTCGCGCTCGTGACACCGGGCGGCAACCGCCTGGAGGTGACTCCCGGCGGGATGCCGAACGAGTTCTGGGCCACCGCCGGGGGAATGGGCCTGACCGGCGTCATGGTGGAGGCCACGCTGGCGCTCCTGCCCGTCGAGACGGCGCGGATGCGCGTGGACACCGAGCGCGCCAGCGACCTCGACGACGCGATGGCGCGCATGCAGGCGGGCGACGACCGCTACCGCTACTCGGTGGCGTGGATCGACTGCCTCGCTCCCGGGCGCCGGCTCGGGCGCTCCGTGCTGCTGCGCGGCGAACACGCGCGCCTGGAGGACCTGCCCGCCGGCGAGCGAGCGGAGGCGCTCGTGCGCTCGGCGGGCACGCGCCTGGCCGCTCCTCCCTGGATCCCCGGGGGCCTCGTGAACCGGCTGTCGGTGGCCGCCTTCAACGAAGCGTACTTCCGCAAGGCGCCGCGCGAGAGCCGCGGTGCGATCGAGCCGCTCGACGCGTTCTTCTACCCGCTCGACGCCGTGCGGGGATGGAACCGCCTGTACGGGCCGCGGGGATTTCTCCAGTACCAGTTCGTGGTGCCCTTCGGCGCCGAGGCCGCCGTGCGGACGGCGCTCGAGCGCCTCTCAGAGGCCGGATGCGCCTCGTTCCTCGCCGTGCTCAAGCGCTTCGGCGAGCAGCGGGGCCTGATCTCGTTTCCCATCCCGGGGTGGACGCTCGCCCTCGACATCCCGGCGGCCGTGCCCGGCCTGGGTCCGCTCCTCGATTCACTCGACGAGCTCGTGGCAGGCGCCGGCGGGCGCGTCTACCTCGCGAAGGACTCGCGGATGCGGCCCGAGCTGCTCGAGGCGATGTACCCGCGACTTCCCGAGTGGCGCGCGATCCGCGCACGCCTTGACCCCGAACGCGCGATGCGCTCCGACCTCGCCGAGCGCGTGGGCCTGCTCGGATGAAGGACGCCCTGGGCACGGTGCAGTCGGTGCTGGTGCTCGGCGGAACCTCGGAGATCGCCCTCGCCACCGTGAGGGCGCTGGTGCGAGAGCGCACCCGCACGGTTGTGCTGGCGGTGCGCGACCCTGAGCGCTCGCGACAAGAGGAAGCCGCTCTGCGGGCCGCCGGGGCCGAGACCGTGGAGCTCGTGCCCTTCGACGCGCTCGACTTCAACTCCCACGCGGCCTTCGTGGACGAGACCTTCGACCGCCACGGCGACTTCGACCTCGTGCTGCTGGCCTTCGGCGTGCTGGGGGATCAGGCGGCGGCCGAGCGCGACCCGGGACACGCCCGCGAGGTGGTGCAGACGAACTTCACAGGCGCGGTGAGCGTGACGGTGCCCCTGGCGGCGCGTCTGCGAACCCAGGGCCACGGCACCCTGGCGATCCTCTCGTCGGTGGCCGCCGAGCGCGCGCGAAAGGCCAACTACGTCTACGGCGCCTCGAAGGCCGGCCTCGACGCCTTCGCCCAGGGCCTCGGCGACTCGCTGCACGGTTCGGGCGTACACGTGATGGTGGTGCGCCCCGGCTTCGTGCACACGAAGATGACCGATCAGATGAAGCCGGCGCCCTTTGCCACGACGCCCGACAAGGTGGCGGAGGCGATCGTCGCGGGTTTGCGCAGGGACGACCACACGGTGTGGGCACCCGCCATCCTGCGGGCCGTGATGGCGGTGCTGCGACACCTGCCGCGCGCCGTCTTTCGGCGGATCCCCGGCTAGTGCATCTTGCCCGACGCGTGCACTAGTCGCGCGGACGCCTGCGGGCGATCACCGGCATGACGCCCGCGTAGAGCAGCTCGACGCCTATCTGGGCCAGCCGCACCACGAGAGCCACGGCGAGGGCGACCGCGGCGGGCACGGCGGCGGCCACCGCCACCGCCACCCCGGCTTCGCGCGCACCGAGAGAGCCCGGCAGCACGAAGCCGATCACCCCGGCGGCGAAGCCGAGGGAGTACGAGGCCACGAGCACGGCGGTTTCGTCGGCCGGCACGTCGTGCAGGGCGTGAGTCATGGCGAGGACCGACACGCCGGCCACGAGGAGGGACACGACGAAGAGGGCGAAGAACATCAGCACGCTGGCAAAGGCCAGCGAGACCGGCAGCGGCTCCCGCCCGAACCGGCGCAAAGCGCGGTTGACCAGCGCGTGAAACACCCGCGGGTGAAGCGATAAGAGCCCGGCAACCGGCACCGCCAGCACGAGCCAGCGCAGCGAGTGCTCCGCGAACGCCGGGAGCGTGAGCACCAGGTAGGTGCTCACGGCCACGGCCGCCGTGAAGGTGAAGGCCACCTCGTAGGCCACGCTTGCCGTGCACACCCGCTTCGATACGCCCTCACGCTGGGACAGCGCGATCCGACCAACGGCCATGAGGGCGCTCGTGGGGACGTAACGGGCCAGGAGGGTGGTGCTCCAGATGGAGCGCGCCTTCCACCGCGGCAGCGTGCCGCCCAGTGAGTGCAGCATCCCCCGCCACAGCTCGATGTGCATCCACTGGAAGGCCAGGAGGCAGAGCACCGACAGCGCGAGCCACCCGGGGCGGAAGCGCCACTCGATGTCGGGCAGGCTCGACCACTGGCTCGCGAGAGCGAAGCCGAGGCTGCCGGCAACGAGAACCGCGAGGGCGGCCACGAGCGCCCTGCCGCGCCAGGGGCCCCGCTCGGACTCGGGTAGGGGCACATTGAGGGGCACGGAAGAAGCTGATGATGGCAGCCCTGGATCCCGCGCCGGTAGTGCGGATCCCCCTGAGGCCCTTCAGTACGGTGGTGGTGTGCCTGCGAGCATCAAGAGCCCCCCGGAGGAGGTTGCACCTGCGCCGGCACCGACCTCCGAGCGCGGTATCACCGCGGCGCTCAGGCGGCGCTTGGCGCCCGTCTCGCCCGGCGCGCTGGTGGGCGCGGCCGGGGTCGCCGCCCTGGCCGTCTTCTTCTTCTTCAACGTGAACTCTCAGCTCTGGCTGGACGAGGCCCTCAGCGTGAACATCTCCCGGCTGCCGCTGACAGAGATCCCCGACGCCCTGCGCCAGGACAACTCGGCGCCGTTGCACTACCTGCTTCTCCACGTCTGGATGGAGGTCTTCGGTGAAGGCAACTTCGCCGCTCGCTCGCTGTCCGGGTTGGCGGTGCTCGCCACCGTCCCCGCCGTATGGCTTGCGGGGCGCAGGATCGGTGGCGACTGGACGGCTTGGACTGCCGCGCTGCTCGTAGCCACGTCTCCGTTCGCGGGTCTCTATGCCACGCAGGCCCGCATGTACGCCCTGGTGATCCTCCTCACCGCCCTCGGGTACCTGGCGCTGACCTCGGTGCTGGCGCGGCCGTCCCCGGCGCGCGTGGTGCTCCTCGGACTTCTCAGCGGACTGCTGATGCTCACGCATTACTGGTCCTTCTACCTGCTCGCGGCGGTCTTCTCCGTTCTCGTGGTGTCCCTGGCATGGGCGCGGCGGCGCAGGGAGGTCCTCTGGGCGGCGGCGGGCATCGCCGGCGGCGCCGTGCTCATGCTGCCCTGGCTCCCGGTGTTCCTCTTCCAGGTCGAGAACACCGGGACGCCATGGGGCAACCCCACCTCCTACAAGTTCCTGGTGGACATCGGGGAGTACTTCGCGGACACCAACCGAGCCCGCTGGTACCTGACCCCCGCAGCACCTCCCGGCAGGATTCTCGGGGTGCTGCTCGTGGTGCTGGCGGGACTCGCCGTTCTGCGCACGCGTTCCTCTGCGGCCGAGCCCGAGAGCGCCAAGGCGGTGGCCGGGAGGCGACACAGCATGTCGCTGGCCGCAGTGGTCCTCGGCACCGTTGCGCTCGCGGTCATCGCCAGCAAGGTGAAGCCGGTCACGTTCGAGTCCCGGTACCTCGCCGTGGTGTTCGTGCCGTTCGTCCTGCTCGTGGCCACCGGAATCAGCCTCGTGGCGGGCCGCTACCTGCGGCTGGGGCTGACCGCAGCCGTGGTCTCTCTCGGCGTGATCGGCAGCGCCGCCAACATCAACGCAGAGCGCTCACATGCTCCGGAGATCGCGGCCGCCGTCGAGCGCTCGGCACAGGAGGGAGATGTGGTGGCGTACTGCCCCGATCAGCTGGCGCCACCCGTTGACCGGCTGCTCGGTCCCGGGTTCAGACAGGTGACCCTGCCCACGGACTCGACCTCCGAGCGGGTGAACTGGGTCGACTATGCCACGCGCATCGCGGCCACAGACCCGGCGGCGTTCGCCCAGGAGGCGGATCGGATGGCGGGATCGGGTAACGACGTCTGGCTGGTCTGGGCTGACGGATACGGCGCCTATGGCGGGCAGTGCGGCGCCGTCGCCCAAGAGCTCGACAGGGTGCGACCGATGCCCGAGCAGCCGGTCGTGCTGTCGCACGCCACCAACTACTTCGAGCCCTCCAACCTGCGCCGCTACCGGCCGGGTGGCTGACGCCCGGCAAGCCCCTCCGCGACCGCCCCGACCGATGAGACCGCCAAACCTGTTGCAACCCGAGCGGACGGTCCGTCGCTTCACCGCCGGCCCACGCTCTCTCCCGCGTGACCGAAAGGCACTTGCGGTCCTGGCGGCGCTCGTGCTCGTGCTCGTGTTCTACTCCGGGACGGCGTGGACGAGTGCGAGGACGTTTCCGGTTCAGGTCGACGTCGGCGGCCGTGACTACTTCAACCTGCTGACGGACGCCTTCGTGCATGGCCAAGCGGACCTGCTGGTCGAGCCTTCGCCGAAGCTGCGCGCTCTCGAGGATCCCTACGACGCGGCGATGAACAGGTCCGCCGACCGGCTGCACGATCTGTCGCTCTATGAAGACCGCTACTACCTGTACTGGCCGCCGACTCCGGTGCTCACTCTGTTCCTTCCCGCGCGGGTCGTGCTGCTGGGAGGTGATCTGCCCGAGCGTGTGGCGATCGTGATCTATGTGTTCGTGGGACTCCTGTTCGCGCTCGCGCTGCTGCGCTACCTGGTGCGCCGGAACCTGCCCGACACGCCGGACTGGATGCTCGCTCTTGCGGGTCTCGCGATCGCCACCGCCAACGTTGCCCCGTACCTGTTGCGTCGACCCACCGTGTATGAGGTCGCGATCTCGGCCGGCTACTGCTTCGTGATGGCGGCGGCCTACTTCTTGGTGCGGGGAGCTCTCGAAGAGCCCGGGAGATGGCGACGACTTCTCGCCGGAAGCGTCTGCCTGGGGCTGGCCGTAGGGGCTCGCGCCACGCTCGTGGTGGCGGGCGCCTTCACCGTCGCCGCGCTCGTATACCTGCTGCGGCATGGGCAGCTTCAGACCTGGGCGCTACGGCGGCGAGCCGCGCTGGTGCTCTTTGGGCCCCTCTCCCTGGCTGTCGTGCTGATGCTCGCCTACAACGTGCTGCGTTTCGATGACTTTACCGAGTTCGGCCTCGTCTATCAGCTCAACGACCTCGACCCATATCCCCCCGGGGGCTTCGCACACGTCGTGCCGAGCCTCTACTTCTATCTGCTCGCTCCCGCCGACATCGATCTGAACTTCCCCTACTTTCACCTTCCCTTCCCGGCGGAGTTCCCCGGCCCGGTACCCGCCGGATTCAACAGGGAGACGATCAGCGGTCTCCTGCCGAACGCGCCGATCGTGCTCCTGGCTCTCGTCGCGCTACCGCTCATGGTGCGCTCGTCCCTTCCACAGCGTCGCGAGCTCGGCGGGGTGATGCTCGTCGCCACGGGCGTCGGCGCCCTCATGGTGCTGGTGGTGGTAGTGCCGATCTACGCCGCCACGATGCGCTACAGCATGGACTTCACCACCCTGTTCCTCGTGCCCGGCCTGCTGGCCTGGATGGTGCTCGCGCAGGCCGCCCGGAATCGGCACCTCGGCAGGCTGATCGCCGTGAGCGGCGCGGGGCTGATCCTGTATAGCGCCGCTTTCGGCGTCGCACTCAGCTTCACCGGCGAGAAGGACGGCCTGCGAGTTGGCCACCCGGGGTTCTACGAGCGCCTGGAGCAGGCGGCGAGCGTCCTGCCGGTGGCCGCCACCGCCGTCGCCGGGGAGCCCGTGATCACGGAGGTCACCAGCCCAGCGGGCTTCGTGAAGGACGCCGGGTGGTGGGACGTGAGCGTGGGAGACCTGTTCGTGCTCCACGTCGGGTACGAGGAGCCGGCAAGGCTGAAGATCGTCTCCCCCGACCGGCGCGACGTGCTGCTGCAAGCGGTCACCCGAGCGCCGCCGCGCGGAGCGGAAGGCGTGGCCATCAAGAACCGCGAGCGCCCGGAGATCTCGACGCTGCCAGTCACAAACGCCGACGGGGAAGCGCGCTTGGCGCTCGAGCGCGGCGTGAACTACATCGAGCTCAGGCCCGTCGACCCGCCGGCTCCCCCCAAGGGAGAGAGCCCGCTGACGACTCCCGTGGTCACACTCGAGAACGTCCGGCTGGCCGAGCGGTGACCGGCTGGATGGTTGATTCCGAATTGACGTGCCCGCGGGTGCACGCCAGATCAAGCTGGGCGCCGCACGCGGCCGAAGCAGGTAGCAGCGCTACCTGCAAGGCCGTGGGTGGCGATCCAGCGCCGATATGGCGGGTCATCCGTGGGTGCGGCAATAAGAATCAATCATCTAGCCCGCGCGCTGCACAACCGCCAGCAGCGACGTGCCGGCCGGCCATATCCGTCGTATGCGCTCTGTGCTCGACCCGAGGGCGTAGAGCAACTCGTTGAGGGGCCGGGGCAGGTCCGGGAACTCGGCCCGCACAAGGTCGAGCGGCCGCGCCGAGCCGCCGGCGCGCCAGCGGAGCCGTCGCACCATCGCGGGCGCCAGCATCTCGGGGAACAGGTAGCTCACCTCGCGTAGCCGCACGGGCGTGCCCTCGAAGGCGGCCGCCAGGCTCACCTTGTCGTAGCGCCGGTAGTGGCCGAGAGCGACGTCCCACCCCGACCACAGCCGCTGCATCGCCGGCACAGTGACAACCAGGGTGGCACCAGGGGCCATCTTCGATACCAGCTCCGCCAGAAAGGCGCGATCGTCCTCCTGGTGCTCGAGCACGTCCAGCAGGGTCACGTAGCGGCTGGCGCGGTACCCGTCCGCCCCACGAGCGTTGGCCTCACGTCCGAAGCGCTGCTCGAGCTCTGCCTCGAGCGACTCGAGCGGCTCGACGAAACGGTAAGTGCAGCGCGAGAAGTCCCGCGCCAGCAGGTCGCCGAGTAAGCCTATGCCCGCACCCACGTCGGTCAGCTCGAATGGCTCGCCGTGCAGCTCGCGGGCTACGGCATGCCAGCGGACACGGTGCCAAAAGAAGTCACGCGAGTGATCGATCTGCTTGTGAAGATGGCCCTCGAGCGGGTCCAAGATCCTTTTCCTCCAGGTCGGATAGAGAGAGGCCGCGTGACTGCGCGTAGACGGCGAAGAGGATGACGAAGTTGCCGAGCGCGACGATCGAGGAGATGCTCAGCGCGAGCAGCGTAGAGGTTGCCCAACCCGGAACCGCCCTGTCCGTGCCGAGCTTGACGGCGACCACGGCCGTCGCCAGGATCACGCACAGGGCGACGATGGCGGTGAAGAGGATGAGCGCGCGGATCGCTATCCGGTCGAGGAACGGCATCAACATGCCGATTCCGTGCGAGACGAGCTTCGAGAATCCCATCCGTGACTGACCGGCGTAGCGGGACCCGCGCCGACAGGGTACGTAGCGACGTTTGAGCCGCAGGCTCATGAAGGTGGTGGAGTAGCAGAGATCGAATGCCGGGTGCGTGAGCACCCGTCGGGCGACCCAACCGCGGTAGGCGATGAAGTTCCCGGATCGCACGTACGTGCCGGTGAGCGTCCTGAAGAGGATCTTGAAGGCCGCGTAGAAGAGCTTGAAGCCAAGCGACTCCTCACGGCCCGTGCGCAGAGCGAGGACGATCGTGCGGTCCGAGCCGGCACCGAGCAGCTCGCTGATCAGCCGCGGGACGTCCGCGGGGGCGTCCTCGCCATCGGCGTCCATGGTGACGACGAAGTCGTCGTCGTGGAAATCGCGGGCGATCCGCCGCAGCGCGTAGACGAGCGCGCGCTGGTGGCCCAGGTTGAACGGCGGCTCTACGACGCGGATGTCCCCGTGCTCGGCGAGCCGTGCCACCTCCCGATCGGTGCCACCGCTGTCGTCGGCCACGACGAAGCGCGGCTCCATGCCCGCCAGTTCCGGATCCGAGCCGATCACCGTCAGCAGCCGCTCGCGCAGCACGAGGAACGACGTGACGTCGAGGTACACCGGACAAACGATCCAAAGTCGCGTCACGGGTTCCTCACCATGATCTGGTAGTCGCCGATCTGCTCAACCGTCTGGAACTCGTCTTCGATGAACCGGAGGAGGGGGCGCCGCGGCGGCGGGCTCGCCCTCGGGCGGCGTCCCGGCGGTGGCCCGTTCACCCACCAGTCCACCAGGCTGTCGTTGCGCACGGCGCAGAGCCGTCGCACCGGCCTGACGGCATCGACGATGCGCTGCTGCTGCTCGTGGTCGAGCAGGTACATCCATGAGGTCGTGTTGAGCCCGGTCGGCGGGTCGATGCCTGTCCAGAGATAGAAGCTGTTCATCCCCGGCAGCGTCACGAAGCTGTCGCAGCGAAGCCGAAGCTGCGCCACGACGCCGGTGTAGGTCGCGGTGAGATCGGGCGGAAGGCGCACGCGAGTCGCTCCCCCGAAGGGCAGCGGGCGAGCCTCGGCCCATGCCTTGTGCGTGCTGAGCCCCGGCTGGACCACGGACTGAGCGGCCAGCTTCACCATCAGGGCGGCAAGCCCGACGGCGACCACCGACGCGAGCGCGACCCCGCGTGCCGCCGCCCAGGCCGTCGAGGAGGCCTCGAGCTCGCGCAGGCCGTCGGAGAGAACGAGGGCCCCGACCGGCACGAAGGCCACCGCGGCGAGCCCCGCCTGGCTGCCGAAGACGGGGTAGGCATGCAGCATTCCCAGCAGGGCGAGCGCCGGGAGCAGCACGCGCACGTAGGGGCTGGCATGGCCAGGCCCGGTCGCGGGCGGGCACGCCGCAAGCCAGGCGAGCGGCGCGGCGAGCCCCAGCGCGGTGGGAGCGGGCACGAGCTCGATCGGCATCATCGACGCTGTTCCGAGCAGGACGACCAAGCCCGCTGCGATCCGCGCGATCGCAGCGGCGGCGGAGGGCCGCCTCGGCTCGCCGGAGTCGGCCCTTCGCCGGATGGCGAAGGCCGCGACGCAGCCGATCAGGGTCAGGTCGACGACCGCCCCGGGCAGCGCGGCCACCACGGTGAACACATCGCGCTGTCCCAGCGGCTCGATGAGCACCCCTTCGACGAGGTCGCCGATGCTCGTACCGACGATCAGGATTATCGCCACGATCAGCGCGAAGCCACCGGCGAAGCCGGCGCCAAGAGCGAGAAGAGCCCTCGAATCCGGACCGGCGGGCTCAGTGGCGGGCTGCCGGCGCACCACCGCGATGGCCAGTGCCGCCATCCCGAAGGCCACGATCAACGCGAAGTCCTGCGACCACCCCTCGCCCAGGTCGGGCCACATCAGGATGAATGGCAGGCCGATGCACACCGCCGCCACCGCGGGGCCGGGCCACCGTCGGCGGGCCAGGGCCGGAACCGTGATCGCGAGCGCGAACACGACCGCCGCGATCGCAAATCCACCCACGTTCACCTTCGTCAAGACCATTGCGGCGAGCAGCATGCCCGTGAGTCCCATCGCGATGCACGGGCGGCGATCGCTCAGCATCACAGCGGCCGCACCGACCCCCAGCCCGAGCAGCGTGACGAGGCCGGCAGGATGAAGCGCCTCGGCCGCGATCGTCTCGGCCGCGGCGAACGCCACCAGAGCGCCTGCGAGGCCCAGCGTCATCCGTCGCGTCAGCCGGTGCACCACGATGCCCGTCGTCAGGCTGATGCCTATCCAGGTGGCGAGGGTGAGCGCGCGGACAGCGCCAGGCGTGACCTCCGCACCCGAGATCGCGAACAGGCCTCCCCACAACTCGTGCAGGAACGGTCCGTACTGGCTGTAGACGTCGCCGTAGAGCGAGCCCCCCGCGACGAACTCCTTGACTGACAGGGCGATGTAGCCCTCGTCGTCGTAGTCCCTGAAGTGGGTGAAGAGCTTGAAGTACCCCACGACGGCGAAGGCCACCGCAAGCGCGCCGTAGGCAGGCACACCGCGCGCCAGAGTCCAAAACGTTGCACGCACCGCTGGAACTCTAGGGGGCGGGAGGGCCGACGCGCCCGACCTCGATCGCCTTGTTCCCCGCTTTCAGGCGTAGAAGCGGGAGATCGTGAGGAGCTGCGAGAAGAGTGAGTGCCCCATCGCCAGCACGACCAGGAAGCCGCCCACCGCCGGGCCCCAGCGCCGGCCGGCTCCCTTCACGGCCAGGGCCACCAGGGCCGCATAGAGAGGAAGCAGCGGGAACAGGTACCGACCCTGTTCGAAGAACGCGGACTGGTTGACCACCTCGTGGTAGCGATAGGCGACGAACTCGATCGCGATGGCGAGGCTGCCCGCCATCAGCGCGTAGCTGAGCACCTCGGACCACCGGCCCTTCAGCGATCGGCGAGCGCGCGCGACCGCCAGCCCGGCCAGCGCGACGATCGGAACCAAAACGGCGGCGGCCACCCGATACCAAGCGTCCGGGAAGCCGTACTCGAACCAGCCGAACCGGCCGATGAAGCCTTTGAAGTAGACCTCCCACGGTGGGTAGTAGGGGAACTGGTCGGCCATGAAGGGCAGGCGCGGGAGAAAGGCTTGCCATATGTAGGTGACCTGCTCACGCAGGTCGCCGAGGTCGCCGTTGACCGAATCCGAGACCAATCCGGCCGCCGGGGCGGGGCCGGCTCCCACGGTGAGCCGTGAGTAGGTGACCCACGCCAGCCAGGGGAGTCCCGCCGCCACGACGGCAATCCCGGCAGCCAACAGCGCGCGTCGCCGTGCGGCCGTCGGCGTGCGCCACAGCAGCGCAGCGAGGGCGAAGGCCACCCCAGGCAGAAGACCTATCGTGCTCGCCTTCGTGAGCATCCCGGTGGCCACGGCACCCCCGATGATCGCGCCCTCTGCAAATCCCAGCCCGCGATGGAAGGCCCGGGCGATGCCGTAGAACAGAGCGGCCGAGGCGGCGAACGAGAGGTTGTCGTTGGTCACCCCGCCCGCGAGAAAGCCGAGCATCGGCTGAAAGGCCGTGACCAGTCCGCCGACGGTCCACGCCCACGGCGAGCGCGGCAGGAGCTCCCGCAGGAACAGGAACGTGAACAAGACCGTGACCCCCGCCAGGAGCGTGGAAAGGAGCCGCATCGCCATCACCCGGTCGAGGAGGGTCCTCTCCTGGGCGAGTCGGTACGGAACCGCCTCGGCCAGGTAGTAGAGAGGGGGATGCACGCCCGCGGCGATCCCTTCTCCCAGGCGCGAGCGGTCGAATCCTCCCTTCTCGAGATCGCTCTTGAACTGCTTGTCCTGCGCGCGACTCCACGACGGGCGACCCTCGACGGAGAAGGGCAGCCCCTTCCTCAAGAAGTTCTGCTCCCTCGACGGGCCGGGGCGCTCGGCCACGCCGTCGCCAGGATCCGATGGCAGCCTGCCGGTCTCCGCTATGTGCTGGGCGTAGCCGACGTGGCTCACTTCGTCCGGTACCCACAAGATGGGCGTGACCGCTGCCCAGCACACGCCGTTGACTACCGCAATGGCGCCACACACGAGCGCCGCTCGCGGCACAGCGGCCAGACGCGAGCGTGCTTCGCTCACCGCGAAGACGCCTCACGGCGCAACAGCAGCAGCCCTGCAACCCAGGTGAGGCCCACGAGCAGGAAGACCGCCCACATCGTCCAGGCCCCGAAGAAGGACGCCTTTCGAAGGCCGAACCGGTCCGCGACAACCGGGGCCAAGCTCCACCACGATTCGCTTCCCCGCCGCAGGAAGTCGGCGCGCACGTCGTCGGTGGGGAGTCTCTCGCCGATGAACTGCGGGCTGATGGAGCTGCCCCCGAGCGGGGTCTGGTTGCCGGCGAGCTCGATCGGAGCCACACCCCGGTTTGCTATGCAGACGCGCGCGTCGGGGATCTCGGCCTCGAGCGGCTCGAGGCTGATCTCCACCGGCCCCTCGGCCGACGCCGACGCCGCCCGGCCGCTACTCACCGGTCGGCCGTCCTTGACGATCGTGACCTCCAGCGGACCGGCGAAGGGACCCGAGAAAAGCCTCACCACCCCGGCGCCCGAGGGCACGTCCTGCGTCTGGCACCGGCGCTCTCCCGCGAGGAGCCGCAGCTGCACCCCGCTCACGTTCACGCGGGCGTTCGTATCAGCGAGGCGGCGTCCACTCGAGGACAACACGATCACCAGCACCGCGACCACCAGAGTCGCTGCTATTGCCGCGCCGGCCCTCACCCGAGTCAGCTACGCCGGCGAAGACCGAGGATGGAGAGAAGAAACGACGTGAAGAAGATCTGTACGCCGACGGTTATGAGCGCCGCCGCGAGCACGGCGACGCGTTCAGAGGAGAGCCCGCCAAAGCCCCGGTCGATCCAGATCGCGGCTATCACGGCGGCCATGGCCAGTCCCACCAGGGCGATCGCCCCGCCGAGCATGAGCCCGTGCTCGAGCCGGAAGCGCTCACGCATGCGATCGAACCACGGGTCCTTCTCGCCCATGAAGTAGGTGCCGAAGGCGTGCGCGCATAGACCGAGCGCGGCCACCTGCGTTCCGATGATCATCAGCAGCGCACCCGCGATCAGGGAGTGCAGCTCCCACTCCCGGCCGAAGATCTCCAGCCTGGTGAGCACCGTGGCCGTGGCCAGCGCTCCGAGAATGGCCATGATCAGCCCGGGGACTACGAACAGGTGGGTGGGGCTGTGGACGAGCAGGAAGCGAAGATGGCGCCAGCCGTCACGGAAGCTCGCAAGCTTGGACTCGCCCCCGCGGGGGTGGTACTCGATCGGCACCTCGCGAATGTCCAGGTCCTCCTTCGCGGCGCGGATCACCATCTCGGAGGCGAACTCCATCCCCGTCGCCCGGAGGTCGAGTGAGGCCAGCGCCGTCCGCCGCACCGCGCGCATCCCGCAGTGGGCGTCCTTGACGCCGGTGCGAAAGAAGAGGTTGAGGATCCCCGTGAGCACCGGGTTGCCGACGTAGCGGTGCAGCCACGGCATCGCGCCCGGCTGGATGTTGTCCATGCGGTCGCCGATCACGAGCTGGGCGCCGTCGTCGAGGCGTGAGACGAAACGGGGGATGTCATCGAAGTCGTAGGTGAGATCGGCGTCGAGCATCACGAGGTAGTCGCCGCGAGCCGCGGCGAAACCGGCGAGGTAGGCGCTGCCGTATCCGCGGCGCGGCTCGCGCACCACCCGCGCGCCCTCGGCTGCGGCGAGCTCCGCGCTTCCGTCGGTGGAGCCGTTGTCGGCCACCACCACCTCGCCCGCGATGCCGCTGTCCTCGAGCACGCGCCGCGCCCGGCGCACGCACTCCTCAATGTTGTCCGCCTCGTTGAGGCAGGGGATGATCACCGAGACGCGCATCGACTCGTGGCGCTGAGCCGCCCTGACGGCGCGATCTGTGCTCTCGATGGTGCTCATAGGGTCGGAGGGCGTCCTCTGCCGACAGCACTATCCGGAACGCACGAAGGAGTACGAAGTCGCGGCCGAACGCGCAATCCTATCGAAGGACTCGCCGCGCCCACTCCTCCGGCGAAACCCCGGAGAAGTCCCCCCGCCGGCCCTTGAGGGCGTAGCGGGCGATCCACGGCAGCCGTCGCAGAGGCCGCGGGTCGTACATCAGCGACTTGACGAGGTAGCCGGCGGTCAGCCCGGCGAAGGCCAGCGGCGTGACGCGGCCGTGACGCTGCTTGATCCAGATGAAGTTGCGCACCCGATAGAGGTCCTTCCAGAAGCCCTGCCAGGAGGAGGAGGCGTAGTGCTGGCCCAGCACGAGGTTCCAGAAGCGGCTGCGGGCCGTGGCGCTGCCTCCGCCGACGGGGAGCTTGTGCACCAGCTCGCTCTCCGGGACCAGCCGTATGTCCCCGTGGCGGCGCAGGCGCAGCGACCACTCGGCATCGTCGTATCCGATGAAGAGCTCCGCGCGCGGCAGCCCGACCTCGCGCGCGACGTGGGTGCGCACGAGCAGCCCGACGAAGGAGGCACAGCCCACGGCGGCGTAGCTGCCCGGCCTGTGGGCCTCGCCGGGCAGGGGCATGATGAAGCGCCCCATCCGGCAGCGGTGGAGCGGATCGACGGTGCCATCGGGGTGAACCACCTCCGTGCACACCGCCACCGTTCGCGGGTCACTGGCCGGCGGGGCGCCCAGCAGGCGCTCGAGGGCGTCGTGCCGCGGCTCGGCGTCGTCGTCCATCAGCCACATCCAGTCGCGGCCGGCTTCGAGGCAGAGCCTCACTCCCTCCGCGTACCCGCCTGCACTGCCCGTGTTCTGCTCGCTGCGGTGGTAGGCGATGTCGGGCCGCTCGAGCAGCCCCTCGGCCCTCAGGAGCTCCTCGGTGCCGTCGGAGGAGGCGTTGTCGTGGACGATCACGAGGTCGACCGGATGCGTCTGGGCCAGGAGCGCCCGCAGGCACTCCGTCAGCAGCTCCTTGCGGTCGCGCGTGAGCACGAAGGCGCAGACGGTGGCCATCGCGCGAGACGTTAGTGGCGGCCGGGCGACCAGTAGCCCGGCAGCGCGGAAAAGCGCACCTTCAAGGCGTAGGGCAGGCGCTCGTGGCGGATGCCGAGTTGCAGCCCGGCGAACTTGGCGGCCTCGTAGGCCGCGGAGTAGGGAATCCAGCGTCTCCTGCCGGTCGACCACAGCCAGGCGAGCTCCCCCCTGGCGTAGCGCAACGCCTGCCGGCGCAGGACGACCGACGAGGGGTGCGCACCGGCCATATACGCACGCTCGGAGGAGACGCCGGAGTCGAAAAAGCGGCGGAAGGCCTGGCGCAGCTTGTACGGGTGCGAGTGGTGCACAACGGCCTCGGGCACGTAGCGCAGCGCATAGCCGGCCAGGAGCACTCTCCGCGACCACTCCTGGTCCTCGCTCATGATGATGTCGTCCACGAACGGAAAGCGCGCGAACACGTCCGCCCGGATGGCCGAGCTCACGTTGGAGAACAGCGTGGTCTCCATCGACAGCTCGTGCTCGCCGCCGGCGCGCTGCGTGCGCGCACTCTCGCCGTAGAGGAAGTCCATGAAGAACTGCTCGGGGGGAGCGGCCTCGAGATGGGCGATCTGGCGGCCGTAGGTGCCTGCCAGTGACCCCTCTTGGGTCAAGGGTGCGGTGAGCTCGGCCAGCCAGCGCTCATCAGTGGCGTAGGCGTCCTGGCTGGTGAACACGAGAGTGTCGCCGCGCGCCAGCTGCGCCGCCAGGTTACGGGTGGCGCCGTGATTGAACTCCGAGGACGGGATCTCGCACACGCGCGCGCCCGCCGATCGCGCCAGCTCGATGCTGCCATCGGTCGAGCCCGAGTCGACCACCACCACCTCGACCTGCTCGTCAACCCGTTGGCGGGCGATGCCGTCAAGACAGCGGCGCAGATCCTCACCGCCGTCTTTCGCCGGGATCAAAACCGAGATCACGGCGGGCTAGAGTAGCTCGCCTGCATGGAGCCCAAGGTCTGCGCCGTAGTGGTCACGCACAACCGCCTGGCCCTTCTCCGCGAGTGCCTTTCTGCGCTCGAGGCCCAGACCCGCCGGCCCGACCGGGTCCTCCTCGTCGACAACGCCTCGACCGACGGCACAGGCGACGCCCTGCGGGCGGAGTTTCCCGCGGTCGAGCTGGTCTCGCTGCCTGACAACCGCGGAGGGGCCGGCGGCTTTCAAGCGGGGCTCGAGGCTGCACAGGCGGGCGAGGAGGAATGGTTCTGGCTGATGGACGACGACACGATCGCGCGATCCGACGCGCTGGCCGCACTGCTGGCAGCCTCGGCCGCCATCGCCGACCTGCCGCCGGCGCCTGTGCTGCTGGCCTCGCGCGTCGTCTGGCGCGACGGGCGGCTGCATCCGATGAACACGCCCGGGCTTCGAGCGCAGCGATGTGGCCCGCTTGGTCGAGAGCGCAGCACGCGGCCTGCCGCTGCGGGTGACCACGTTCGTATCGCTCCTGGTCCGGCGGGGGGCCATCGAACGCCACGGACTACCGCCGGGACACTTCTTCATCTGGAGCGACGACCTCGAGTTCACGGCGCGGATACTGCGCCACGAAGTCGGATGCTATGACCTGGAGGGCGCGCCGGCGCCGGTCGGCGGCTTCGAGATAGGCCACCGTCGTGATGGCCAGGAGGTAGACGAGCGTAGCCTTCTCCACCCCGTTCCACGCCGACCCTCGCAGCGTGAAGAGGGTGTTGCGCACATGGAAGTGGTAACGCTCTCCCGAGGAGGACACCGCGGTGTGCGCCTCTTTCGTGCGGTGCTCCACGACGCTCTCGGGAACGACGTGCACGGCCACCAGCCGGTGCGCCGCGGCGCCCAGGGCCGCTTCCTTGTCCAGCAGCACCGGCCAGGGCAGCGCGCTGGGATGAATCCTGCCGTCGCCGGTCACGATCCGACCGGCGGCGAGCACGCAGGCCCGAGGGCCGCTCTTGCGGGCGGCCCCCTCGAGCAGCGCCGCCAGCGCACCCGAGCCGGGCACCGCAAGCCCGTCGAGGAGCCAGATCCATTCGGCTCCGGTAGCGCAGGCCGCTCGGACCCCATCGCTGCAAGCGCCTGCCGTACCCGCCTCGAGCGCAAGGTGTATATCGCCGGCCGGCTGCTGCGTCGCCGCCACGCACTACGAGCCGCGCGAACCTCTTCCTGCGTGCCTGCTCATCGCCATCCGGCGGCCGGCCGCCGCCCGCGCGCTGCCGAACGTGGCCGAGGGCCTGTGGTCCGGACTGCGGCACCGCCGGCCGGTGCGACCGCAGGTCTCGGCCGCCTACCGGGAGAACTTCATCGAGTTCGTGAACCCGGTCCAGTTCGCGCGCGGCCGCTGGAGATCTGGCGTCGACGCGGTGACCACGCCGCCGCCAGCGCCGATCTCAACCGGCGGCGGAGGCGCTTCTGGAGCGAGCACGAGCGCTTCTACCCGCCGCGAGCCGCGACACTCGAGCTCTAGCCCGTCGAGCACCGCCTTCAGGAGGTGGCCGGCACCTGCCACCTTCAGGACGTGGCCGGCACCGC
>JAABUR0100002232.1_pt1 | contig 30573 bp, 32 predicted proteins | sample 5560091 | NCBI WGS metagenome assembly JAABUR01 (sample SAMN10711879, study PRJNA513375) | rock metagenome | isolation source: Antarctica rocks | place: Antarctica: Victoria Land, University Valley sud
CTGGCGTTGCGCCTTTCGTAGCTCTACGCGGTGATCTCGCCCTGTCAACGAGCTCGCTAGACCACAGTTCGTCAGTCACAACACGCTTTTTCTGGATTCTGGCTTCACCAAGTCATCGGGAGAGCCAGCTAATTGTGGCGAGGCGTCTTATTACATTTCGGCAGCAAAGATCCCATAGCGCCGCTCGCTGTGACGGCGACGACTTCATGAGAGACAAGGGCGCAAGTCTCTCATACGATAGTGGACGCCACACGTACGGCTACGACTAGTACCGTCCGACGGAAATGGCTCCGCGGAAAAGACCCTCGATCTTCGCGCTGCTCACGGGGGAACGGGCCACCGAATATGCGGAATGTTTTCAGGCGAAAGGTACTAGCCATCCCATCGACCTACAGGCATAAACGGTACGCTAGTGGGAGAACAGTACCCCCTGGCGCACAACGGGCAGCACCTAGGGGAGAGCGTATGCCGGTTGATGGCATCACCACCCCCACCTTCAATTGCTAGAGGATGGAAGCGACATGCCTTTTGATCTCCAACCCATCTTGAGAGGTGAGATCCTCGAGCTCAGGCCGCTTCAGGCGGCGGATTTCCATGACCTGTACGCTGTCGCCGCAGACCCGCTCCTGTGGGAACAACACCCGAGCAAGGATCGGTACAAACAACAGGTGTTCGAGGAGTTCTTCCGCGCGGCCGCGGAGTCTGGTGGGGCATTGATCGCTCGTGACGCCAAGGATGGTCGAGTCATCGGGTCATCGCGCTTCCACGGATACGACGAAGGGAAAAGCGAGATCGAGATCGGTTGGACGTTCCTGGCGAGGTCCCACTGGGGCGGCCTCTACAACGGGGAGATGAAACGGCTCATGCTGCGGCATGCCTTCGGGTTCGTGAACAGCGTGATCTTCCGTATTGGCCCACAGAACGTGCGCTCGCAGCGGGCCGTCGAAAAGATAGGCGGGGTTCGCGTGGGATCAGGGCCCGTCGGTGGTAGCGGCGACAGCGTCGTCTACCGGCTCACCGCCTCAACGTTCGCGCCGGGAGGGCGCACCTAAAAGGCAACCTGCGGTCGCGCGTGCCGGTGACGCGGTCAACCACCTCTTGGCCGAGGGCCGCAAGCACGTCAAAGCCATCGATCAAGCGCACGAGTAGTGCGACCCTTCGGGGCAAAGGTAACGCGTCAGGGCGATGGTTACGGCGGCCTGCTGATGGGGTGAGATCCGCAGGCACAAAAACCTCACCGCGCTTTCGCCGTGTTGCAGTACTTCGGCGAAAGCCTTGCAGGGAGGGGCACTTATGTCCATCGACAGACTGGCTAACACCATGGTTATCTTTGCTGCGCCAGTTATCCCAATTCATAGCGTGTGCGACAGCCCGAACTGGTGGGAGAGCGGCCACAACGACGCAGGTGTGTGTGCATGACTATGCAGCCGCAGCGCGACGGAGTAGCTCACACATCGCTGGCGCTCGGTTTATTCTCGCACGACCAGTAGCATGACTACGCGCGTGCTGTGCGCCGATCGCTCGCCGGATGTCGCGCGGGAATGCGCCGACGTTTTCCGCGGTGCGTACCCCGGCGCGACAGTTTTATGTATGATCATGCCTCGCCGAATCGGCCGGGACACAGTCGGGGAACGATCTGTCACATCTTCCGCGCCGCTTGATTGATGAGGTCGGCGACCATCCGCGGCGCTTCGACCGGGGTGAAGTGGCCGACGCCATCGGCCCAGTGCACGCGGGCGTCGCCGAAGAACTCCTGGATGCGGTCGGCCCACGCGCGCGGGAAGAGAGGGTCGAATTCTTGCCAGAGGATCTCGGTCGGCACGGCCACTCGATTTTCTTTCGCGGGCGCCTGTTCGGCGAGGGCATGCGCGACGTAGCCGCGACCGGTGCGATACCAGGCGATCGAGCTGGCGAAAGCCCTGGGGCGGGCGTACTGGCTGACGAGGTGGTCGAGGTCGGGTTGCGCGATCCGGAAGTCGGGGCCCGACCAGTGATCCCAGAAGTGCGCGAGGTAAGCGCGGAGGCGGTCGACGTCCCCGTCGAGCAGCGTCGCGGCGACTCCCGATCGGTGAAATCCCTGGTACCACAGCTCTGGTTCCGACGCGGGGCTCAGGACGCGACTCCCCACGCCCGGTAGCGGCGGCGACAGGACCAGACCACCGACCAGCTCGGGTCGGTCGTCGGCAAGCTTTTGGGCGATGCGGCTGCCGATGTCGTACCCGGCCACGACGGGCCGGGCGAGCCCAAGTTCCTCGATGAGGGCCGCGATGCTTGTCGCTTGGGCGGCCGCGCTGTAGTGGGCTTCGGGGTCGACCCGGTGGCGGTCGGAGTCGCCGAAGCCCCGGAGGTCGGGCACGATGGCGTCGACGCCGTCGTCGAGCAGGGGGACGACGAGCCGGTAGTCGGTGCGGTCTCCGGGCCACCCGTGCAGCAGGACGACCGGGTGCCGGGGGCTGGAGGCGGGGACCGCCGCGCGTCGATCATACGCGAGGGCGAAACCGTCGACGGGTGCGCTCTTGTTCATGGACTCCCTCCCTTTCGTGGTAGCCTGGTGTCTTGATGGCCAGAGAGACGGGATCGGCCATCCGCGCGTGCGCGGGCGGCGGCGACGTGGACAAGGAGGGCGGCTAGGGCCAGGGCTGCCGCGAGGAACGGGAGCTGCCGGCTTTCCAGGCCGGCCCGCAGGGCTAGCCCCCCCATCGCCGCCCCCGGTGCCTGGCCGAGATAAATGCCGGACGAGTTCAGGCTCACCGCGACGGTCGCATTGTCGGGGGCGGCGCCGACGAGTTTGAGTTGCTGGGGCGGGGTCGAGGCGACGAATGCGGCCCCCCAGAAGACGACCAGCACGGCGACGATGGCTAAGACGCGCATGAACGGCACGAGCGCCAGGATCAGCAGCAGGGCGACGATCGCCCCGGTGACCGTGCGGTTCGGGCCGAATGTGTCGATGAGGCGTCCCGCGGTGAGCGATCCCAGGAATGCCCCGGCACCGTAAAGGACGAGCAGCGCGAGGAACGTCCATCCAGTGGCATGGACGGTGTCGCCGAGGATGGCGGCGATATACGTGTAGGCGCTGATGCCGGCGGCGACGGAGAGGACCGTGACCGCCAGGACCGCGACGATGCGCGGCCTGCGGAGCAACCGGGCGACGGCCCGGAACGACGGTTGAGGGACGGGGGGCAGGTCCCTGATGGTCGCCGCCAGGACAAGCGACGCGACGATACCGAGGGCCGCCACCAGCACAACGGCGCTGCGCCAAGTCGAGAAGCGCGACAGGACGATCCCCAGCGGGACCCCGACGGCGAGGGACCCGTTCAAGCCGCTCATCACGGCCGCCAGTGCCCGGCCGCGCCTCTCGGGCGAGACGATGGCCGCCGCGGCGCCCAGCGCCACGGGGGTGAACGCGGCCGCGCCAAGGGCGGCGACGACACGACTCGCCAGGAGGGCCGTCAACGTGGGGGCCGCGGCCGTTGCCGCGTTGCCGATCGAGAAAACAACCAGGGCGCCCAGCAGCACACGCCGCGCTGACCATCGACCCGCGACCGTCGCCAGCAACGGCGCCGCGACGGCGTACGTGAGCGCGAAGACGGTCACGGCCTGGCCGGCCGCGCCGACCGACGCGCCTAAGGAACGCGCCATCTGGGGTAGCACACCGCCCAAGGCAAAAAGGCCCGTTCCCACGGCGAAGGACCCGAATGCGAGCACCCACACCGTCGCCGACGGTCGGGTGCCCGCGCGGGGTGCCCTCTGCCGCTTATGCACACTCATACATCCAGTTAACCCGAGATCATATGGGCGAACAAGGAGCATCGCGCGACCCGCCGTTCATCACCCGTGAACGATGCGGGCGGCCGGGGTCAGTTCGGCGCCCGGAGGGCGCGGATAGTCCGGGCGACCGCCGAGGTATCGGTGGAGCGGCACACCACCTGGAGGTCGTAACGCGGCCCGGTCTGAACTAGGGGGTGGATGACGACCCCCGGGTAGGACGCGGTGGCCTGGTGGGAGTGGACCAGCGTCGCCCCGACCCCCGCCGCGACCAGCGTCATCTCCTGCGCGTAGTCCTGCACCCGATGATGACGCCAAATGGGCGCCACCCCATGCGCGGCGAAGAACCGGACCGTGGTGTCGTGGATGTGGGGGGCGACGTCGCGTTCGTTGACCAGCACCGCGCGCCCCTCCAGCGTCGTCAGCGAGATCCGCCGACGCCGCGCCAAGGCATCCCCCGCGGGCACGGCGAGGAAACTATCCTCGTAGCTCCCGAACGGCGTCGCCACCACGTCGGCCTCCGTCACGGGACCACGGACCAGGGCAGCCGTCAGCTCGCCGCCCCGCACGGCGGCCAGCGCCTGCGCGCCCCACATCGATCGGCCGACGATGTCCAGGCCCGGATGGGCGTCGACGATCGCCATGAGCAATCGAGACACGAAGGGGCTCAGGTTGGGCGCGAACCCGAGTGCCACCTGACCGGACGCGCCCGCGGCGAGCGCCCGCGCCAACGCCGCCATGGCCCCGACGCTCGACACGATGGCGCGCGCGTTGACCAGAAGGCGCTCGCCTGCTGGCGTCACGCGAACCCTTCGACTCGTTCGCTCGAAGAGGCGGACTCCGAGCTCCTGCTCCAGGCCGCGGATACGCTGGCTGACCGCCGCCGGGACGATATGCAGGCGCGCCGCGGCGCGCCCGAAGTGAAGCTCTTCCCCGACGACGACGAAATACTCCAGGTCCTTCAACTCCATCCGGACACCCTCCTCGCCGCGCGCGTCCGGGACCCGACCAGGGCCCACGGCGCCTGATTGGGCCGTGATGACAGGAGTTACTCATCGTGGATCGCCACACGTTCCCCTGTGTGGCCTGCCGCTAAGATAGTGTCCCGTTTACAACCCAAAATCGCCTTGTCTTTGAGGTACCTCTACCCCTTTGGGGCCGACGCGGTCCCGCCTCCCGGGTGACCACTAGTTTGGCACAGCCGTCGCTCACTCCTTCAACGAGTCCCCCAGACACGGAGGCCTCGAAGGAGGAGGCATGCGAGCCGAGCGGACAGAGGAACCAGACGAGTGTGTAGGAGTAAGAATACCATGTTGGGATGCGAAACGACGGGTGTGGCAAGCCATCGACCTGGTGCGGCGGGAACAGCAGCGGAGCGGCGTGCCGCCCGTAGCGGTAGCGCCGCAGGGGTCTGCGGAGGAGTCATATCCCGCGACCAAGACAGGGAGGTCGTGATTGCCGCCCTCTATGCGCGGGTCTCGACCGAGAAACAAGAGAAAGACGAAACCATTGCCAGCCAACTCGACGCGCTGCACACGCGCGGCTTCGACATCGCCGTCGAGACCAATGGCACGCGCGACGCCGCACGGTCTTGACTGGACCTGCGTGAACCCCGAGGCGCGGGTGCCCCTGGTCCCGCGGGCGGGGCACGAACTCAAGCTCGTCTATCCACAGGAGGGCACTGGCCCCGCGCGGTACGCGGACCTCTGTGCTGGCCGTTCAACGCATCCATGCGAATAACCCCTTAATGTCATCGCACTCACATGCTCCAATTGTGTTCCCAATGCACAACTATTAGTTGTCGGTGCGACGCGCGTGCTATCGGCGCGTAGCTCCTACATAGCAATATTAACTAATCGTGGAGGATGGGCGACGGAGGCGAGTGGTCGTCGCGCCATACAGCTGCGGTCGACTGTATGGCTATGCCTGTTCATGCATGGTCATGCAGGTGGGGGCACTCCCCTATCCCCTACGGCGGTCGCCCCATGCCGCGTGTAGATCTCTTTGTGCCGTCCGTGTCACCGCGACTCATCGCGTTATACTGCGGGGCGGGGATCGTGCGGCCCGAGCCCAAGGATTACGAGCCTTGGGCGCAAGGCTGCCATCGCTGAGGCACGGATACAGCCGGATAGGGCAACGAATGATGTGTCCCGTAAGCGCGGCGACCAGACGGATAGCTCTATGACGCCTGCGCCATCGTGCATGATCCGCCCCCTTCTCTTTCAGTAGCACTAAGACGGGAAAGGGGTGCGCGTTGCACGGCCTGTTTGCGTCCGCCCGGTCGTAGCCGGATACACGATTCCCGGAGCAGCCCGGCCCACTGACCAGCCGGTCACCCTGTGGTGCTCTGTTGGAGGTGGGCATAGCTCGCGGGGTGCTCCGCCAGATACGCGGGTAGCGTCTGCGGGGCACGGCCGGTCAGACGCAGCACCGTGTCTGTTGTGACGTCGAGATCGCCCTGCGCAACGGCCAGATACGAACTGACCCAGCCCTCGACCTCGAACCGCGGCGCCCCATAGACGGTGCGCGAGGCGTAAGCCTCCTCGATGGTCTCGGCCTTATACGTCACGGCTCGGCCTGCCACCTCGCTCAGGATAGCTGCCACCTCGGCGAGCGTGTAGGCGTCACGCCCGGTCACGCCGTATGTCTGGCCGGCGTGGTGCGCCTCGACCAGAACGGTGACGGCCACGGCGGCACAATCGTCACGCGCCACGGCCGTGAGCCTGCCGTTCCCCGCTGGGCCAGCGATAACCCCCTGCGGCGAGGCCATGGCCGGCAGGAGATCGAGGTACACGTTGTGGCGCAAGAAGGTATACGCTAGGCCGGTCTGGCGAATGTGCTGCTCGGTGGCGTAGTGGTCACGCCCCAGGGTAAACGTGGCATCCGGCGCGGCGGCGAGGTACGAGGTGTAGACGATGCGCCGTACCCCGGCGTCGACCGCAGCGTCGATCGCGCTGACATGCTCGGCAACGCGCGTGGGGGACTCACGCCCCGAGACCAGGAACAGCGTCTGGACGCCACGTAGCGCGGCGGTCATGGCCGCGCGGTCGTGGTACCCGGCGGCGAGAGCCACTTCCGCGCCCGTCAGACGAGGTGCGCGTGCGGCATCGCGCACGATCAGGCGCATGCGCTGCCCGCGCGCGGCCAAACCACGGGCCACGGCGCCACCCAGGCCGCCGGTCGCGCCCGTGATCCCGACCAACGGGGTTTCGGTTTCGGTTTCGGTTGAGGTCATCGACGCACTCTCCTTCGTGCAGGGCCGGTACACCGGCCCGTCTCATCATCCGGCGCGTTCTCCCGTCCCTCAAACGCGTCCCGACGCTGCGCGAGTCCCGGACGCCGGACTCGCCCGACGCTCCGGTGTCAGGAGCGCCATTGACAGCGTATACGCGTAGAGCCATAATGGGAAGTATGTACCTTGCTGTAAGGTATGTACCTTGAGGAAAGTAGATATCTCTTGGATACTGATGGGCTCGCGCAGTGGAATGTCTATGATGCAGCCTGTCTAACGCGTCTGGTGCTCGATCGGATGGCCGACAAGTGGACCGCGCTCATCGTGGGCCGCCTCGCCCTGGGCACGCGCCGTTTCGGTGAGCTGCGCCGCGATATTGGGGGCAGCTCACCGAAAGTGTTGACGCAGAAGCTGCGGCAACTGGAGCGTGATGGTATGGTCGTCCGCCGGATCTATGCGCGTGTCCCGCCAAAAGTGGACTATGCTCTGACCCCCTTGGCCGCACGCTGGTGGAGCTGGTCCAGGGTATCCGCCTATGGGCTGAGAGCAACATCGAGGAGATCCAGGACACCCAACGCACCTATGATGAACGACCGGCAGGCGGAGAGAGTGACGCCTAACGAGTATCCCGCGCCCTGGGGGCTAAGGGGAGAGGTATATCGTCTCGACCCCCAGATGAACGACGTGCCCTCAACTCGATCACAACCTTGTCATGTCCCCTTGCAAAGGCTTGCGCCGCGCGAAGAGATCGGCCCCTTGCGCCACCAGTAGCGGGGACCTCCATGAGGCGATGGTGGCGACGGGGATGACCTACCGAGAAGATGAGAGACTTCAGGCAAAGGTAACGGAACAGGGCGATGATCGCGTCGAGCCACCGGCGAGACCCTCGGGCGCAAAGAGAACATTGATGGAAGGATTGATGGAGAAGGATACTGGTGTAAGCTCTCCATGGGCTGGCACGACGACACCATCGCCGTGCCGTGGGAGTAGCACGTCGCGTGTGTCGGAGAAAAGAAGGAGGAAGGGATGAGCCAGGAGGGCCAGGCGTCACGCGCGGCCGAGCAGACCAAAAGGGGGACGGAGCGGCTCGAAGCGTTCAGTGATGGCGTGTTCGCCATCGCCACCACCCTGCTCGTGCTCGACCTGAAAACGCCAGAGATGGCCCGTGTTACCCCTGCCGCTCTGGCGGACGCCTTAGCGCACCAGTGGCCGCGCTACCTGACGCTGGTCTTCAGCTTCGTCACCATCCTCATCATATGGGTCTATCATCATCGTCTGTTTCAATCGGTGCGACGCGCCGGGACGACGCTGCTGCTCACCAATGGGCTGCTGTTGCTCCTCGTGACGCTCATCCCGTTCCCGACCAGCCTGGTCGGGCGCTACCTGACGACGCCGGGCGCCCCGGTCGCCTGCGCCGCGTATGCGGGGTTCTTCGTCCTGATCGACTCCGCCTACAGCCTGCTCTGGTGGGTCGTCTACCGTCAGGAAACCGGGGGGCGCGTGGGCGGAGCGCCCCTTCCGCAGGGCATGGCCATCTCATTCCTCGGCATCCCGTGCTACGCCGTCGCCACAGTGGTGGCACTCCGCGTGCCCCTGCTCAGTCTGGGTATCTGCGCCGCCTTCTGGGTGGTCTGGGCGATCACGTCCCGGACGCCGCGCCTTCCCTCGAAGGGCACGGCCTAGCGCCTCGCAAGCGACCGAGACGCCCTTTCGCGGGACCACAGCCAGTTCGGCGTTCCGGTGTTGCTACTACCCCGTGATCGATGCGGATGCACTCCTTCGGGGCGGGGCTTGTCATTGATCGCTTTGTTTGGGTCTCAGGCACTCTCGATACTGATGGCGAAGTCGTCGGAACGGCTGCAGTAGCCGAATAGGCAGAGTTTCGCGACCCGTTTCGCTCGTCGCTTATCGCCTTGCAACAGTCATCGTCCGAATAAGCGGGGGGTTGCGGGACTTCGCCATCAGTATCACTCTCGATGAGGCGTACCGAGGGTCGATCGCGTGGCGACAGCTGAAGAATTATAGGGGATGAGGCGATTGGCCCTTGACGGCCTTTTGTAACGCAGCGATTGTCGCCTTGCCCATCTTTGGTCGGCACAGAGAAAATGGCCTCATCGAGAGTGCCTGAGACCCCTTTGTTTTCTCCCGTAAATAGGCCGTCAGATGAGATCCAACTGTATTTTCATCACCATGTATGTCCTGACGGACATGAAGCTTTCCAGGTAGCTGATCATGCCGCCTTTCCACCTTCATCAGTACAAATAGACATTGCAAGTAGTGAAACGTGTAGGTGCGCGCGTATTCCTTGCAAACTGTAGGCGCGTCTTAGCGTCTAAATCGTCATAGCCGTCGTGGAAAGGCAATGTGATCAAAACAGTACGTTGCCTGGAAAGTTTTCGGCTCTGCGCCATTCTTGATACTGCTGGCGAATTCTCAAGAGCCTCCGCTTCTACGGTTCATGACCCGTTTGAGGCTATAAGCGACGGGGGAAGTGGGCCGCCAGATCGTGCTTGTTCGGACACGTTGGCCGCTCCCTGTCCGTGGCCATTGACACTCCCCTGAATTCGCCAGCAGTATCAAGAATGGCGCAGAACCACGTCGCTTGACACACACGTGCACTCAACCGTGAGACGCTCGTATCGTTGGGAAACCGGATCTTGTCGGTAGTGGACATGGGCAGGGTAGGAGACCTGGGATCATGCGGCTAGGTGTGATCCACGACCGGCGCGGCGGCAGCTTTTTTCGGCTCGCCTTGCGCTGCATTCGAGACAGCCTCCCACGCCTCCCAGGTGGCGAGACGATCCGCATACGTGGCGCGGGCCCTGGGTAAGGTTCCAGAGCCAAGGATGAATCACAGCGGCGGTTGCTCCGCATCCACGATCGTCAGGATGGCTTCCGCTGTCGCGTGCGGATCACCGCGTTCTGCCTGCGAGAGGCCCCCAAAAACCCGCTGCCGAAGATCGGCGTACGCGTCCATCCCTGGTGCGATCTTGAGCGACGAGGGGCTGTCGAAGTCGGTTGCATAGGCTCCGGGCTCAATCAGGGTCACGTTGATCCCAAAGCCCTTAATCTCTGGCGCCAGGCTTTCGTGAATCGATTCGATTGCTGCTTTCGAGGCGCAATAAAAACCGATCAGCGGCAGGGGGACAATCCCAAGGGAACTTGAGACGCTGACGATGTGTCCGCTGCCCTGTTCCCGTAGCAATGGCAGCGCAGCTTGCAGCACGCGCACCGTTCCGAAGAAGTTCGTATCAAACAACGTGCGAACGTCGGCCTCGCTCGCCTCCTCAACCGTGCCGACCAAGCTGTACCCGGCATTGTTGAGGATAATGTCCAGCCTGCCGAAGTGCGCGTGAGCCCGCTGAACGGCCTGCCGAACCTGATCCGCATCGGTCACGTTGAGCGCCACGGGGAGAGCAGCGTCGCCGAAACGTTCCGTCAGGTCCGCAACGTCTGCGACGGTGCGAGCAGTCGCCGCATGTATTCGGCACTGAGAAACGGGGTCATGCACACATTTGATGATGCGGGTTGGCAGCCTGAGTGCTATCTATAGTGAGACCGCCGCCCACACACGTTTGAGGAGGCCAGTAAGCCCTTTAGCCCAACTTTGGTACGTCCTACCAGCCGATTGTCGCGCCACTCGCAGCAGCCCTGAGCGACGTCAGCGCCCTCATCATCAAATGTGTGCATGACCCGGGGCGTGGGTGGGGGTTTTTGCCTAACCCCTCGAAAAGGTGCTTACACGCTCCGCACTTATTCGCCGGTCGCGCCATCGATCGCCTCGCGCATGAGGTCGGCGTGGCCGTTATGGCGTGCCGTTTCCTCGATCATGTGGAGCACGATCCATCGCAAAGTTTGGACGCCCCCGCGCGGTCGTCGCGCCTGGTCGTTCAGGTCGGCAGCAGCCGTGATCGCGCGCGAGTGCGCCACTTCCGCGCGATAGAGGGCGAGGATCGTCGCGACGCTCTCGTCGGGGCCGACACGCCAATTGGCGTCAGGATCGGCGTCCGTCCAGGGAAATGCGACGTCTTCCCCCGCGAACACCTCCTGGAACCACAACCGCTCGACGTAGGCGAGGTGCTTGACGAGGCCGAGCAGCGTCAAGCCCGAGGGGGTCAGGGGGCGCCGGAGGTCAGCCTCGGAGAGCCCGTCGACTTTCCACAAGAGGGTGGCGCGGTGATAGTCGAGGAACGCCGGCAGCATGTCGGTCTCGGGACCCGCTTCGGGCGGGTCGCGGCGGTCCACGGGCGGTGTCTGCATCATAGTTCGTCCTGCCTCCTGCCTACACGATGAGCCTATCAACGTCCATTATAGTGATCCGCGCGTGACAGCGTCCTGTCAGCGATGGCGTCGGATAGGAGGTTATGCAGAAACCCCCTGGGTGGCACCTACCATGCACCCACACGAGACGAGGGCCGCCGGCATGACGCCGGCGGCCCTCTCCCTATGGTGTCGCCTCGTCTTAGAAGCTGTAGCGGCCGCTTGACCTCAGCTCGGGAAGCGTCAGAACTCGGAACGCAAACGGGCAGTGGCGCGCGTCAGTCTGCGCTGGTCCCTGCCTGATGTCGCCTATGCCGCCTGCAGCACCGCGCATACCTCGCCCCACCGCTCTTGGAAGAGGCATCGCTGATCAGCTAGGGAGACCGTCTCGTTCAGGTGGTGGCGGGAGCGGAGATGGTCGCGCAGTTCGTCGTGGGCGGTGCAGAAGCGGGCCGCTGCCTCGAACGAGCCGAAGCCGCGCATCAGGTAGTACCGCTGTTTAATGCCCCGGTGATCCTGCTCCATGCGGTTGTTCATATAGCGACTGGTGTGGTGCTCCACCTCTGGTCCCAGCGTCTCACGGATGGCGCGCGGGTCGGCGTCGTGCCCGTCCGTCGTCACCTTCTCCGGGGCGTGGCCCACCACCGTGTGTGCCTGCGTGAAGAATCGCTTGGCGGCGTCCATATCCCGCGTCTCGCTCAGCATGGAGTCGACCAGGTTGCCGTCAGCGTCGATGGCCCGGTACAGGTAGCACCAGCGCCCGTCCACCTTAATATACGTCTCGTCTGCGTGCCACCTGAGGCCTGCTTTGCCCCGCCGCTTGGCGCGCAGGCGCTCCGTGAGCAGCGAGGCAAAGCGTGCTTCCCACTCTCGGACGGTCTCATGCGTGAAGGTGAAGCCCCGTGTGAGGAACATCTCGGCGAGGTCACGCAGGCTGAGTTTGTATCGTAGTCGCCACAGTACAACGAGGAGGGCGATGTCCGTGGGCACTTGCAGGTGGTTGAAGGGCGTGCCCGTCCGCTCGTTGAAGGTCCGCTGGCAGGGGCGGCAGCGGAACAGCCGATAGCCCAACGTCGTCGCTCGCTCCATCTCCTGTGTTGCGTCCCCCTGGCAGTACGGGCAGGCCATCATCCTCTCCTCAATGCGCGGTTGTAAAAGAAGAAGGATACCCGGCCGACAGGCTCTTGACCACCACTGATTCTGAAACCTGACGCATCCCCACGGGCGGCTCGCAGGATTTCATCCGACAAACCGGGATGCCCCTCTCGCACGGCGCGCGACAGGATGATCGCGCCGACGAGCGTCGACAAGGTGGCAATCGCCGCCTCGCGCTTACGCTCGTTCGGAGGAAATACGCCCTCGATGAGCCCGACATAGCGCTCGAGCCCATCTGCAAACGCTCGCTGCGCGCCGGCTGCTTGGCGTCCAACGTCAACAGGCAGGCTGCCAGTCGGACAACCGCCGGCGGGCTCATCGCGGTGTTCAGGTGAGAGGTAATTTGCCAGCCGCTCCGCCATGGGGATCAAATCCCCCGTCGTGGTGGCGCCCTCTCCCGAAATCTCGCTCAGGGATTGCTCAAACGCGTATCGAACCGTCTCGATCGCCAGATCAGCCTTTGACTCGAAATGATTGTAGAAGCCACCATGCGTGAAGCCGGCGGCCTTCATCAGGTCGGCGACCGAGACGTTATCGATGCCCCGTGCCTTGAAAAGCTGGGTAGCGGTCTCGAGGATCTTCCTCCTGTTCTGCGCCGCCACCTCCTTCGTCACTCGCATCGCATGCACCTCACAAGGCTTGACAATGATGTCACCCATCAGCATAATTATAGGCTGTGGGGACGGCGTTGTGCAAGAGACCGCGCTTCTCCGCGCCCCGGCTGCTCCCGCTGACCGCACTTCACGCGACCCGATGGTCCATCGAAATCAACAGAGGAGAGGAAGCAACATGCAGATTGAGCGGTCACGCTGCCGAAGTTGGACCCGCAGATGAAACTGCCCCGGCCCGCCAACCAGACATGTTCTGGGCCTGCAGATGGGCAGCCATCTCTCAACTTCGAATGCCGCCTTGTTCCTTTTCTATCATCCCAAGGAGTGACCTATGAAGGCTGTAGTCCAGAGTGCTCTCGGCGAGCCGGCGGATGTGCTAAAGCTCATCGACATCAAGGATCAATACCCGCCTGCCCCGGAAGAAGTCTTGATCGACGTCAAGCTTGCGCCCGTTCATTATGGTGACCTGCGCCTGACCCGTTCGCAGCCAAACATTCCCGAGGACGTCGGCTTCGTCCGGCGCGGCTCGGAGGCGGTTGGCATCGTTCGCGCGCTTGGCTCCGAAGTCGAAGGTCAAGGCAATCTCAAGGTCGGCGATCGGGTGATCGGATTTCCGGCTGTCGGATCGTGGGCAGAGAGCGTCGCTATCCCGGCTCCCGCAGCGATCCCTGTTCCACCGGAGCTCAGCGATGAAGTCGCAGCGCAGCTTTTCATCAACTATGTCACCGCACGCATGATCCTGCGCGGATTGCGCAAATCGGTTCCTGACGAGGTGCTTCGCGAAGGCGCGGTGCTCGTCACCGGAGCCAGCACAGTCGTGGCTCGTCTGCTGCTGCATTTCATCGATAAGGAAGGTCTCAAGCCGATCGGTCTCGCACGCAGCACGGCGAGCGCGACGCGCGGCGCGACAGAGCTGGCGGGCGTTCAGGTGGCCGCTACCGAAGACGCCGATTGGCAGACGCAGATCACGTCCTTTGCGGCAGGGAAGAAGATCGTCGGGGTTCTCGACTGCGTTTCCGGTTCCCTGGTCGGCGATCTCGTCCCGCTGTTGGCCGACGATGCGGCCATCGTCACCTACGGCGCCCTTGGCGGGGGCAAGCTCGGCATCGGCGGGCCTGAGATCATTGCCCATCAGTTCGTCATCCGCGGCGTCACGTTTGGACGGTGGTTCTTCGAGCTCTCGCAGGAGGAGCAGATCAACGACATTCGATCGGCAATCAAGCTCGCCGGCGAGTTGCCGTCCCTCTTCAAGGTCGGCGGTGTTTATAGCCTCGCCGACTTTCGGGAAGCGATCTCGGCCGTCGAAGCGCCGAACCGTGACGGGTTCGTCTTCATCAAGCCATAGCCGCAAGCGTTCTGAGCTGGCCGGTCAACGGGAACGAGCGTCAATCAGGACAAACCCGCCGGGCAGCCTGAAGGCGAACTGCTTATTACACGGCGAGCAAATCGATAGAGGAGAAACATGATGAAAGTCGGGATAATTGGGGCCGGGACTGTCGGTACGACGCTTGGCGAGCATTTCGCAGCGGCTGGCCACGAAGTGCTGATCACGAATAGTCGCGGTCCGGAAGGTCTCTCCGAAAAGCTAGCGGAAATGAGCCAGCCTCTCGAACCGGTCACTTTCACGGAACTGGTCAATCAGGCTGAGATGATCCTCTTGGCGCTGCCTTGGCGAAATGTCCGTGACGTCCTACACAGCGACGTCGATTGGCGTGGGCGTGTCGTCGTCGACGCCACGAACATCATCCTAAGCATTTCTCCCGACTTGGAGATCGACGATCTCAAAGGGGACTCTGGCAGCCAGATCGTTGCGCGCCTAGTGCCCTCTGCCCGCGTCGTTAAAGCCTTCAATACTCTCCCTTTCGATACAATGTTCGCACCAACCCCAACGGGCTTCAGACGTGTCCTGTTCGTCGCTGGCGACGATCCAAACGCCGTCTCAACCGTGTCAGATCTGATCGACGAAATCGGCTTTCAATCCGTCGCTATTGGCGAGCTAGCGACCGCAGGCCGGCAAATGGAGATCGGTGGCGTGTACAGCAGGCTCGAATTGTTCGCCGCCGATGCCGGATAGTGATGCCGCCGTGGTTAGACCGCACGGTGCCAACGTGGAGGAGACATCATGAGCAACACCGACATCGTCCGTCGCTTCTTCGACGCGTGGGAGGCCAAGTCGCTCGACGGCATCATGGGCCTGATGACGCCCGACGCCCGCTGGCTGAACGTCGGCCTGCCGGAATCCGTTGGCCAGGACGCGATCCGCAAGGCCATCGCCCCGTTCCTGGCCACCGCCAGCAGCGTCGAATGCAAGGTCCGTCACATCGCCGAGACCAGCGACGGCGCGGTGCTGACCGAGCGCACCGACATCTTCGACAACAACACCAAGATCATGGCGGTCGACGTCATGGGTGTTTTTGAGCTGAAGGATGGCAAGATCTACGCCTGGCGCGAATACTTCGACACCCGCGCCCTCGCGCCGGCATCCTAGGAATTCAGGCGGCCGTCGCGTGCCGGCCGCTCAGCGACACAGCCTTCCCACGCTCACGGCCTATGTCGGCGACCCGGTTACGATCCCCGTGACATGGGCGAGGTCCGCGTCTTTCACCGGAACGCCTTCCTATGTCGGGCCGTGAGTGCGGACCATGCCGGCAATAGCATCACGCTGAAGGAGACACGGGCAGCCCGCGTTGCGCACCGGCGTCGCCTACGGAGCGAGATCAGCGAGAGGAAGGCTCGCGTCGCCGACTTCTTTCCGGCCCTCGTCCTTCGCCCCGCTCATCCAGCGGCTCCGGTTCCGCCGTTGAGCGATCAAACCGAAAGGAAAGAAAAAGGAGAGCAACTAAAAGTCGGGGGGGGATCACGGCAGGATCGGCCCTAGGATGACCAGCGTCTGCAGTTGCACTGGCACACCGTCTCACTTTGAGTGCGCGTCATCTTCACACGTGTACTTGTAGTACGTTGGACCTGGCCACATGAAAGGATACTGTTGGGAAAGGGTCATGCAGCCAGAGCGGCAAAGAAAGGATGAAACGCGCGTGTGTTCACGTGCGGTCCCTGTCCACCACTCATCAAGACGGCAGAGATTGATTGCGACGGCGGTGGCCACATGTTGGAGGCGTAGTCTCGTCTCTCCCCGGTACCGCGCCTGTCGGAGAGCGCAGCGACGTACTCCCTGGGAAAGTGTTCCCTCAATGCCGGCACGTCGTGCATAGCGCTCTTTAAAGGCGGCTGTTTGTTGGTCGTGGCGTGCGGTTTGCATGACCGCGTGAAGGTTGTGTGGTAAGAGGCCGAGCTTGCGCGGCCCCCGCTTCGCACGCGTACAAAGGGGACGAGCGGGACAGACAGCACACTCACGGGGAGGGAACGTGACACGAATCACCTCTTGCCCGTTCCGTTCGCGTCCAGGAATCCAGAGATGGTTCCTCTTTCCTTGAGGGCAGGTGACCGTGCGTGCGTCCCAATCGATCGCAAAAGAGGCTGCGTCAAAGCCTTGGCGCGCCTGCGCCTGCCAACTGGGGTCGGGAGCGACAGGACCACACAGCGTCACGTCGTACAGGGCTTGACTCGACACGAGGAGGTCTGCGTCAAGATAGCCTGCATCGAGCAAATGCTCCGCAGGGGTCAAGTTCCGCGCGGCCAGGTCGGCGTGGACGTGCGCGGTCATCTCGACATCAGAGGTCGTGGCCGGCGTCGTCGCGACGTGGGTCATGAGGTGCGGCGTCTCGTCGTCACAGGTTTCAGTTAGATGCACCTTGAATCCTACCCATGTCGTCGAGCGCTTCGTACTCACGCGTGCGTCGTCATCGTAGGGCGAGACGATGAGCAGAGCGGCGGGCGGGAGGTCAGCGGGTTCCCGCCAGCGCACGCCCCCCCGCGTCGTGGGCGCATAGTATTGCTGCATCCATACCCGGCGTAACGTTTGCACAGCGGGCAAGGCGCGTATGTAACTGGGACCATATCTTCGCGCCCCACGGCAGCGTTATACGTCCGAATCTTCGCGCCCCACGGCAGCGTTATACGTCCGATTTGCCGACCGCTACCGCATCACACAACAATATGTAGTAGGCAAACGTAGGTAACAACCATATATGCTTGTTCGGGCCCAGTACTCGCAGCAGGTCTATGCTTCCAATCCGCACTCGCGGCACCCTTATGGTTCCAGTTGCAACTCATTTGAACCCGTTTCTCGGATCGCTACATGCCCGCGCCCTGCCGACGACCGGCGAGGTTATGGGTCCAACAGCGGCGAAGATATGGTCCTTGTTACAGCGTAGCTCCTCTGGCGTGTCTGGATGGGAAAGGGCGGCCAGCAGGGTCAGGCCATCGGCGCCGATCACCGCAGCGCGTGCGGCTCGCTCTGTCGCTGACGCCGGTACACGTGACTCCTCGAAGCGCCGACTGTAACAATCGAACCAGTCGGGCTGGATCTGACTCCGTAACCACTCCGGCGTCCGTTGGGCCAACACGTTGAGGGCCTGGCGCAGCGTTTCGCCCACACAGACAAAACGATTGATGCTCCGCACTGCGGCGAGCACATGCGTTGAGTCGGTGCGTTGACGGCCACGTTTCTTGAGCAGTCCTTGTTGCTGCGCGTAATCCAGCACCCGCTCGAGCAACCGTTGTTCGGCGTGTGCCTCGCCGATGCGGGTACGGAAGTCGCTCAAGAGTGAGTAGTCGAAGCCAGGATCGCATAGGTCGAGTCCTAGCAGATATTTCCAATCTAACCGTCCACGGACAGCATCAGCAGCCTGTCGATCGGGGAAATCCTCGACGAACTGGAGGACCGTGACCAGGGCGAGACGCCAGGGCGCCTCAGCGGGCCGACCGGTCGACGCAAACAAATCAGCGAAGAGGGCATCGTCATAGAGAGCGTCGACCGTGTCACGGAGGCGCATCGCGAGCGTACCTTTAGGAAAGGATGCACGGGCGATGCGTACGGTGTCCTCAGGGATAGAGTGCCAGGATGCAGGGGGGAGGGACATGGCAGCCTCCTTCATTATTCTCCCTCAAGCAGAGGTTTTTCGTCTGCCTTTCTCTTCCATCGTACTAGTCACGTACAGCTCCTGCATTTCCCAACAGTATCCTTTCATGTGGCCAGGTCCACACGTCCCGGTGTGCTTTGAAGAACATCTTTGCACTCAAGGCAGCAATAAGCTACAAATTCCTCAGTGCAAAGAGGAGTTGCAAATTTCTGCCAGGCGTGAAATGAGCGGCGAACGCTCCCAGTGGCCGAGTCATAACCGCTTGTCACGCTCAGAAACGTATCCCTTTCGCTGTTCCTCAGTGCAATCGAATGACCCGTTTTTGTTCCTCAGTGCAAAACTCAACTGCAAAAAACGCCGAGCGACAGGTGACGACCGACGGATGCCAGGCGTGGATGATGCCCCCGAGTGCAAAACTAGACTGCAAAACAGTGCAAAGACGTTCTTCAAGGTACACCCGGACGCCGCGCCTTCCCTCGAAGGGCACGGCCTAGCGCCTCGCAAGCGACCGAGACGCCCTTTCGCGGGACCACAGCCCGTGAGGCGTTCCGGTGTTGCTACTACCCCGTGATCGATGCGGATGCACGCCTTCGGGGCGGGGCTCGTGCCGCCCGCGCCCAATGATTACGCGGCTGTGGTGATGTGCGAGACGGAGGAGGTTATGAGTGCGGCGAGGAGCGGGGCACTGCGGCCACGTCTTCGCCGTTCGCCGCCCTCCCGGCGCATTCGCCAACGGTAGTCGATTGGGCCGCGACACCGGTCTACGCCCCCTGCGCGCTCGTCGAGACACCGTTGGCCGCAGCGCGCACGGGGTGATACGCGCCGCGACGCACCGACGCGGACGCGACGAACTGCGCGCGCCCCAGGATCGTGCTGTGGTCGTCGCCTGGCGCGGTCACGCGAGGGCCGGACGGTGACGACGCCGATCCCGCTGGGGGCGCGGCCGGTCATGCGGGCGTGAGGTGGAAGTAGTGGCCCTGGTCGAGGTCCTCGATGAGCCCGGGGTGGGTCGGCTGCCAGCCGAGCAGTGCGCGGGTCACCGCGCTTGAGGCCGGGACGTCGGCACCGAGGAACATGGCCAGCCAGCCGAAGTGATCGCCGGCCTCGTCTGGGGAGACGGACGTCACCGGCACGTTCAGGTGGCGGCCGATCACCTCGGCGATGGCGCGGACCGGCACGCCCTCGTCCGCGACCCCGTGCAGCACCGCACCGGCCGGGGCCGTCTCCAGCGCCAGGCGGAACAGGTGCGCGGCATCGCGCCGATGCACTGCCGGCCAGCGGTTGGACCCGTCGCCGATGTAGCCCGAGACGCCCGTCGTGCGGGCGATGTCGATCAGGGTGGCGATGAAGCCGTGATCCCCGTCGCCGTGGACCGACAGGGACAGGCGCACGACGGACGAGCGCACGCCGCGTGTGGCGAACGCGAGCGCCGCCTGCGCGCTCGCGATCCGCGGATTAGCCGCCGCGTCGGGCGCGTCCCGTTCGGTCGCCACACGCCCCGGTGCGACCCCGAGCACGGCGGAGGCGATGACGAGCGGCCGATCGGAGGCCGCGAGGGCGGCGCCGAGCGTCTCGATGGCGCGCTGATCGATGCGTAGCGCGTTCTCGGACTGCGAGAAGTCGTGGATGTACGCGAGGTGGATGACCCCATCGGACGCGGCCGCGCCGCGGCGCAGGCTGTCGAGGTCATCGAGGGCGCCGCGCTGCGCCGCGGCCCCGGCGGCGGCGAGGGCCGCGGCCGCGGCGTCCGAGCGGGCAAGGCCGATGACCTGATGGCCCGCGCCGATGAGCTCGGGGACGACGGCGGAACCGATCCAGCCGGACGCGCCGGTCACGAAAACGCGCATGGATAAACCTCCTGATGGTCGAGCGCCTTGTCAAAGGCGCGGGTCGAGCGGTAGAATAATGTCAACCGCTGCCATCAGCGTAGCAGGTGATGTCAGCGGCTGTCAAGGCGTCGATCGGCGCCACCCGGACGTCGGGGGGGGGACGAGAGAGACGTGCGAGGCTAAGGCATGGCATGACGGTAGGGGAGGCGATGGGCGCATGAGTCGATGGGAGCCGGACGCCCGCGGGCGGCTCGAGCGGGCGGCGTTCGCCCTCTACGGTGAGCGCGGGTTCGACCACACCACCGTCGCGGAGATCGCCGAGCGAGCGGGGCTCACCGAGCGGACGTTCTTCCGGCACTTCGCCGATAAGCGCGAGGTCCTGTTCGCGGGCGCGAGCGACCTGCGGGAGTTGCTCGTGGGCGCGGTCGCCGACGCGCCCGGCTCCCTGGCGCCGATCGAGGCGGTCGCCGCCGGCCTGGAGGCCGTTAGCGTCCAGTTCCGGGGGAGGCGCGAGGGCGCGCGCCAGCGCCAGGCCATCATCGCGGCGCATACGGAGCTTCAGGAGCGTGAGCTGATCAAGCTCGCCGCGCTCTCCGCGGCGCTCGCCGACGCGTTGCGCGGGCGCGGCGTCAGGGAGCCGGACGCGAGCCTCGCCGCCGAGGCGGGGATCGCGGTGTTCAGGGTCGCGTTCGACCGGTGGATCGCCGACGCCAACCAGCAGGACTTCCCGCAGCTCGTCCGCGCGTCGCTCGATCGCCTGAAAGCCGTCACCGGGGGCGCATGACCGTCGAGGGGCGTCACTGACCGCCGCACCGGCGGCGCGTGTTTCAGTTGGGGTCAGCATAGAGGACAGGACGCGGTAGGCGCAATACCCCGGTCAGGGAGGTCCCCTTTCGGACAACGCCCATATTACTACAACGTTACGTGTCCCCTTAGGCCGTGCTAGTACCGTCCGACGGAAATGGCTCCGCGGAAAAGACCCTCGATCTTCGCGCTGCTCACGGGGGAACGGGCCACCGAATATGCGGAATGTTTTCAGGCGAAAGGTACTAGTACCCTTCGCTGGAAATGGTTCCGCAAGTTCCGTAAGCCGTTTCGAGGAGTCATCACGCACGTTGTAGCGTGCCGAACATGCGGAGAGACTTCCAGCTTGCGGTACTAGCGACCTGGAAGCAGGCGTGCGACCGCTCAGTTTGGCGGCCAGCTTGCCCCCTTGTCTGACGGTCTCCACAGGTGAGTCTAGCGAAGTAACGTTGTAGTAATATGGGGGGGGTAACGCCTGTCCCGCGCCGATTCCTGGCAACCGGCGCACGGACAGCCCTATCGCTAGAGGAAGGACCACGCGGCCGCCCTCACGGCCGATCACGGAACATGACGGTGGCGCGGCCGTCCGCCCTCATCGCCCCGCTCACCGGGTCCTGGGAGGGCACCGTCGCCTGCACCGCGCGCACGACCTGCTCCCCGTCCTGATCGGACGCCGCGCCGCCCACCTCCTCCGTCACGGGTCGTGGCCGATGCGCGCCGTGTCGTCGGCGTCGTCCCGCCGCATTTGCGATACTGGAGGAGGGGGAGAGCGCGATGGGCGATAGGACGAGCGACGACCGCCGGGACAAGTGGGGCGGCGGCGACGACGACGAGGTGGACCTGGACACGCCGTTGCCGCCAGGGCAACAGGGCCTGGAGGACGTGGCCTGGTGGTGGATCGCGGCCACCGCCGACGCCACCGACCACACGCTGGACGACCAGGCCGCCGTCGCCGAGGACTGGCTCACCGCTGGCCTGGTCGCCCTCGCCTGCGTCGTCGTCCGCGCCGTCACCCCCGGCGCGACCTACCGCGATCTACTCACGTATCTGCGTGCCACCTCCCTGCGCGATCTGACGACCGAGGCCGCCGCGCTCGTCCCCGAGGAGACCGCGCCCTTCATCCACATCACATCGCAGGACTTCGCGAATCCAGACGTGCTCACCTGGATCGAGGAAACGATGCACCGGCGTCACGCGCGGATCAGCGCCTCGTGAGGGGATAGCGCTCGTGGAACCGACGCGCCGGCCACCGCTGGGCCGACCGAGCTGGAACGAGCGTGCCGCGCTCGCCCTCCTCGTCGTCGTCGCGCGCCATCTCCTCACGACGGAACCGGCGCCGCTCACGGCCGACCGCCTGGCCCACGTCGTCGCCGCGCACGACCTCCCGGCGCTCGTCACTCTCCTCGGCGAGAGTCCCGACCCGCAGGCCCGCCACGCCGCCCAGCAACTCCACCGTGCCCTCCGCGCCAGCCAGGCGGGCGTCTATGTGTGCGTCCTCCCCGGCCTCCCCGTCGCCCTCGCCGACCCGTTCTTCCGCCTCGCCCTCGCCAAGGCCGCCGCTAAAGCCGGCCTTGATCTCTTTCCGTCGGACCCGACGGGACACGGATAGAGCGCCAGGGCCGCGCTCCGCCAGAGCGCGAACGGCCTTTGGCAGGGCGCTACGAGTCCTCCCATGCCCTCAGATCGTAGCGCTATTTTGGCGCTACTAGCCCCCTAAACAGGGCGCTATTCGTCGTTTTAGCGCCACAGGCATGGCGCCACGATAGCGCTACGTTTTACGGGCGAAAAGGGGGGATTGGCGCTACGTTGGCGCTACTCTTTATCCTGGGCGAGGCGCTATCCGTAGCGCTAGCGCCATGGTCACGCTAGCACCGTCGGCGCGCCAGACGCCCGCGCAGGCCGTGCGTGAAGCCGGCCCCGCGCGCAGCGACGGGGCACAGGGTACGGGGCAGGCGTCCGGCGAGAGGGACGCTCGCGGAACAGGACGGCGGCGCGGCCACCCGTCGTCGCCCCGCTCATTGGGTCCTGGGAGGGAACCGCCGCCGGGTCCTGGCTGATGAACTGCCGCGCCGCCCACATGACGAGCGCCCAGGCGAGGGGTAAGACGAGCCAGGTCTCCCAGGGTCGATCGGCCGGTTGCAGCGGCAGCAGCAGCAGCCCGTCGCCCAGGCCCGTCAGCACGAGCGCCGCCCACACGAGACGTAACACTCGTTGTACAATTAAAGCGCATATAGCGCTTAATCTTTTACGATCATTTAACAAATACGAGGACATAACGTGCGGGATCTGCCTTTGACGCTCCGCTGGTATCTCTATCTGCTATTCCTGGTCGCAGTCGCCCTTGTCGTCGGACAAGTCTCGCTGTTGCCGATAGGGCATCCGACGCGTGACTTGCCGATGGCCGCCGCGTTGTTCGTGCTGTTGACTTATGTCGGTGAGCGGACGGTGGTGCGGATTGGTCAATCTATCTCTCTCACCCTCGCTACGACCGTCCACATCGCGACAATTCTACTTTTCCCTGCCCCCATACCCGTCCTCGTAACGTTCCTGGCAACACTACTCTCCGGCCTACATGACACTAAGTATCCGCTCTACAAACGCGCTTTCAACGTCGCGCATGAAGTATGCACTGTCGGTGTCTGCAGCCTCGTCGTCGCGCTTGTCGCCGGGCCATCGCGCGTCCTGAATCCTACCCATGTTGCGACCTTATTGCCGCTCCTCGCACTCCTGCCGGTTCTCTATTATGCGCTCGACATCGGCCTTGTGATCGGCGTGTTCAGCCTCCTCGAGCGGCGATCCCCCTGGGCAGCGTGGCGGGAGATGTACCGCCGGACGCTACTGCCCGAGCTGGCGACAATTTCTACCGGCATCTTAGCCGCCGCGTCATGGCATGTATCTCCGGTTTTGTTAGCCCTATTTGTGTTGCCCGTCGTCGCCTTACATACGACCTTCCAAGGAATTGCCCAGGCTGAGGAACGGGCTAGCGCTCTGGGTCACGTCCTCGCGGCGGCCGAGCGCGTGCAGCATCTGCACCAGCAACCTGCCGACCTGATCCGTGAAGTCGCTACCGCCGCTGTCGCTATCAGCGGGGCATCCGTCGCCACAGCCTATCTACGCGATCCCGAGGACCCAACGCAGCTTGAACGTGTCGCCGTCGTGCCGGTGACGGCCGACGCGGGACCACGGCATGTCCCCATGCCGTCGCCGACGCCCGACCTCATGATTGGCGAAGACGAGCAGACCGCGACCATGACGTTCGCACCGGATGGGCCGGAGGTTATTGGTCTCGTCGCGCTAGTCGGCATACCCACGAACCTGGGAAACGCTGGGCGACAGGCTCTGTCCATCCTGGTAACACAGGCGGTGGGCTCGTGGCGAAACGTGCTGATGCACGAGCGCGTCGAAGCATTGGCGTCTGAGGACGGCTTGACAGGGCTCCTCAATCATCGCTCCTTCCACAAGCGCATTGAGCAAGAGGTGGCCCGCGCAGGGCGCGCGCAGGATGAGCCTCTCGCCCTCGCCATGATCGACTTAGACAACTTCGGGCGCATCAACAACACCTATGGACACCAGGCGGGGGATGCGACGCTTGTTGCCGTCGCGATGGTGCTCCGTGAGAGCGCCCGATACGCGGATGTGCCCGCGCGCTATGGCGGCGACGAGTTCGCACTTATCCTCCCACGCACCGAGTTGGATGAGGCGCTGGCTGTCGCCGAACGCGTGCGCGGAGCGCTCACGGGGCTACACATCATCCACGAGGGTGCCGCCATCCGTGTGAATGCCAGCATCGGCGTGGCCGTCCTCCCCCTACACGCCGTGACGTCGGCGGGTCTTATCCGTGCCGCCGATCAGGCCGTGTACAGCGCTAAGGACGCCGGCAAGGGACGCGTGGGACGGCCAGAGGACAGCTTGCTCGCCCAGGGCCATGATATTACCGCCCTCGTCGCCCAGTTGGAGCACGCCAACCTAGCGACGGTCGAGGCCCTCGCCACAGCCGTTGACGCCAAGGACCCCTACACACGCGGCCATTCACGCCGCGTCAGCGACTACGCCGCAGCCGTCGCCTATGCTCTTAACCAATCCCCTGAGGATATTGCACGGGTACGTCGGGCCGGGCTCCTCCACGACGTGGGTAAGATCGGCGTGCCTGACGCCATCCTGCTCAAGCCGAGCGCGCTCACCGACGAGGAGTTCGGCGTCATTAAGCAACACCCCGAGATCGGGGAGCGGGTGTTGCAGGGATTACCCTTCCTGGCGGAGATCCTGCCGGCGGTGCGTCACCACCACGAGCGCTGGGACGGCCGCGGCTACCCCGACGGGCTCGCCGGCGAGGCCATCCCCCCGGATGCGGCCATCCTGGCGGTCGTGGATGCATTTGATGCCATGACCAGTTCGCGCACGTATCGTCATGCGCTACCGACACACGAAGCGCTCCGGCGCCTGCACGAGGGGAGCGGTACACAATTCGACGCAAGAATCGTGGCCGCCTTCACGCAGGCCCTGAACGCGGGCACGCTCCAACTCCCGCCGCTCCTCCAGGCGCGAGACACACCATAACGCCGAAGTACCCCCATCATTTCCACACCCCTATCGCCGCGTAAGAGCAACGATAAAGACATTGACAACGCGCCAGGGCACTGATATAATGGCTTTAACAAACGCTACCGTTCGTGATAAGGAAGCGGACGCTGAAACCCGCATATCGCGAGAGTAGGGCGCTTGTTGAGGAGGCATACTATGCGAAAAGGGACTCACATTCGGAACAGCCACAAATGGACCCGTTGTGCTATTTTAGGTCTCGCTCTGACCGTGACCCCATTCTTGGGATCGATGGGAACGATGACTGTTTCTCACGGCAGCGGTGCGCTAACGGCGGCATCCTCCACGGACACAACATCAGCATCCTCCGGCATTGGCAGCGATAGTTGGAAGTGGACGTAACGAAATATCGTTGTTGTCCAACGGAGGCCCGTCGCCACATGGCGACGGGCCTCTTGTGTCACTCGCCCGATGCGCTATCGGCCGGAGCTATGTTCGATGGAGCCTCCGCGACGGCATTCTCGGCTTTTTTGCGCGCCCGATAGTCCCGGTAGTAGGCAGCATTCTTCTCATCGACCACGCCGACACGGCGCCCGCTCCAATTCCGCCCCAAGTGTTCGCGGCGATAGCGTTCCACCTCCTCGCGCATGATCGCCCGCACACGAGGTGCGATCGTTTCCACTTTGATCGTACCCTTCATGGCCGCGCCCCTGATGGTTGATGGGGCGAGACCAAGCTCTCGCGCCGCCTCCTCGGTTGTGTACCAATCCCTCTCTATACTCATAGCGAGCCTTCTCCGGCCATGGCATAGGCGTCGACTTCGTTCTCGCCCAGCGCCGCGCCTTCGTCCCACAAGGCGGCGAAACGTCTCGCGCCGAGAACGTCTCGTGTCGACTCGGGGCAGTTGTCCTCTGCGTCCCATCGCCCAGCCCCGTCACACACCCGCACCGCCGCCCCCCAAAGTCGCACAGCCCGATCCGGGGCGTCGTGCGCCGCCAAGGTGGCCAAGCCGCGCAAGGCCCGGCTAATCTGGACCGGGGAACTCAGCCTACGACCCGCGATCAGCGCATCGCCGTAGCGCGCGCGGGCATCCGCCGCGCGCCCCTGCGCGCGCAAGCACACGGCTAGGATAAGCATCGTCCGGTTGGCGTAAGAGGCGCTGTAGTTACCTTGCTGCACCTCGGCCAAGGCCTCCTCACAGAGCGATGTAGCCTGCGCGGCATCCCCCTGCGCAAGGGCGAGACGGCCTAGCTCCGTCAGGGCTACCATGATGATCATGTGATAGCCGTGGGCGCGTGCCATCGAGAGCGCGTCGCCAAGCGCCTGCCTCGCATACGAATAGTTGCCTTCATCGACCGCCACGCCGCCGAGGTCGACTATCATGTTGCCAATCTCGTGCGTGTCCCCCGACGCTCGTACCAGTGCCAGCCCCTCCTCCAAATATCCGCGCGCCGCCCCGTAGCGTCCCTGCTCCCAGGCGACGTTCGCCAGGCTGGCCAGCGTGCGCCCGAGCACGCCCACGCTTTTACAGGCCCGCAGATTGACGACACTTCGCTCGAGGATCGCGCGCGCCTGGGCGTAATGGCCGCGTAAAATGGCAACTTCAGCCTCGTTACCCTCGGCGGCGCTCTGGCTCTCAATATCGCCGTATAGACGATACAGGTCGGCAGATTCGGCAAAACGGGCGGCTGCGGTTACAAGGTCGCCACGCTCTCCGTTGAGCACACCGGCACCGTTGAGCGCCCGCGCGCGAATGCTGGATGGGTGCGCCGCGGCAGGCTGTTCCAGGAGGTGGTCGAGCCAACCCAGACCCAGATCCAGATATCCTTGCCGCAACCAGAATCTGTGCAACCCGCCCGCCATCGAGAGCGCGCGCTCAATCTCACCCTGATCGACAAGCCACGCCAGCGCCCCCTGGAGATTGTCGTGTTCGCGCGTCAGCCGGCCCAACCATGCGTCGGCGTCCGCCCGGTAAATCGCGCCATACCCCTCCTCCGCCAGTGCCTCGAAATAGCGCGCGTGACGATCGTTCACGGCCTCGCTTTCCCCATTCGCGGTCAGGCATAGGCGACCGTATTCACGGATCGTTTCCAACATACCGACGCGCGCGCCACCGTCGGCATCTTCGTAGACCTGCACGAGACTTTTATCGAAGAGAGAGGCGATACTGTCCAAAATCTTCTGTTCGCCGCCCACGCCTGCGCAGATTATCGAGACAGCATGGAGGCTTCTCCCTCCATGGAAGGCGGAGAGCGCGCGAAAGACGGCCTGCTCGTCGGCATCGAGCAGGCCGTAGCTCCATGCGAGTGCGGCGCGCAACGTCTGCAGCCTGGATGGCGCGTCGAGGGGACCGGTCGTGAGCATATCGAAACGCCGGCCCATCCGCTCCAAGAGCGCGGCCGGCCCGAGCAGGCCGCCGCGCGCCGCCGCGAGCTCGATCGCCAGCGGCAATCCATCCAATCGCCGGCAGACTTCAGCGACGGCCGACGCGTTGCCGGCCGTGACAGCGAAACCAGGACGCACGGAACGCATGCGCTCCACAAATAGGCGAACGGCGGGATAGGAGCCGACAGTCGCGTGGTCACCGGCGAGCGCCCCCTCTGGTGGCACGGGTAGGGGGAGGACCGCGAAATCGCGTTCGCCCGAGACGCGCAACCGAGCCCGACTGGTGACGATCACCCGCAACTGCGGGCACTGAGATAGGAGTCTGGCCACGAGCGGGGCGACGGACAAGAGGTGCTCGAAGTTGTCAAGGAGCACGAGCGCGTCATGCCCGCGCAGGTGGGTTATCAGGCGCTCGTAGGCCGATCGCGGCCCCGCATTGGGCACGCCGAGACCCTGGGTTATTGCTCCGACCACATCCGCCTCGTTTCGCGCCTCCGCGAGGCTCACGACAAGCACGGCGGACGGCAAGTCCTCGCGCATCTCCTCCAACGCGCGAAGGGCAAGACGCGTCTTGCCGACTCCTCCAGGGCCGGATAGGGTGAGCAGCCGCACGCACGGATCGGCCAACAATGCGCCGATAGCCTCGACCTCGCGCTCACGCCCAACCAGAGATGTTGCGGAGACGCGATAGTTCATGGCTAAGGGATTGTCATCGGTTGCTGGGTTACTCATAGGGTATGGTTGAAGGCGTGCGACCGCCCGCAGGCGAGCTGTGGCCGCCGGTGTCAAAGTGAGCGCGGTCGAGATAGTACCGATCGTATGGCGACGCGGTTGCTCCACTTCCCGCTCCAATTTACTGATCGTTGACGAACTCAACCCCGTGCACGCCGCGAGATCCTGCTGCGTCAATTTGGCCTCGCAGCGATATGCCCGCAGGAGTGCGCCGAAGCTTATCTGCTCCATCGTAGCCATTCTACCCCCCACCTTGCGCCCGCTCGACTGGTATTTTCTCGATTCTACCAGTCGCTCTCCTAGTTGGCTACCAATTCTCCCTGGTCATCCAGCGCAAAACGCTTCACACTAGCAGTACTAGCAGTAGGAACGGCACAATTAGCGCGCTATCGGCGCATCGATGAAACGCAAGCACGGCGGGGAAATAAGGGGCGTGGCCCATGTCTTATCGGTTAGCAAATGCAGCGAGATTAGAATACGAACGGTGCGATCATGTACCTGATTCACTCCCGCTCTTGGGTGGAACGTACTGCTGCGCGCAAGGCATCGGCCCGCTGATCGTAGACTTGGGCCAAGGCCTCCATGACCTCCGTCGCCGTCACGCGGTACTCGCCCGGCCCCGTCGGCAGGGCGTCGCCCACCGCATCGAGCGTCGGGACGATCTTGGCGATAGCCGCGCGGACGACCGTATTGGGCGCTTCGTTGAGCTTCACGCAGGCGCTCTCCAGCGCGTGGTACTCGCCCTCTGGCATACGGACTGTAAGACGGAACCATCCCTGACGATCCGGCGTCACCGGCATACGACTCCCTTCCTCCTGCTATACATGGCACAGAGCCCCTTCATTCGCTATTGTACTCAACCGCGTAGTCCCCCCGTTTTACGTCAACTGACGCGCGTCAGTTGACGTAACGATGGTTCAGGTGGTACGCTACCTGGCAAGGCCGCCCCTCAGAGGACGAGGACAGCGAGAACTGCGGCTCATAAATGCGTAAGGGGGTGAGATGACACATGGATGAGGAGCGCGCGTACACCTTGGCAGCGCGTGTCGCACGGACGCCGTAACTCGGCGTCCTGGAGGTGCGCCGCGCGTGGTCCGCCATGTATGCGTGGCAGGTCGAGGCCGAGGATCGCCGCACGGGCGAACGCCTGCTGCTCCTCTCGGAAGACCAGTTCGATAACCGCCTCGCGGCGGGCAGGCCCACGACAGCCCAACCGATTACAGCCCAGACAATCAAGCGCGCGGCCGTCAGCTCCAACTAGCCAGCCGCGCGCAGGTCACACGAGACCCGATCTCCGGATCGGGGCAAGAAGCACGCCAACACGGCACGACCTATCTGCTCAACGAACCATTCGGAGGACAGTCCACCATGCTACACGAGACACTCGCCGTCGCCACATCGGCGCATTTCGCCCTGACGCATCCCGCCGTCCTCGCCGCGTTCCAGCCCGTCCTCGCCGCCGGCACCGACCCCTTCGCCGGGCTCGCCCAGGCCCTCCTCGATGTCGCCAACACGATCAAGGTCCCCTTCGCCGCTATTGCGTTCATCATCGCCGGCGCCATGCAGGCTTTTCACAACCCACGGGCGTCGGGTGCCTGGATCACCGCGACCCTTGCCAGCGTGTTCATGTTCGGGGCCACCGGCGCCGCATCGTATTTGCAGGCCAACATCAAGTAGTCGGCTGTCGATCGCACGGCAGGGGGGAGCGAGCACCCGCACATCGGGGGCATTGCCCTCCCCTCGCCCGCCTTGTGTCTAGCGCCCGGAGCATCATTATGGCCCACGCCGACCGTCCCACGCCATCCGTTGCCGCCCCCGCGCCCCCGCGCGTCCGCGCCCTCGTCGGCGCGGTGGCCCGCGTGACGTACCCGTACCTGCTCGGCGGCGGCAGCGGCTACCTGTTGCTCACCGTCGTCAGTCATGACATCGGCCTCATGTTCGCCGGCGCGCTCCTTGTCCTCTACGGCGCGGCCCTCGCCAAGGCCATGCAGGGGCTGCCGGAGAGAGGGGGAGCCGATGGCGCGCAATAGCCACAGCGCTCTCTACATCAACGACCCGGTGAAGATCGTCGCCGGCGTCTTCACCGTCCGGCAGGCCATCTACGTCGCCGGGATCGTGCTCTTCACCTATGGACTCATCAACGCGACGAGCCGCCTCCCCTACGGCCAGTCGGGGCTCGGCCAGCTCCACCTGCTGCTCATCGTGGGCGTCCCCGCGCTGCTGGCCCTCCTGGTCGTGACCTTCGCCGGCAGCGGCACCGTCGAGCCCTACGCGCGCCA
>JAABUR0100002233.1_pt1 | contig 30548 bp, 40 predicted proteins | sample 5560091 | NCBI WGS metagenome assembly JAABUR01 (sample SAMN10711879, study PRJNA513375) | rock metagenome | isolation source: Antarctica rocks | place: Antarctica: Victoria Land, University Valley sud
GCCGATGTGTGCGTGTCGTCGTGGCCGTCACCCCATTGCCTTTGCTGGTGGGCTCTCTCCGATTCGACCCGGCGCATAAACGTCGTGTCCGTCGTCGCCGTGTCGGTCATGGCGTTTCCCCTTTCATCGCAGACTCCAACTGATCGGCCCGCGCTGTGAGCCGATCCGCCCGGCCTTCTGTGTAGATGAGGTTGGCTCTCACTTCATCGATTGCATGAGGCACAACCATGTCTCGCAGTAGCAGGGCCAGCAAACTTGCGCTCCGGCGAGACATCGCCGCCCGGTCGCGGAGGGACGTGAGCTCTCGTTTGTCATCGTCGGTCATGTCGGTCATGTCGTCTCCCCCTCCAGTTCCACCACGAGATACCCGACGCCTGCCGGGTCTTTACCGAAACGCACCGGCTGATGTTTCAACTGGCGATCATTCGCTACGATGCCCGCTTGCTGGAGCTGGTCAAGCCCAAATTTTGCGGTGCTCAGAAGATTGTCCCCGTCCCACTCCTTCCCCCTCTTGGGGCGGTAGTAGGTGAGCTGACAACGCACCGGGCCATCGGGCATCAACGGAGATTCCGTCGTTGCATACGTTTCTCCGTCCCATGCGGCGGCGAGTGCGCTGAAGTACCACGACTTGGCCATCTCGTCCTTGAGCCGATTCTTCATCCCCTTTGGCACATTCCAACTCGCGTTGGGCGAGAGTTCCCGTGGCACCGGGCCAGGAATAGTTATGGTCAATCGCGTCGCCATCACAGCCATGACTCACGCACCTTTCGCCTCGCCTCAGCCTGAGCGGCATCATCTACCTCATCTCCAAGTCCTGACTGTTGCAGCGACGCAATGCACGCCGGGCAGAAGTAGGTCCCCATGAACACGGCGAGGTTCTTCGGGTGTCCGCATCCGGTGCAGACGATAGATGGTCCCGTCGTGGTCGTCTCTACTTCCTGCTCACTCGCCATCATTCGCCCCCATTCGTCGTCGTCTCCGCCTGGTCCGCTGACGCGGTGATCGCGTCGAGGGCCCCGCGAAGTCCATTCATCTCATGATCTGGAACACAAAAGATGCGCCCCTGAGCACCCGTAAAACCTCGGCCGACCACACGTTGCGCGGAATCAATCAGCACCCGCACCCGTTCTCGCTCAGCCTCGACGGCGGCAAGAGCAACGGCGGTACCGATGCGCCGGTCAGCCTCCTGACCCCAGTCACTGATGCCTTCCCACGGCATGAGATGGGAGGGCTTCGTGTCGCCGGTTGCTCGACAGTAGACAACCCATTCCGCACGAACCATTTGGCCCCAACGCTCACGTTCTTCCAGGGTCATGGTGTTCCTCATCGCTCAACACCGCCTGCTGACCGCGCCAGGGGATGCAGCCGCTTCGGAAGCTTCATCAACCGCGACGCCGGGAGCCACACCCGCGCATCGTAATCATTGATCGTGGCCCGACCGGCTGGAAAGCAGACGAGGTAGCGATCCGCGTCCAGTGGCTCATCAGTCGAGACCATCATCACGTCACCACGGCAGACGGCCCCGGTATCGTCAACGGTCTTCACAAAATCTCCGAGTTTGATCGTCATCACTCTCCCTCCACAACAGGCAACCACCGTGCCGCCTTGCCGGTGCCTTCGCGGCACCATGTCAACTGTTTCGCCGTGCCCACGATGATCCGCTGAGATGACTCTGGCGATCTCTGAGACACGATCAGCACCACCCGCCGCCCCTTGTCGTGTCGCAGGACCGCCTGGCAGACCCAGGTATCGTTGACGGGTTCGTAGTAGGTGACAAACTCCAGGAGCTTTCGCCAGTCGGGCCGGTTCGTGGTCATCATTCGTCCTCATCACCATCATCGTCAGGGTCAACGTTGGGGTCGGCGCATCCGCTCCACCACGATCGCTCGCCCAGGTCAGTGACGGATGACCACACGAGCGACCCGTCACGACGGTCAATCACTTCGATGTCACACCGTCCGTCATAGATGCGCCGCGCGTGACTTCGAGCATGGTCCGGCCGACGGAATGCGTCGAGAAGGTCGCCATCGGCAAGGACCTCATAGGGCCCTCGGCTCGCCATCAGCCACCCCCTTTCGTCGCTTCAGCCACAACCGATACCGCAACGTGCCGGCTGGCGGTGGTGGGTCCAGCAGTAGCGCCAGGTCCCGTAACGCTTCCTCGGGGGTCCGTTTGTCCGGTGGTCGCCGCTTCGGTTTCTGCGGCATCAGGTCGCCGCTCTTGGGGTTGAATGTCATCACGCGGCCTCCCCATGCTCCGGCGTTTCTTCCACCCGCGCCCCCATTGCCACCCGTAGTACCGCCTCTCGGGCCAGGGCCAGCAGCGCCGCATCGAAGACCTCGCCGCGGGCCGTTGCCGCTTCTTCCTCGACGGTCAGCAGGTCAACGACATGCGACAAGTTGGCGTTGAACCCGTCCTGATAGCGATAGTTGAATGCTTGTTCGATGTGCTCGGCGAGTCGAGTGAAGGCGTCTTTCGCTTGCATCACCACACACTCATCCCCTCTTTCCCTCGCGGCATGCTGGGCGTAATCAAGCACGTCAAAGATTCCACCGAGCGGGTGGTCATAGAGGTCCATGACCTTCTCGACCAGCCACTCTGGATTGACCAATCCCTCGATGTCGAGAAACTTCGACGAACGGGCCATGTCAAGAACTCCCCACACGAAACTCTCGGTAGCGACTCGTCACCGTGTCGAAATACAGATGGGCCTCCCCAATCTTCCCGATCTCACGGAATCGGATTTTCTGCACATGAATCGAGACGGGCTTGTCCTCGTCGAGTTTGTCTCGCCAAACCGAGAGAATGGCGTCCGCTTTCGAGAACCAGTGGGCGCTACCGCTGATGTCATATGGACTGACCACTGGGTATTGCTTCGATTCCACCTCTTTGACGAGCTTCGTCGGGTGGGCAACCACCCAGACGTGAACGCCTCGTTCGCGGGCAAAGGTCCGTATCCTCGTGAGGACGAGTGAGATGTACTCCGTCTCAGTCAGGCCAGCCGGTCGGCTATACGCGAGTTCATTCCACGGGTCGATCACGATGCCGCGGACACCGTGGCGAAAAACTTCGATCGCCGCCAGTTCGAGCACCCGGTCGATGGTCGGATCGGCTGGATTGAGTTGGATGTAGTGGTCAGTCAGGAACCCAAAGGCCGCGTCTGTGTCTGCGAGAGACATGCGTGGTGTTGGCCCATCGAGAAACGGCGCGCCGATGTAGGTCGTCGCCAGTCGACCGTAGTGGTCATGCGGTGGATAGTTCTCTGGGCTGTAGACGGCGAATGACCATCCCTGCCGCTGTGCCAGATTGATGATCATCGCATCGAGGAACGTCGATTTCCCGGAACCCGGAATGCCCGTCACAATCGTCATCTGGCCCTCTTTGACGGTGTAGAGCACGTCGAGGTTTGACCAACCGGTCGAGGCACCAGGCTGGCGTCCTACGGCGTAGTGGTTGTCATACGCCACCCGGAGTTCTTGCGGGTCCACAATGCCCTCGATGGGGTAAGGCAGGGCGGAGGCAACACAGGACTTGAGCGCGTCGGCACCATGCGCTAGGAGGACATCGTTCGCGTCTTTGCAGCACTCCGGCCACGTCACTCGGTAGCACTTCGCAAAGCCAATACGGCGCGCCAGTTCTTCGGTCAGGAAGCGGCCAGGATCGTCGGCATCGGCGGCGAGAATGACCGTGTGGCAGCGACGGAAGATGTCCTCCGCTGAGGTGAAGAAGTCGAACTTGGTCGAGTAACTGGTGGTGCTCGGGGTCGGGGCGCCATCCGGAACCGAGAGCACCGCGGTCAACCCCGCGACTTCGAGGGCCAGCTTGTCGAGCTCTCCTTCACAGATGACGATCTGTTCAGCATCGGCGCAGTCGTCGAGGCCGTAGAAGATGCGCTCGGCATCCTTGACCATCTTGAACGTCTTGTTCTGGCCCCGGTACTTGACGTTGACCAGCTCTCCATTGCGGCGATAGGGAAACTGAATCACCGGGATCTCTTTCTCGACCTGTGGCATCCAAGCCATGCCAGACGTGATGCCGTTGCGGTCGATCACCTCACGGGGAATGCCCCGGCCAGCGAACCACTTCAGCGCCGCTTCACTCAGCGACTGACTGTCCGCAGTTGACTCTTGTGGCCGAACGTAGACTTTCGGCGCCCGCCGTAGCATCGGCTCGGACTGTCGCCCATCGGGTCCGCCATCCTCAGCGTTCGGTCCGTGCCACCCACAATGCTGGCAATTCCAAAGACTCCGATCGAGGTCAACGCTCAAGCAAGGGTCGCGCTGCTTCTTCCGAGTGTGGGAGCACTGAGGGCACAGCGTCTTGACCGATCCGCTGACTCTGCCACGGGTGTTGATGCCGAGAGATTCCCAGAACGTCATTGCACAAACCCGTTTCCACCACGATTGATGTGGGCCTGAGTCTGCTCAGCGGATCGACGGGTCCCGTTCGTTTCTGGCGCATCAGGACGGCCCGCGGCCTCCCATTCCGTGGACGCCTTGAGGACTTCACCGACTGAGGGCGTCGTGTTCGCCTGTCGCCAGGTGTACCCCGCCTTTGCGTAGCGGGTCAGCCGCTCGAACTCAGGCGGTGAGATGTCGACGGCATCGAGGACCGGCTTGAGTTCCTTGAATGCCCGGTTTCGTCCGCTCCGGTCTGCCGTCGAGTCTAGTTGGATGCCAAGCCCGCGACAGTAGGCACCGTAGAAAGCCGAGCGCCTCTCGAATAGGGCATCGCTGGCTTGTTGTTTTGGCGTTCGTGGTTTCGGCTCGTTGGGGCGCGAAGCGGTCAACGTAGTTGACCCAGTTAACGTATCTAGTTCTAGTTCTGTGGTGACACATACCTCTGTGTCACCACAGAACTTACCATGTGTCACCACAGAACTTACCACCATAGGTAAGTCCTGTGGTGACACATACCAACGGGTGAGGTGGTAGACGTTTGAGCCGCGTCCTTGTGGTCCACTCGGGCGCTGTTTAACGGTGAGGTAACCAAGGCTCACGAGGGTCCGAATAGCACGTGAGATAGTTGCCCGCCCGATCCCCAACGTTGTCGACATAGTTTCATACGATGGCCAGCATTGGCCATCTCTGTCTGCGTGCGCGGCGAGGACGGCGTAGATCGCAAGACCGGACGTCCCAAGAGTCGCCCCGTGCTCTACGATCAGAGCCCGAGGCACCATACAAAAGGGGGCGCGTCGCTCCTGCCCGTCATAGGCCGGAGACGCTTCGTCGCGGACCAGGCGCAGCAATGGCAAGGGAGCGGCAAGCTCGGCCATTCATGCCACCACCGTTCTACGGTTGCGGTGACACGATGTTAAGCGGTATAGCGCGCGACCCCGTACCTCTCCCTGCTGTTGGGGAGCTTGCGTGCCATTATTCACCGGAGCACTAGGGATGGTATTCTTCACTGGAAGCCGACTCCTACCCGAATAGGACGTTCGGTCAGGGGCTTGGATGGCGTTCGTCGCGCCGCCGAGCCCCGTTCTTTTGTCCAAGTATACACCCCTAGCTCCTGGTGTACGTGCATGGGTTCCGTCCTAGTTAGAAGCACCATGAGGGGATGGGGGGACCAGGAACGGCACCCCCATCCCCTCATGCTTCTATCCGAACTGAACGTCACGCAGGTCTGGCAGCGCGGGCTCGGGAAGCCCTTGCTTCTCCGCCTCGATGCGCTCAATGTGCCAGTCGGCGACCTTTATGTTTTCTTCACCAGCGTCAACGTTGGTCCGGTTATCCTTGCGCCACTGCACAAGCTCGGCGATAGACATCTCACATGCTGGCTTCGGTGGCTGACCGGGGACGTTGACCAACATATTCATAATCTGATCGCGTAGGGACTCAAGCGTCCGAACTTCACCTGCGAGTGAGTCCACTCGGTTCCCAAGTTTCTGCTCGGTGTTTCGGAGGTGGCGAGCCTGTGATTCCATCACTCCGATGGCCATCTCGGTGTTCCGAATGTTCGCATTGAGTCCGCGCTGATATTCAACCTTCGTAGCCTTGCGCTGTTTCCCCGTCTGCATCTTTTGGTACTTCGCCCCCTCCTTGGCAGCCAGGTCGCGGAGAATGAGCGTGTGCCACTCCTTCGGCACCTCTTCGCTGTCCAACATCCGCGCTAGCTCGTCACCCACCATGAGTCCGTAGATCGAGTTCGACACGCCGAACCCGGTCCCGACACGGTGCTTCGCAATGCCATAGATGGCGTTGAGCACCTCCTGCATCTCGCGCGGTCGCCGCCCATAGACCAACGACCAATCGAGGTTGAGGGGTTGGTTGAAATCGGGGGTCTTAAAGGACACGGTGAACCTCCTTTGGCTCATGGGTGAGAAACGTTTCAGCGAAGTCCGCAAACCGTCGCGCGCAGTCGATGGAATCCTGCCAGCGCGCGGCCATCTCTGATCCACGGGCATAGCGTCGGAGCGTCGGTTCTCCGTACTGCCGGATCATTCTTTCGACCGTCAGCATGGGCGTGTTTGCTTGACCGGTGAGTTTGTTGAGACCCTTCCGCATCTGAATGCGGAAGACCTCTTCAGCAATGGCATTCTGCTCCGGCGTGTCGGGTGTTTCTGGCGGTGTCTCCTCCTCCGTTCGTTCGTCGTCACGTTCGGATGCCGATTCAGCACCGTCCGTCCGTTCTTCGTCAGCCGGTGCGGTGGTCGCATCCTCTGACGCATCCGCCGGTGGTGCGCGATACGTCGCCATGTCCGTTGGTGCTGACGCTCCCGACGCTTTCCGTGCCGCTTCTGTCTCTTCGGCTTCCCGCTCTCTGCGCGCCTTGACGACGCGGTATTCATATGACCGCTCTTGGAGATCGCGGTTCTTTACCGCGATCTCCTTTATCTGATACCTAGATGGACCTCCGTCTGAGAGACCCACAATTCGGGCAATATCCAACGCGGTCCATCCCCCAATGCGTGGACCCGATCCGGCATACATGCGACCCCGTCCATACGTTCGCTCGAACTTATCTTCCGCCATCGCCGCGATACCGAGTAGCGCCTGTTTGATAGCGGCGTCAGTGTCCTCACGATCACGATGTACGCCGTTCTTGCGGTTGCTCCCCGCCGCGGCGAAGTGCGCGTCGGCTTCTGTCCCGACCGTCACCGCAATCCGCGCCTCCGTCCGCTTGAGGCGGCGCAGGGCGGTGTATCGGTGAAATCCATCAGTGAGGATCAACGCATCGTCGGTCTGTGTGGCCTCGAGCGCGGGCAGTTCCTCACCGCGCTCATAGGCATCGGAGTAGTCGATGATGGCGTCCGGGTTGAGCTTCCGACGCGGCTGAAACTCCGGTGTGACCACGAGGCTGTCAATCGGAATCACCTGAATGTCCATACGGTGCTGTCCTTCCTGTGTCATCTACGATCCATACTCCCGCACCGGCTGCGGCACCCCGGCTATTTGCCCGATTCGTGCCTGACTTGCCAAAACGCGACCGGACATGAGGCGCGTCACGACGCGATCCGGAGGCCAGGCTGATCGAAGAGCGGCATCTGCTCAAAGGCGCGCTTGGCCGTCGCCACGTCCGCGTGCCAGGCACCGTACCGGAGCATGTTTTCCTCAAATCCCTCGAAGTCATGCCCGCGCCAGGCCAGACCGTCCTTATCGTCTCCGACGTCGCAATGAAGCAACTCATGGTGGATCAGCGCCTCGAACTGCCAGGCGTTGAGTTCGGCGTTCTGGCAATGGTCCGCGCCCAGGACGATGATGAAGTCACACTGGGCGTACATGCGAAGGACGCCGCTCGCCTTTTGCTCCTTACCAAGCACGTCCTTGCCACCATGGGTCGCCCCCTTGCGGCGCCAGACAAAGCGAATGCTCAGGCCGTCGAGGTAATGCAGTTCCGGGCAGTTGGCAATCAGCGCGTCCCCGATCTCCTGCGCCGACAGCGCCGGCATGAACGCGGCATCATCGTTGTCTTTGAACGTCTGATCGCTGGGAATATCCGCCAGCGCATCCGGATCGCCGCCGAGCATCGGGGTTCTTGTGGTCGTCATGGCGTTACTCTCCTAGCCGCGCATACTGCGCTGTGTTGCTCGATGGCGGCATCCCCGCCAGCTGCCCATCGTTCGGCCCGATGCGCTTGGCGTCGTTGGCCGCTGACCACGCTTCCGCGATCTGGTCATGGGTCAGTGGTGCCAGCTTGCGCCGGAAGTGACTCAAGGACTTCGGCGTCAACTCCTTCAGCGACGCGATGCCAAACCAGGCGCACCCGAGGTCGTGGGCGAGCGGGTGGACCTCATCATCGGTGAACCCCTTGTTCTTGAGGTCGCCGTGTAGGGCGCCGAGGTCGACCGGGACAGCGGGCGCATCAGTCGTCGATGCCTCTGTGGCGCGTTGTGTGGGTACGGGAGGCGCGGGGCGCTGCTCAGTGGCGGCTGGTGCCTCTTGGCGGTTCGGCCGCTCTACGGGCGAATCTGCAACGCTTCCGCCCTCGTCGTAGTCCTCAGCGAAGGCGGTTCCATAGCCGCATCCGGCAAGGGCACGACCGATCGCCTTTGCCGCACCCTTCTCGATAAAGTCCTTGAAGTCGCCTTTGGTCTCAGAGCCGTAGTCCGTCGCCCATCCGTGCGATACCCCGTCGTCGCCGATCATCGTCACTGTGGCGCGAAAGATGGCCGACGTCTCATCGAGGTGGATGTGCTCGACGTGAATCGTTCCATTCGGCCATACCTCGCGGAACCAGACGATCCGCCACTTGATTTCGAGATACTTCTTTCCACTGAGGTTCGTCATGTGGTCGTTTGGGTCAAACGCCATCATCGCCCCTTTCCTCGGCGGGCAACGTCCCGCGCTCCAGCATCACCGCGTAGACCACGAACTGCATGGCCTTTCCCGCCTTCTTCGGGGTCATGCCGGGTTCGTCCGCCAGGACATGGGCGGCGGCGTCCAGCGCATCGGTGCTGTAGGTGTAGTCAGCGACAGCGAACAACTCGGCACTCATCGCTTCCCCTCGATGGTGCGGACCGCGCCAGGAGCGCATCGCGTACTGACGCAGCGCCACGTATGGATCGTGTCGTCGTACTTCCAGTTATTCGGCCTGGTGGTAAGCGGAGTGCGGCAGACCGGACAAGGCACACGCGCCCCTTCGGTGCTTGGGTCAATCGCATCCATCCCGGATGTATCCGTCGCCCTAGTGCCATGACTGCAGCCCCCACGGTCGGTCGCGGTTGACGGCGATCACGCGGCATCCCGGCATCGAGACGAGACCACCCGATCCCTTCGCACCTGGCGCGCGGCAACCACCATCATTCCGCCCTGCCATTGCCCCTGTAACTTCATCCGAGTCAACCGCGCTTTCGTCTCTGGCATCAGGTCGTACAGCGACGCGGTTTGCGGGTTCACCCGATCCGACAGGTCGCTCCAATCGAGCAACACGACACGACCGGCTGAATCGAGGACGGGCGAGAGAGGGGGGTGCGCTTGCGTCATTGAACGAATCCTCCATGCTGATGCCGAACCAACCGAGTCGAGACAGGTCGATGCGTGGTGTCCATTGCCGAAACCAGGCGCAGATGCTCCACCGGCGGCGGCGTGCGTGGCGATTGACCGCGGGCATATCGGCAAGGGTGGGGATGCGCCGCCAGATCACGACACATCACCGATCGTCATGATGGCGGGATTGCTCACCGCTGGCAGCTCAAGGCACCGGCGGGCGGCGTTAACTGCCCACCCGTTCATAAACCCGGTGATCCCCGTGAGTTGGTCGAGTGCCTTACCGGAGAGCGTCGGCTTGACCAGTTCGTACCAGCCCGGTACGGTCTCGACGAACACCCACCCGTCCTCCGCACGGGTGAACGCTGGTGGCTGCCCCGCCGCTCGCGGATCAGTCGGCGGCACGTCGTCGTAGACCGCGTTGCCGCTCAGCCGGGCGTGCTCCGGGTGGTCGCGGAGGTAGGCAAGGAAGGCCTTCGCCACCCGCCGGCCCGTCTCGGAGTAGCCATCGCCGCCCGGCAGATCAAGCGGGTCACCGAGGCTCGCACCGCCGGTGATCCAGGCCTCGAACGCGATAGGGTCGCGAATGGTGTCATCGTCCGTTGGTTGATCGCCGCCCATCGCCGCTCGCATCGCGACGTCGGCTTTCACGCCGTAGATCGCTCCGTCATCACTCATGGTTGGTGTAAACTCCTTGATAGATGGCTTGCATGGCCGTCGATCAGTGGGCTCGGGTCGTTTGCGCGATCCGAGCCTTCTTTTTGTGTCAGGCGGCTTCGTTGTCGTCGGCGAGTCCACCCGGTATCAGCGTCCACCCCAGCCGCGCATAGGCCGTCTCTGCCTCCCGCAACCGGCGACGCACATACGGCGTCAACCCGTTTTCCCGCAGCGCCTCCGCTGCTAAGTCGAGACAATCGAGGCACGCCACCGTGCCGCTGATGGCCGTTACTTCCCCATAGACCATGACCTCCTCCTCTGGATCGACCCGACCGTCCGCAAAGACGCGCCGGAGCGTTTCTTCGTGGTCGTCTAAGCGATCACACACAAGCGACAACCTGCGGGGATGCCGAGCCATTGCGAGGTTCCTCCCTGTCGTTTATTCGCATCGGTACATCCGACGCTACAGTGTTCCTGTGGCCTTGCGGCCATCGGAGCCGACCAACAGTTCGTCCGTGAGCGGCCATGCAACAACGTGCTGGGTGCGCATTCACCGGATACACCGCTTCTGCCGGTCGGCTCCGATGGCCGCACTCGCCCCGAGAGGGGACACGGGGCGAGTGCGGCCGCGACGGGATGTGGGAGGGGAAGAAGTGGTCACAGGATGGTCAGGCTGCCCGGTCGGATCGCGCAGATGCGGCGTAGAACGCATCCCACGATTCCTCAGCGACCAGCTTTGCGGCCTTGTTGCCGCCGACACGGACCGCCTGGGAATAGACCGGGACGATCAGGATATCCACGTCGCAGGCACCCTCGACCCGCATGGCGTAGCGGAGCGCTGTGCCCCATTCGCTGAAGGCGAGCTGGCTTTCGTGGTTGTCGTGCCCAACATCACGGACCTGCACGACGTAGCGGGTGCCGGGGGGGAAGGTGATGTGCCTTGGATCGGCGGACTCGACGGCGTTGGCGTCCATGCGGGCTTCACGAGTGGCAGTGGTTTCCATCGTCATGCCTCCTCAGGCTGCGATCAGGTCGGACTCGTCTTGATTCGCCCACCACGCCTCTCGGTCGGCTTCGAGCTCGTCCAGGTACTCGATCGTCGCCTGGAGCAGAGCCGCCTGGACCTGGGCGATGCGCTCCGGGGAGAGGGTGACGGGGTCTGCGGGGAGGAGGTGGATCATGCCGCTTTCTCCGAAGTTGTTTCGCTAGCGACAATATCGCTACTCGGGGCACGAAGAATAACCGAGAATCCGGCGTCGATGGCCTCCCGAAGAACGGCGCTCGCGCTCACCGTTGTGTGCTTCGTGCTGCGCGTCGCGGCGAGCTGCTTGGCGAGCGTGAGCTGTTTTCGGTCAAGCACCATGCTGGTCTTGATAAGTGTATCGCCCACTAGAACCGGCACACTACACCCCCTTTCCTCGATAGCGATACGGGTGGCGACGGCGATCCGTTGCTTCGATCCATGCCGCCGTCTTCCGCTCCGCGATGTCGCGCGCTGCCTGATCGATCGTCATGCCACTAGCAATCAGTCGGCCCATTTCGGCTCGGATTTCGATGGTCACTGCGTGATGGCGGGCCATGTCGTTCCTCCGTAGATGACTACCAGTTCTGTCGCTAGCATACATCCTTCCTTCACACGTGTCAATACCCCGGCTAGCATTCCTGTTATGACTATGCCAGCACCCGAACTGCGCAACGTGGTGAAGCAAGCTCGACTCTCCGCTGGGCTAACTCAGGTCGAGTTAGCCGAACGGGTGGAGATGTCGCAGCGGTGGGTTTCTTCGCTAGAGCGTGGGGACGTTGACCTTCCTCCGGTAAGGACGTTGCAGCGGTTAGCTGACGCGCTCCATATCAGCGTGACTGATCTCTTTATCGCGGCGCAGATTGCGCGGACACGGGCCGATGCTCAGCGCATCGCTGATACGATGATCGGACCCGGTCAACTCCGCGAGGAACGCGCGGAACTTGACGACGCTATCGATCCGGACGAATACGCGGTGCGCCGGGTGCTCCGGGAGTTGCCCCATGAGGACCGGCTATTGTTGGTCGAAGTCGCGGAAGTGTTTGCGCGACGGCATCGCGGGCGATTCGAGTAAGGGGGCGTAACGATGCCAGACAACTTCGATGCCGAAACGGGGGAGCGCTTCGTTCCCGCAAACATTGATGCCCCATTGGCTCGCCTTCAGGAACCACCCTTGCCGCACGTTGTTCACGCGCCACCCGCCCCTACCGTCAACGTCCAGGTCAGTACGCCGATGGTGATTACCCAACCGCGTGGCCTGCCATTTATCGTCCGAGCCCTGTGGTATCTGTTTGTTGGGTGGTGGCTGACCGCCATCATCATCACGCTTGGCTATCTTTTGATTGCGACCATTGTTGGCATCCCCGTCGCTTTCGCACTCTTCAACCGCATCCCGCAGTTCTTGACGCTTCGCACGCGGACCGTGCGCTATGGGGCTGAGACGCGGGACGGCATCACGTATCTCACCGCAGGAACGGAACGCCAGCGCCCATGGTATTGGCGGACTCTGTACTTCTTGGTGGTAGGGTGGTGGTTTGGTCTCGTCTGGCTTGTCACCGCATGGCTTGTCGGCTTGCTCATCGTGACGCTCCCAGTGTCATTCCTGATGTACAACCGAACGGGTGGCGTCATGACACTTCAGCGACACTAGACCATCATGACAATCACATGTCTTTAAAGTGTCTGGCCTACACCCGCCAGTCCAAAACCCGCCCCACTGAGACCACCGACACCAGCCTCTCCCTTGACGCCCAGGAGACCCGCATCCGGGCCTACTGCGAGGCGCAGGACTGGACGCTGGTCGCCGTCCACCGGGATAGCGATGTCGTCGGCTCCGACCCCGACCGCCCGGCGCTTCGTGCCGCCATTGATGCCTGCGAGGCCGGCGGGATTGACGTGCTGGTGGTGTTCGCCCTCTCTCGCCTGGCACGGGACAACCTGCTGCAGGAAACCATCTGGCGACGCCTCAGAGCGGTCAAGGTGCGTTTGGTGTCCGTCACTGAGCCTCACGCCGAAGATGACCTCGTGCGCGGCATCCTGGGGGCCGTGAGCGCGGCGGAGCGGGTGCGGATGGGCAAGTTCCTCTCCGCCTCATTCCGGCAGCGGGCAGACCGTGGCTTGCATCATGGCACAGCGCCCTACGGCTACCAGCAGCAACCCCGGCCGCGACCCGGTGAGCCCCAAGATGGCTACGTCAGCCTCTTACCCAACCCGGAGACCGCGTCGGTGGTGCTGGAGATGTACGAGCGGTACCGCGGCGGCGAGGGGTCGACCGCCATCTGCAAGGACCTGATGGCGCGGAACATTCCGGCGCGGGATAGCCTCTACTGGCACCCGGACGCCATTCTCCGCATTCTCCGCAACCCGGCCTATATCGGTGTCGTCCGGCACGGCGGCACCCTCAGCCCCGCCGCCTGGCAACCGATCGTCCCCCGCCAACTCTGGGAGGATGTGCAGCGTCAACTCGCCCAGCCGGGGAGGGCACCCCGCACCCCCTACGCCAACCGCTCGCCGTTGCAAGGGTTCATCTGGTGCGGCTGTGGCGCCCGCATGTGGATGTCCGGGACCACCTTCCCTAAGCAAGGGAAGCCGACCATTCATACTTTCCGCTGCGCCTCGACCATCTCATCGGTCAAGCACCCGTGCGGACAGCACCAGCGAAGCATCGGTCGCAAACGGGCGGAAGCCCTCGTGCTGGCGCAGTTGCAGCGCGACCTTGCCGGACGCCGCCCCGTCGACGAGATACACGAACGCGCCCTCGCCATCCTCCAGGAGCAAGCGCCCGACCGAAAGAAGCAGGTCGCGGAGTTGGAGAAACGGCGCAAGACGCTGGACGCCCGCCGTGCCCGTGTCGAGGAATGGTTCCTCAGTGGGCGCCGTGACTATGCCTGGGCGGCGGCGCAGGGAGCAGAGATCGACGCGGAGATGGCCGCGGTCGAGACCGAGCTCGCCAACGTCCCGGTCGCGCCAAGCCGGGAGGACCTGGAGGCAATGGCGGACGATCTACACACCCTGGAGCCACTCGACATCCGCGAGACGTTGCTGAGATTACAGGCCCGCGTCGAGGTCCACAACGGCGAGGTTCGCATCGTCTACCCGGAGCGTGTCGCTCGCCATCTTCGTGCTGCTACCTCTGAGTAGACGAAATGCGAACCATATAGACCTTGAGCTCGAGTCCGAAGAAGGCGCAGGCCATCGCCAGCGACGAGCCCCACTGACCCGCGCCCGTCTCGGTCGCGAGGCGAGTCACCCCCTCTTGCTTGTTGTAAAAGGCCTGGGGCACGGCCGTGTTCGGCTTGTGGGAACCGGCCGGGCTGCCTCCCTCGTACTTGTAGAAGATCCGGACATCGGACGGCAGGTCGAGTGCGCGCTCCAGACGGTGGGCGCGGTAGAGCGGGGTCGGCCGCCAGAGCCGGTAGACATCCAGCACCTCCGCCGGGATCGGCACCTCGCGCTCGGCCGTCACCTCCTGGCGGATGATCTCCATCGGGAAGAGCGGCGCCAGGTCGTCCGGCCCCAGCGGCTGATGGGTGCCGGGGTGGAGCGGCGGCGGCAGCGCGACCGGCAGATCGGCTGCGATGTTGTACCAGTTCGTCGGAATGCGATCCTCAGACAGCAGGTAGCGGGTCTGGGTGGCGTCGCGTGTTCCAACGGACATGGAATCCTCCAGTGATAGAAGCGAGGAATGGTCGGTTGTTGCCGCATCTTATGGCGCACCTCCGATCGGGGCAAGGATCGAAGAGCCACCAGGGTTCTGCATCTCGTCGCGTAAAACGCTCGCCGATCCAGAGCCCGGCGGGGCGGTCGTTCGTGGGGCACGCTGTGCTGCAATTCGACGGTGTGTGGCATGACCATCCAGACGGCGAAACCGCGATCGGTACCGGTCCGCTCACCTGTTGGCCAGGTATGGACGGCGATCCTGACAGGTGAACCGCGATGCCAGGCGGGCGGCTCCACTCGGGGGTCTCATCTCCGTCGAACCTCCGAAGGCTCTTCACGGCAGATTCACGATCGCCCCCTACCGTTAAGGGCAGACGGGAAACGCGCCCGTCACGAAAGGAGGAGGTCATGAACGAGCGAGAGATCAAAGGGCTGGCGATCGTCGGCGGCATCGGGCTGCTCGGCATCGCGATCGTCAACCAGGTGTACCAGGCGGGTGTCTCCGCGGGGCTTGCCGCGAACGGTAACCCGGTGACCAGGATCGACGGTCATGGCGGGTTCCCCTTCCCGCCCTTCCTGCTGCTGGTCGTGGGAGGCATCGTCTTTCTGACGCTGCGCCGGCGACGGCACGACGGGGGTCCGGGGCCGTTTCGGCCCGGCGTGGGCGGAGGGCGCCCGCCGCGGCTCTTCGAGGAGTGGCACCGGCAGGCGCACGATGAGCCCGCGCCGCCGGCTCCATCATCGGCCACTCCCCGGCCGGACGATCGTCCCGAGCGCCCGGTCGAAACCAGCATGGTCTAATGGGTGGGTCGTGGTGGCACGGGGCACCGTGCCACCTTCCCCCCGCCGCGCGATGCACCGGGACCGGACGGCATGAAGACGATTCTCGTGGTGGAAGACGAACCCGCGATCGCTCGCCTGGCACGGGACTATCTCGTGCAGGCGGGCTTTCGCGTCCAGATCGCGGGCGACGGCGAGGCGGCGTTGCAGACCGCGCGCGTCGCCCAACCCGACCTGATCGTGCTCGACCTCGGGTTGCCGGGCCGCGACGGGCTGGATGTGATGCGGCAGCTCCGTCACACCTCCGACCTCCCGGTCATCGTGGTGACGGCCCGCGGCGAGGAGACCGACCGCATCGTCGGGCTTGAGCTCGGCGCCGACGACTACATGGTCAAACCATTCAGCCCGAAGGAGCTGGTCGCTCGGGTGCGGGCCGTCTTTCGGCGCACCGAGGCCCGGGATGACCCCGCCGAGATGATCCGGGTCGCCGATATCGAGATCGACGTCCCCCGGATGCGGGTCGCGGTGGCCGGTCGTCCGGTCGAACTGACCGCGACCGAGTTTCAACTGCTGACCGCGCTGGCGCGGGAGCCGGGACGGGTCTTCACCCGCGGTCAGCTGCTCGACACGGTCCATGGCGTCGCTTTCGAAGCGTACGAGCGAGCGATCGATGCCCATATCAAGAACTTGCGCCGCAAGATCGAGCCGGTCCCCGGTGCGCCGCGCTACATCCAGACCGTCTACGGCGTCGGCTACCGGATCGCCGAGCAATGACGGGCAAGGAGTCATGCCGCCGGCGTCGCGCTCGTTGGCGACGGGATTGGTCCGCCATGACCGGCGCCGCGCTGACGGGGCCGGGGAGGCGTCGGGGCGGCCGTCCCCCCTGGTGGCCAGAGGGGGAACCCTGGCCGCCGATCGCGGGGGCGTGGCACGGAGAGGGCAAGCGTTTCGTGCGGCGCATCTGGCGTCTGATCGGGGCGATGTTCCTCCTCTTCTTGGTGGGGGGCATCTTCGCCAACTGGCTCGCGCCGGGAGGTGGCGCCCACTGGGACCAGGGGGGGCCGCCGGGACCGGTGCGGCTCCTTGGCGTCATCATGATCGGCGCGATCGCGTTTGGGGTCGTTCGGGCGGTTCGCCGCACCGCCGCCCCGATCGGCGACGTGATGGAGGCGGCGGACCGCGTCGCGGCTGGCGACTACACGGTTCGGGTTCCCGCGCGTGGCCAGGGCGAGATCGGGGCATTGGTTGCGTCCTTTAACCAGATGACGACCCGGCTTCAGACCAATGAGGTGCAGCGCCGGAGCTTGCTGGCGGATGTCGCCCACGAGCTGCGGACACCGCTGGCGGTGATCCACGGCAACATCGAAGGGATGATCGATGGCGTCTATCCGCGCGACGATGAGCATCTGACCCCGATCCTGGACGAGACGAAGGTGATGGCGCGCCTGCTCGACGATCTGCGGACCCTCTCGATGGCGGAAGCGGGCGCGCTGCGGTTGCACCGGGAACCGACTGATCTCGGCGCGCTCGTCCACGATCTCGTCGCCGCGTTCGCCCCGCGCGCCGCAATCGCCGGGGTCGAGCTGACGGCGCGGGTCGCGGTCGTTCCGGATGTCGAGGTTGATCCAGTCCGGGTGCGTCAGGTGCTGGAGAACCTGATCGCGAACGCCCTTCGTCACACGCCGTCCGGCGGCACGGTCCGGGTGCGCGGTGATTTGACCGGTGGGACGATCGCCTTCTCCGTCGCCGACACGGGGTCGGGCATCCCCGCGGCTGATCTGTCGTCCATCTTCGACCGCTTCTGGCGGTCGGCGGACTCCGGCGGCAGTGGTCTCGGGCTGGCGATCGCCAGGAGTCTGGTCGAGGCGCATGGTGGCGAGATACGCGCCGAGAGTCAGCTCGGTCACGGGACGACCATCCACTTGAGCCTGCCGGTGGCATGACGGTGATACGTCTCCCTCGCCGTGCCCGTTGCGGCGGTCGACGGCACGATGGGTCGGTGAGCGTTTTACGCTACCGGAGAGTTCCGCGTCCGCACCGGCCAGGTCCGACCACCGGTGACCAGCAGACCATGGAAGGGTCGAGAGTGCCATGACGATCGCTCGCCGTGTACGCGTCTCGGGCGGCGTTCAGGGTGTCGGGTTCCGCGCCGCCGCGCGCGCCGAAGCTCGTCGCCAGAGCCTGACCGGCTGGGCGCATAACGAGGCCGACGGCACGGTCCTGATTGCGGTCGAGGGGGACGCTGATGCCGTGGAGGCGTTCATTGCCTGGTGCGCTCAGGGACCGGTTGGCGCGCGAGTCGAGCGGGTCGAGGTGACCGCGGCGAAGCCCGAGGGGTGGAGCGGCTTTGCGACCGGCTGACCGCACCCTGAGCGTTCCCCGCCATGGGCGAGGCGGCCGACTCCTGAGTGGGAACGCTGCCCGGCTCGTTGGCGAGGTTCGAGTACACCACCACCGCGGGTCCGGCGCCCGCCCTCGGCCGAGGACTGGTCGAGGGGGCGCCACCGCTGCGCGAGCCGATCGGCTATCCTCCGTGTCCGAAACGGCCGATCGCCTGAGATGATGGCGAACCTTGTCGCGGGTGGCTCGGCACCACGGCAGGAAGGGAGAAGGACGTGCGCGTCGGAGTGACCTTTCCGCAGACGGAGTTCGGCAATGACGCGGGCGCGATCCGCGACTACGCGCAGACGGTCGAGGGGCTTGGCTACCGCCATTTCCTCGCCTACGACCACGTCCTCAGCGCCGATTCGAGTGCGCGGCCCGGCTGGAGTGGTCCCTACGATCTCGATGATCCGTTCCACGAGGTCTTCGTGCTGCTCGGCTACGTCGCTGGCCTCACGACATCGCTGGAGCTGGTGACCGGCGTGCTGATCTTGCCGCAGCGCCAGACGGCCCTCGTTGCAAAGCAGGCCGCCGAAGTCGATCTCCTCAGCGGTGGCAGGCTCCGGCTTGGGGTCGGCGTCGGCTGGAACGCCGTCGAGTACGACGGACTCGGCAAGGCGTTCGATGACCGGGGGGCGCGTAGCGAGGAGCAGATTGCGCTGCTGCGGGCTCTCTGGTCCTCCCCCTCGATCACCTTCGAGGGACGGTGGGAGCAGGTCGTCGACGCCGGGATCGCCCCGTTGCCCGTCCAGCGCCCGATCCCGGTCTGGATCGGGGGCTACGCGGAAGCGACCCTGCGCCGTATCGGCCGCATCGGGGACGGCTGGTTCCCGTGGCGCGAGCCGGACGAGAAAATGCGCGGCGCCGTCGAACGGCTCCGCGGCTACGCGGCCGCGGCGGGGCGGGATCCGGCCAGCATCGGGTTGGAGCCGCAGCTCAACGTCGGTCGCGGCGAGCCGGACGAGTGGCGCGCCCTCGTCGAGGGCTGGCGCGATCTCGGCGCCACGCACCTCTGTCTCAGCACGATGGGCAACGGGTTCACCTCGCCCGGGGACCACCTGGCCGCATTGAGTCGAGCGGCGAGCGAGCTGGGCGTCGGCGGATAGCCCCAACCGGACCCGCTGGAGTGTGGTATGTGGTCGGTTAAGAGGACCCCTGTTCGATCGCCGACGACGGTATCGCGCATGTCCCATGATCGGCGCCGGGCGGTGCTACACTCGCGGGACGTGCCCGCTGCCCCCCGCCCGGCGCCCCCACCCGCGATGGCGCCCGCTGAGCTGATGCCACGCCCCCGAGGAGATCCTAGCTGATGACCGCAACGCGCCCGCGACCGCAGCCGCTGCGCCCGCCCGCCGCCGCGCTCGATCCCGATGGTCGCCTGGAACTGGACCGACGCGCCGCCACCGAGACCGCCCGGGTGCTGCAGTCCGAGCTTGCTGCCCGGGTGGCGGGGGAGGTGCGCTTCGACCGCGTCGCGCGCATGCTCTACGCCACCGACGCATCGAACTACCAGATCGAGCCGGTCGGGGTCGTCATTCCGAAGTCGATCGATGATGTTCTGGCGACGGTCGAGCTGGCCTCGTCGCATGGCGTGCCGCTGCTGCCACGTGGTGGCGGGTCGTCCCTCGCCGGTCAGGCGGTCGGAGCGGCGCTCGTCGTCGATTGCTCGAAATACTTGTCCCGCATCCTCGATATCAACACCCAGACCGCGACCGTCGAGGTCGATCCAGGGATCAACCTCGACCTGCTCAATCGAGGGCTGCGATCGAACGGGGTCATGTTTGGCCCCGATCCCTCGTCGAGTAACCGGGCGACGGTCGGCGGTGTCGTCAGCAACAACTCGGCCGGCGCCCACTCAATTCTCTACGGGATGACGGCCGACCATATCGATCGCCTGCGAGTCGCCCTCTATGACGGCGGCGTCGTCGATCTCGGTCCGGGCACACCTGCCGATCTGGCCATCCGCGCTCGGAGCGATGACCCGACCGGTCGTCTGCTGACCCGGCTGCTCGCGTTTCGGGAGAAGCACCGGGCGCTGATTGCCCGCGACTTTCCGCCGCATTGGCGGCGCGCCACTGGCTACTCGCTCGACCAGCTCCTCAAGCCGGACGAATCGTTCAATCCGGCCCGCCTCCTGGCGGCCTCGGAGGGAACGCTGGGGTTCATCCTCCAGGCGACGTTGAACCTCGTGCCGACGCCCGCGCGCACCGGCCTCGTCCTGTTGCAGTTCGACGATTTGATCGCGGCCATGGCCGCCACCCCGGTGATTCTGGAGGTGGAACCTTCCGCGATCGAGTTGATGGACCGGATGCTGATCGATCTCACCCGGTCGCAGCCGGCCTACGCCCGGCAGATCGCCTTTATTCAGGGCAATCCCGCCGCCGTGCTGGCGGTCGAGTTCTATGGGGAGGATGAGGCGGATCTGGCCCGCCAGGCCGACCGCCTTGAATCGCACCTGCGGCAGCACCGCGTGGCACTCTCAGCCGATTTCCAGCGGGTGTTCGACCCCGGGCAGCAGGCCGACGTCTGGTCGGTGCGGAAAGCCGGCCTCGGTCTACTGATGAGCGTCCGGGGCGATGCCAAGCCGATCCCGACGATCGAGGATGTCTCGGTGCCGGTCGAGCACCTGGCGGACTATGTCGGAGCGATCGAGCGGTTAGTCGCCGATCACGGCACGACCGCCGCCTACTACGCGCACGCGTCGGCGGGCTGCCTCCACATTCGCCCCCTGCTCAACCTGAAGACGATCGAGGGTGTCACCGCGATGCGCGAGCTCGCTGTGGCGGCCGCGGAACTGGCGCACCGCTTCGGCGGCGTCATGAGCGGGGAGCATGGCGACGGCCTGCAGCGCTCCGAGCTCAACCCGACCATCTTCGGGGCCGAGCTCTATGAGGCAATGCGGGAGTTCAAGGCGATCTTCGACCCCCGGGGCCTGATGAACCCGGGCAAGGTCGTCGATGCCCTGCCGATGACGGAACACCTGCGCTACGGTCCCGCCTACGCCCCAAAGGAGCTCAAGACGCATCTCGATTTCTCGGCCGAAGGGGGCTTCCTGCGGGCGGTCGAGATGTGCAACGGCGCCGCGGTCTGCCGCAAGCTCAAGGCGGGCACGATGTGCCCCTCCTACATGGCGACGCGCGACGAGCAGGACACCACCCGTGGCCGCGCCAACGCGTTGCGCAACGCGCTTGCCGGGAAGACCCTGGAGCGCGGCGACTTCACCTCCAGGGCGACCTATCAGGTGCTCGATCTCTGCCTGTCGTGCAAGGCCTGCAAGACTGAGTGCCCGTCCAGCGTCGACATGGCCAAGATCAAGACCGAGTTTCTCGCCCACTATCACGCCGCCCACGGCACGCCGCTGCGAGCGCGCGTCTTTGGCCACATCCACACCATCTCGCGGCTGACCGCGCCAATCGCGCCGCTCGCCAACCTCGCGCTCTCGACGCCGCTGGCGAAACCGGTGATGCGGGCGCTGGGGGTCCATTCCGAGCGGCGGCTCTCGCCCTTTGTCCGCCGCACGTTCGTTACCCGGTGGCGGGTCCACCAGCGCCACCGGCCGGTCGACCGCCAGACGCGGGGTCAGGTGGTCTACTTTCACGACACCTTCACGACCTACAACTACCCACGGATCGGTCTGGCGGCGGTCAAGCTGCTTGAGGCGGCCGGCTTCGAGGTGATTGTCGAGGAGCGCCGGGCCTGCTGCGGCCGGCCGATGCTTTCCAAGGGGCTCATCGGCGATGCCCGCAAGGTCGCCCGCCGCAACGTGGCGTTGCTCGCCCCCTATGCCCGGCGCGGCATCCCGATCGTCGGGACCGAGCCAAGCTGCATCCTGACCTTGCGGGATGAGTACAACGACCTCCTGCCCGGTGACGCCGATGTCGCGGCGGTCGCTTCCGAGAGCTTCATGATCGACGAGTTCCTGGCGAAGCTGCAGGCAGCCGATGACCTCGGCATTACCTGGAAGTCGAGCCCGGCCCCTGCCGTCCTCTTTCACGGGCATTGTCATCAAAAGGCATTGATCGGCGTCGAGCCGTCGCTGACGATGCTGCGCGCGGCTGGCTGCCGGACGACGGAGAGTGGCGCCGGCTGCTGCGGGATGGCGGGATCGTTCGGCTACGAGACCGAGCACTATGATGTCTCGCGGAAGATCGGGGAGGAACGTCTCTTCCCGGCTGTCGCCGCGGCCGACGCCGAGACGACGATCGCGGTCGCCGGGGTCTCCTGCCGCCAGCAGATCGAGCACTTCACCGATCGAACGACCCGCCACATCGCCGAGGTCCTCGCCGGGCGGATCGAGCCGGGCCATCTCTACATGCCCCGCGCCCCCGAACCGCTTCCCGCCGACGTCACCCCCGAGCCGGAAGTCGCCGCCCACATGCGGAACACCCCCGAAGGCGCCGCCTAACCAGATATCGCGGTGGATGGCACTCCTGTGCCCGCGACCGGCTGTCGCTTCGACTGCAACCACAGGCGTCAGTCGGGCTATCGCTGGTCGTTTACGCCGCTGTTACGTACGTGCCCTACCATGGGCACCCTCGTGGTAGACGATCGGCGTGCCGGAGGAGACGCTTGAGCGCTCCGATGGGGATCGTCTGACCCGACCGTGGCCGTCACACGTGGCGATGCATTGGTGACCCACCGCCGGTCGGAGAACGCCGGTGGCCCTGGCCGGAAAGGGGAGTGGCATGGCCATCGATGAACGCCGCCGGATGGCGCATCTGCTGCGGCGGGCGGGGTTTGGAGCGACGCCCGAGGAGCTGGCGTTCTATCTCGATCTCGGCTTTGAAGGGGCGGTGGATCGCTTGCTCCATCCCGAAGAGGTCGCGGACCCGGAGCTCGACGAGCAGATGGCCGCGCTTCATCTGGAGCCGGTCACCCATGAGGCGATCCAGACCCTCTGGCTGGCGAGGATGTCCCAGACCAAACGGCCGCTCGCGGAGAAGATGGCACTTTTCTGGCACGGGCACTTCGCGACGTCGATCCAGAAGGTGAAGAGCGCCGTTCTGATGTGGGATCAGTACGAGCTGCTGCGGGATCAGGGACTCAGCTCGTTTGGCGATCTCCTGCTGGAGGTCTCGCGGAACCCGGCGATGCTCGTCTGGCTCGATAACTGGCAGAGTAAAGCCGCCGCGCCGAACGAGAACTACGCGCGCGAGCTGCTGGAGCTGTTCACGCTCGGCATCGGGACCTACACCGAGGACGACGTCAAAGCCGCCGCCCGTGCCTTCACCGGCTGGTCGATCCAGATCCTTTCCAGCGCCCAGATCGGCGACGAGGATGTCGCTCCAGATAGCGAGCTGCGCGCATCAGGCGGATCAACGACGCCGACGCCGTCGCCGGCGAGCAAGGCGGCGATGCGTCGCACCCGCGACGCGGAGTTTCTCTTCCGGCCCCGGTGGCACGACCGGAAGGAGAAGACCTTCCTCGGGGAGATGGGCGATTGGGACGGCGCCGACATCGTCCGCATCATCGCGCGGCACCCTGCCTGCGCGACCTTCATCGCTCACAAGCTCGTCGCCTTCTTCGTCTGGGACAATCCCGACGCGGCGACGGTCGCCCCTTACGCGCGGCGCTTCACGGAGACGGGGGGTGATATCCGGGCGGTCCTTGAGGCGATCTTCACCTCCTCCGAGTTTTCGTCGGAGCGCGCCTACCGGGCAAGAGTCTCCAGCCCGATCGAGCTGGTCGCGACCACCTTCAAACGCCTGCGCATCGATCCCGCGGCCACCGTTGGGAGGTCGGGCGAGCGTGTGATGGAGCAGCTCGGGCAGGTGCCGTTCGCGCCGCCAAACGTCGGCGGGTGGACCGATGGGCTCGGCTGGATCGGTCCGGCCACCATCCTCGCGCGCTACAACCTGGTGATCGACCTGCTCGGTCATGGAAAGGGTAAGGCGAAGAAGCGCCAACCTATCCCGCTCGATGTCGACGCCTTCCTCGCCGGGGCGACGGTCGCCACCATCGATGATCTGGTTGATGTCGTTGTCGATCGGCTGCTCGACGGCGACATCGAGCCGGCGCAGCGAGACGCCCTCCTGAGGTATCTCGCCGGAGCAGCCGCCGGGGTCGTGGAGCGCGGGATCCCGCTGACGCCGGATGACCCGCGCTTCGAGGAGAAGCTCTCCGGTCTTCTCCGGTTGACGACGACGATTCCGACCTTTCACCTGAGCTAGCCGGCGGTCGCCACCGGGGCGAGGCCCCGCCAAGAGATGGAGCACGCGATGCCTTTTACCCGGCGAGATTTCCTGCGACGCGGCACCCTCTTTATGGGGATGGGGGTCACGGCGCCCACCTTCCTGACGACGACGGCGCGGGCCCTCGCTGCCGGGCCGGAGCAATGCACCACCGGCACCGGATCGCGGCGCATCCTGGTCGTCGTCCAGCTCGGGGGCGGCAACGACGGGCTCAATACCGTGGTGCCCTATGCCGACCCGCTCTATGCCCGGGCGCGACCTCGCCTGGCGATCGCGGAGCCGGATGTCCTCACCGTCTCCGACAGGGTCGGCTTCAACCGCGCGCTGGCGCCGCTGAAGGGACTGCTCGATAGCGGACATCTCGCCCTGCTCCAGGGGGTGGGCTACCCGAATCCGAACCGCTCCCATTTCCGGTCGACCGACATCTGGGTCACTGGTCGCCCCGAAAGCTATGAGGAGACCGGCTGGCTCGGCCGCTACCTCGACGCCCAATGCTCCGGCGAGGATCGACGCCTGCATGTGGCCGATATCGGGACGACCGTCTCGCGCCTCTTCTGGACCGGTCAGAGCATCGTCCCCGCTATCAGCTCGATCGAGACCTTCGGGCTGGAAGGGGATGCCCGTTTCCCCGACGACCAGAGCAACCAGGTCGAGACCTTAAAGCTGCTCAATGGGGGAACGAGTGGCAACGATTACGACGATTACATCCGGCGCGTCGCCCTTGATGCGATCGCGACCTCCGACGACCTGAAGCGCATCGCCAGGGGCTACACCAGTACCGTCGACTACCCGGCGACCGGCTTTGCCGCCGGGCTCAAGACCATCGCGAAGGTGATCCAGGGGGATTTGGGAACCCGCATCTTCCATATCACGCTCGGTGGTTTCGATACCCACGCGGCCCAGGCCAACGTGCACCAGGCGCTCCTGCAGACGGTCGCGGAAGGGATCCAGGCGTTCATGCGCGATCTCGAAACCCTCGGTCGGGCCGACGACGTCATGGTAATGACCTTCTCCGAGTTCGGGCGACGGGTCGCTGAGAATGCCTCCGGTGGGACCGATCATGGCGCCGCGGCGCCGCTCTGGCTGATCGGTGGCGGCTTGATGCCGGGGATCATCGGCGACCATCCCTCACTGGACGATCTCGACGACGGCGATCTCAAGTACGGGATCGACTTTCGCGGTGTCTACGGCACGATCCTGAGCGATTGGCTCGGGGTCGACCCCGCCCCGATCATTGGCACCGGGAGCTTCGCCAATCTCGGCTTTGTCCGGGATCCCGCCTCGGTCGAGCCGGTCGCCATCGCCTCACTCGCGGCGGATTAGCGCCGGCCGAGCCAGTGCGCGGCCTGAGTGATCGGGCGTGGCCGGTTCCCCGGTGCGGGCGCGGCCGGAGCATAGCTGCAACCAGTACGCCGGTGACGCCATGCCGGCCAGAGTCGCGGCCCCTCAGACATCCGTCTCCCACCCCTCGGTCATTCCGAGCGCGCACCCACTCGGATGCGAGATGCCATGATGCGGCCAGTCACGGATGGGACGCGGCGAGCACCATCTCTTGCCGCCCGCATGACGGCGCGCGGAGGAGTGCATGCGCGCTCCCAGAATGACCGGACGCCCCGCGCCGCGGTAGGGGCGCACACCGTCCGACCGTGGCGCGCGACCGCATTGTCGCGGTTGGAACGACGCGGCGCCTCACCGCCCGAACCCTCAGTCGCCCGTGGCTCGACGGACGCCTGCATCCCAGCCCGCCCCGGTGCAGCCGGGGCACGGATGACAGCGAACCGGCCCTGGTGGAGCAATGAGGGAAGTCGTGAGATGCCCTAGAGATCGAGCAAGAGCCGCAGCCGGTCGACCACCTCCGTCATCGTGGTCCAGTCGATGGCTCCGCGCCGGTGGTCCGGGCGCTCGATAGCTAGGACACGCGGCTGTTCGCACATGACGAATGAGGGACGATTAAGCCCGCCGTCTGGCGGGATGAGGGGAACATGCCATCGGATCTGGCGATCACGACTGGTGATCGGTAAGACGACCACAAGATCGCTCGGACCCCCATTGAAGCGGTCAGTTGAGACGATCAACGCCGGGCGATGCCCCGCTTGCTCGCGACTTCGCACCGGATCGAACTGTGCATACCAGACGTCACCCCGCTTGAGAAGGGGAGTTACTCGATCCATGGATCGGCCTCGAGACCGTCCATCAGTGTTCCGTCCATCGACGCGATCTCCGCCCGATCATCATTCCATGCGTCCGGGTCCGCTCGAAGTCGCGCATAGTCGGCATTGGCACCGTCGAGAAACGCACGCCGCCGCTCCTGCTCGATCAGCGAGGCAACAACGTCAGTCATCGAACGACGCTGATCTGCCGCAAGCTTCATCAGTGTCACGTGAGTATGAGAAGAAAGTTTGACGGTGGTGACCCTGTTTGCCATGAGGGAACTCCTTTGTCACCTTTTCAGGAACTACCAAAAAGTATGGCAAATCTACTACTGATGAGAATACGGTCGGATCAGGCTCATTAGGGGCACCAGGCTCGGGCAACCGTTTCGGGGTACCATCCCCGGTCGTCGCCGTGGGCCAGACCTTGCCCGTGGTATCCGCTGCCCTGGAGTCGGACAGGATCTGCTGGATGCGTGCCGACCCTGCTGCCACGGTGGATCGCCCGTCGAGCCGGCTCAGCGCGACGGCGTTTGGCGTCGGGCGACGTGTCTGCCTCCTGCTCACCCGGATCGGTGGCCTGTTCCTGATGCTCCAGGCCTACACCGCGTTTCGCAAACGCTATTTCCTGCGGCCGGCCGAGGTTGCCTTCGATCACGCCCGCGATCTGCTGGCGCTTGAGCGCACCCTTCATCTGGACGTGGAGCTGGGCCTGCAACGGTGGGCGTTGCAGCATCCCTGGGCGATCGATGCCGGCAATCTCTACTATCGCCAGCTCAAGCCGATTCTCTACGGATCGGCCGCGATCGCCCTCCTGCTCGCACCGGTCGCCTTTCACCGGATCGGTCGCGCCATGATCATCGCCACGCTACTGGCCTGGCCGTGGTACGCGCTTTACCCGCTGGCGCCCCCCCGCTTCATGGCGCCCTATGGCTTCCCCTTCGTCGACACGCTGGCCGCTGCCGCGCCGGTCGTGACGCCGCCGGGGGGTGGGGCGAACCCCTTTGCGGCGATGCCGAGCATGCACATCGGCTGGTCGATCCTGGTCGCGCTCTGGCTGGCGGCGGCCCTGCCATGGTGGCGGATCGGCCTGGTGCTGGGTGTGCTGCATCTCACCATGATGTCGTACGCCGTTGTCGTCACCGGCAATCACTATGTCCTCGACGTGGCCGGTGGGCTGGCGATCGCGGGAACGGCGCTGCTGATCGATCGCAGGTTCCCGCTGGCCGGCATTCGCCGTCGTCGCCGCGCGGACCTGACCCGGCTCGACCCACCCGAACGTGAGCCCGGACCATGGTAATCCGCCCCGCGCCCGCGGTGGTTGACCCCGGAGCGGCGGCGGCGAATACTCCACCAGTCATTGCTGGAGGTCTCGCGCCACGGCGTCGCCAGCCACGGACTCCCCCTCGTGGCTGGGGCTTGCTCGGGCTCCTGGCGCTGACGAGCGTGGCCGCCATCTATCTGCTCGCCGGTGGAACGCTGGTCGGCCAGGACTCGGTCACCCAGTTCTACCCGTGGTATGCCTTGCTCGGGGAACGCCTCCGTGCCGGCGACATTCCCGGATGGAATCCGGCTCAGTTCGGCGGCGCTCCCTTTGCGGGCGACCCACAATCAGGCTGGACCTACCTGCCGGCCATGCTCGCGTTCGGGCTGCTCCCCTTCTGGCTGGCGGTGCCGGTCTACCTGGTCGGTCATCTGGCGCTCGCCCTTGGCGCGACCTACGCACTGGCGCGAAAGCTCGCCCTCGGTGTCGTCGGATCGCTCGTCGCGGCCGCGGCCTACGCCTACGCCGGACCGGTCCTTGGGCGAGCGCCCTGCTGTCCGGCCACGTTCCAGGTGGCGGCATGGTCACCAGTGACGCTGTTGGGGCTGGAGCTGGCGATTGTGGCCGCGAGCTGGCGGGCAAGATGGGCGGGCTGGTCGCTGGCCGGACTCGCCCTGAGCCAGATTCTGGCCGCCTGGATCGGCCAGGGCGCCTACTACGCGCTGCTCGCCCTCGGCGCCTATGCGGTCTACCGGACGATCTTCGTGCCGCCCGCCGGACCGGACGGCTCCCTGCCATCGCCGGTGCAGCGCGTCGCGCGGCTCGCGCTGCATGGGAGTGGCGTCCTCACCATCGGGTTTGGTCTCGCGGCGGCCGGGATACTGCCACGCCTCGAATACAACGCGCAATCGAACCTGGCAGGTGGGCGCTATCAGGGTGCCGGCTCCTGGGCCGCCGCGGTCGGTGGCGTGAGCTGGTCGCAGCTCGACCGGGCCGTCCAGCCAAGTCTCTATTACCCCGGCGGCGCCGCGATCGCGCTGGGGGTGGTGGCGCTGCTTCTGGTGCGACGCGGCCTGGCGGTGCCCTACTGCGCGGCGCTCGCCCTCGGTGCCGCGATCCTGGTCCTGCCAGCGCGCACACCGCTCCACGTCCTCCTCTACAGCCTGCTGCCCCGGTTCGAGTCGCTCCATCGCCACTGGCCGGAGCGGGTGACGATGGTCGCCTACATCGCCCCGGCGCTCCTGGCGGGGACCGCGGTCGATTCGCTCAGTCGCTGGCGCCGCCGCCCCAGGCGACTCCTGCGCGCGCTCGCCCTGCCGGCGGTGGTGGGCCTGGGGCTGCTCGCGGGGAGTCGGACGAACCACTGGCCCGCGGTCGCGGTGCTGCTCGGGACGCTGCTCGTCGGCGCGACGCTGCTCCCACGACCGCTGGCGCGTCTTGCTCCCTCGCTCTTGCTCTTGCTCGTCGCGGGCGACCTGATGCTCATGAACCTGGAACTGGCGCGACAGGCGCCATTCGGGGGGTATCACCGGCTGGATGTCGCATCGTATGACGATGTGGACGGCGCGGTGGCCTTTCTGCTGGAGCGCACCCGCCACGAGCCGGCTCGCTTCGTTGGCTACGACCCCGGGCTCAGCACCAGCGAGCATGGGCGAGCGACCCTCTATCGCTCGCGCTTTGCCGATCCCGAGGTGCGCGCCCTGCTGGTCAACAACCGTGCGACCCTGTTCGGTCTCGAGGACGCGCAGGGGTACAACCCGGTTCAACCGGCGCGCACGGTCGATTTCCTGATCGCCCTCAATGGCGTCACCCAGGAATACCACGACGCCAACGTGCTGGAAGCGGGTATCGAGTCGCCGTTGCTCGACCTGCTCAATGTGCGGTACCTGCTGATTCCGGCCGCGCTCCCCCCTGGGCGGGATGACCTCCAGCGCCTCAGCGCCCGCTACCCGACGGTCTACGGTGACGACGCGGTCCGCATCCTGGAGAATCGTGCGGCGCTGCCACGGGCCTGGCTCGTCCATCAGGCGCGTCAGCTTCCGCCAGATCAGGCGCTGATGGAGCTGGCTCGGGGCGCGGTCGATCCCCGGCAGACGGCATTGCTGGAAGGGTCGCCACCTCCCCTGGCCCCGGCCGCGAACCCGGCGAACGACCGGGCGGCCGTCGACAGCGCGTCGGCGGACTCTTTGCGGCTGACGACGCGCTCCGACGCCCCGGCCCTCCTGATGATGAGCGAGGTGGCCTATCCCGCTTGGAAGGCGACGGTCGATGGCGAGCCGGCCAGCGTGCTGACCGCCGATCATTTGCTCCGGGCGGTGGCGGTGCCCGCGGGGGAGCACACCGTCGAGCTGCGCTTCGCGTCGTCCGCGCTCCAGATTGGCACCTGGATCTCGCTCGCGACCATCGCCGTCGTCACCGGTTTGCTGCTCGGGTTGCCGCTCGTGGCCCGGCGCCGCGCGCGGTGACGACGTTGAGGCCTCCGGGATACCCGGTCATCGACGACCGGGTATCCCGTGAAGATCGTTCCGGAATGGATCGTCGCCGGCACCCGGGACGCCAAGAGGGGTGGGGCCGTCGTGGATTGCCTCAACCGTCTGCCCGGCTCAGTCCTCGCCCTGAGCACGAGTGTAGCCGGGGGTGCCATCGAACTCCTGCAGCTTCTCGACGTGCATCCAGCGATGGACCCGGCCGACGCGGGTCATCACCGCGATGAGATCTTCATCGGTGGGAGCGGACGCTGCCTCGCGAGCGACGAAACGGCAGCGCCAGTGGTCGACGCAATCGGTCATCGCCCCCGTTGCCGGGTAGACCTTCGTGCCGCGATTTGAGACCATCTTCAGCTGGAGCGGTGTGCCCTCGACCAGCCCCTCCAGGCTCCGGCCGATCTCCTCGGCTCCCGTCTGCGCCTCGACGAAGAGGTCCATACCGACGACGCGACGGGTGGTCGCCTCGGGCGCAATGCGGGTGGGGGAGGGCGGCATCGCCAGTGGTCGGCGGGTGCGCGCGGGGGTGGCC